>Ga0102592_1000389_pt1 | contig 79586 bp, 76 predicted proteins | sample AraplaCol_mMF_r2_FD_76861 | JGI IMG/M metagenome (GOLD analysis project Ga0102592, IMG submission 76861) | Arabidopsis root microbial communities from North Carolina, USA - plate scrape MF_Col_mMF_r2 (SPADES assembly) (version 2) | ecosystem: Host-associated > Plants > Roots > Endosphere...
ACGACCGTGGCGACAAGGGCGGAAACGACCGTGGCGACAAGGGCGGAAACGACCGTGGCGACAAGGGCGGAAACGACCGTGGCGACAAGGGCGGAAACGACCGTGGCGACAAGGGCGGCAATGGCCGTGGCGACAAGGGTGGCAACGACCGTGGCGACAAGGGCGGCAACGACCGCAACGACAAGGGCGGAAACGACCGTGGCGACAAGGGCGGAAACGACCGTGGCGACAAGGGCGGCAACGACCGTGGCGACAAGGGCGGCAATGACCGTGGCGACAAGGGCGGCAACGACCGTGGCGACAAGGGCGGCAACGACCGCAACGACAAGGGCGGCAACGACCGCAACGACAAGGGCGGCAACGACCGCAACGACAAGGGCGGCAATGACCGTGGCGACAAGGGCGGCAATGACCGCAACGACAAGGGCGGCAACGACCGTGGCGACAAGGGCGGCAACGACCGTGGCGACAAGGGCGGCAACAGCGGTTCCGGCAGCAGCGGCAAAAGCGGCTCGGGCAACGGTGGTTCCGGCAGCAGTGGCAACAGCGGCTCGGGCAACAGTGGTTCCGGCAGCAGCGGCAACAGCGGTTCGGGCAACAGTGGTTCCGGCAGCAGCGGCAACAGCGGCTCTGGCAACAGTGGTTCCGGCAGCAGCGACAACAGCGGCTCGGGCAACAGCGGTTCCGGCAGCAGCGGCAACAGCGGTTCGGGCAATAGTGGTTCCGGCAACAGCGGCAACGGTGGCTCAGGCAACAATGGCGGCAACGGCGGCTCGGGCAACAATGGCAACAACGGCGGCTCGGGCAACAACGGCAACAATGGCAACAACGGTGGCTCTGGCAGCAGCGGCACCGGTGGCCCCGGCAAGAGCGGCGGCCATAACTGATCCGGCATAGCGAAGCGGAGGAGGGGCTTCAGGCTACGAAGCCCTTCCTCAATGGAAATATCCGAGATGCGGCCCGGCGACGGTGTCTTCACTATTTGCCTGGCGCATTCCCTTTCCTCTCTCATTCCTGTGCCCGCGTGCTGGCGCAAAGGATGTCACAGGAATCGCAGCGTCTCTTCTGTGCAGTGATGGTTCAGATGTAGTGCGTAGGAGTTGCTGCACCCGAAAGGGGAGAGTGCTGGATCTCTGTGAGATAACCCGGGCTGGGCCGGGAACACAGAGATGAGGGGGGAGAGGGGTATTTGTGAGGGGCCGGGATCCTGCATCTGGGAGGGGGATTCCGGTTTGGGGGGACGAAAGAGGGGTGCCGCAAGGTACCCCTTTTTTGTGACATCATGGAGCAAGTGGTGCGGATTGAGGCTCAGGCAAGGCGCTCTTCGTTCGCCGGTCCGGGCGATGGTTGACAGTCCCGGATGATCTATATTTTATGGATCTCTAATATGGCGATAAAAGGCGAACCGGATTTCAATCGGCGCCGCGGCATATGGCAGACCAGGCTGGGCCAGAAGTTACATTTCCCTAAAGCAGTTGTTGTGAACTCGGACCGGACAGGCAGATGAGCAACGCTTCAGATTCCGAACACATCACGTCGTCCGGCCATAAGCTCAGCGCCGGAGGACATCTCAATCTTCATTACCTGGCGCTGAAGGACGAATATGATGCCACCCTTCGCGCCGCCGGCATCCGGTCCGGCTGGTCCGTGCTCGACGCGGGTGCGGGCAACGGGGTCTTCCTGCCTTTAATGGCGGAGTTGCTGGGCCCCGAAGGGCATATCGAGGCTTGTGATCTGGCGCGGGAAAATCTCGAGGCAATCGAAGGCTTGATTGCAAGCGAGCGGTTTGCCTGTCCAATAAGAGCGCGGATCGGCAACATCCTCGCGCTGCCCTATGAGACGGGCACATTCGATGCGGTCTGGAGCGCGAACGTCGTCCAGTATCTGAGTGATGTGGAGCTGACACAAGCAATCGCCGAATTCTGCCGCGTCGTAAAGCCGGGCGGACTTGTGGCGGTGAAGGAGGTCGATATCTCGGTTTGGCAGTATCAGCCGCAGGATCCCAAACTGATGTGGCGTCTGCTCGACGCGCTGTCTGATGACGTGCAGATGTCCGGCGCAATGAGGGGAACGCGCGTATCGGCGTGGTTTCGAGCGGCGGGCCTTGAGAAGGTCTCTGCAATCACGACGCTCGCGGAACGCCGTCAGCCGCTCACGTCCGTGGAGCGCGAATACATTCGCAACAATCTGGAATTCCTGTCCGGGCTGGCCAGAACGCGCGATTTGACAGAAGCGGATCATCGCCAATGGAAAGCGATCGGTGAAGAGCCGGAACGCCTGATTGGTGACCCCGATTTCTGCTATCGCGAAATGTGGGTACTCAGCCTGGGTATCGTGCCGAGGCGTTAAGCACCTTCCGTCGCCACGATCTGACCCGCGATCTATTGCGGTAATACCGGAGTGGCGAGGGGCTCAGGATGCTCAGTGCGGTCCCGCCAACTTATGCTTCGATCGCGATTGCCAGGCTCCGGAGGCAAGACATCAGAGGTCTTGTGGCACTCGCTCCATGATGCCGCCCTTTGTCGAGCCAACGACCGCTACCGGCCTAAGGGAGACGAAGCCGTCGGCGACGCCGATCAGCCGCCGCAGGCATCGCAGCAGGGAACCGATTCTACGTGATGTTACGGGCCAAGAATTGGTTCGAATGTTATGATGTTGCCGCTTGTGGGAGGCCGGCCATGACCGGTCCTGACGTTCCGGATTATCAAAGCGTTTGTCCGCACCGTGGCCTGTTCAACGGCATTGATCAGGCCACAGGCCTACCCGCGGGAGTGGGAGCAACCGCAGTGCTTCTCGGGAAGTATCGAGGATATAGGAGGAGAATATGAAACGAATTGCTGCTGCGTCACTTGCCTTTCTGACGATTGGATTTACGGCGCCGCCCATGGATACCGCAAATGCTGTCGTCTACTGTCAATATATCAGTTATCCGGCGGGCTGCGTCGTAAGACCCGGGGTGGTGCTGAGGCCGCGCCCGGTTGCTCGTGCAGCGCGTGGTACGGTGACGCAGGGAACTGCTGTAAATAAGGGTGGTCCAGTTAACCGCGTCGGTCGCCGCTAGTTGTCGGTTTCGACCCGCCAACCTCGACCGCTACCAGATCGTCCAAGCTCCGTAGGCAAGACATCAAAGGTCACGGGAATCTTGTGGCACTCGCTCCATGATGCCGCCCTTGTGGCCGCCAACGACCGCTCCAGTGCGAAGCGGTCGTTGCCGGGTCAATACTGCCGCCGTGCAGGCGGCCGGGGGGCGGCTGCGCGACTGTCGTTCCTCGCCATCACACCATATCGTCGTCAGGTTTCAGAGGCTGCAGGACGATATCGGAGATCGCCGATACTCCGACCTTGAAGGCAACCTGGTATTCCGGATCCGCAACCATGTCCTTGAATGCGGAGCGGCGTGGATACTGGACCAGCACGACAGCATCCCAACCCTTTTCCTGCCCGGTCGTCAGCACAGGCAGGCCATTTCCGCCAAACAGGATTTTCGCGCCGAAGCGAGCCAGGATCGGCTTCGCCATCCGCAGGTATTCCAGATATCTTTGCTTGCCGCCATCGGGCTCGAACCGGATGAGGTTCAGCATGACGACGGCTGAATCGTCGTCTTCGGCCAGGAAGGCGTCGAATACGGCGGGTGAGAATGAAACCATCTAACTTTCCTCTGACACGGCACCGGGAGTGGGTGTGGGTGCGCCGGTCAATTGTTAGCTGGTCGCCGTGCCAGAAACTGGCAGGAACGAGCGCCAGTCGCGATCCTGTTGCTGCCACTGTTTCATGATCGACTGGCGTCGACCGGGGTAGCGCTCGTCCGAAATCGCCTTCACCTGCAGACGATCGACGCGGAAGTGGCGGAAGGCCGATCTCTGTTCGCACCAGGCCGCCAGGACACGCACGTCGTCGAAATAGACGATGGCGATCGGCCAGATAATGCGATCCGACAGCGAGCCGTGAGCGTCTTCATACTGATCGCCACTTTGCGCTGCCGATGGATGGCATCGCGCAATGACGCGGCCTGCGGAGGGTCCACACGCTGGGAAACCGAGGCCGCCGCGAGGGCAGGCGGCCCATCCTTCGTCGCCGAGCCGTTCTTTTGGGCGGAAATTATCTTGGCCAGAGCGCTTTCGCTGCCTTGTGCCAGCGCAGGATCGGCGCGCTGCTGCACCCAGGCGAGGCCAAGGGTCAATGCGTCCAGCTCATCCGGCGAAAATGCGAATTCCGGCAGAAAGAAGCCCGGTCCCAAACAGTAGCCAATACCCGCCTGTCCTTCGACAGGCGCGCCCAGCGACCGCAGCGTTTCAATGTCCCGGTATATGCTTCGCAGCGAAATGCCCAGCTCACGCGCCAGATCGAGGGCCGTGACCGGCCTCCTGCGTGCTCGCAGCACGCTTATAAGCTCAAACAGACGGTTCGTTCTCGACATATCCAGTTTCTTCCGAGGCCAGTCCCATGCTCTCATTCACGCGTCCGACGCCCGGTCTCCAGCAAACCGGGACCTTCTTGCGACCGGAAGCAGCCGACCCGAAGATAGTCGACCTTGAGAATTTACAAGAGACGGGATTTCAACATTGCGGCAAGAAGACCGGTTTCGAGACAGGCGGACCGAGGCTCGTCGCATCGGCATGTCTGCGATTGGCGCAAAACGGCCAAGCCAACTGGGCGGGAGATCATGGGGCGGTGGGATTTAGCGAATTGAGTTGTCGTCTAAATCGCACTTTGCGACGTAACTTAGCAGTTCGGACAGATGGTGAAGCGCATGCCAGCCGATCATTGTCTCGGCGTTTACTTCATTCCTCAAATCGGCGAGGCAATCGTCGACGTCGGTCAACATCGGTCTTGGCGCTGTTTCGACGAACGCGTCGTCGAAAAAGACTGTCCAAAAAGCGCCCCGGTTGAGCGGCACGCGGTCAAGTCCCGCAGACTTTAACCTGTCGAACAGGCGCTCCGTTAATGCCCGGATTTCAGAAATCTCGACATAATTCACGTTTTGGTTCTCGACTGACATCTTCTTCGTCTCCCACGGCTCATGCTTAAACACGCTACAAGATTTTGCGCGAGTGCATATGATGGTGGGGCGTTGGGGTGGCCGTTTGCGGCCCGAAGCGGACATCAAGCGGTAAATCGGTCGATGGCATTCACCACGTGGTACTATGAAACGCCGTCCATGCTCGGATGCCGCAGAATATCAGTGTGAAGATAATGCAGTTCGCAACGAGACCTGCCAAGGTAACGACACTGAACTCGAAAATATCTGAAGGGATCTCCATCGCCGTGCGCTGCGCCACGCTAAACATCAGCGCAATGAAGGCGAGTACGGCCGTGATAATTACAAAGCGCCTTCTCGGAGTGACCCACCAATAAACCAGGGCCACAGAAAGAGCGGTCGCAAGTATTCGAACCGGGTTCACTACCTCCGCAATTGCGATGGCGACGGCAAAAATGATCATCTGATCCCACACTTGCTTATTTTGATGATACTGCCTTCACAACTTATAGGCGTCAACACTGATCTGATGACTGCTTGTGGCGCAAAGCTGCCCACGCCGCATGCCTGTCGGTCGATGGCATTTCAAATTCGGCTTCCTGTTGCCGGGAACTCTGGCAACCGAGGCCTTGGGCGGTTCAATGACAGCTCTGGCCCGAGCGGGCCATGCAGCGGGTGGGATGACGAGCCCGGCACGCGGCGAAGCCTTGTTCGCCGCTTCGGCCAGGGTTCCCGTCATCCCTGCCTCAGATCAGCCTGCCTTGCCGGGCACCGGCGTGTTGAGTAGCTGCTGCTCCCAGAGATAGGCAATGCCGCTGCCGGCGGCATGCTGCTTGAAGATGTCGGTCAGCTCGTCGGCGTGTTCGGTACGCGCCCAGTCGCGCTGCCATTCTGCGGCCAGCGCCACCCAGGTCATCATGTTCGCGCCGGCGGCGATCATGCGCTGGATGGCCACCTCGTGAGCCTCGAGCGACGTGCCGCCCGAGGCGTCGGTGATGACGGTGACATCCCAGCCTTCGCCGAGCGCCTGGATGACGGGCATGGCGACGCAGATCTCGGTCCAGAGACCCGCGATGATCAGCTGCTTGCGGCCCGTTGCCTTGACCACATCCACCACCTTCCTGTCCTCCCAGGTGTTGATGAAGGTCCGGTCGATCACCTCATGGCCCGGGAACACATCGGTGATCTGCGGGAAGATGAGGCCGCCGCGCCCGGCGACCACGCTGGTCAGGATGGTCGGCACGCCGAAAGCCCTGGCGGCCTTTGCCAGCGCCGTCGAATTGTTGACCACCATCTGCGGATCATGGCTGTTCAGGTTCGCGAGCTGATAGGGCTGGTGGTCGATCAGGACGAGTACGGAATCTTCCGGGCGGAGAAGCGAAGCAAGGCCATTACGAAAGGTCATGAAGGGATCCTCTGCTGCCGTCTTGTATGAGTTCGGTCTGGATGTTTCTCGATATTGAGACAGACATGCGCTGACAGCGGCGCCGCCTGCGAGAGGGACACTGTCATTCCGGATTTCGATACGGTAGCCTCCCGTTCTGCCAAGCTGTGTCGCAAGATGGGGAACGCCAACCGTGGATATCGAAGATCTCAGGACATTCGTGGAAGTTGCCGATGCCGGCGGCGTTTCGCCCGCCGCGCGGCGGCTCGGCATTTCCAAGTCCATGGTCAGCCGCCGGCTCATCCGGCTCGAAGCCGAACTCGGCGTCCAGCTTCTGGCGCGAACGACCCGCGGTGCGGCGCTCACCGAAGCGGGGATCACCTTTCGGGATCATGCCGCCAGGGTCGGTTCCGAGATCGACGCAGCCATGGAAACGATCCTGCCTTCCGGCGATCTTCGCGGCCGGCTGCGCATTGCCGTGCCGGTTTCCTTCGGCCCCAGCCACTTCGCCCACGTGCTGGCGCAGATGGCGCAACGCCACCCGCAGCTCCACATCCACGCGTATTACAGCGACCGCTTCGTCGATCTCATCGCCGAGGGTTTTGATTGCGCGATCCGGGTCGGCTACCTGCCGGACTCGAACCTGGTCGCAAGACGCATCGGTCCGCTCTACGGAAAGCTGGTCGCAAGCCCGGATTATATCAGAAGGCACGGCTCGCCCGAGACGCCGGAGGAACTCGCCGGCCATGAGGCCCTGATGCAGGGAACGGAGGTCTGGCAGTTCATGGATGGAGAGGAGATCATCACGGTTCATCCGCGCGGGCGCTTCAAGGCCGATAACGCGCTTGCTCTCGCCGCCGCCGCCCTGGCCGGCGTCGGCATAGCGTGGATACCCGATGGCGTAACCCACGACCATCTGGCTTCCGGCGCGCTGGTTGCGGTCATGACCCGCTACCCGCCACCGCCCGCCGGCATCTACGTCATCCGTCCCTCGGGGCAGCATCCCACACGGAAGGTGCGGGTGCTGACGGACATGCTGATCGAATGTTTCGAAGAGGCTCCTGCGCCGATGGGAGCTGCCGGCACGGCGTGAACAGCACTTCGAAGCGCCTTCGACCTGCGCCAGCGCAGTGGATGGCGCGCGTTCTTTCAGTTATTCTTTCCAGCGAATATCGGCTTCCTGTCCCCATTCAAGCGAGGATTGCAAGGATGACAGAAGGGGAGATTGGCTGGGTCACTGCCATCATCGTAGGCCTGGTTGCAGGGTGGATGGCGGACAAATTCATGCATACTCACCTGCCGTTCGGATGGGCAGCTGTCGGGATGTCAGGCGCCTTTATCCTGAATGCGATAGCCGAAAAGGCCGGCTATCACTGGGGCGGCTGGCTCACCTACCTGCTGCTCGGCTTCTTCGGGGCATGTATGCTTCTGATCCCCCTTCGTCTCTATATGGTCCGCACGCGGCTTCCCAAAACACCAGATGAGTGGTGAGACACGGCTTCGGTTAGCGCAAATGCCGCCACCGTCGGCCTTGCTGATATCAGAAGTATTCGTCTCGCCTGTAAAACTTGCCGTAGATATGCGTCAGCGACGAACCGGGCACTGCCAGTTTGGCCGGATCGCTTTCGCTATAAATCAGAGCGATGAAATGATTTAGATCAGCGCCGGCGATGCCCATCGAGACGTCACGCCCTTCGATCACGGTGAAATTTGCGCTGTCCTGTGAAAAGGCCTTCGCGGTTGCCTCGGCTTCGAAACTCGATTTGTTGAAGACGACATACCAAAACCAGGGATCGAACAAGGGCACGCTGAGGAGCGTCATACTCCAGACGGGAACAACGAGAATGGCAATAAGGCTGCTGGCCGCCTTCCGGAAAGTATGGCGCCACAATGCGATAAATACGCCGATAGACCAGATGAATAGCGTCACCGCGACCGACAGGAAAAGAAGCGGACCTCCCAACAGATCGAGAATTACGCGCAGCCCATCGGCTGGATCAAGCTGCCAGAAATCAAAGGCGCGAATGTATGCGGCGCAAGTCGCGCCAAGCAGACCGGCGATGGCGATCCGCCTGATATTCCAGCTATCTACGGGCCGAATTCGCGTATTCATCTCGTTGTTTTCCGTCGCCGACTGATATCAGCCGATTGGACATATCTCTTGGGACCGGCGTCGCATGGGCGGTCGCGGCCGCACCGCAACGGCGGGTCAGGCTTGCACGAATACGCACTAAATCGGATGGCCGCAATTGGCTGTCAGCGTTGAAAAAAGCTGGTCGAGCCGCATTGTGGCAGCCGGCCTTGAAAAAAATATGCGACGCGAAGGCATGAGCGGCACTTGCTGAATTCCGCAAGCCTGGCCACGCATCACCCATGCACCTCATCATCCGCCACCGCCTTAACTGCCGGTCTCCGTTCGGTGACTTGCGTGTTTTACCATCGGCGCAGGATGCGAAGCGCGATGCGGTGAGCCAGCAAATGCCACCGCCGTCGGCCTTGCGGACATCAAAAGGGCTTGTCTGCCGCATTCTACCCCAAGGCTTCGTCGAACGCCTTTCGGCCGATCCCGGCGAGCCAGCTGCGGAAAGTGAGGATTTCCGGATTGATCTCGCGCATGAGATCCAGATCCACACGTTCTGCCAGTGGGCCATCTTCCAGGCTCCTGGCCATGTGCGCGAGGTCGGCATTGGCTGCAAGAACATCGTCGGGAAAGCGCGCATAGGCGATCGTGCGGCCGGCGATTTCGCTCAGGGCGGCCTCGAGTTCGTAGCCGGTCAGCCTGTCGCTTGCGATTTTCAAGGTGACGCCGCCGAACCGGGCCTTGTCGGCGAACATGGCCGCAACGAATTTCCCGATATCGTCCACAGCGGTCAGCTGGATCGAATGCTCCGGCCTGATGAGAGAGAGCAACTGTCCCTTGTCCAGGCCGAATCCGGGCCGCACGAGCATTTCCATGAAGATCATCGGCCTGACGATGGTGGCCGTGACAGGCAATTTGTGGATATGCGCTTCTATGCGAGGCTTGGCGTCAAAACGCGCCACACCCGTCGGCTTGTCGCCGACGCTGGCGCCCGAGGAATAAACGAGATGCGCGACGCCGCTTTCGACGGCCAGGTCGGCGATCGAAATCCCCAGACGTTCTTCCTCCTCTGCCGACAGGTTGGCCGGCAGCACGCTGAAAACGCCATATGCGTCTTTCATCGCCGCCCGGACGGTATCCTCGTCCTCGAATGATCCGGGCACGATTTCGACGCCGGCGTCCTGCAGGGCGATCGCGGCCGGGGACCCGGTATTCAATACAAGTGCGCGGACAGGTCGCTTCGCTTTCAGCAAGGCTCTGGCGACCGATCCGCCCTGACGACCGGTGGCGCCGAAAACGAGAATTGGATGTTTGTCATTGGTCATTGGGAACCCTCGCGTTGAACAACGACCGTCCATATATACGAGTAGAAAATCGCCGGAAGACGGCACATTTTTCAGCGTCAGGCACAAGGATGATACGCTTGGACAATGGTATCGGACCCGGTTCCCTTCAGGGACCAGAGGACAAGCCACAATTCAGGCCGATCCCGTCAAACGGGATTTGCACACGGCTGGGCGACAAGTGGACTGTGCATGTTCTATGGCGGCTGTCTCTCGCCGATGAGCAACGGCTGCGCTTTTCGGCGCTCAGGAAAGAGATCGACGGGATCACCCAGAGAATGCTGACGCTGACGCTGCGCAACCTGGAGCGCGATGGCATGGTCATGCGTCATTACTTTCCCGAAGTACCGCCGCGCGTCGAATATGAACTGACCGATATGGGCGCCGGCGTGCTGCACGCTCTTGAGAGCTTCAACCTGTGGGTCCGGGATAACCTGCCCGTCGTCGAAGAGCATCGTCGCTCCTATGACGAAGCCCTGAAGTAATTTCTTGAGCATGTCGCGCAAAATGCGCAACCACTGCGCCATGCCGCGCTACCCATAGACATCATAATCCACCACAGCCTTCACCCCGGTCTCCGACCGGTGACGCAGGCGTTTGACGACTGGCTGCGTGAATGTCAGTGCCAGCGCGTCGGCTTCGTTGGGCGAGGGCAGGCCACTGTCCTTCATGTCTTCCTTGGATGCACCAACCGAGCTATGGCTGCAAGCCGCATAGGCGGGAGCGTTGATATTCCCATGCGCCGGCAGGGATCGCGACCAGTACCGCCGCGAGATTGATAGCGGCTCTCATTCAACCAGCCCGTAGAAGATGTCCCAGAGGCGGTTCTTGCGTGGCTCTACGGTTTCGAGGCAGTTAGCGTCTAGGCCTACGGGGCTCTTGTCGCGGCACATGCCGACCAGCAGCGCGTATCGCTCGCGTTCGACGTCCCCTAGGCGCCACAGCACAAATGCCAATATTCCGATCAACACGATCATGATCACATTGCGCAAATTCGTCGCCCCCACGATGTTGAAGAGGCTAGCCGCTTTCGGCTGAACTGGAAAGGTGCCGCTAATGATCGCCCAACGCCGCAAAATTCCTGAGAACATGACACGGCTCAATGAGGGCGAGGAGTACATCTGCAAGCGGTCGATTGCCGCGATTGAGGCCGATGAAGCGCTTCTGAATCATGTCGAACTAATCGAAGCGGTGATGGACCATATTGATTTCTTCGCGAAGCGCGATGCCGTCGACCTCGATCAAGAAACCATCCAATTGCTCGGCGCCCGGATATTCAACGATCTCGGATCTGCGTATGGTCAGCTCACGCGAGGCTACTATCAGCTTGCAGCGGCGACCCTGCGCGACATCATGGAGATTGTCTTTTTATGGGGCTGGTTCGACCGCGATCCCGCCAAGATAACTGAATGGCGGGAATCGGACGACAAGAAGCGCCGGCAGATTTTTGCACCGGTGAAGGTTCGTGAGTTCCTCGACAAATTCGATAACTTCAAGGAAGGCAAGCGCGGCCCGGCGTACAAGTTATTCTGCGAGTATGCGTCGCATGCGACGTGGCACGGCTTCGCGCTGATGCGGCCCACCGGTGGAGGCCAAGTCGTCATGGGGCCGTTCTTTGATGCACCATTGATGAAGGCCGTGCTCGAGGAGATGGCGCAACTCGCCGCACAGGCCGGCAACTATTTCTCGGGCTTCTTCGACAAGACCGGCGAGGACGTGCAAGCACTTGAGGTCTGGCTGCGCCGATATGTGGTCACGGGCGAATGGGCCGAAAAATACCTTGGCCGGCCGCACGACAGGAAGTTCGTCACAGAGATGGAGACATGGCTGCTTCAGCTCAAAGCACAAGCATGATGGGTTCCAGGACAGTGCCAGCGATCTAGCCGCCACCTGCTACCCATAGACATCATAATCCACCACAGCCTTCACCCCGGTCTCCGACCGGTGACGCAGCTTCTTTGCCACCGGCTGCGTGAAGGTCAGCGCCAGGGCATCGCCTTCATTGGGCGATGGCAGACCGCGATCCTTCATGTCTTCCTTGCTTTCGAGCTGGATCTTGCCGTCCAGCCGCGCCACGGTCTCCGGTCCCACCAAGTCCTGGTAGAGAACCTCATTGCCGGGATCGATCGCGCCGCCGGCCTTCAGCCAGCGTTTCATCTGGCCCCAGATATAGGCGCGCATATTGTAATAGCCGGGGTCGAGCACCTTCGTCGAGGCGAACCAGACGAGCTGCCACGAGCGGCCCATGACGGTACCGGCGCTGGCGATGCCGGTGCCGTAGCCGGCATCCACGAAGACGGCGTCGGCCTCGTATTCATCCTCCAGCCGGGCGATGAGATTGGCGACCTCGATATCGTTGTCATTGCGGGCAATGGTCGCCAGCCGCTTCGAATAGAGGCCCTGGCGCAGCATGATCACCGTCGGGTCGTCGCCCGTCCAGGCGGGGTCGACGCCCAAAATGACGGGCGCGAAGGCATATTGCTCGGGGCGCAGGTGCGTTGATCTGGCCCGGTCGGCATCGTCGGCGGAGATGAACTGCATGGCGGACTGGCTCGGAAACTGGCCGCGCACGCGCACCTTGACGATATCGCTATCCTCGCCGTGATCGTCCACGAGATGTTGCAGGAACTCTTTGTTGGTGCCGGGTACCGTGCGGCTGTCGATCTGCCTTCCCACCCAGCGGTGGCGGAAGCGGCGGAAGCACTCGCGGAAGCGGCCGCTGTTTCTGGTCGGGTTGCCGAAGACGATCCAGATGATGACCGTATCCTCGTCCGTCAGCGCGCCTTCGGCCACTTCCCAGACCTTGTCGTGGATCTTGGAGGCCTCGTCGAAGAGCAGGAGTATGATGCGGCCCTTGTTGTGCAGGCCGGCGAAGGCTTCCGTATTGTGCTCGCTCCAGGAGACGAAATCCTGCCGCCAGCTTTCGCTGCGCTCGGGATCGCGCGACTTGATGGACATGGCCTGCACATCGAACCAGTGGGCGGTGATCGAAAGTCGGAACCATTTGCCGATTTCGGGCGCCGTCTTGGTGCGCAGCTGGCCCTCGGTATTGGCCGTCGTGACGATCTTGCAATCGGCAAAGCAGGACATGGCCCAGTTGGAGAGCATGCCCATTTCCGCCGATTTGCCGATGCCGTGGCCGGAGGCGACCGCGATCTGCAGCGGCTGGTAGCGGGTGGCAGGGTCGGCAAGATGGGCGCCGATCAGCTCGTTGATCTCGTCCTGCCAGGGGCGCGGGCCGTCATAGCCCTTGAGTTCGCCCATGCCCCAGTCCCAGGCGAGCCGGCTCCAGCGCTTCGGGCTGAAGCGGCAGGCGGCGGCAAGCTCGATGATCGCGTCATTAGGATCGCTGATTTCGCCGGATGCGGCGGGCAGGGGCTTTCGGCGCGTCATGCTACTGCGCCTCGCCATCGTTTTGCGTCTCAGTGCGCCTTTGCGCCCGCTCCAGCCGCTCGGCGAGCGCGGAGAGGCCCTTGTGCTCGATGATCTCCTTGAAGGCGTTGATGCGGATATGTTTGCCGATCAGCTCCAGCCGGCGCAGCCGCTCGGCAAACTTCACCTTCTTCACATGGCCGATTTCGCGGCGCTCCTTGCCCGTGCCCTCGTAGAGCGCGGAGATTTCGAGATCCGTCACCAGCCCCTGCCGCCAGATTTCGGGCCATTCCCGGATCGGCAGGAGATCGCCATTGTCGTCATAGAGATCGCCGAGATCGGCTTCGGCCTCGGCGGCAAGCCGCGTCAGCAGCCAATCCGCATCGATGCGCGTGCGCTCGGAGCGCTCGGCCTTCGCCTTGCAGATGGCTGCGCCAATATGAGGTATCTTCAGCAGCCTGCAGGCAGTCTCCTTCGCGCCGCGAGGCGAATAGCCCGCCCTTATCGCTGCCTGCGCGCCGACAGTATCGACGAGATATTCCTCCACAAAGCGCTGCTGCCGCGCCGTCAGTTCGCTCATGCCATCACATCCCGCTTTGCCGGGGAGATAACAGAGCAACGGTTGGCGCAATGAATGGGCGGAAGAAAGGAAAAAATGTGAACGGCCGGCGGGAACCTTTTTGGGGAACTGCGCGTTTGGGGCCTCAGCCGCTTTCTGTGCCTGACCTAGCGGGAGGAAAATCGCCCCGGGTGATGGCGGCGCAAGAATAACAGTAGGGAATGCAGCCTTTACGCGTAAATACGGACGTTAACCACCCTATTTAACTGAATTAAACGATAATCGTTGCCGCATGCAATGAATTAATCAAGGATTTATTAGAATAGAGGAGTTCGCTTATGCTTGAAAAACTTAAGAATGCTATCGGTAAATCTGACAGGATGCACCGGGACAGGGAAATCAGCAGGATTGGCTATAGCGAAGAACCTTCCAGGCTGGTCGTCGAATTTTCCGACGGCAGCATGCATACCCACCTCGATGTCATCGAAGGGCATATCGTCGGCCTGCGCATCGCCGAGGACAAGCTGGATTTCTACGAATCCCAGATCGAGCCTTCGAACCGCCCGCTGGAATCCGGAAGCGCGGGGCGGGGATGAGCCCAGGCCATAACGGGCAAGGGGGCCATAACGGGCAGGGGGACCATAACGGAGAGGGGGAACGGGACGAGCATACAGCAAACCCTGCTGCCGCAACCGGTGAGCAAGGAACACTGTCGTATGATCCCGCCCGGTCCTCCGATGAGCCCCCGGTTGCGGTGACGGTCAAACTCGCATCGCATCTGATCAGCGAGATCACCTATGATCCCGTCACGCGGATCCTCGAGATCGAGCACCGGCTGAAAGGCCACCGCCGATATTTCGACGTGCCCCAGGGCGTCGTCATAAACCTGGTCACCGCGCCATCGCCCGGCTGGTATTACACGCAGCACATCCGCGACGCCTTCCGCCGCGACGACACCCACCGGCACTTTTCCTTCCACTGGCTGCGCTCCCGCGACCATCATCATTGAGGCAGGCGGGAGCGCCGCAGCGAGGGCCGATGACGGTCTCATGCTGCCTGCATGGATAAAAAACAGCTAAGTCCTTGATCCTGAATAAGTGACGCAGGAAAGCGGAAAAACTTTTATATTTTTTTCCGTCGCCGGACCCTTTCTCCTGATTTGAATTTCTTTACGCGTAAGTTTGGGAGTAAGTGGATCACTTATTCAGGATCAATGACTTAGCCGGAATTTTGGCCGTTTTTCCTGCGTTTTCAGAAATTCTTATTCAGGATCAAAGAGTTAGTGGCGAATAGCGGGGGATTTTAGCCGGGAGGCGGCGCTTTCCGGGCTGTGCGAGACGCCAAGTTCGGTCTCCAGCCAAGCCGGGAAATGCAGGCCTGTTATAGTTTCGAACTTGCTAACTCAATGATAGATAGTAGTCCACTCAAGTCAAAATATTGGCTAACAAAACGATAAATCCTTAATTCGTAGCGTCTTTCCTTGGGCCAGACTGCCGCTTTCGGCAGAAACTCTTTCCCTGTTTCTTCAATTATGCTACTATAAAGTGAGTTAGGGAGGGTAACATGCGTATCTTCGTACTACTCATCGCTATCGGCCTCTGCATATCGACCGTCGCTGTCGTTCCGCCCGCTGCGGTGGCGGGGCCGTGCGACCCGAATGTCGGCAACTGCTAGCCAGAAAAATCCGGATACACCGGCGCTGACCGGTTCCGCGTGAGAACCTTTGAGCGCCACTATCTCTGGAGAGGCGGATGGATAATCCCTGGCCGGCGGATATCCCGTGGTCGCTCTGGAACTACCAGGGCCTGACCATCAGCGACATGCCGCAACTGCCCATGATGGGCGTTCGGTTCGAGCCCTCTTTCCTCTACGCTTTCGCTTTCGGCTGTTTTTTCGTGGCCTTCTTTTCCTGGCCGCGGTTCAAGGCGAGGGGGCGGAATATCACTGCCACTTCGGAAGCGCTGCGCGATTTCGACCCGACGGACCTCGGTGGCCAGAATTCGCTCCACAGGGCCTATTTCATCTATGCCGGCGCGATGCTGATCCTCTATGTGTCGCTGACCTTTTTCGGCAAGCTGATCTTCCAGGCAACGCAGATGATCCCCGTTGCCGGCATTTCCGTCGATATTGCCGAGTTGAAATTCGACAGTCCGCAATGGCCGCTGACCCTTGCCTTCGCCTTCGCAGGGCTTGCGGATCTGCTGCCGCCGGTGCGGATCGCCGAGGAGTGGCTGCGCAACCGCGCCTACCGGGCGGCCGGCATTCCCGTGCGCATCGAACAGACCACCCGCAGCCTCATCGCCACGCTGGAGGAATCGCCGGGGCACAGCGGCGAGCGCCGGGAGCATTTGCGCAACAGGGGCAGGGGCTCGCTTGCCGAAATGCTGGGGCACTTTCGCAAGAACTGGCAGGCCCAGATCGATGGCTATCCACGCGTCAGGTGGCTGCTCGGAAAGCGGACGTCGCGAACCCGGGAGCTGCTCGCGCTACTGTCGCAGCTGGAGCTCCTGATCGTCTGGGCGAAGACGACGCGCGGCAGCTGGCCGGGCGCCGAGGTTTCAGCCCGCGTGCGGGACACTGAAGCCAAGTTCGTCGATAAGGCCGATACCCTGCTGAACAGCTTTCAGCGCCGGCTGCAGGAAACCGGCGATCTTAAGGCCACCAATCCGGCCACTGCCGCCAATCCTGACAATCCCGATCTGGACGCGAGCGAAAGCCGGTTCGACGACTATATCTCGCAGGTCATGAAGGACGCGACGGCGGTCCGTTTCGAACTGGTGACGCTGCTGGCGATCTTCCTCGAGCGCGACCCGGATTTTCGCGGGCCGGCCAGGGCGCCGAAGCCCGGCCTGGCGCACCCGATCGATGCGCTTGCCGATCTGCTGCTCGAAACCGACCGGCCGGATGCCGTCGGCAGCGGGCCGGAGGCGGGGCTGCTGCTCTCGCTCATCCCCGTCTTCATCCTGTTTGCCGCCAGCGCCTGGCAGGGCGCGCAGGAACTCGTCAGTCAATATGTGGAGACGACGAACCTCGCCGGGGTGCTGCTGACGGCACTGGTCGAAACCCTGAAGATCGCCTCGCTGACCTGGCTGCCGCTTCTGGCGGCCTTTTCGCTGCGTCAATACCGGTGGGACACCAAGGACTGGGTCGGCGCCCAGCAGGATTGGGACTATAGAAATTCCTCGCGCCTGTCGCAGATGATGGGTTGCCTTGCGCTGGCGCTCGCCGCCTCGGTCCTCGGACTGACCGGGGTTGCGATGCTGCGGGCCTTTGCCATCGCCCAGAATGCGAACCATTTCAATTCGCTGCTCTTCGGCGGGTCGGCCCCCTTCATCCTCTATTATCCGACCCTTGCCGTCACCCTTCTCCCCATGGTGCCGATATGCCTGGCGGCGGCCGATGCGCGGGCGCATGGAAGGCCGGTCCGTGGCCATGCGGTGCTCTGCGCCGCTTCGGTGCTGGTGCTCTCCATCGCCCATAGCTGGTTCTGGGATCCCGGCTGGCCGGGCGACTGTTTCAGGGCGGAGACAATTGCGACCGCAGCATGCAGCCGGCGGTCTGATACGCTGAGCCGGCTCATCCTGACGGTCCTGGTATTCCTCGCCAGCTGGAACCTCGGCCAGCCCGGCTTCAGCCGAACGCGGCGACGGATCAACCGAAAGCAGGCGGAGTTTGTCTGCGCGGTCCTCATGGCCGCCACCTTCGTGCTGAGCACGCCCGTTTTCGCTCGCGACGTGCGCGTCGGCTTCCGCGACAATGTCGAGCCGTTCTCCTATCTCGTCGGTGATGGGCACGGCAAGGCGCATCATATCGGCTATCTGGCGGACCTCTGCCACGAGATATTTTCGGTCGGCGAATATACGATCGAGGAAGTGTCGGTCACGACGGCCGAACGCTTCAAGCTGGTGAACGGGGACACGGTCGGCGACAAGAAGCCCGTCGAGGTTCTCTGCGATACAGTGACCATGCGCTTTTCGGGATTGGCGATCAGCGCCAATGGCGATTCAGGCGACGATGCCGATGGCCGGTCCAAACGGGACTGGAACAGCATCTACTCGCCGATCGTCTTTGCCTCCGGCGTCTCCTATCTCGTCCGGTATTCGCGGGAAGCGACGACCTATGCCGGCGATGTCGTGATCGGTTACGTCTCGGCAACAACGGCCGCAGACGTTGCCTTCAAGAGCTGCCAGGTCGACTTCTTCAAGGGGCTGGCACCGCCCCAGCGAAAGGCACTCTACGAGCGCTGCCGTTTCCTCGATGCGGCGGCGGCGGTCAGGCGCAGGATTGCGATGCTGCTGCCCGACAATCCCGGTTCGCGTGCTTCCGCCCCGGCATCGTCTGAAAAGGCGATGCCTGATGATGCCAGCGTATCGCCCGAAATAGAGCTGCCACCTGATTTCAAGACATCGCTTGAAAAGGCGCTCCAAAGCGCGAAGGACCTCGCGCCCCTTTCGATCCTGCCTGATACGACATCCTTTCTACCGCTGCCGTCGCAGCAGATGGCGAACAATCTCATCAGCACCGTGGGCAAGATTTGCGGGTCGAGCCCGAATACGTCGGGCGATCAGACCGCGCAATCGATCGTCCTGTGCGACGACGCGCTGAAGCCCGATCCGCTCAAATTGATATCCGCTGCCGTCACCGATGCGCGTTGCAACCCTCTTGAGAAGAAGGAACTCAGCGATGCTGACAAGAAGAAGAGATCCTGGCGTGATTATCATTTCTGCCCGATGAAGGATTACGGGGATCTCATCCAGTGGTTCTGCAGCCCGAATCCGGGCCTGAGGCCGGTCTTCATGGGCGATCGGGAGCTGATCCTCGGCAAGCTCGACAGCTGGAACGCCCGCAATACGCCCTGCGCGGTCGAGCAGTTGATTGGCGCCGAATATCTGACCTACGAACCCTATGCGCTGCTTGTCAGCAGAGACGATCCCGAGCTGGTGCAATTCGTGCAGAGGCGCGTCTACCAGATCTTTTCCCACCGCTCGACGGCAACGGCGCGCTTCGCCTCCTATTTCCCCAAACGCAGCATGTCTTCTGCGCTCGCCTATCTCTACCTGCTGAATGCGGTCGATCCGGAGCAGGGCTATCTCGTTCCCTGCGGCACGCCCGACAAGGCGCAGAGCGACGGAACAGGCCCAACTTCAGCGGTGTCCCGCCCGGCCGGCGACATCAGGTCCTGTGCAGACGAGACCGAACAGAAGCCCGCGCCTGCCGCGTTGAACGCCTGGCTGGCGGCTGCGGGCGAGCGGGCACGATCGATCCTGTCTTCGGTGCTGCGCACCTCGGGGATCATCGAGTGAATGGGTGTCGGCGCGGCGGCAGCCGGCTAAGGTTGCGGGGTTTTCGACCCCAAATAGGCGCGTTCCAATCCCTGCTGCAGGACATAGGGGAATTCGGCCCTGTCGAGCTTGTATTCGCCGGGTTCGGCATCGGCAACGTTTGCCATGATCAGCCTTACCCTGGCATAGGCATAGTTGCAGCTGAGGCTGTCCTCGATCCCCTCGAATTCCAGTTCCGCGAGGCAATTGATCATATCGAAGTCGGGATGATCATGCTCGCCGAGAATAGAGGCGACCGTGCCGGCTATCCCGTTCAGGCTCTTTTCGCGCGCGGACGGTGCAAAGCGGGCCGGCCCTTTTTTCCCTGCGGTCTCCTCGATGATCCTCGAGGCGGTGGCATCATCAATCGTCAGCGGCGGAACGGCATATTTTCCCGCCATCTTGATGAGGAGCGCGGCCCTCCAGCAAACGATCAGCTTCTTACCAACGATCCTGGTGGTGGTCGAACACTGGTAAATCGTGTGGCGTGTCGACGAAAACTTGTCCAGAAACGCATCTGATGGCAGCGGCTCCTCGGCGAGGCCTACGCCGGGAAGGAGGAGGGTGATCGCAAGAAGGAACGGTCGCCAGCGGCTATGCATGAGATCTCCCCATAGTCTGGAGGCGGCATTTCGCCGCCGCTTTATCTGCAGGCCATTAAAAGCCTGAATGATGGATTTGCAATCAGGAGCTGAGGCAATTCAGTTGCAACCTGAAAGGCTGCCGGGCGAATAAGCCTGTACAAGACCTCGTCATTGGGCGCCCTGACGGTCCTTCGATAAAGCGTCCGCACTTCCCGGCGCGGTGATGAGCCTGTAGAGTGGCCGAACGTGCGCCAGATCATCCCACCCGGAGTTTCTCAATGGCCGAGGTCTTGCTGTTCCACCACGCACAGGGGCTGACCGCCGGCGTGCGCGCCTTTGCCGATGACATCAGGGCCGCCGGTCACAAGGTGCATACGCCCGATCTCTTCGAAGGACGCACCTTTCCGAGTATTGCCGAGGGTCTTGCCCATATCGGTGCAACCGGGTTCGACGCCATGCGGGAGCGCGGCGTCCGCCTTGCCGACGAGCTGCCTTCGGGGATCGTCTATGCCGGGTTCTCGTTCGGGGTGCTGCCGGCGCAGAAGCTCGCGCAGACGCGGCCGGGCGCCCGCGGAGCCCTGCTTTTCTACTCCTGCCTGCCGATCAGCGGGGAGTGGGCCTTCGGACCTTGGCCGGCCAGCGTTCCGGTGCAGATCCACGGCATGGATAACGACCCGGTCTTCGTCGGCGAGGGCGATATCGAAGCCGCCCGCGAGATCGTGGAGGAGGCTGATGACGCCGAGCTTTTCCTCTATCCCGGCGACCAGCACTATTTCGCCGACAGCTCGCTGCCCTCCTATGACGCGGATGCGACCCGGCTGCTGACGATCAGGGTGCGGGCGTTCCTGAACCGCGTTGACACGGGCCGATAGGCCCGGCAGGCGGCGATAAAGGGTGCCCCATTTCCGGGGCACCGGATTTGCGCATTTCGGCGTTCCTGACATCTAGGAGGGAAATATGATAGCCTTGGACTCGAGGAAGGCCTGAACGCCTTCGGGGCCGCCCTCGCGGCCGACGCCCGACATCTTGTAGCCGCCGAAGGGGACTGCCGGGGTGAGTTCCATTCCATTGATGCCGACCTGTCCGGTCCTCAGGCGACGGGCTAGCGCATAGGCCTTGTCCGGGTCGCCGAAGATGGTGCCGCTGAGACCGAAATCCGTGCCGTTCGCAATTTTGGCCGCTTCGTCGAGCGTATCATAGGTGTGGATCGTCACGACGGGGCCGAATACCTCTTCGCTGGCGATGCGCGAGCGCGGACTGATGTTCCTGACGATCGTGGGCTCGATGTAATTGCCGGCATGTCTTGCGTCCGGCTTTCCGCCGCAGATCACCTCCGCCCCGTCGGCCACGCTTTCCTCGATATAGGCCATCACCTTGTTCGACTGACGTTCGTTGAGGACGGGGCCGATCTGCGTGGTTTCGTCCCAGGGATCGCCGACCTTCAGATTCCCGATCCTCCGAGCGAAGGCAGCGACGAATTCATCTTCCCGCGAACGGGGAACGAGAAGCCGCGACTGGGAGAAGCAGAACTGCCCCGAGAAGGGCATGCAGAACTGCTCCAGAGTTCCCATCGTCCTCACGATATCCGCGTCCTCGAGCATGATTGCGGCGGACTTGTCTCCGAGTTCGAGCGTGAACCGGCCCATGCGCGCCGCAACGGTGGAGGCGATGGCGCGTCCGGTGGCGACGCTGCCCGTGAAGCTGACCTTGGGTACGTCATGTGAAGCGACGAGGCGCGAACTGACCGAGCTGTCGGCCAGAACGACGTTGATCACTCCCGGTGGAAAACCGATGTCGTCAGCGCACTGGGCGACCAGCATCGCATCGAGCGGGCTTTCCGGCGAGCTCTTGATGATGCACGTGCAGCCGGCGGCGAGCGCGGCGCCGAGCTTGGTCATCAGAATCGGCAGTGCGGCATTCCACGGTATGATCAGTGCGGCCGCGCCGATCGGTTCGGAAACGACTTTTGCAAAGCCGCGTTGAGTGGGCCGCTCCGTCTCGAAAGGAAAGGATGCGGCGAGATCGGCAAAGTATCTCAGACGGACGGCCGCCAGCGGAGCAAGCCTGTTGGTCAGGGAGATCGGCGCTCCGACCTGAGCGGTCCAGAGCCTCGCCGCCAGCGAAAGCCTTTCGGTCAGCCGGTCGGCAAGGCGGTGCATGAGAACGGATCGCTGCCGCGCATCGGTCGCCGGCCATGGACCGCTCTCAAAGGCCAACTTTGCGGCGGCAATCGCTGCATCTATCTCCGCGGGTGCGGCCAGCGGTGCTGCAAATATTGCCTTGCCGGTAGACGGGCTGACGATTTCCTTGGCATTTTCGCAGGTGCCGCGCACCCATGTGCCGCCAATGTAGAAACTATCGAAGAGATGCGGGGGCACCTCGGATTTCCAGTCATTCATCACGGTCGATATCCTTTTGCCGTCGCATCCCATGAACTGGATGCGAGAGCCGAGATCTAGCGTGGGCCGCCGCGAGGCGCTTTCACCGGGGTCCGAGGCTGGTACGTCGTTGCGAAAAGCTTGGGAAAGCGCTTCGGCGAAGGAAGGTGCTTTTTCTCACAAAAGACGATGCCACATGGAGGCCTGACATTGGCAGGTCTCACAGCGGACGACCGGTTCATGGGCGCTTTACGTGTTCGACCGGCGGAATTCGCTCGGGGAAATGCCGTATTTCCGGATGAAGAAGCGTGTCAGATGCGAGTGGCTCGAAAAGCCGACGCGCGCGGCGATCGACGCGATGGTTTCCTTGCCATCGAGCAGATCGCGCCGGGCCGCCTCCAGCCTGATATCCCGAAGGCACTCGAACGGGGTCTTGCCGGTCGCAAGATGGAACATCCTGTGGAAATGCGAACGGCTGTAGCCGGCCTCCCGCGCGAGATCGGACAGGCTGACATCGGTCTCGTATTCGCTCGCGAGCCTGTCCAATGCGCGCTGGAGGATGTATTTCGGCAGCGGCGAAATCGAAGTCTGCTGAACGCTTTCGGTTCGCGCAAGCCTGAGGAAGCGACTGATCAGCGCCTGCTCGATCGATTCCCGATAGAGCGAACCGCTCGAACCGCCGCCATCCGACTCCAAAACGACAAGGCGGATCAGATGCGCCAGGGGCTCATCCGCGACGCCGAGATGATCGTGGAGGGTGGCCGGCCCCTTCAGTTCCATTTCGTCGCCCAGCGCCAGCGCGGCCTTTGCGTCGATGACGCATGCCGTCACGTCATAGGGTGTCAGGGCGCGCGCCGCGGGGAGCCTTCCGGCGCAGCCGAGCGACAGGCTGTGCGCCGGCTTCACGACGCGCTGGAATCGCCCGACCCTATATTCGCGTTCCGCGATGGTTGGCCTGTCGCCCCAGAGGATGATGTGGTGGCAGCCGAGTTCCTCTTCTGGTCGTTCGATGGCATCCAGATGACGGCGCTCGACCCCGATCGCGCTCCACGTTTCGGCAGCAGGCGGCCCCACTATCGTCGAGCCTCTGAGGAGGGTGTCAAAAGGGGATGTTTCGGCGGGCATGCCTGTTCCTTTCGATTGCTTCAGCAGGACGTCCGGTTCGGGGTGCGCGGAGCTGCGCGACCGACGAAATTTCGCTTGGTGGGTGTCGATTGTCTGTGAGGAGATAAGGGTGGAAAGGTGCCCGTCCAATGCCTGTTTGATGTCACCTGTAACATGACCGCCGTTTCGCGCCGGGGCCGTCAGTCCGGGCCATACAGGCGCCAATTGACCTTGGGCAGCGTTATTGTAGCCTGCGCCCATGCACAATGCGCTGCTCGACTATGCCGATCTCATCTCGCTGCTGACGGCCGTCGGCACCTTCGTCGCGATCGTCGCCGGCGTCGTCGAGCTCATCAAGGCGCGGCGCGAGCATGTGAGAGCGAAGGAGCAGGAGTTCAACAGCTCCTACCTGACGATCAGCGATGCCTATCACCGGCTGCTCGAACTCTCCGTCGAATACCCCCATCTCGGCATCTTCCCCTGGCAGGAAGAACCCGCCGACCTCTCGCCCGACGACCTCGTCAGGCGGGACATTTTCTACGAAATGATGATCTCGATCTTCGAGCGCGCCTATCTGGAACGGCACAAGACGCCCGAGATAGCAGAGCATTTCTGGCCGGGCTGGGAGACGTTTCTCAGGCGGCAGATCGAGAAGCCATCATTCCGGAAATACTGGGGTATTTTCGATGGGGAGGGCGCGTTCGGAGCGTATGACAAGCGCTTCGAGGCGTTTGCCAAGCGGCTGGATGGCGGGCTGCCCGGTCAGGATGGAGTGTGAGGCATGTCACCGGAGAGGGAGAGCGAACGCCCCCGAACAAGAACAGCGTAAGCGGATTCTAAATCTACTATCAGTTGCTGTGCCAGTGTGGGTCAACCAAGTTGCATGGCGGTAAAACTCCCCGGCAGGATCGCCGAAATGATGACATCCACAAGATAAAATCTACCTAGACGGATTAGCCCAATTCTTGCAATCCTCGGGGGTGGTGCAGACATTATTGTCGCGATAAGATCAACCCGATACCGCGGTGGGCCGGATCTGTAACCTCGACTTGGAACTTGTTGAAGGCCCAACGTATTGTTTAGGCGTTCTTCTATCGATCGAGGGTAAAATGTCTGCAGAGTCCACGCGTCTCACGTCCGAGGCAATGACACTATCGGCCGCCGCCGTCCTGAATTCACTCATCTCCGTGCTTGGCAACAAGGGCCTGCTTTCGCCCGAGGAAGAGCGCGAAGTCTACCGCGCCGCCGCCGACATGATCGACGAGGCCTCCGGCGACGACGAGGACGGAACCTACGAGCTGGCGCGTGAGCTTATAGAACTCAGGCTTGCCGATACCTAGGGCATGTCGCGCAGGAATGTGCAGCAGTTCATTCGGTCGCCGGGTCGCTGACATCAATGCACCAGCCTCGGCGTCAGGCGCCGGGGCGCAAGGGTCGAAGGCCGGGTCTCGGGAAGGAGTTGCATCAACTGGTCGAACAGCGCATGTACGAGGCGGAAGTCGCGGCTCTGCTGCAGCTGGGCATTCTGGAAGGCCGGCACGGAAGACGCGATGACCACCCAGCCATTTCCGAGCCGCCGCGCCACGGCGACGGACTGGGTCGTGATCAGGCCGTTGGCATCCGGCTCCCCCGACGCCAGTTCAAAGAGGGAAATCTCGCCAGCATCCTGCGGGAAGATCAGCGGCGTCGGAACGGCTCCGATGGACCGTCCTGCTGAGCCATCCGCCTCGGCGCATCGCACCGGCAGCCAGTTCTCGCCCTGGACGAGCTGAGGTTCTGAAAAGCCGAAATGCTGCGCAAAGGCGCGCTTGTGTTCCCAGTCCTGCGGGTCGGTCAGCATCAGCAGAATATTGCCGTCTTCGATGACCCGCGCGTAGCCCTGGAAGAGAGCATTGCCCAGCATCTGGTTCACTCTCGGGATCACCAGGATGAGGCGACGGGTGCCGGCCAGGCTCTCCCAGGGAGCATCCGCGAGCGGAATGACGTTGCAGCCACGGTCCTCAAGGCAATTGCGCAACTCGGACAGTCCGGTCGCTGTCTCCGATGTCGCGCTGTTGACGTCGGGGGTGCGCGATTCATCGAAGATGACGGTCGCCGGGGCATTGGCATTGCCGAGGTCGGCGAGCACCGTCGCCACAAGCCTGAACAGCATCATGACGGTTTCTGTCGCCAGGACGAGGCCGCCGAAGGCGCAGACGAAAAGCCCGGCGCGGATCGAGCCCATCATGTCAGGGTTCGGAGCGCCCAAGGCCAGCTCGCCTTTCGTCAGGATCAGGCCGAAGATCGATGCAACGACGGCGATGGTTGCCGCCTGCTGCACGGAGCGCGTGTCCGCCGCCACCTCGCGCCTCAGCCGCATGGTCGGGATGGCTTCGTAGATGAAGGTGAAGACCAGGGCTGCAAAGCCGATGATCGTCAGAAGACCGCTGATCGCGGCGGAATAGAAGGTGGTGAGCACCGCCTCGCTCAAAACGACCCCAAACCAGAAGAGGGCGATGACGGCGAGGAAAAGACCGAAACGGACGACGACAGTCCGGTCCTTGACCCAGGCGCGCTCGATGCGGCGGATCTTGAAGCCGCGCAGCAGGGTTTCGGAGGAATAGCGCGTCGCCATCGTGTTCAGCTTCGATATGTCGAAGCTCGTCAGGCCCAGCATGGCGCCGCCATAGATGAAGGCCGTCGCCAGATTGTTACGCAGTCCGTTGGCGGCGAGATAAAATCCGATGCAGCCCGCAACCACAGCCCATGTTCCGAAGACAACTCTGAGGACCCGGAGAAGCCTGCCATCGCCGCCCGGCAGCAAGACGAGCACGACGAATGGGCAGGACAGGAGAAAAAATCCGGTTGCCGGCCCCAGGATCTCGTAGAGCGCTCCATACTGCGTTTGAACGAGCGGTCCGAGGCGAGCCTCTATAGGCGGCCAGATATACTGCAATATCAGTGCGTAAATTACATGCGTCAGGGCGACGATCGCCCACATGATAAGGGGTATGCCGACAAACTGTCCGAGCCTGGCGCCTTGTTTGGCGTCGAGCAGGGCCGAAATCAGACCGGCAATCAAAATCGCAGGCAACCATCCCCACAAGGCGAAGAAATGTTGCCAGGTTCCAAACCAGTCCGCAATGAAAGATCGAATGTATTCCATTGAATTTCTTGTCGAAACCGAACAAATATATCATGTGTTCTTTATGGCTGCGATTTATACGTTATTATACCTCGGGTGGAATTTCTATATCTGGAATTAATATTTACGACCGAAGCAACGCAAGGCAAATGACTGCCGGATTCCCGCTGTCACAGCTATCGGTCAGCTGCGCGAACAGATCTTCCTGCCGATGAGGCGTCGACCAGCAGTCGCCGGCTTATCCAGATCCCGGAAACTGATTGCGATTTAAAACCGGTTAAGGTATCCTGCAACTGATTGCATGACGCAATCAGATCCGCGTTCGCGCGGCGCTCCGGAGGAGGGAGAGCACATGGCCAAGCTTGTTTTCGGAAAGAACGTGTCACTGGACGGATACATCGATCATCAGGCGTTTGCGCCCGGTCCGGTGCTCTTCCGTCACTTCATCGAGAGCGTGCGGGGTGCTGCCGCCATCGTCTACGGCCGCCGCATGTACGAGATCATGCGCTATTGGGATGAGGACCACGCCGAGTGGGACGCGGCGGCACGCGATTTCGCGGCGGCGTGGCGGGGCCGGCAGAAATGGGTCGTGTCGCGCTCGCTGAAGTCGGTCGGTCCCAATGCCACGCTTGTCGGGGATGGGCTCGAAACGGTCATCGGCGGGCTGAAGGACAGGCTTGCCGGGGAGATCGGCATTGGCGGCTCGGAGCTCGCGCGAAGCCTGACCGATCTTGGTCTCATCGATGAATATCAGCTCTATTTCCATCCCGTCGTGCTCGGCCACGGCACACCATTCTTCGCCGCGCCCCGGCCACGGCTGCGCCTGGTGGCCAGCGATCGCATGGACGAGGACGTGATCAGGCTGACCTATGTTCCGGCTTGAGAGCTGGGGGGCTGAAGCCTGGCGGAAAAGCGCTGATTGCTCGCCCTGGCATGCGCTCGATGTTGCCATCTGTCCGAAAATATACCGTGCAAGATGTTTTTTCGCGCGGGACTCGCTAACCTTTCGTTGAAAAATTCAGGCGTAAGGTGCATTCGAAAATGCGAATCCACCGCCGTGGTTGTGCTTCAGCCGGCAGGCTGGAAAGGCGGGGGCTGTTTTTTCGGAGGGGCGATGAAGAGCTTTGGCGGGGTCTTGGCAGGCTATCAGGGCCTTGCTCCGGGTTTCGATTTCCTGCGGCTTGCGCTGGCTTGCACCATCGTTTTCTATCATGTTCTCACCGCCGGCGGTTATGACGCAGCTGCTCACGGGCCGTTTTTATGGTTCTTCGAATACAGCCTTGTGCCGATGTTCTTTGCGCTGAGCGGCTTCCTCATCACGGCCAGCGCCCAGCGGCTGGATCTTGCAAATTTTCTGCTCAATCGCTCACTGCGCATCGTTCCGGCGCTTGCCGTCGATATCTTCATCTGCGCCCTCATCATCGGCCCGGCCGTCACAACACTCCCACTTGGCGAATACTTCACTGATGCGGGCTTCCTTGCCTATTTCATGAACATCGTCGGCCTGGTGCATCTGGACTTGCCGGGTGTCTTCACCGGTAACCCCAATCAGCAGGTCAACGGCGCGCTCTGGACCATTCCCTGGGAGATCAGCTGTTATGTTGTCATGGCGTTCATGATCATAACGGGCGTGGTGCGGAAGCCCCCAGTGACGTTGCTGCTGCTTGGAGCCTTCTTCATCGCCGGCCTTTCGATCGAGCATTTCATGCCGGTCGGACAGGGCGAGAGTTCCGGCCTGCACACGATATTCGTCACCCGCGGAAGCCAACTGATTACGGCTTTCCTCTGCGGTATAGTCGCCTATCAGCTCAGAAGCCGGATACCGATGAGCAGGGCGCTTTTCTACATTTGCGTTGTCATTGCGATTGACGGCATGTTGCTGCTCGACACGCGGGCCACCCATAGCGTGGCAAACCGGCTGATCCTCATTCCCGTCCTCACCTACATCACCATCTATGCCGGCCTGTCGCGGTTGCCGCTGCCGAAGATTTTCGGGCGCGGCGATTATTCCTACGGCGTCTATCTCTACCATATGCCGTTCATCCAGCTTTCGATCTTCCTGGCGCCGTCTTTCTTCGTCGGCACGATCCCCGGCGTCGTCATGCTGACGGCGGTGACAATTGGTGTCGTGCTCTGCGTTGCTGCCGTTTCCTGGCACGTCGTCGAGAAGCCCGTGCTGTCGTTGCGGCGCTTTGCGCTGACGGGCAGGGCGACCGGGGAGGGCCGCGCGGTGATGGCGCCGGCGGCGGCCGTGGAAGGGGTGGGGCGGTAGCTGCGGCTAGTGGCGGTGACGTCGGTGCCCCGTGGCCCCCTCATCCGGCCCTTCGGGCCACCTTCTCCCCGCCGGGGAGAAGACGGAGCAAGCGGCGCAGTCTCGTGTAACGAATAGGGCTTTGACAGGAAGCGGCGCGTGGCGACGCTGTCCCTTCTCCCCGGCGGGGAGAAGGTGGCCCGAAGGGCCGGATGAGGGGGCTGCACGGCACCTCGGAAAATGAAGGGCCCTGTCTCCCGGTCCCCACCGCCATCCCGTTGCCCCTGCAATACCTTTTCCGAACCGTCCTGCGCGAGGCAGACCCGCCGCCAAGCCCCGCGAGCATGCGCAAGCATCATCATATGGACGTAGGGAGGCACCACCCGCATACCCCTGATTGCTGTCGTACGGTCCCGCGCGAAAACTGCCAGAATGGGTGTCTTGAAATACTGCTTCGTGGGGCCGGTTGAGGGGCAGGTCCAGGAGGCTGGTGGACGGGAAAGGGGACGCCGCATATGCGGAGAATTCGGGTTAGTAGTCTTGAGTACCTGAGCATATATGGTGGAGCGTTGAGTATCTGTCGTGTACCGTCAGCCTGGAGCGCAGTGCTGGGAACCGCGACTGTCGTATCATCAACGAGTACCGATGGTTCCCTAAGTTTTGCCAATCAGGGCAGCTTTACCGATCCGGGCGGCGCCGTCGTCCCGTCCTCCTTCACAGGCAGTATCACGCAGCCTTCTGCGTCGATCTCCTTGGGCGGCGTGCAGACGGCCTCGATACCGCCGACGGCAATATCAGCGCCTTCAGGCGATGGCGGCGCGCAGGACACGTCGACCAAGACCGCGTCGCTCCTGCCGGCGCTGCAGACGACAACCACGACGACAGAGCGCACCGTGCTCGGCCCGGACCCATACCAGGAGGCCGCGACGCTGCCGCTGGCGCCCGTGTTGACGGGCGTTACCGGCGATGCCGGCGCGTCAGCTCCGACCACGTCTCCGACCGATCCTGCCGCCGGTTCCGGCGCGAGGTCGATACAGCTTCAGACCTCGATAGCCTCCATCTCGGTGCAGCCGAGCGAGAGCGTTTCGGCCGAGACCCCCGTAGGCTCGGTGGCGCTCGCAGCGCCGGCGGCTGCAGCTGCCGCAGCTCCGACGCTCAACAAGATCGCGCTCGAGAACATGAAGCAGGGCAACCCCATCAGCGAATGGGGCATCGAGGGCGACGGCAACGGCACCATCCAGGGCTTTGCGACCGAAATCAGCACCAATATCGGCGGAACGGTCGATTTCAAGATCGCGACGGATTCCACCCATTACCGCATCGATATCTACCGCATGGGCTATTACGGCGGGGCCGGCGCGCGCAAGGTCGACTCGATCGAGCAGCAGCTGACCACGGCGCAGATCCAGCCGCATCCGATCGTCGACATGTCGCTCGGCCTCATCGATTGCGGCAACTGGTCGGTGTCGGCCAGCTGGCAGATCCCTTCCGATTTCGTCTCTGGCGTCTATTTCGCCAAGCTGGTGCGCGAGGACGGCGTCGAGGATGCGAGCATCATTCCCTTTGTCGTGCGCGACGATGCCTCGACCAGCAATATCGTCTTCCAGACTTCGGATACGACATGGCAGGCCTATAATGCCTGGGGCGGCGCCAGCCTCTATTACGGCGAAGTGCCTGTCGATCCCGCCGACATGATCGGCTACCTGCCGCCGAACTGCAGCTGCGGCCTGACCGCCATCGGCCGCGCCTCGGCCGTCAGCTACAACCGCCCGATCATCACCAACACGAGCCCGATCGGCGGCAGCCACGATTACATTTTCGGCGTCGAATCCTCGGCCATCTCATGGCTGGAGCAGAACGGCTACGACGTCTCCTATATTTCCGGCGTCGATGCGACGCGCAACGGCGCGCTGCTGCTGAACCACGATGCCTATCTCTCCGTCGGCCATGACGAATACTGGTCTGCCGAACAGCGCGCCAATGTCGAGGCCGCCCGCGATGCCGGCGTCAACCTCGCCTTCTGGAGCGGCAACGAGTGCTACTGGAAGGTTCGCTGGGAAAGCAGCATTGACGGCAGCGGCCAGGCCTACCGCACCATGGTCTGCTACAAGGAGACCTGGGGCACGAGTTCGGATCCGAGCAATGTCGGCACCGGCACCTGGCGCGATCCGCGCTATGCCGATCCGGGGCAGGAGCCGGAAAATTCGCTGACGGGCACGATGTTCCAGGTGGACAGTTACCGCCAGGATACGATCTCGATCCCCTACGACTATTCGAAGCTGCGCTTCTGGCGCAATACGGATGTCTCGCAGATCAATGAGGGCGATACCTACAATCTGGTGCAGAACCTGCTCGGCTACGAGTGGGATTCCGATGTCGAGAACGGCTTCCGGCCGGATGGCCTCATCAACCTGTCGCTCTCGTCGATCTCGGTGGAAACCTATCTGCGCGACTATGGCGCAACGGTCGGTTCGGCCGTCGCCACCCACAGCCTCACCATGTACCGGGCCGCAAGCGGCGCGCTCGTCTTCGGCGCCGGCACCGTCTTCTGGTCCTGGGGCCTCAGCGACAATCACCAGGGTCCGGCGACCTCGACCGACCGCAACGTGCAGCAGGCGATGGTCAACATGTTTGCCGACATGGGCATCCAGCCGACCACGCTCGATGCGAGCCTGATCCTCGCGACCCAATCGACCGACACGCTGAAGCCGACCTCGACGATCTCGTCGCCGATCGTCGGTGCCTCCTTCCTCGAAGGCCAGCACGTGACGATCACGGGCACGGCGCAGGATTTCGGCGGCGGCATCATTGCCGGCGTGGAAGTCTCCACCGATGGCGGCCAGCACTGGTTCAAGGCGACCGGCCGCGAGAGCTGGAGCTTCAACTGGGTCGTCCAGGCAAGCGGCACCTATACGATCATGTCGCGCGCCGTCGACGACAGCGTCAATCTGGAGGCGCCGTCGGCCGGCAAGCAGGTCACGGTCAAGCTGCCGACCACGCAGGGCCTTTGGACGCTTTCGGAAAAGCCGGCGACCGAAGTCGCGATCGACCGCGATCCGGTCGAGCTCGGCCTGCGCTTCCAGGCGACGTCCGCCGGTTCCGTGCAGGGCATCCGCTTCTACAAGGGCTTCTACAATATCGGCGATCATGTCGTCAGCCTCTGGTCCAGCGACGGGACGCTGCTGGCAACAGGCGTATCGACGAATGAATCGCTTTCCGGCTGGCAGACGGTGATGTTCTCCTCGCCCGTCCAGATCGCGGCGGGCACGACCTATGTCGCCTCCTATCACAGCAACGGCTTCTACTCGGTCACCGACAATTATTTCGGCAGCGGCAGCACCTATGCCAGCGGCTCGCTGAAGGTTGTCGATGGCGGCGGCGTCTATGCCTATAGCGACAATGCCGGCACATTCCCGGGCCTCAGCCCCGGCGGGTCCAACTACTGGGTCGACGTGGTCTTCGATGCAGGGCCGAACAGCGTGCCGGTTGCCGGCGACGACAGCGGCCTGACGATATCGCGCAACAGCACGCTGACGATCTCGATCGCCACGCTTCTGGCAAACGATACCGACGCCAATGGCGATGCGCTGACGATCAGCGCCGTCGGCAATGCACTCAACGGCACGGTCACCCTCAACAAGCAGGCCGGCACCATCACCTTCACGCCGGCTGCCAATTATGCCGGCCCGGCAAGCTTCACCTATACGCTGTCGGACGGGCGCGGCGGCACGGACCAGGCCAATGTCAGCCTCACGGTCGACCCAGGCCCGGCCGGCCAAAGCCTGTTTACCGCCAGTGAGGGGCCGACGGGCGGCAGCGTCCAGGAAAACTCGGCGCTGGAACTCGGCATGAAGTTCTCGGCCTCGGCAAGCGGCACGATCACGGGCATCCGCTTTTACAAGGCATCAGGCGATACCGGGCCGCATACCGGCTCGATCTGGTCGGCGAACGGCACGCTGCTTGCGACGGTGACCTTTGGGGATGGATCGGCTTCCGGCTGGCAGACCGCGACCTTCTCCAGCCCGCTGCAGATCACGGCAGGCACGACCTATGTCGCCTCCTACCACACGACCGGCAGCTATGTGGCGACATCGGGCTATTTCAGCACCGCCCATACGAATGGCGCGCTGACGGGCCTTGGGGGCGCCAACGGCGTCTATTCCTACGGATCGGGCACGACATTCCCGACATCGAGCTACCAGTCCTCGAACTATTGGGTGGATGTCGTCTTCAACCAGTCGACATCAAATTCGGCGCCGGTCGCCGCCAACGACAATGGCTATACGACCTATTCCAACACCGCGCTGTCGATTGCCGCGGCAAGCCTGCTTGCCAACGACACCGACGCCGATGGCGATCCGCTCTCGATCACCGGCGCCAGCGGCGGGGTGAACGGCACGGTCATCTTCAACAGCCAGACGAACAGCGTCACCTTCACGCCGAACTCGGGCTATACCGGCGTCGCAAGCTTCACCTATTCGATCTCGGATGGGCATGGCGGCACGTCTTCCGCCACGGTCAACCTCACGGTCAATTCGCAGCCCGACAGCGGGACGACGAGCCTGTTCACCGGCGCCGATACGTCAGGTGTAACCGCCGCCAACGATCCCAACTCGGTCGAGCTCGGCGTCAAGTTCATCGCCTCGGCCAATGGCCAGATCACAGGGCTCACCTATTACAAGAGCGCCCAGGATACCGGCACGCATGTCGCCTCGCTCTGGACGGCGAGCGGCCAGCTTCTCGCCCAGGCAAGCTTCATCAACGAGACGGCGAGCGGCTGGCAGACGGTTTCCTTCTCGCAGCCGATCAATGTCACGGCCGGCACGACCTATGTGGCGAGCTACCATTCCAACGGCTTCTATTCGGCGACCGCAAACTACTTCACGACGGATCACACGAGCGGGGCGCTGACGGCGCCGGCAAGTTCGGTCAGCGGCGGCAACGGCGTCTATGCCTATGGCAGCGGCAGCCTGTTCCCGACCTCTTCCTACAACGCCACCAATTACTGGGTGGATGTGCTCTACAAGCAGGGTGCGCAGAACACGGTGCCGGTTGCCGCCAATGACAGCGGCTTCACGACCAGCACCGGCACGCCCGTCACCATCCAGGCCTCGGCGCTGCTTGCAAATGACAGCGATGCCGATGGCGATGCGCTCACGATCACCGGCGTCAGCGGTGCGGTCAACGGCTCGGTCAGCTGGAATGCCCAGGCCCAGACGGTGACCTTCACGCCGACGGCAGGTTACACGGGGCCGGCAAGCTTCAACTACGCGATATCGGACGGCAAGGGCGGCACGTCCTCGGCGCAGGTCGCACTCAATGTCAACAACCCGGCCGCAGGACCGGAGCAGAACCTCTTTGCCGCCAATGCGACGCCTGCGGTCGTCTCCGTCAACGACAACCAGCCGGTCAATCTCGGCATGAAATTCCAGGCCGATACCGCCGGCTGGATCACCTCCATCCGCTTCTACAAGGGTGCGGACAATACGGGCTCGCACAATGGCTACCTGTGGACGGCGTCCGGCACTCTGCTCGGCAGCGTCACCTTCAACAACGAGACGGCAAGCGGCTGGCAGACCGCGCAGCTCACCCAGCAGATCGCCATCCAGGCGGACACGACCTACGTCGTTTCCTACTCGACCAATGGCAACTATTCGGCGACGGGGAATTACTTCGGCAGCGACGTGACCAACGGCGACCTGAAGGCGCCATCGGGCAATAACGGCGTCTATGCCTATGGCTCGGGCGGGCTGTTCCCGACGAATAGCTACAACAGCACGAACTACTATGTGGATGTGGGATTCAAACCGCAACTCGCGGCGTAAAGCAATTCCAGCAAAAGCGCGCAGCGGTTTTGCTGGAATTGCGTGAATACAATTGGAGCGCGGTGCGCGCTCCAGAGGCCGCGAGGATGTCAGACCAAGCCTGTGTAACGAGTAATATCGATGATGCGTACAGACAACAGATTGCCGGTTACCGTCCTCGCCGGGTTTCTCGGCGCCGGCAAGACGACTGTCCTCAATCATGTACTGAGTAATCGTGAGGGTCGTCGCGTTGCTGTCATCGTCAACGATATGAGCGAGGTCAACATCGATGCGGATCTCGTGCGCGAAGGGGGTGCAGACCTTTCGCGCACGGACGAGACGCTTGTGGAGCTCACCAACGGGTGCATCTGTTGCACGCTGCGTGACGATCTCCTGAGCGAGGTGCGGCGGCTGGCGAGCGCCGGCCGTTTCGACTACCTGCTGATCGAGGGCACGGGCATTGCCGAGCCGCTGCCGGTCGCAGCCACCTTTTCCTTCCGTGACGAGAGCGGGGCGGCCCTTTGCGATGTGGCGAGGCTCGACACGATGGTCTGCGTCGTCGACGCGGTCAATCTTCTCGCCGATTACCAGAGCGCCGAGTTCCTTGCCGATCGCGGCGAGCGGCGCGACGGCGATGACGAGCGCAAGCTCGTCGAGCTCCTGGTCGAGCAGATCGAATTTGCCGATGTCGTCGTCATCAACAAGGCAGGCGACGTGCCCTGCGCCTCGCTTGCGGAGGTTCGCCGGGTGATCGCGGCGCTCAATCCGGATGCGCGCGTCATCGAGGCTGTCTTCGGCCAGCTGCCGCTGTCTGCGATCATGGATACCGGCCTTTTCAGCGAGGCCAAGGCTGCCCGCCATCCGCTCTGGCACAAGGAGCTCTTCGGCTGGGGCAGCCATGTGCCGGAGACCGAGGAATACGGCATTTCGAGCTTCGTCTACCGCAGCCGCAGGCCCTTCGATCCGGCGCGACTTGCCCGCGTGCTCGAAGCGCCGCTTGCCGGCATCATCAGGGCGAAGGGGCATTTCTGGCTGGCGACGCGGCCGGACGAGATCGGCCTTCTGTCGATTGCCGGCACGCAATGCCGGATCGGCACCAGAGGTTTCTGGTGGGCCTCGGTGCCGCAGGCGCAGTGGCCGCGCCATCCGCAATTCCGCCAGCTGATCGAGAGGCATTGGGACGAGGTCTGGGGCGACCGTCGCCAGGAGCTGGTCTTCATCGGCTCCGGCTTCGACGAGGCGGCGATCCGCGCGGCACTCGACGATTGCCTGACCGGGGAGGAGACGGGTTTCGACCCGGAGAGCGCCATCGGCCTTTGCGATCCGTTTCCGGCCTGGCAGCACGACATGCATGCAACGGGCCGAAAAGTGTGAAGCCGCTTCCGGCCAACAGTTTTGACGTCAACCAGAGGGAGAGAGAACAATGAGCAACGAACTTTATGCAGACGGCATCGGCGAAATCACCATCACCGGCACGATCGTGCGCATCGACCTGATGTCGCTGTCGGCGACCGACCGCGATGCCAACAACAATCCGAAGCCGGTCTTCCGCCAGCGCATCATCATGCCGGTCGACGCCTTCGCCAATGCGGTCGATCTCATGCAGAAGGCGCTTGGCGGCCTCGTCGAAGCGGGCGCGGTTCGCCGCATCGGCGACATGTCTGCTGCTGCGGCGGCCGATATCCAGGCGACGCAGGCCGGCGCTTCGAACGCCTCGCCGAACTTCAACTGATATCGGCCAGAGCGTCCTTTGACCAAAGCCTCGGTCTCTTTTGTTTCGGGTGGGCCATGAGTGGATTTCTGCATACCAACCTGCATTGTCTTGCGCTCGTCGCGCGCCATCACGGCGTCGACCTTGCGCCCGAGCGGCTGCAGCACGATTATGCCGTCGGCAACGATCCCGTCGCCGTGCGGCAGCTGTTGCGCATGGCCAAGGATGCGGGCCTGAGGGCCAGGCATCTCGATCTCACCTGGCGCGGCCTGTTCCAGCTCGGCGAGGCTTTTCCCGTGCTTGCGGAACTGACCAACGGCAACTGGGTGGTCATCGCCGGCGCTATCGGGGAGGGGGAGGATGAGCGGATCCGGGTTCTCGACCCGCTGGCCTCACGCGCCGAGGTGATGATGCTCAGCGAAGAGCAGTTCGCCAAGGCCTGGCTCGGCTCGGTGATCCTGCTCAAGCGCAACTATCGCATGTCGGATGAGGACCGGCCCTTCGGCTTCCGCTGGTTCGTGCCTGAGATCATCAAGCAGCGCAGCTTCTTCCGCGATGTCGCGCTCGCAGCCTTCGTGCTCTACGGGCTGGGGCTGATGACGCCGATGTTCTTCCAGCTCGTCATCGACAAGGTGCTGGTGCACCAGAGCTATGCGACGCTGACCGTCCTGACCGTCGGTATCGGCATCGCGCTGATCTTCGACGCGACCTTCAGCTTCCTGCGCCGCTACCTGCTGCTCTACGCCACGAACAGGATCGACATCCGCGTCGCCACCCGCACCTTCGGCCATCTGCTCAACCTGCCGATCGCGCTTTTCGAGCAGGCCTCGGCCGGCGTTCTCGTCAAGCACATGCAGCAGACGGGGCGTATCCGCGAATTCCTGACCGGGCGCCTGTTCCTGACGCTTCTGGACGGTGTCTCGCTCTTCGTCTTCGTGCCGATCCTGCTTCTCTACAGCGTCAAGCTGACGCTCGTGGTTCTCGGTTTCGCAGCCCTTGTCGGCCTCGTGGTGATGATGCTCGTCGGCCCGTTCCAGCGCCGCCTGAAGGCGCTCTACCAGGCCGAGGGCGACCGGCAGGCATTGCTGGTGGAAACCGTGCATGGCATGCGCACCGTCAAGTCGCTGGCGCTGGAGCCGCGCCAGCGCAAGGTGTGGGACGATTATTCGGCCCAGTCGATCTCCGTGCGCTTCCGCGTCGAGAAGATCTCCACCATCGCCCAGTCGCTGACGGGGCTTCTCGAAAAGCTGATGAGTGTCGCGATCATCGGTCTCGGCGCGCTCGACGTGTTCTCGGGTACGATGACGATCGGTGCGCTGGTCGCCTTCAACATGCTCGCCGGCCGCGTTTCGGGGCCGCTCGTGCAGATCGTCACCATGGTGCATGAATATCAGGAAGTGGCTCTTTCCGTGCGCATGCTCGGCGAGATCATGAACCAGCGGCCGGAGCAGGCGGGACGCGGCCGTGGTGTCAGGCCGCATCTGCATGGCCGCATCGAATTCGACCGCGTCAGCTTCCGCTATGCGCCGGATGCAGCGCCTGCGCTCGACAATGTCTCCTTCGCCATTCCGGCAGGCTGCGTCTTCGGCGTGGTCGGCAAGAGCGGCTCGGGCAAGACCACGATCACCAGGCTCATCCAGGGGCTCTACCAGAGCCAGGAGGGGCTGGTGCGCATGGATGGTTACGACAGCCGCGAGATCGACCTCGTGCACCTTCGAACCAGCATCGGTGTCGTGCTGCAGGATAATTTCCTGTTCCGCGGCTCGGTGCGCGACAATATCGCCGCCGCCAAGCCCGATGCGAGCATCGAGGAGATCATGCAGGTCGCCCGCATCGCCGGTGCGGAAGAGTTCATCGAGCGCCTGCCGCGCGGCTTCGACACGATGCTGGAGGAGAATGCCGCCAACCTCTCCGGCGGCCAGAAGCAGCGGTTGGCAATCGCGCGTGCGCTGATCACCGATCCGAAGCTTCTGATCTTCGATGAGGCGACGAGCGCGCTCGACCCGGACAGCGAGGCGATCATCCGTGACAATCTCAGCCGCATCGCTGCCGGGCGCACGGTCATCATCGTCTCGCACCGGCTTTCGACGCTCGTCGATGCCGATGCCATTCTCGTCATCGATCGCGGCAAGGTCGCCGATATCGGCCGGCACGATCAGCTCGTGTCGCGCTGCATGACCTACCGCCATCTCTGGGCCCAGCAGATGAGGCAGGTCGCATGAACGCCCATGTCAGAAAATCCGACGAAAACATGCCTGTCCCTTCCGAGAAGGGGCCACCGGAACAGGGCCGGTCCGGCAAGGGCGGGGCGCTTGTCGCCCGGCCGCCGCTGCCGCCTGTCATTGCGGAGTTCCAGTCCGATGCCGTCGAACTGGAAGAACGCGCGCCGCCGCGCGTTGCCCGCATGACGCTCTATTGCGTGACCGCGCTGCTTGCCGCAGCCATCACCTGGGCCTCCGTCTCCTCCATCGACGAGGTGGTGATTGCGCCCGGCAAGCTCGTCACCACGCAGCCGACGATCGTCGTGCAGCCGCTCGAAACCTCGATCATCCGCACGATCGACGTGAAGGCCGGCGAGGTGGTGCATGCCGGCCAGACGCTGGCGACGCTCGACGCGACCTTCAGCCAGGCCGATGTCGGGCAGCTGAAGGCGAAGTTTTCCGCCCTCGACGCCCAGGTGAAACGGCTGGAGGCGGAGCTGACCAGCGAGGATTATTCAAAGATTGCCGGCAATACGCCGGACGAGCAGCTGCAGGTACAGCTCTTCGGACAGCGGCGGGCCTTCTACATGGCGCAGCTGCAGAATTTCGACCAGCAGATCGCCGGACAATCGTCAGTGATTGCGGCAAACCGCAATCAGGAGGCCGTGCTGAACGACCGGCGCGATAACCTCGCGCAGATCGAGGCGACGCGAAAGAAGCTCTATGACAAGGAAAGCGGCTCGCTGCTCACCATGCTCGGCTCGCGCGACGCCCGCCTCGATGTCGAGGCCGATATCACCGCCGTGCGCGGCAAGGCCGACGAAGCGGCCCATGCCTATGCAAAACTGCGCGCCGACCGGCAGGCCTTCGTCGAGGATTTCCGCCGCGCCGCGATGGAACAGCTGGTCGACCTGCGCAGCCAGCGCGACATGGCCGGCGAGGAACAGAAGAAGATGGAGCTGCGCCGCAACATGGTGGCGCTGACCGCGCCGGCAGACGCCGTCGTGCTCGATCTGGCGCAACGCTCGGTCGGTTCCGTCGTGCGCGAGGCCGAGCCGGTCGTCACACTCGTGCCGATCAACGTGCCACTCGAAGCCGAAGTCTCGATTAACACCCGCGACATCGGCCGGATCGCCGTCGGCAAGGAAGCCCGCATCAAGCTCGATGCCTATCCCTTCCAGAAATACGGCACCGCCTCGGGCGAAGTGCGCACGATCAGCCAGGACACGTTCGTGACCGGCCAGCAGCAGGACCCGAACGCCACCACCGCCCAGCCGCCCGCCGCCCCCTTCTTCAAGGCGCGCATCCTGCTTGCCGATACAAGGCTGAACGTTTCCGACGTGCCGGTGCGGCTGCTGCCGGGCATGACCGTCTCGACGGAAATCAAGGTCGGGAACCGGACGGTGATGTCCTATTTCCTCTACCCGCTCCTGCGCGGGCTGGATGACGCGATCCGCGAACCAAACTGAGAGGTCCGCCGGCGACGTGCAGGCGAGGGGCCTCCTGCACACGCCATGGGATGGGGGCGCGCCGCCGCTCACGGCGCTGCCCCCAAACCTGTTTTTTTGGGGGTGGGGGGCGGGTATCGACCGTCCTTCGGCCCCGCGGAAAAGGCAAAATCTGCCGCACCGCCTTCCGGATCTCCAACGTTGCAGGAAGGACGAGGCGTTGTCCCACCCTCCCTCATCCCTGTGCTTGTCACAGGGATCCAGCCACCGCGCGTCTGCGCGGTGAATGACTCATAATATGCTTCAAGCAAAAAAGTCTTTCCTGCCCAAAGACTTGGGCAGGCTGGATCCCTGTGACGAGCACAGGGATGAGGGGAATTTGAGGCGGGCGTCGGCGTCCAAAGCGAACTCGAGTGACAACGCGGGTCGCAGTTGCGCCAAAAGCCGGCATTCCCCAAAGGCGGGTGATCAGATCACGAATTCCTCTTCGTAGGTCTTCGGCTCGGGAACGACCGTAACCTTCACCGGAATGATCCAATTGGCCACGTAGCTCTCGCAGTCGGAACGCTGGACGTCGGGCTGCACGCACCCCGCCGCATCGGTCGCGCGAGATCGCAGTGTATATTGCCCCACGTCTTCAGGGGTCCACATGTACTCCCACAAGCGCCATGCAAAGGGACGTTCTGTTTCGAGGAGCCTTGCCTCGCGCCAGCCCCTGCCGTCTCCGGTGCAGACCTGCACCTGCCGGATAGGAGCCTCTCCGCTCCAGGCGGCTCCGAAAATCCGGTGCGGTTGGCCGGCGACGAGATGCGCGCCCTGTACGGGACGCGCGATCTGCGATTTGACCTCCATCTGCGCAAGCGGGACCAGCGTGGGTTCCCCGAGGCCGCGCTCCCAACGGAAATAGTCGCGCGCCTGCCAGTAGCCAAGGAAGGGTCGCTCCACAACCGTGATATGCGTGATCCACTTGACCCAGGCCATGCCGAACCAGCCGCCCACGACCGCGCGCAGCGGATAGCCGTGATCGCGCGTCAGCGGCCGTTCGTTCATCGAATAGGCAAGGATCGTGCTGTCGGCCATGGCCTTCTCAAGCGGCAAACTGCGCGCAAACGCGATGGGGCCGGGAGAAGCCGTTTTCTTGTTCGCGTCGACGACGCCGCTATCGGCGCCTGTGAGCAGAACCTCACATGCGGTTTGCTTAACGCCCGCCATCTCCAAGATCTCGCGTAGAAGAACACCTGTCCAGGCGGCATTGCCGACGGCTCCGTTCTGCCACTGCAAGCCCTCCCTCGGGGGCTCATAGTAGACGCGCCCGTTGCCTGCGCATTCTACGACGGCGGTCAAACTCGTGCTCCGCATCGCCTTGATGCTGTCGAGGTCAAGTTCGATCGGCCGCTCCACCGCCCCGTCAATGCGCAATCTCCAGTCTCGCGCATCGAGGTCCGGCGACGGGAAATGGTTTCGCACGAAGAACAGTTCGGCTGGGATCAGCCAATCGGAGAGCGACGCAAACGGAAACTCGATGTTTTCAGGTGATTTCTGTCGAACTATCAGACTGGGTTGCTGTGCTGTCGGCATCTTCCTCGTCTTCCCCTTTGAAGAACACAACGTCGGCTCTCGGTCGCGCGAATTCCGGTACGATAACACTGCCCCTCGCAGCGCGTCTGTCGCATTCCGGATTCGTGCGGCATCCTAGCACATGCCGCACGTTGCTCGGATCGACTTCGAATGGCAGCAAAGGGGCCGGCGGCGGTCCTGATCGCCTTGCGCCAGAAGCGGTCATATTCGGGTTCTCGACCGTTGGTGACAAGTTCGCCGTCAAAGCGGGAATCGACCGGCATTCGGAGATGGATTGCCCCGCCGCAGCCGAACTGTGAGCGCGCGGAAATCAATCCACGCAAATCATCAGCGCACGAGGGGGTACGCAGCAAGAAGCTGTTGTTCGAGAAAATCGATGAATGCGATGACCCTCTGGTTGCGCAACTGTCCTGTCGTAACGGCATACAGGTTCGCGTCCCCGACTGAAAATACATCAAGCGCGGTTACAAGCTGGCCGGTACTCAATTCCTTCCGGATACCCAGGGCTCCCCTCCTGATTACGCCGCGTCCCGCGAGTGCCCAATCGCGGAGGGCGCCGCTGTCGTTGGCAACGCGATCTCCCTGAACACGGACCGATATCGGCTTGCCTTCCACCAGGAAAGGCCAGGCGGCGGAGGCAGCGTCCGGGCGTGCGTGCACAAGGCAGTTATGCTCCGTGAGATCATCCGGCTTGCGAGGAACGCCTCGCGCATTCCAGTAGGCCGGCGATGCGCACACGACTCTGCTGCCTCGCAGCAGCAAACGCGCCATCAGGCTCGAGTCATTCAAAGGGCCGAAGCGCAGGGCGACATCGATATCGTTGCCGACCAATTCGACGACGTCGTCCGCGAAATGCAGTGTGATCTTTACAGCCGGATGGTCGAGAAGAAACCGATCGACCATCAGCGCCAGTCCGAGCTGGCTAAATTCCTGCGGGGCGGTGATCTTGATCGGTCCGCTCAATAGCCCGCCACGCGCACCTACGACCGCTGCATCCCAGTCGGCCAGGATGCGTCGCGAGTCCGCAAGGAATTGCCGTCCCTCGTGGGTGAAGGACAAGCGCCTTGTGGAGCGGGTGACGAGGCTCACGCCAGCCCGTTCCTCGAGCTGCTGCAGCGCGACCGTGACCGTAGAGGTAGCCACTGACGCGTGACGAGCCGCTGCGGACAGGCTGCCCGTCTCGGCAATGCCAACGAAAAGGCGCAACGCGTCGATCGTATCCATTTCTCGCGTTTCCCGAAAGGTGCTTTTGAATCGGGATTCCTTATCACGGGCGGCGAAACAAACAATATGTCGGCTTCAGCACGGTCCGACCGCATTCCATGCGCAACCGCACCGAGGATATTTTACGGAAAGACAAGATCATGACCAAAGTTGTTGTCGTCACTGGCGCTTCGCAGGGCATTGGCGCTGAAATCGTCAAGGCGTTCCGGAAACTCGACTACCGCATTGTTGCAACTTCGCGAATGATCGAGCCGTCGGAAGATCCAAACATCGTGACGGTCGCTGGAGATATCGGTGATCCCGCAACCGCCCAGCGCGTCATTTCAGAGGCTGTCGCACGATTTGGCCGCGTCGACACTCTGGTGAACAACGCCGGGATCTTCATCGGCAAGCCATTCACCGAAAACAGCATCGAAGACTACAATGCCGTCATGAATGTGAACATGGCTGGCTTCTTCCACATCACCAAGCTGGCCATCGCCGAAATGGAGAAGCATTCGAGCGGCCATGTGTTGAATATCACCGGCAGCATCGACAACGGTATCAGCGGCGGCCACATGGCGCTGGCGGCGCTTACCAAGGGTGGCCTGAATGCTGTCACGCGCGTGCTGGCGATCGAGTATGCCAAGAAGGGCATCCGTGTGAACGCCGTCGCGCCGGGCGTTACCAAGACGCCGATGCATCCTGAAGAACATCACGAAATGCTGGGCACTTTCCACCCGCTGGGTCGCATGGGTGAAGCAGGCGAAGTCGCCAGCGCCGTCGTGTTCCTGGATTCGGCCGAGTTCGTCACCGGTGAAATCCTGCATGTCGACGGTGGCCAGAGCGCCGGTCGCTAGGCGAGGCCAAACGGGGCGTTCCGGCCGCTGAAAATCGCGTCTGGAGATGACCACTGGGGGGCGACAGCAGCCCAACCATGTCGTTCGAAAGGCGAACCGCCGATTGGGCGTTTGACAAAGTGTCCAGGGTACCGCGCTATACGCATTACTTCCCGCCAGATCGAAAAAGAATGATCCAACCTTCACGGCTTTTGCTTATCACTGCGACGCAGGAAAATACATGCATGGACAAACGATGACGCTGCCTCACATCCCCGCCGCCGTGATCTTCGACATGGACGGGCTGATCTTCGATACGGAAGCTCTCTATCAACAAGCGTTTCTCGCGGCGTCAGGCGCCGGGGGGCTCAACCTGCCGATAACGCTGATCCAGGGCACGATAGGGGTACCCTGGGCCAGCAACAGACTTCTGATCCTGGAGCAGATGGGACCGGATTTCCCGGTTGATCAATATGGGGAAGCGGTGATGACCCATTTCACGGCCCTGGCGGCGACCGAACTCCAGCTGAAACCCGGCGTCCTCGAACTCCTCGATGTCCTCGATCAGCTCGAACTGCCGCGAGGCATCGCAACGTCGTCGTCCCACTCTACCGTCCGGAGCCATCTTTCGGCTCATGGTCTGGAAGGCCGTTTCGATGCGGTCATTGCATACGGAGACTATGCGGCAAGCAAACCCATGCCCGATCCGTTCCTGACTGCCGCGAAGAGACTGGGCGTCAATCCCGCCCTTTGCCTCGCGCTGGAAGATTCCCACAATGGCGTTCGCTCTGCCTCGGCGGCCGGAATGATGACCTTCATGGTCCCCGACCTCCTTCACCCAACGCCGGAAATCCAATCCCTCTGCACCGGTATTGTCAGCGACCTCAACGCCGTCTGCGAGCTCATCCTCGCGGCCTCGGCTGATGGTACTTTGGCGTGAAGGGAATGCGGCGGCTTTGGGCGACAGCCGAGGCGCGTGCGCATATGTCGTGGGGCTGATCAGCGAGCGCGCGTGGCCGCGCCCAGCGTCGCAAGATCGATTGCCTCCGGGACGGAATCTGTGTTCTCAAGTGAGCGTCGACTGCCCTTCGGGCCAATTCGGCCGTCCAACCTTGTCGAGACCATTGTCTATTGCGTCTTGATCGCTGAATGGATTGCTTCGACGGCCTCGGAAAGCTTGTTTGCGTCGTCGTTCGGCTGGCTGTTGGTCTGCACGGTGATCAGAATGCCGTCCTTCTCGTACCACACATAAAGAGTGCGATAGCCCAGGGTCATTCCCTGATAGAACCAGGCCGGGCCGCCCGGTATCATGCCCTGCACGAGGCCGAGGGCAAAGCCCTGAGGATGCTCCTCGCTGACCTGCGTGATCGGTTCACCTGTCTTGGTCGAAACCATCGACATCCATTCGGCCTGTTGCTTCGGCGGCACCACACGGCCTTCGAACACGGCGCGCATCCAGCGGGTAATATCGCGCGCGTTGGAGATAGCGCCGCCCGCGGCCTGAGCCCAGGAGGTGCTGTCTTCACGCACGTCGCGGCCGATCATCGGCTTGTTCCAACTTTCCTTGCAGTCGGACGGCTGGTATTCGGCGCAAGCGGTGTTTTCGAAATAGCCGTGCGCCAAGCGGGCGATCACGTCCGGTGGGTAGGCCCCCGGAGAGTAGAAGGTGGAGTGGAGGCCGTGCTGCTCGATTATCAGTTCACGGACAAGCTCCTGATAGGGCTTGCCCGTCGCCTTGGCTGCGATCAGGCCGGCGAGAATGTAGTTGGTGTTGGAGTAGTGGTACCCTTCGCTCACCGGCAGGTTGTTGCTGCCGTCGGGATATGCCGCGGCGATCAGTTCTTCCGCGGTCAAGTCGCGTTTCGGCTGCTCTACCCAGCTACGCGAGATGAATTCGGTCTCGGAATAATTCGGGATACCACTGGTCATATCGAGAAGGCGGCGGATGCTGACGCCGCCCCAGGCGGGATATTGCGGCAACCACTTTCCGACCGTGTCATCGATGGAGAGGAGCCCTTGGGCTTCCAGTTTCAGGATCACCGCGGCAGCGAAAGACTTCGACGTGCTGCCCATGGCGAAGAGGGTATTCTGGTCTACCGGCGGATCGTCATCGGCTCTTCCGGTCTTGCCTGCAAAGGCTTCGATGTTCGGACCCGATGCGCCAAGGCTGACATAGGCGGCGATGCCGGTGACACCCTCGAGTGGTGAGCGTTCCGCGAGCCAGGCGTCCAGCGCTTTCTGTACGCGCTGAGTTTGCGTGGGCGTTTCGCCGGCAAACGCCGTGCCCGTGACAAAAAGGACGATTGCTGCCGCGAGTCCTCGACATCTAGCCAGTTCCATGATCGCGCCGCCCCTCCGGGAAGTTAGCCATTCTTGAAATGAACATGACAGATCGGGAATAAAATACTGGCCCAGCTGGCAAAACGCCATGGGCCGGGATGCTGGTGACAAATAGACACGACAACTGAAGGGCGGTCAATCGGGAGGAATTCTCGACCTCCCGCAGGCAATGACAAATTGAATGTGGCGACGGAGGCCCTGGGTCAATGCGACCATCTATGTCCGCTTGGGGCCGATAACTGCCATCCATATTCGAGCAACCTTACGCCGATTGCAGACTTGACGTTGGTGCCGAAGGGATGCCCTAACGCTCTTATTGGAGATGGCGGCAGCGGGTAGTCTTATGGTTTGGATTGCACTCAGTAGCGGATTGCTCATCGCTTATCTTCTCGGTTCGATCCCAACGGGATACCTCATGGGAAGGATGCTTCGCGGCATTGACATAAGGGAATACGGGTCGAAATCCACCGGCGCGACAAACGTATTGCGCACCTTGGGTAAAAGGCCAGCTTTCTGTGTGCTTGTCGTAGATGTCCTGAAGGGCGCCGCGGCAATACTCTTCGCCGCCCGCTACTATTCCTGGCTGATCGCGCAGCCATCGTTCACATCATCGCCGGACATTGCCCCCCAGTATTTAGTGCCTTGGTATACCTGTGTTGCTGGCCTAGCGGTGCTGTTTGGCCATGGCCGTTCAATATGGTTGGGGTTCAGGGGCGGAAAGTCTGCGGCAACTGGTCTTGGCGTGTTATTGGCGATCTCTGTTCCTGTGGGGCTTGGCGCAGCGGCTGTATGGATCCTGACGCTCGCGGCCTTCCGTCTCGTTTCATTCAGTTCGATTCTTGCCGCACTAACCGCCATCGTGCTCGTCTTCGGCCTGGAGCACCCGACTCCTTATCGACTGCTCGTCGTTGTTGGCGGGCTTTACGTCGTTGTTCGGCATCAGGCCAACATTCAAAGGCTCGTTGCAGGTACGGAGCCACGGTTGGGACAGGGGAAGTGAATGGGAGGTTGTCCGACCCAACGGCTTGTCCGCTTCGGGCCGACAGCCGACTTTGGGGTTGGCCGCCTTGCGCCAATTGCGGTCATATGGCCACCGCAATAAAATAGTTTGCGGTAGCGTCCGGTAAGGACTGAAAATTGCCGGGACAATTCAAGAGAACCAGCGCTAGTCCCTGGCGGCCCACATGAAAAACGTCTCTCGCTGGTCTCCCGCTCCGACCGCCTCCAGGTAGCGCGGCTTCCAGACATCGCCGATGAACGCCTCGATCGTCGTGGGCAATTTCGGGCGATCCTCGTGCTTCCCATGGAACCTTACGATGCCATTGTTCAACGCGTCGGCACTCAGGGTGTCGTCCTGCCATTTTTCCGGCGTGCCGAACCGCGCCAGAAATTCGGCTTCCACGTCTTTGCGGGTCGTCTCGATGTATCGGTACTCCACCGGCCTGCCGATCTCCCTGCCAATGATCGCGGCCAGTTCGTTCATCGAGACATCTTCCGAGCCGACTTCGAGATAGACGCGGTGTCTGCCCCTCGGATTGGTCAGTTCCTTCGCTGCCAGCCATGCGATGTCATCGGTCGCCACCCAGGGCATCTTCAAGTCGGGTTTGCAGAACCAGGCAATGCGACCGTATTTGGCAACCGGCCCGGTCCACGCCGACACGTCTTCCATGAACCAGGCGGCGCGCAGGTGGACCAGATTGATATTGCCGAGTTCGTTGAGCTTTTCGTCCAGATCGTGGAAGCACTCGAAATGGCCCGTTTTCCCCTTCACGTCCGAACCCATGGCCGTCAGGCTGACGGCCAGTTTGACTGAGGATCTTTCGAGCGCATCGACAAAGCGCCGGGCAACGGCGGGGTAGTGGCCCGCGATGTTGTTCCAATCGGTCTTGACCATCAGGAACGCGGCATCCGCACCCTGGAAAAACTGGTCAAGCTCTCCCGTTCCGGTGTCAAAGCTTCCGAGGAATGGCTCTGCTCCGAGCTCGACCAGTGCGTCAAGCGCCGGGCCGCCTCTCGACAGTGCTCTCACCTGATGCCCTGAACTCAGCAGGGTCCGGGTCAGCTTGGCGCCGACTCGTCCCGTGGCGCCGACGACGGAAATTCGCATGACAGTCTCCTTTCGGTTGTTAGTCACCGAGGTGTAGACTATTGCTGCCTGTGCGAATTTGGAGATAATGCCAAATGATCTCGAAATCGGGCCAATCCGCAAAACTGCCTTCCTGCTACGACGATTTTGATCCCGACTGGTCAGATCGCCCGGCCATCGCCGTCCGCCTCGACTTCAGCGACTATGAGGCTGAAGTGCCCCAGCACCAGCACAGGGAAGGGCAGCTCATCCTGGCCCTGCACGGGGCCGTCACATGCAGGACGGAGAATGGCATCTGGATTGTACCGCCAGATTGCGGAATCTGGATACCCGGCGGCGTGCCCCACAGCAACCAGGTCACGTCCAACGCACGCCTGTCCTATCTGTTCGTTCAGCCCGAAGCGGCCAGTCTGCCGCGGGAGTGCTGCACTCTGTCCGTGTCGCCGATGCTGCGCGAGATGATCCTCCGGCTGGCGGATGTACCGGTCAATTCCGCTCCGGACGATCATGTCGGCCGCATGGTGCGGGTCCTGCTGGATGAACTCGCGCAAATGCCGATACAGGGGCTGGACTTGCCCGCATCCAGCCATCCCAAGATCGCCGCGATCACTGCTGCGCTGATGGCGGACCCGAGCGACCGTCGCACCCTGGTCGATTGGGCGGCACATGTCGCCATGAGCGAGCGATCCTTGAAGCGGCTGATGGTCCAGGAAACGGGACTGACCTTCGGCCGGTGGCGGCGGCAACTGCACCTGGTCATCGCGTTGCGCGAACTGGCCAGCGGTGCGACGGTCCAGAGGGTGTCAAGCGACCTGGGATATGAATCCGTTACTGCCTTTATCGTCATGTTCAAGAAGGCATTAGGCACAACGCCGACGCGCTACTTCGCGAGCTGATTTGCGTCAGCGGAGCACCTGGCCACCGTCTCCCAAAATGGGAAGCTCACGCAACATATCCCGGACGATGACCATGTCCCACGGCAGCAACTCCGTGACGCCCAGGCCCACGACATCTGCCTGCTGCGCACCGTCCGACAGCAGGCGAACGACTTCCTTGATCGGCATGCGTCCTTGCGGAATGCCTCAGCTACCCCGATCTCGATCCATCCTGATCTGTCGCAGCATGCTGTGGCCCGACACGATGAGTTCGAACAGAAAGGCTGCCAACGAAGACATCAAGGAAACGATCGCGCCACCAAAGAACCACACCAGATTTTCTGGCCGGAGCCGGATTGCCAGCGCGCCCGAAAGAAGGTTGAGGATTGCGCAACAGGTACAAATGCCGGCGACAACGCCAAGTATGACCGCGGCCTCGAGGATCAAAGTCCGGCTTCGCAGATAGACGAGCTGATGCAACCGGTTCTCTCGGGGGAGGTGAGTGTCCGTTGCCTCGTTCAGCCTGTCCGACACGCGCCCTAGACGGGTGACGTAGATTCCGACAAACGCCGCTGTACCAGCGAGCAGGAATACCGGGGCAAGGGAGGTTTGGATTACCTGAGCGTAGTCGACTATGATCGGCGGGGTGTCCATATGGATTCCGTATCAATTCGATGCTGCAACAGGAAATCCATACGATGGGTGCTTCCACCAAGGCAAATCGAAAAAGCGAACTCTGAAAGGCTCACGTGAGGTCGGCTTTGGGCCGACAGCCGAGATTCAGGGTTTGCCGCTTTGCGCCAAAGCGGTCATCCGCCTTGGGGCATCAGAGCCTGCTGACCGCCTCCACGACTTCGCGCAGCGCAATCGGCTTTTGCAGGCGCTTGATATTGGCGAGGTCATCAGGGATCACGTCCGGGTCGTATCCCGTGAGAAAGATGAACGGTATGCCGCGCTCCAGCAATCGATGCGCGATGTCGAACTTCGGGCCCCCACCGCCGAGATTCAGGTCGAGAACGACCGAGGTCGGGGTCTCATGTTCGAGCAGATGTGCTGCGTCCTCCGCTGTGGGGGAGGGTCCAAGAACGACCGCGCCCGCGCCGCGCAGAGCAGCGGCAGTGTCCGACGCAACATAATAGTCGTCTTCCACGACGAGGATCGTCTTGCCGCTCAGGTCAGGTGCTCCGGTCATATCGACAGTTCCTCCGTATAGCCGCGTCGGTACGGGCGCATCGGTCTCCAGAATGCTCTCAGCTTCGCGAAGCGGAAACTCGATATGACATCTGGCGCCCTCGGGCTCGATCGTCGTCTTTCCAGTGCCCCGCAGTTCGTAGGGAATCCTGGCCTCGATGAGCTCCGAGCCGAAGCCGCGGCGGGTCGGCGGGGCACGCGATGGCGCGCCTTCTTCGACCCAGTCGATTGCGATCCAGGTTTTTTCCCGCTTTTCGAAAAGGGTCCAGGTGACAGTCACCTTTCCCTTGCTGACCGAGAGCGCGCCGTATTTCAGGGCGTTGGTCGATAGTTCATGGAAGGCGAGGGTTAGAACTTCCACGGCCTTGGGGGATAGCATGATGTCGGGGCCTGTCAGTTCATACTGATTTTCGGAGTGCGCTTGTGCCCCGATTTCGCTTTCGAGGATGTCACGCATCCATCCGCCCGCATTGGCCTGGCGCGTGAGGAGGGTCTGGACCCGAGCCAGGGCCAGAAGACGTCCAGCAAGGGACGTCTTGTAGTCTTCCACATCCGCAGCCCCATCCGCAGACCTGACGGCCATGGAGCGGATCACCGCCATGATGTTGCGCACCCTATGCTGCAGTTCATGCAGCAGGACGCCCTGGTGCTCCACGGCCATCTTTGTTTCGGTGACATCTTCCGCGATGCCGCCAACGCGCTGCACATTGCCGTTCTCGTCAAAGAGGGGGAAATCCGTGTCCCTGATCCAGCGGAATGAACCGTCGTCTCGCCGAATGCGGAACTCGTGAATCGCAGGGTCACCATGACAGGCCTGCTCTATGTGATGGCCTGCGGTCTCCCGATCCTCGGGCAGGACCATCGCGGCCCAGTATTTGATGTCGCCGAGGAGCGCGTCCGGTTCGGTGCCATAGATCGTCGCGATGGAGGGGCTGACGAATTCCATTCTCAACGTTTCTGCGTCTCTGATCCAAAGGCCGGATGAGGACGCATTGGCAAACTGCTGAAACCTGTTTTCGCTTTCACGCAGGGCGATCTCGGCGCGTTTGCGTTCGGTGATGTCATAGAAGACGCTGACCAGGCGCCGGCTTCCAGAGCCGCCGACGCGTGCGGTAGAGCTGTGAACCCATCGACCGGTGGGCTGGTGCCACTTTTCAATCTGCTCGGCTACTCCGGTCTCAACCACCCTGCCAAACATTTCAATCCAGTATGGCTCCGTTCCAGGCATGAATTCGCTGGCCAACCTGCCTGCAACATCCTTCAATCCGCTCTGCTTTTCGTACCCGGCATTGGCCTCTATGATCCTCCAATCGACAGGCCTGCCAAAGTCGTCGTAGATCATGTCGAAGACGCAGCAGGCTTCGATCATGGTTTCAAACGCCGCACGAAATTTCGCCTCGCTCTGCCGCAAGACGTCGATCTCGGCCCTGGCGTCCGAGAGGAGGCGCTCCAGTTCTCGTGCATCAGCCACAGCCAAGCTCCTCGCGCAGGACATCGCTCACGAAGTCGATAGGCCACAACTTATCACACAACTCGATGGTAGATCGGCTATTTCAAAGCCGACGTCCGGTCTGGGCGAAAGCAGGTTTCAGCCGCTTGTCCGCCGCGAAGAATTTCACGGCGTCAGCACGTCGATCTGGCTCTGTGGCCGTTGACGACGACCAATGATCCGCAAACTCCGGCGGGGCAGGGTGCATCAATGACGCGATCAGGGGAGGCTCAAGTCCAGGCCGAGCATCCCGCCAAGGACGAAGGCGACGAGCCCCGTGCCCAGTAGCGCCAGCGCAAACATCGCGACCATCGTGCCGCCCGTGCGCAGTAACGCTCGCCTCTCGCCCTTTTCTCCTCGGTCGTAATGCCACTTGATGGCGAAGAACATGGCAATTCCCAATGCGAGAACCTTGAAGATAACGAGGACTACGGGGATCCAATCCATCTTGGAGACTTTCATGTACATCAGCTACGCGCCTTATGATCTCATCTTGGGCAAACGGATACTTCCGATGATGCAAGGCAGCTATGTAATGGCAGGTGGCGGTTTCCTGGCCGGTGTCGTTGGCGTTCGGGAATGACCGCTTACCCGAAGCGCTGTTGGCCTTGTCCTCGGCAAGGAAGCCGGCATCAAGGTCGATGCCTATCCCTTCCAGAAATATGGCACGGCCTCGGGTGAAGTGCGCACGATCGGCCAGGACACGTTCATGACCGGCCAGCAGCCGGAACAGACCGCCACGCCCAGCCAGCCGGCCGCACCCTTCTTCAAGGCTCGCATCCTGCTTGCGGATACAAGGCTGAATGCCTCTGATGTGTCGGTGCGGCTGCTGCCGGGCATGACCGTCTCGACGGAAATCAAGGTCGGGAACCGGACGGTGTTCTCGTATTTCCTCTATCCGCTGCCGCGCGGGCTGGATGATGCGATACGCAGGCGAGGTGTAGGGCGAGGGGGCACCTGGGCCACCTACACGAGCCAGGGGATAGGGTCGGCGCCGAGGGTTTTGGCGCTGCCCCCGGACCTGTTTGGGGGTGGGCGTCGCTGTTGTTTTCGGCGCACGGCGGGATAGTAAAATCTGCTGAACTGCTTTCCACGCTCCAACGTTGCAGCAAGAAACGAGGCGCCGCCCCAACCTCCCTCATTCCTGTGCCTGTCACAGGAATCCAGCCACCGCGCGTCTGCGCTGTGAATGACTCACTCTTAGCCGAAAGTCTTTTGTCCGCTGAAAGGCAGTTTTGCGCCCCTATATCGGCCGTTGAGTTCCTTCGCGATTGTCCAGGAGCCGACGTCATCCATCGCAAACTGTGGTAAACGTTGCGCACAAAAGTAGCTTTCGGCGCGACAGGCCCGGGCTGCAGCGGATACCCCCGCGATGCTAAGAATGCGACGCTTCCGGTTGCCGCGAAGGGTTGTCGGCATGATGACCTCCTTTCTGCATTACGATTGTCCAAGGAATCTGGCTAAGTACAGCTCCGTTATTCAGCTATATGCGGTTGAGGTCAGCGTGATGAATATCGAAGACTACGAGAAGAAGTACTATTCCACGTACGACGAGTTCGCACAAACAGTTCGATTCATCCTAGAAAACGCACTGCGCACCGACAAAGGCCAGCCACGTCCTCAATCGGTTCAGTGCCGCGCAAAAGAAGTGAGTAGTTTGCGCCGGCGTCTAGTCGAGGCGGACAAATTGGATACTCAGACGCTTGAGCTTGATCGGCGCGATCTCGCTGGCGTGCGGCTCATCTTTTATACCAACAACGATGTTGATCACTTCTTGGCATCATCACTGATCCGCGAGAACTTTGAAATCGAGGAGGACTCAACAAAAATTCATCATCCCGTTCCTGAAAATCAGGAAGCCCAATACCGCGCCGTCCACTACACGGTAAGGCTTGGCGAGGAACGGGTACGCCTTCCGGAATACGCGAGGTTTGCCGGCCTGCGTTGTGAGATTCAGGTCCAGACCATTCTAAACCACGCCTGGTCCGAAACGTCACACGACATTCTCTATAAGGACAAGCTAGGCGACGGCTACGGCGGGAAAGCGATGAAAGCAATTGCAAGCCGATTCGAGCGGATCATGAACAAGTACCTAATCCCCGCTGGCTTTGAGATTCAAAAGGCGCAGCAGGAGTATGAGCGGCTTCTTCAAGGCAAAAGCCTCTTTGACAAGGACATCGCGACGCTGCTGGACGGCGCACAGAATAACAACGAGCGCTACCAGATTCTTTCCGGACTGAAGGATTACTCGATTCCGAATTATGACGACCTCTCGGCCGCCCACGAAGGGCTGAGGGGGCCTCTCCTCCGGGCAGTGAAAGCTGCACGCGCAACCGAACCTGTTCCGATAGAGACGACTTACGGCAAAATGGAGGGGTACAAAGCTGACGCGGTGACAAGGCTTGTCCTGGAGATAATAGAACGTCTTCGTTACGCAGACGTGGTTGGAACGCTACAGCTTCTTATCGACGTTTACCGAGATGAGTCAGAAGAAGACATTCGGCAGACGATTGTAAATGCGGTCAAGCACCTGTCCGAGTACAATATCGACGTCCATCGGCAGGTAGGGCCGATGCTCCAGACGGCACTGGTGGATCATCTTGCCGGGATGAGCAGCGTCGAGTTGGACGGTATTCGGCCCATAGCCCTCACTGTGTGGACCGAGGCAATTCAATCTGACATTACAGGTGCCAAGTGGAAGGCAGATTCCGTGGTCCTAAGCACCGGGGCCGTGCCAGCGTCGGATCAGTTGAAGCAAGTTCGCGAGAAAGCAATGATGGCTCTTTTCGCGGCCTACGAGCGATCCATCGACGATACGCAAAAGCTAGCAGTTCTCGCAGCGCTGGACGCTGCCACTCGAACTCCTAACCACGTGCAGTACTCGAATGAGCTCCTGGATATCACCATCCGGGACGCAACACGTATTGTCGAATTCGTGACAGCACGGGCCAAATCCGAAGGCTACGAGTTGCTCCAACACCTCGAACATCAATTCCTTTATGACTATCGGCGGTCGAAAGTGTTGGCAGATGACCCAGATAATCGGTTCAATTGTCAGACCGAAGCTCTCGCCCTCATTGCGGCCATCTTCAAGTTCCGCGATGCGATTAATACAGACGAACGCTTTCGCCAATATAAGATCCTAGTTGGATTCGAATCCGTTTATCCCGAACACTGGATCGATGAGGAATTCGACTATCAGAGGGCTGACGAGTATCGGAAGCAGGAAGCGGGCAGCTATCTCGCCGCTATCAACGACACAAACGAGAGCCAATGGTACGACCTGATAGCGCGCTGTGCGGAAACCAAGTCACGCGATCTGGCGACCTTTCCTGTCTTCGTGAATTTCCTCAGCAATCTTGCAGAGCGCAAGCCCGAGGTGGCGGAGAGGTTTTTGGCGAGGGCCTCCGATGATCTCCGGCGGTTTCTTCCCGGCTTCCTCAATGGGCTATCTCGGAGTGGTCGGAACGACATCTATGATGCAATTTTGGAACGTGAACTGGCGTCCGCTAAGAACTTGTCAGGCGTAGCGCGCCACCTTCGATATTCGGACGTTAAGCAGCCTGACTTCGCGCGCTGCCTGTTGAAGCGCGCCATTGATATTTCAGACTCGGCAGCAGTCAGCGAATGCTTACTACTCGCCTTAGAGCACTTTGACGCGAAGCAGATTACAGACCCCGACAGCTTCTTGCGCGACGCACTGGCATTTCTGAACGACCACAAGGATGTGCGGTGGGTCTTGGAAGCATGGTTCCCACAGGAGGGCGGAAAGCTCTACGGCGAACTCGCTCCTGAAAGGACGGCACAAATCCTTGAGAACTTAGGCTATGTCCGCCAGGTGAACTACCAGGTAGAGGGCATTCTGGGTCGGCTAGCCGAACGCCAGCCCGAAGTGATCTGGGACTATTTCGGTGCTCGCCTAGCCAAGAATTCTGACGAAGACAGGGATGAAGGTCGGTTCGAGGCAGTGCCATACCGTTTCCACGGTTTGGAAAAGGTGCTCGCGAAGGACGCTCAGCTTGCGATTAGCAAGGGGTTGTCCTGGTTCGCAAGCGATCAGAGACTTTTTGAATTTCGAGGAGGTCGCCTCCTAAGCAAGGTATTCCCTCATTGCACACCCGAGTTCGCTGCTGCGCTTGCAGGGCTGGTACAGGCGGGCGGCAATACAGAGGCGGATTTCGCCCTTGCGATCCTGCGAAATTATCACGGCGAGATGTCCACCCATGCCGTCTTGAAGGAGATAGTGTCGCGTTTCCCAGCTGATGCGCTAAAACTAAGCGGGGTTCGAGCCGCGATCGATAGTACCGGTGTGGTGTCGGGCGAATTGGGATTCGCCGAAGCGTGGCGAGCCAGGAGAGACTCGCTGACGGAGTGGTTGTCGGATGAACGCCCTGTAGTTAAAGCGTTTGCGGAGAAACACATCGCAGAGCTCAACCTTCGCATCGCATCGGAGCACCGCAGCGCCGAGACCGAAAAGGAGATGCGTAGCAGGGAGTATGAAAATGAAGACGAGGACGAAGACGACGATGGGGCCAGCGGCGAAGGCGACGGTGTAAGCGAAATATCTAGAAATCAGACCACATTCACCGTTTCATCTGGAGCGAACGCGCGGTCGACAAAACCGGAAGAAACGTCAGATAAGTACAAATCCTATTCGGCTCTTGCCGCCGCCGAGACGGAAGGCGTCGACTACAGAAAGTTCTTCACCGAGAGGCCGTCACCCGTCCTGATTGCCGCCCCTCATGGTGGAACGATCGAACCTGGCACCTCCGAGCTCGCGGTAGCGATCGCGGGCAATGACCTTTCGCTCTACTGCTTCGAAGGGTTGAAACCAAATCGTCCTCACTCCGATCTCCACATTGAATCGCATCTGTTCGATGAGCCGGAAGGTCTGCGCCTAGCAGCGGCAGCTGACGTTGTGGTCACCATGCACGGTCGAAAGGACGAGGGAGATACAGAGACGGTCTGGCTCGGTGGTCTTGATCACCAGTTGCGCGATGCTGTCGCCAAGAATCTGCAAGACGCGGGGTTTCGCGTCCGCACCACAGGACATCGGCTTTCCGGCGAAGAGCCAGACAACATTTGTAATCGGGGCAAGCACGGAGCAGGGGGGCAACTTGAAATTCCAAGGACACTTCGGGATGCATTGATTGGAGACACCGAGAAGTTGGCGAACTTTGCAGGCGCAGTTCAGTCTGCAATAGTGCAGCAGCTTCGGCCTAAGAAGCGGTCATAGAGGCGCCGTTGACGAGTGACGCCTGAAGGCTAGCTCACGGGTCTCGCCCTTCTTGGTTGAATATCGGGCTATCGCTTCTCGCACGCAAAAAGCAGCCCGACCGCCCCCAGACCAAAAGCTACAATAAGATTTCTTCGGACGGACTGGTCGGGTCGCGTCCGTCGCCAGAGACGGCGTAGCCAAAGAAAGAAAATTGCAACTGTAGCGATAAAAAGCAGGATCAAAATGGCGAACACGCACAGCATGAAAACGACGTAGTTCATACGGACCTATCGGAGATGAATGGAATATTGCAAACGCGCAGACACCAATATTTTGCATGCCGGGCGACACTCTGCAATTGAGGGAATGTTTGCTTTTGCGCGCTGTGATATCGCTACAAGCGGTGGCACCAATCCGTAATGCAGGCGGCACAGCGCAAGCAAAAAGTCTCTCCTGCCCAAGGACTTGGGCAGGCTGGATCCCTGTGACAGGCACAGGGATGAGGGAGATTGAGGTGAGCCTCGGTGCCCAAAGCGACCGAGACGCTCATCTGCCGCGAGCCGGGTCGTTGCTGCCAAGGGAGCATCAGCAGGCATTGGAGGCGTCGGGCCGGTTGACGTGTTTTGTGGAGCGTCCGAAGAAGCCGGGCTCTGCGATCCATTTCCGTTGATCGAGTCCTCGAACGCCCGGCCTCATCCCCAGCCCCCGTCACATCTCCGGCAGGCCGGCCTTCCTAAAACCGTCGACAAAGTGGTCTCGTACGGATGCATCGCGCAGCGGCTGGGAGTTGAGCCAATGGGCGATCGTGAAATGAGGGTGGGCGATCAGGAACAATTCTGCTTCTCGCAGCGCCTCGTCATGGTGGCCCAATTGCGCAAGCGTGGCAGCCAGGAATTTGCGTGAGTTGGTGCGATAGGTGTCTTCCCTGCGCAGTGTCGCGGCTGCGGCCTCATAGTCACGCGCGGCGTATTGCGCCTGCCCGAGATGACAAAGATACCAGCAGGCCGGCCGGGGATTGAGCCGCAGGGCTTTTTCGATCTGCGCCAGTCCGTCGGCAATCCTGCCGTCCAGCACGGAAATGTCCGACATGGCGGCCCAGGTGTCGGCGTGGTTGGGGTCCAGCTCCAGGGCCTTGGCGAAGGCGGCCTCCGATTCCTGCCAGCGCCGCTCGTAAGCCAGGATGGTCCCCAGGACGTAACGGCAGCCGGCATCGTTGGGGTCGAGGTCGACCGCCTTCTGCGCCGATGTCGTCGCCATCTCCCGGTTGGGATCTTCGGGCTCGCCGAAATGCGTCCAGGCCAGCCAGCGGTTATAGGCGAGCAGGCCAAGCGCCTCGGCATAGGATGGCTCGAGCTTGAGCGCGCGCTGGAGCAGCATATGGGCCTCACGCTCGGTTTGCGGCGACTCTTCCGTCAGGAGGCGGGCGCGCACACACAGGTCGTAGGCCTCAAAATTCTTCGGTCGATTGCGCTGCGGCGGGATAGTCAGCCGGCCGACGAGGGCTTCGACGATCTTGGCGTTGACTTCATCCTGCAGTTCGAAAACATCTTCCACGGTCCTGTCGAACCTCTCCGCCCACAAGTGCCCGCCGGCAAGCGTGTCGACCAGCTGGGCATTGATGCGGACACGGCCCATTGCGCGTCTGGCGCTTCCCTCCAGGACGTAGCGGACGCCGAGTTCCTGGGCGACCAGCTTCACGTTGACCGGCTTGCCCTTGTAGCCGTAGACGGAATTGCGTGCGATGACGAACAGGCCGGCCGTACGGGAAAGGTCGGTGATCAGGTCTTCGGTCAAACCGTCGACGAAAGGCGCGTCCGTTTCATCCCCACTCATGTTCGTGAACGGCAATACGGCAATCGAGGGATTTTCCGGCAGCGGCAATATGCTCTGCAGCGCATCCGGCCAATGCCACACGTGGACCGGGCGAGTGAGGTTCTTCAGGTAACGTTCGCCTGCATCGAAGAAGCGGTCGTCGATCTTGCCGAGGATCTCGCCGTGAACGCTGGATGAAATGCAGATGCCTCCCGGCGCGGCCAGTCTCTCGAGGCGCGCCGCGACATTGACCCCGTCGCCGAGGACGTCTGAACCCTCGTCAATGACATCTCCGAGATTGACGCCTATGCGCAAGAGCAGGCGCCGGTCTCCGGAAGCCTCGACGGCAGCGGTGGCCAGCTGCATTTCCAGCGCTGCTGCGACCGCTTCCACCGCGCTGCCGAATTCGATCAGGAAGCCGTCGCCCATGACCTTGAAGATGCGGCCCTTGTGGCGCATCACGGCCGGCTCGATCGTGCCGGAACGGAGTTCCCTGAGGTTCTCCAGCGTTGCGACTTCATCTGCCTCCATCAGGCGCGAATATCCCACCACATCGGCAACGACGATGGCGGCAAGGCGACGCTGAAGAGATTGATCCGTCATGTGAGGACAAGCCTAACGACCGAATTAGCAAGTTATTGTTCAACCGTCGGTGAGTCAACAAGGGGCAGGGGCAAGTGCAGGCGCACTCCACCTTCATCGAGCCGTGGCCCTTGTGACCACGGCGTCGAGATTGCGAGCGAGGATCAGCAATGCGACCGCTCTACGGTCGACGCGGGCCTCAGCCCGTCACGGCTCCCTCGTTCGCCGGTCGGACCAGGGCCGCGAACTTGGCGAGGACGCCGCGCCGGTAGCGCGGTTGAGGCTGGACCCAGAGGCTTCGGCGTCTCGCAATCTCTTCATCGGGGACGTCGAGCTGCAGAAGCTGGCGATGGGCGTCGATGGTGATCTGGTCGCCCTCGTGGACAAGTGCGATCGTTCCGCCCTCGAAGGCTTCGGGCGTGACATGCCCGACCACCATGCCCCATGTGCCGCCGGAGAAGCGTCCATCGGTGATGAGGCCGACGCTTTCTCCAAGGCCGCGCCCGACGATGGCCGATGTCGGGGCAAGCATTTCCGGCATTCCCGGACCGCCCTTCGGCCCGAGGTAACGCAGCACCATGATATCGCCGGCCCTGATCCCGTCCGATAAGATAGCGTCCATTGCGGATTGCTCGTCGTCGAAGACGCGCGCCGGGCCTGTCATGACCGGGCTCTTGAGGCCGCTGATCTTTGCCACCGCGCCGCCTTCCGCCAGATTGCCCGTGAGGATGGCGAGATGTCCCTCGCGATAGAGCGGCGCTGCGAGCGACCGGATAACCTCCTGGTCGGCAGACGGTTCGTCGGGCACAGCGGCGAGTTCGTCGGATATCGTCCTGCCGGTGATCGTCAGACAGTCGCCGTGCAGGAGGCCGGCATTCAGCAGCAGCTTCAGAACCTGGGGAACGCCGCCGGCAGAGTGGAGATCGACAGCCATATAGCGGCCGGATGGCTTGAGATCGCAGATGACGGGTACCTTGCGGCGTATCCGCTCGAAATCCTCCAGCGTCCATTCCACCTCGGCCGCATGGGCGATGGCGAGATAGTGCAGCACCGCATTCGTCGAACCTCCCGTGGCCATGATCAGCGCCACGGCATTTTCAATCGACTTGCGCGTGACGATGTCGCGCGGCCGGATGCCGGCTCTTACAGCGTCCACCAGGACGCGCGCGGACTCGACCGTGCTGTCGATCTTTTCCTGATCGGGATTGGCCATGTTGGAGGAGTAGAGCAGCGACATGCCGAGCGCCTCGAAGGACGAACTCATGGTGTTTGCGGTGTACATGCCGCCGCAGGATCCCGTTGTCGGGCAGGCATTGCGCTCGATGCCCTCGAAATCCTCGGCGCTCATCCTCCCGGCGATGTAAGCGCCGACGGCCTCGAAAGCGGAGACGATGGAAAGGCTCTGGTCCTTCCATCGACCGGGCTTGATGGTGCCGCCATAGACATAGATGGCCGGGACGTTGGCGCGCAGAATGCCGATCATGCCGCCCGGCATGTTCTTGTCGCACCCGCCGATCACGAGAACGCCGTCCATCCACTGGCCCTGCACCGAGGTCTCCACGCAATCGGCGATAACCTCGCGCGAGACGAGGGAATATTTCATGCCCTCCGTTCCCATGGCCATGCCGTCCGAGATGGTCGGCGTGCCGAAGGTCTGCGGATTGGCTCCGGCCGCCTTGATGGCGGCGACCGCCGCATCTGCAAGCGGCTGGAGCCCGGCATTGCACGGCGTGATCGTCGAGTGCCCGTTGGCGATGCCGATCATCGGCTTGTCGAAATCGGCTTTCGCATAACCCAGCGCATAGTACATCGCGCGATTGGGGGAACGGGCAATGCCTTGGGTAATATGCCGTGAACGGTCGTTGTCAGCCATGAGCGCCTCCCGCTAGCCAGCCGGGACTATAGCGTGTCGGAAGGCAAATACGCTGAGAAATATGCACTTGCCTCCGGCGAGGTCGCCGACGGCAGCTCACTGTTCTCGCTCCTGGCCGTTCTGCTCATCCGAGTTCCTGGGCAAGCCCGATGAGGATGCCTTCGGGGCCGCGGATGTAGCAGAGCCGGTAGGTGTCCTGATACCGGACGACTTCGCCGACGAGTTCGGCGCCGCGCGCACGCAGCCTTTCGAGCGTCTCGTCGATATCGTCGACGGCGAACATGACGCGGAGGTAGCCGAGCGCGTTGACCGGGGCATTCCGGTGGTCGGCGACGACCTGCGGTCTCAGGAAGCGGGAGAGCTCGAGCCGGCTATGGCCATCAGGCGTGCGCATCATGGCGATCTCGACATGCTGATCGCCGAGGCCTGTGACCCGTCCGGCCCATTCTCCCTCGATCATGGCCCGGCCTTCGAGTTCGAGGCCGAGTTCGCGAAAGAAATCGATCGCTTCTGCGAGGTCTTCGACGACGATTCCCACATTATCCATTCGCTTGAGCGCCATATTCCCGATCTCCAGGCTGCTGTTTCACTCTACAAGGCCTCGCCTCGTGGACCAAAGGACGTTCGAGGCGGCGCAACACCGACAGCCATCCGGCTAGATTTTTGCTTTCCGCATGATCGCGACATGGTCCGTTGCAATTGGCACGCACAGGACTAACTTTCGGGGGAAGCCACGCCCCTCCGTGGCGAAGATATCAAAGGGAAGCAAAGGCATGTGCCGGAACATCAAGCCCCTGTTCAATTTCGATCCGCCGGCGACGGACGCGGAAATCCACGATGCGGCGCTCCAGTTCGTGCGCAAGCTCAGCGGAACCAACAAGCCATCGAAACGCAACGAGGCAGCGTTCGAAAACGCGGTCATGGCGATTGCCAATTGTGCCCGAGAATTGCTCGACTCGATGGAGACGTCGCAACCGCCCCGCGACCGCGAGGAAGTCGCCGCCAAGGCGAAAGCACGGTCGGCAGCCCGCTTCGCCTGAGAAATCCGCGCTCTCAGGCCAGGCTTGCCGATCTCCATGCCGCTGTCCCGGTCACTCGCCGTGATAGCGGCTGATAAAGCTCCAGACTTCGGCCGCCGTCTCGATATCGTTGCTGCATCCCCCGAAACGCGGTCCGTCCGGCGGATCGTCCATGCCGGAGCCGGTATCGGGCCGGGCGAGGCGAGGCCAGCAGTGGCCGCCGTTTTCGATGCGATACAGTTGAACGCCCGTATCGGCCTGGCATCCGGTCCATTGCACGAGACTGGCGCGGGTGAGGTCATGCGGGTTCAGGTGCGGCAGCGGCGTTGACGTCTCCCCGGTGCAGCCGTCGATCCGGCGCCAGTATTCGGTCGTCTCGGGCACGGAAAGCAGCCGTCCGAAGGAGCGGATATAGCCGTCGTAGCGCTGCACGTCGTCACTGGTGCCGTTGATCATCATGACCGGCATGGGGTGGCCGGGCTTGCAATCTTCGACCTGCGCTTCGTTGATCGCGCTGGCGACGGGCGCGATCGCCGATATCCTGTCGGGAAGCGCGCAGGCGAGCGTATAGGTCATCAGCGCGCCGAAGGAGAAGCCCGTGGCATAGACCCTTGAGCCATCTGCGATCTTCCGGCTGACGAGATCGTCGATCATGGTGCGGAAAAAGCCGATGTCGTCGACCGGCTCGCCATTGATGGCAGGTTTTCTGGATTTGATGTTCCAGGCGCCATCGATCGCTTCCGGATAGAGGGTAATGAAGTTCTCGCGATCGGCGACGGCATCGAATCCGCTGTTCTTCTGGAAGTTCGCGGCCTTGTCGTCGGACCCGTACATGACGATGACGAGCGGGGCAGGGTGCCCGGCAGCACCCGCGGGAATATGCAGGATCGCGGTGCGGTCGACGCCCTGCCATCGGTAGGTCAGGAGGTCATCGGCATGAGCGCCCCTCGGGCCGAGGAGAAATGTCGGGCCGAGGATCAGGCCGAAGAGAAAAAGGAAGCCGGCAAATGGCAGGCGTTGCAATGCGCAGAACATCAAACGTCCTCGCTTTCTGACGAAAACACAGCGACGAAACATATGCCATCGCGCAGCACCGGCAATGAACGGATGAAGCGACGCAATGGCGCAGGTTGATGTCTTCATCGGCTGGATTTAACCCGCCGCACTTGCTTGCCACATCTCGCCGTCACGGAAGCGGCGAGGCAGTGCCACCGGTTCGCCCCTCCCACCTGTGGGGAGGGGTTGGGGAGGGCTTGCCACCATTGCGGAAGGGTCTTTGGCGCGCCTTCTTGCCCCCGGCGCTGAGGCGGCTAATTTGCCGCAGATATTGCTCAATTCAGAGACGGTTGCATGTCACAATCCTGTTGGAATTGATGGCTAGACGGGCGAAAAATCGGCAGCGAGGATCGGCAGATGGCAGAAGAGAAGCCCCTGGACCTGACGGGCGAAATCGTCGACTTCGATGCGGGGCACGGAGAGGCGGCCACCGTCGAGATGGACGACTATTCCAAGAGCCTGGCGCAGGCGAAGGCGAAGTCGGTCAAGCTGGTGGATGCGATCACCGGCGCTACGCTGAAGAAGAAGGACGCCTTCCATTTCGACGATCTGCGCCCGGCGCTTGCCGATTTCGTGCGGCAGAAACATCCGGGCCTGCGCTCGGACGATTATATCAGCCGCAAGCTGATCGATGATTATCGCGGCCAGTATATTGCCGAATTGCTGCGCGACGAACGCGGCGAGCTTTCCAACCTGGAAGATGAAGTCGTCGAGAGCCTGAAGAGCCACGACACGCTCGCCGAAAACATCGAAGAGGATTACGAGGAACGCCGTTCGCTCGGCGATCGTGTCGCCGATGTCGTCGCCACCTTCGGCGGAAGCTGGACCTTCATCATCTCCTTCTGCTTCTTTCTCGCCGTCTGGATGGGCATCAACCTGGCGCTGGGCGAGAAGTCTGCCTTCGACGTCTATCCCTTCATCCTGCTGAACCTCATCCTTTCGACCATCGCCGCCCTGCAGGCGCCGATCATCATGATGAGCCAGCGCCGCCAGGAAGCAAAGGACCGGCTGAGGGCGCTCAACGACTATAAGGTCAATCTCAAGGCGGAACTCGAAATCCGCCACCTGCATGAAAAGGTCGATCACCTGCTGAACCGGCAGTGGGAACGGCTGACCGAGATCCAGCAGATCCAGATCGAAATGATGCTGGAGCAGGCCAAGGCCGCCAATCGCGCGCTGAAGCTCAGCAAGGCGCAGAAATCCAAGACCAATGCGCTGAAGAACCTGTTCAGCACCAAGCCTGCCGGCGAGGAGACCGAGGAATAGGGGAGTGTCCGTGCAGAGGGCACAAAAAATAAAAGAGGCCTCGAAGGGCCTCTTTTGGGTTGTTTAGACTCATTCGCGTCGCAATCTCTGCAGAATGCGCACAGCCCCCCTAAGGGCATCGCAACGGAGTGCATCGAAAGTAAGTGTTCACCCCGGCAATGTCAAGCCCCATGGCACCCATTCAGTTGCAAATTATCTATGCAACCCAAACCATTGGGTGTAACGCTACCGTAAAGCAAACGCGGTTGCAAGTTCATGAAAACTGTCGTCGAAAAGCATGCCGAGGGGCTGCTGGCAGAGTTTGAAATCGAGCTGGAAATCTACGAGAGAGCTCAGTTTACTGCTCTTTGCGCGCAGGCCAATGGCGACTTCCTCACCAGCGCATTGAAGGAACTGCGCGGCGTCGCCAAGAGCGTCGCGAAGGCCAAGGCGCGTGCCGAGGCGGCGGGAACGAAGTGCGAAGCTGCCGCGCTCATCCCGAAAATCATCCGCACCTATTATCGAAAGCTCGGCGAGCAATCGAAGCTCTTTCCGGCATTGTCATTGTTCGAAGCGGCCTACCGCACGCATCTGTCGGCATGGATGGAGCATCATTATGGCACGCCCCAATGGTGGGGCGACATCTATGCCCACATCAAGCGCGGCGGCAAATCCTCCGATTTTTCCGATATCAACGGGGTCAGCGTCACGGCCGGTACGCCTCGCGTGATCGAGAACATGCTGAGAGGCATAGACGGACAGGGCCTGCACGGAACGCTGATCCCGACCTTGAGCGATGGCAGGAAGATGCTGGAGAGGAGCAAGCTCTCCGACATCGAAGAGCTGATCCGCGAACAATGGGTGCAGTTCAAGACCTCGATACCGGACAGGCTTCATCACGGCGCGCCTTTGGACCTCGAAGTCTTCATGGGCATGTTCAGAAGGGTGCGCGACGCGCGCAATCTCTGCTCGCATCACCGCGAGGTGAAGGACCGCGCGGGTATCCTCAGCAATATCGAGCAGCTCGTCGATCTCGTGAACGTACACCTCGAAATGGCGCTGGCCGCCGTCCACACGGCCGCCGTCAGGCCATATCCGTTCCAGGTGCTGGCGGTCGAAAAACATTCGATAGGCCTGCCGGAGCGCCAGGTCTTCGAGACTGTCTTTACGATCGACACCGTCATCAGGACGTCGGATCTGAAGGCGTTCTCGCTCGGCGAGGCGCTGATCATGGCGCTTGAGCCGCTGTCGGCAGACGACAGGCTGAAACTGACCAGCATCTCGGTCCGGGCGAAGTGATGCTCACCGCGCCATGAATGACCCGGCTCCCGGCGGAGATTTACCCGCCGGGAGCCGGGCCACTTTCAGCCGGGCTATGGCGAGGGGAGGATCAGCAGGCGTTCGCCGCATCCGGCTGGACCGAATTCGTCGAAGGGGTCGGCGCCGGGTTGCCTGTGCCGCTGTTGGTCGTGCGCTGGCAGTCGTTCGGGTCGCCGCCCGAAGAGCCGGAATTGGTGGTGTTGCTGGAGGGATTGCCGGCGTTATTGGTCGAGCCGGTCGTGCTCTTGTCCGTCGCGCCGTCGTTGGCGCCGCTGCCGTTCATGTTGCTGCCGGTGCCGTTGCTGTTGCCATTGGTGCCGGAGGTGCTGCTGCCGCTGCCGGATGTGCCGCCTGAACTGCCGGAAGACTGTGCCATGACCGGGGCCGCCAGGGCGAGGGCGAGGGCGGACGTTGCAAGGATTCTCAGAAACATCGGTATTGCCTCTTCAATTGGAGCTTTGTGACAGAGGCTCAACCTGACGAGGCTCTCAATGTTCCGTCTTTTGCTGCCCGGACGGGGAAAGGGTGCGTTGCCGTACCAAGGGCGAGGTTGAGGGAACTTTGGCCGCTCCAGTTCGTTCTATTCCGCTTCCGACTGCAATCCGAAAAGGCTGATATGTCCAACCGAGACGGCACGCGTGTGCTTTTCGACCGCATCTGGTCCGCCGGCGTCCAGGCGGCGCGGGAGGGGCGGCACAGGGAACTCGACTATCTCATCCACATGCGCCCCAGCCTCGAGGAGTATCAGGCCGGCCGGGGGCTGCGAATGACGCATATGATCAAGGTCGTGCAGCTCGGCATGTCGAGACTGCGGGCAGCCGGCGACCTGCCGGGAGAGTGACCTGCTGACTGAGGCGAGGACGGGGCCTCGCCGTCGATCACCACGAGTTGAGGCCCATATCGCGCTTGCCGTTCATGACACGCACGGAGTTCGGGCCGATCTTGTTCCAGGTCTCGCAGACTTCCTTTCCGTCGTCCCGACCCTTCCAGGTTCGGCAAAACTTGTTGCCGGCAATGTGCCATTTGCCTTCGATCAGGATCACGTCGCCGTTGTCGAGCTTGACCTGACCCTTGGCGGTCCCGTCCTTCGATATGGACAGCATGCCGGCATACCCCTCCTTCGGTCCGCCCAGGGTGAGTTCCTTGCCGTTTGACAACAGGGCCGTCAGTTCCTTGCCCGTCATCGCCGTCGCGGCGATTGCGGGGAATGCGCCGAAGACAAGGACCACTGCCAAAGCTGCGATGCGCTTCATGTTTCCGTCCTCCACCTGGATGCCGATGATCTCCCGCTGGTCTTCCCAACCAGCCGGCGAAATGATGCACCAGGGATCGCGATAACAACAATTAGCCATTGCGGATTATCCTGTCAGAGATCATTGGTGCCCGGGAAATGTTCTAACAGATGTTGCGCTACCTCGAGTTGCGCAACCCTGTGAATCCCGCGACGGTATAGGCCGTTTCAAGACGAGATCGCGGCGAGAGCGATGAGGCTGACGAAGACGCTCAGCGGCGGAAGGTGCTGCATGTCCCGGTGGCGCAGAACAGTCACGATCGCGGCTGCGATGATGACCGTGGCGAGCACCAGGCCGAAGCTTCGGCTGGCTGGAAACGCAATCAGGGCGGCCGCCGATATCTCAAGTCCGCCTGTCAGGATGCCCCACCAGCGCGGATAGCCCCAGCGGGCAAAATCGCTTCGTGTCCCTGACGTGCCGATGACGTTGACGAGGCCGGCGCCTGATAATGCGGCGCACAGGAACCAGAGTGAGAGAACATGAACCATCTCAGTGCGCACCTGCAATCATGGGAACGGCCGCCAGGACCATGATCGCGGCCGTCAGGCCATGAATGCCGAAGGCGCTTTTCGCGTAGCCTTTCGCCGCGAGAATGACCAGCATGTCGCCGAGAGGAATGATCGCCTCGATCAAGAGGACGATGCCGATCTCGCGCTGGACACCCCAGACCATGAAGGCAAGCACCAGCAATCCGGCGACGATGTCGCGAACGCCCTTGAGGCGGAGCCATGCGGGGATGTTGGGGGCATCGCCCGGGAGCGGCAGGCCGAAGCTGCGCACCATGGTCGTCGGGCTCGCAATATAGCCGGTGCCGATCGCGATAATTGCAAGGGCCACAAGCAGCCCGATCCCATTCAGAAGCCAATCCATCACGCCATCCTTCTAGCGGTTTGAAATAATCTAGCAGTGCTAACACTTATGCTAGCATTGCTAGATATTCAAGCCGTGATATGATCTCTGCATTCACGCGGCAAGGCATGGAGGTGGGGAATGGGTATCGCAGAGCGAAAGAGCCGGGAACGCGCCGATCGCGAAGATCGTATCGTCGTGGCAGCTCGTGGCATCGCCGAGAGCGAGGGATGGGAGGCCGTCACGATCCGCCGTCTGGCCAAGGAGATCGAATACAGCCAGCCGGTTCTCTATTCGCATTTCGAGAACAGGGACGCGATCGTGGCAGCCGTCGCAATCGAGGGATTCAGGGAGCTCGCGGCCACTCTTTGCGCAGCGGCGGAAGGGGCGAAGGGCAGGCGGGAGGCCCTGACCGATCTTGCCATGGCCTATTTCGACTTCGCGCAAAGCCGCCCGTCGCTCTACGAGGCCATGTTTGTCCTCCCGACCCAGCTGCGCTTCGCCGAGGCCGAGACGCGGCCGGAGCTTCGGGCCGGTTTCGAGGCATTGGCCGCGGCGGTATCTCCGTTCTGCGCCGATGCGGAGATCGTGACCGAGACCTTCTGGGCAGCCCTTCACGGTCTCGTCGCGCTCGAACGGGCAGGGCGCATCAGGCCCGGCATGCGGGACGAGCGCATCGGGCTGGTCGTTCGGGCGATCGTGGATGCGGGAGGTCATTCGCGCAGCCGTGGGTGACATTGCCCGGTCGACGATCGCCCGTTCGATCTCCGGGCAGTTGCCGTCCACCACCATCGAACGAGGACGAGCAATGTGTTAATCGTCCTGGAAGGCACGGGATTAGAACGAACGCATCAATGGCCGGGTCGGGCGGTGAACGCCTATCTCTCAAGCTCGCGGCGCATCCGGTCAAACTCCGCTGAGGCCGGCAGGCTGTCAAACGGAACTGCACAAAAATCGAGAATACTCACCGGGGGATGAGCCAATGGACGAAGATCATACGAAACGCATGATCCTTGAATTCCTGAGGAAGCACACCCTGGCGGTCATTGCGACCTGCCATGGTAATGGCACGCCGGAGGCTGCTACGATCGACCTCTCGGTGCGCGACAATCTTGAGATCGTGTTCAGCACTTTCACGCACACGCGAAAGTTCGACAATCTCGCCGAGCGTCCCGGCGTCGCGTTCGTTGTCGGATGGGACGACAATATCACGGTTCAATACGAGGGTGAGGCGACAAGAGTTCCTGCCGCGGATATCGAACAATACCAGGACGCTTATCTCAACAGCCTTCCGGCCGCCAGGGAGTTCATCGAGAGAGGGGCCGTGTTGTTCAAAGCGGTGCCGCGGTGGATTCGATATTCCGATTTCAACAAGGAGCCTCCCGAGCTGATCGTGGTTCAATTCTGAGAGGCGCAACGGTTTCGGGTCGCCGTCGGGGGCGTCCGATCCTGCAGCCCGGCAAGGCAGAGGGGGTGCCCCAAGGCGCACCATCACGCCCCCGCCGCCCGCAATTCCCCTTTCAGGTGATCCGCCAGCCTGAGCGCCAGCGCCACTGCCGGCAAGGTCGGGTTGGCCTGTCCTGACACCGGAAACACCGAGCTGCCGGCGACATAGAGGTTTTCGAGGTCGTGACAGCGGCAATTGCCGTCCACCACGCTCGAGCGCGGCGAGGCGCCCATGCGGGTCAGGCCGATCTGGTGGTAGCCGTCGAGCGCCTGGCGGCGGACGGCGGTTTGCAGGCCGTCTTCGGGGTGAAGCCATTCGAAGGTGCCGATCTGCCTTGTGCCGATCCATTCCGCCAGCGCATGGTGGCACCTGATCAGCGAGGCGAGATCCTCTTCGTCGAAATCGAAACTGACGGCGAGCCGCTTCAGGCCGGTTTCATCGACCTCGGAGCTCAGCCGTACGCGGTTGGACGCGACCGGCCGCTGTTCGCCGTGATAGGCGAGCCAGTAGAGATGCTCGCCGTTCTTGACGAAGAAATTCGGCTGCCGCTCGGATTTGAGTGCTGATGTCGTCAGCTGCAGGGCGGCGTTGAAGCTTTGCACCGGGTTGGCGACGAGATCGGACAGCGAGGCAGCGTCGGATACTTTCGACTTGAAGGACATGCGGCGCATCTTGCGCCTGCCGGTGATCGCCTTGAAAAGGTTCAGCGTCGCACGCGCGCCCGCCGTCGCATAGACTTCTTCCAGCGGCGGGCTGCGCAGCCAGAAGACGCTGTTCAGGAGGTCGCGCTCGTTCTGCAGGGCGATGCTCGGTATCAGCCGGGCGCGGAACCAGGCGCCGCTGCCGTTGCGGCGGAAGAACATCTTTTCCATGAAGCTGCGATCGGTAAAGCGGATGCGGGCAAGCTCGCCGGCCAGATGCCCCATGTAGTAGCGCCCGAGCGGGCCATCGACGCCGCCGAAGAGCCGCGGCGCGATCTCCTGCGCGGCCAGCAGCAGTCGGGCATTTTCGCGCCCGCCGCAGGCCAGAACGAAGATCGTGGCGCCGAGCGAATGCAGCTTGCCGCGATGCCACACCATCAGCCGTTTCGTGCGGGCGCCTTCGCGGTCGAGATCGAGGCCGATCACGGTCGCCTGGGTGACGAGGTGCAGGTTCGGCAGGTTCTCGATCAGCGCTCCGTGCGCTTTTGCCATATCCGGCTCGCGGGCCCAGCTCTCGATCGAGGGTTCGAATTCGCCGTCCATGTCTGGCATATCGACTGTCGGTAATTCGGCGCCGAGAAAGGCGCGGGCATCGTCGTAATAGGGTCTGAAGGCGCTGTGTTCGATCGGCCAGCGGGCATCGCCGCGCGCCGGCCTGCCATCGAAATCGCTGTCGTCGAACTCGACGCAACGGCCGCCCCAGGCTTTCGAGGTGCCGCCGACTGCGCGGCGGATCGTCAGGCTCGCTTCGGCATGGTGGTCGGTGCTGATGGAGGCGGCTGCCGCCAGCCGGTTCGTCTTCTCGGAAATGGTCTTGCCGCCGGATTCAAGCAGCGCGACAGAGAGCCCGGAGCGGGCAAGCGCGATGCCCAGCGCCAGGCCGACAGGCCCCGAGCCGACGACGCAAACGTCGACACGTCCCGCAAGCAGGTTTTGAAGCGACGAAATCATTTCACCATCCCGGCTTATGATGGCGGGATCATAGCCGCATTTTTCGGCGCGTGTAATGTATTTTGTGAGGCTTCAGCCCTTGGTTGTCTTGAGGGCTGTATGTGGTGGGGCGCGGGGAAAGGTGCTCCCGGCACGGCGGCACCGGGAGCAGGATCGTCACTTCGCGAGCGCGGCCTTTTCAATGACGGCGGCGACCTCGTCCGCGTGGACGACCAGGGAGGCATGGCTGCCAGCCACCTCGGTGGTCTTGGCCTTGATCCTGGCCGCGAACAGTTTCTGGGCCTCCGGCGCGATCACCCTGTCCTTCGTGGTGATCACATAGAAAGTCGGCTTGTCGTGCCAGGCTGCGATATCGACCGGAGCCTCGTAGGCCGTGTGGTTCAGCGGAAGCTGCGAGTTTGCCAGGGACTCGGCGACCTTCAGCGGAAGGTCGGCGGCGACCGCCGTCGGAAACACCTTGGGATCGATATAGAGGTTGCCCTTGTCGTCGGGATGAATGGCGTTGGTGCCTTCGGTTGCCGGGCCGTGCGCGGCCAGGGACGCCAGGGATTCTCCAACGTCAGGCGCGAAGGCGGAGACGTAGACGAGCGCCGAGACCTCGGGTTCGTCACCGGCTTGCGTGATGACCACGCCGGCCCAGGAGTGACCAACAAGGACGGTCTTGCCATCCTGCTTTGCCAGTGCCTGCTTGGTGGCATCGACATCCGCAGCCAGCGACGTGAGCGGATTTTCGACCAGCGTCACGTTATAGCCCTTCTTCGTGAGAATGTCGGCAACGGGCTTCCAGCTTGACTGGTCGACGAAAGCGCCATGGACGAGCACGATATTGTGCGCCGCGCCCGCGGGTAGATTGGCCGAATGGGCGGGTGCGGCAAACGCTGCTCCGGCGGCTAGAACGGTGGCGGCTAAGAGTAGTCTATTTCGCATTGCTTGCTCCTGTTGGGATGCCGACAACCCCGCCCCATGGAAAAGGGCAGGCGCTTGGGTACGTGTTGCGGCAGTTTTCCAGATTGCTTGCTGGGTGGCCTGTCGGCTCACGTCGACACGAAATAATACGAAGAGTTCCGGGAGGTTAGGCCCCGATCGTCCGGATATTGTGTCCGACCGTACGGCGGATTAACATCAGACATGGACATCCTCGCCGAAGTGCTCGATCGCGTTCGCCTTAGCGGAACCCTGCTCTTTCACTTCGAGCTCGGTCATCCCTGGAACCTGGCCATGCCGCAGCGGCCCTACGCCCTGTTCCATTATCTCAGTCGCGGCTCAGCCACGCTTGCGCTCGAACACGGGCAAGAACTCCTGATGGCGGAGGGCGATCTCGTCGTCATCACACGCGGCGAGCCCCATCTGATCTACTCGGACAGCGGAACGACGCCTTTCCTGGTGACGGACCTCGACCGACCCGCGCATCTTGGCGTCGTTCATCACGGAGGCAGCACGAAGCCGCTCTCGACGATGATCTGCGGCAATTTCATCCTGTCGTGGCCGGCGCGCGGCAGCGTGATGGAACTGCTTCCGCCCGTCCTTCTCTTGAAGCCGGCGATGGATGGTGACTGGCTCGAGGCTATCCTGCGCCGCATGGTGAGCGAGTCCGCGCTTGCACGTCCCGGACAACGCGTCGCGCTGTCGCGAATGACCGAGGTGCTCTTCGTCGAGGTGTTGCGAAGCTGGATCAAATCTCTCCGGCCGGGAGAAGGCGGATGGCTTGGGGCCATGGCGGACCCCTATATTGGACGAGCGCTCGAGCTGATCCACGAGCAACCGGATCGGCCCTGGACACTTCGCGACCTCGCACATCGCGTAGGGCTCGGCCGCTCGGTGTTTTCGGCTCGTTTCACCAAGCTCGTCGGCCAGTCCATGCAGCGCTATCTGATCGCACGGCGGATGTCGGAGGCTGCGTTCCTGCTGGAATCAAGCGATGAGGGGATCGCCCGGATCGCAAGCCGCGTCGGCTACGAAACCGTCGCAGCGTTCTCGAAGTTGTTCCATCGCCACCACGGCCTGTCGCCCGGCCGCTATCGGGCAGCCCGGCGCGTCGAAGCCGACCCAAGGCCCGGGGAACGTCCTGATCGGATCTCGCTGACTGATCTCGACGAGGCTGACGTCGAAGCCGTCCTGTCGTGATCGCCGGCTGGGCGAGGCATTGAGGCTCCTGTCTGCTGTCGCAGAAGTGATGACCCGTCGAGCCCGTTTTCCTGTTTTGCATGCGACTTGGCCGGCAGCAGATGCTAAACTTTTCCAAAGCCCTCCAAGCGGCAAAGGACCAGGGAACCATGACCAGCGCACTCCTCATCATCGATATGCAGATGGTCATGCAGGAACGGCTCGATGCCGGGCGCGAGCGCGTGAACGGCGAGGCGGGAGAGAATATCGCAGCCCTTGCCGGCGCCTTTCGCGCCGCCCGCAAACCTGTCATCCATGTCCGTCACCGCGATAGCGCGGAAGGGTCGGCGCTCAACGAAAAGGCGCCTGGATACCAGCCGATGCCCTGCGCGAAGGCGCGGGAGAACGAGCCCGTCTTCATCAAGTCCACGTCGTCGGCCTTTGCCTCCACCGAGCTCGAGGGCTATCTGCACGAGGTCGGCATCACGCATCTGGTCGTCACGGGGGCGGTCGCCGGCTTTTGCGTCAACACGACCGTGCGCGCCGGCAGCGACCTCGGCTTCAAGATGAGCGTCGTCAGCGACGCGGTGCTCGGCTTCGACCTGCCGGATGCCGATCTCTCCGCAAAAGAGATCTTCGACGTGACGATGGCGCACCTGAAATCGGATTTCGCCGAGATCGTCGAGACGCGGCAGCTGATGGCCATGCAGCCTGCCTGACAGAAGCGGCCTAAAGGCCGCCGCCTAATCCGGTTTGTCGCCCACCAGCGCGACGATCGGCCCGTAGCCGCCGTGCCAGGATGTGTCATTGCGGCCGAGCGCCGGATTGTAGAGGCCGGTGCCGTTTCCGCCGTCGAGGAAGAGCGCATCGGGGCATTTCAGCTCGTCGCGGAAGAACCTTGCGAAATCGTGGAAATTCACGTTGCCCTCGCTGATGACGAAGCGGAGCGTGCCATCGGCTGCAAGGCCGACGCCGTTGCGCCGCGTGCGGTCGGTCGAGCCGGGTATGAAGATCGGGTTGACCTTGCCGGCGACGAGCAGCATCGGGCCGGATTGCGTGGCGAGGCGCGTCTTCGGCTTCTGCTTCAGGAAATCGGCGGTCGGGATGATATGGGCGCCGGTCTCATCGAGATAGAAGATGCCGTTCGGCTGCTTGAAGAAGTTCGGCACCGGGCCGGACACCTTGGGCGGTGCTTCGACATTGGCCGCTATCAGCTCCCTGCCATCCTCGACATAAAGCCCCAGCGGCGTGAAATCCTCTCGGTACATGCCGGCATTCATGGCAAAGAGAAGCCGCTGTCCTTTGCCGGCAACAGCATCGGCGACGCCTGAAAACCTGCGATAGGGCTTGCCCCCGGCATCCTTCCAGAAGAGGCGCAGATCCGCCTTTGCGGGATCGACGCTGCAGACGATATAGCTGCCGCCCTCGAAATTCTGGCGCGTGCAGGGATCGGCAGGTGCCGGCGCGCCAGCCGCATCGGGCGCCTCGGCCTTCGCGGCAAACGCACCGGCAAGGAGCATGGCAAAGGCGATTATGGTGCGAAGCATGGCATCTCCCGACTCGTGGCTGATAACTCGCAGCTGATGACTCGTAGCTGATGACCGGGAAAGAAGGCGAGAGCGGGGAGCAATTTAATCCCTGCCTGCGAAGCTTGCCGCAGCTCCGTCGTGCTGACCTAAGGTAAGGCGATGGCGCCTCGGCCGCGGGGTTCACGTAAGGTAAATCACCGTTGAATCCGTTCAGTTTTCTCGAAAATCTTCGCGTATCTCACCCGATTGGGGGTGGCGGTTGCCTGGCTAAGGGCTAGAGTGGAAGCCGGCCTTGTGGAGCTGGGCCGACTTGACGCAACCTTGGAGGCCGTCTCTCCCGACGAGCCTCTTTTTTTATGCCATGCGCTTCCGCTGCGAGCGCCGCCAACTCGGCTGTCGTTGCGCGGAGGCCTAAACCGTCTATCCTGGGCTCATCAGGTGCAGGCGCTCGCATTCACTGTCGGGCATCCTTTTCCGCAACAGCCGGGACATCAGCCATGACGATCGAGATTGCCGATTGGTCGCCGCTCTGGTCGGAAAAATTCCAGGCGAAGGCCGTGGATATTCGCCGGGCGCTTGGCAATGTCGCGCTGCGGATCGATCATATCGGCTCCACCGCCATAGCAGGCATGGCCGCCAAGCCTGTCATCGATATGCAGATTTCTGTTGCCGGATTCGAACCCTTCGAGCGGCTGCTGATGCCGCTCAATGCCATCGGCTATGTGTGGCGGCAGGACAATCCGGATCGCGCCAAACGCTATTTTCGTGAAAGTCCCGATCAGGAGCGCATGCATATCCATATCAGGCGTTCCGGCAGCTGGCACGAGCAATGGGCATTGCTGTTTCGCGATTACATGCGCGCCCATGCAGCAGAACACCCTGCCTATATCGCGCTGAAGCACGCGCTCGTCGCTGCCCATGGGGACGATCGGAAGGCCTATACGGAGGGCAAGGCCGATCATCTCTGGGCGGTGATCCGCCGGGCGGACCGCTGGGCGGCCGAGACGGGCTGGGCTCCTGCACAGTCGGACGCATAGATGGCGCTGCGCGGGTGAGCCAGACTATTTGGCGTGAATACCCAGCAATTCGAACTCGTCGATCAGGCCGACCACCTTTTCACCGTCGAACGTCTCGGCGCCGATGATGCTCTTGCCGTCGTATTTCTCGGCCTGCAGGATGATGACGTATTTGTCTTCCTGGCGGAAATAGCCGTATTGCGGGATTTCGATGTCGATCGGCTTTCCGTAGTTCCTGGCATCCTCGCCGGTGGCAAAGATCGCCGTTCCGTTGTCGACATCTTCAGGGGCGGCACTGCGGCCGATCAGGAAGCCCGAGCTCGGCAAGTCCGGCCATTTGGCCGCGCCGCTGAAAAGCAGGGAGGCGCAAAGCGCGATCGCAAGCGCTCGGATGGTCTTCAAATCAGTTGCCTTTGCCATGGTCCACTCCTGCCGTGCAAGGAAGGGCGAGGGGAGCGTCATCTAAGGAATCCTCCCTGCAGCCGGAAGTTCCCAAAAACCGTCAACGGAAGGCGAGGGCAAGCCGGGAGAGCAGCATTGCACAATTTTATTCGCAATGGCGCATATAGGCGAGAGGTCCGGATGCCGCAGGCAGGTAGCCGGGTACCGGTGAACGCTTCGAGGGCCTATTCCTGTCGCGGGGTCGGCGCTTTCATGTACTCGCAGATGTTCGTGAAATACAATGTCTGCCCGTTATGTTCGGCTTTCGACAGGGCAAACTCCCAGACGGCGAATTTGTCGTCATTGTAATAGAAGGCCGCGCTCAGGAAAGCTTCGAGGCGGCCGCAATCGCCCACGCCGGCGCCCGTGTAGATGGACAGGGTCTTCTCCTTGAGCTTACCCTTCAGCACCTTGTCGATCTCGAAATCGCCGCGCGTCAGGGGGGGCGGCTCATCGCCCTGCGAAAGCGGCAGGCCAACGCCGAAGGTCACCAGCTTCATGCGGCCTCGGACCACGAGGTCGGCTTTGGAAAACTGCTCCTTCTGGGAGATTTTCCCGCAGCTGCAGGCGGCGGCCTGCGAGGCTGTCAACCCGAGAAAAAGCGATGCGAAGACTGCGGCTGCGGCATGACATGACTTCATCGACATCCCCATTGAAAGAACGCACCCCTAGCGCCCGACCGCTTCTAGGCATGATTGCAGAAAATGGCGGGTCGATGGCGGAGCAGGACAGTCTGTGTGATCTTCCTGAAAGGGGCATGCAGCGGGCTTTGCGCCGCCCTGGCAGCTGTTTGTTTTCTTTCGCTGCGGCAGTCTCTCAGGCGTCGCCGGCGGCCGGATTCCGCAATTCAGAATTGACTTTCTCCGGCCGCCCTAGGGACGGTTCGGCGCAACTGTGCTGGAGCAGGTCTTGGCCTGGCCGTTCAGCCGGCGTCCGCCTCGCGCGTCATCTCGACCATCGTCGGGCGGAAGCCCATCGCGCTAAAGAGGCTGCGGGCGACGTCGTTGCGGTGGGCGGTCGAGAGCACGAAGCGTTCGGCGCCGAGGGATTTCAAGCGGGCCATCGCCGCTTCCAGCAGCATCCGGCCGACACCTTCGCGGCGGCGGCCCGGATCGACGAAGAGATCGTGGATGACGCCCGCCGGTCCGCGAAGCGACATGTAGTCGAAGCCTTCCGATGCGGCATAGGCATATCCGAGGAGGCCGCTGTCGTCTTCGGCGACGATCACGATGACATCGGGCTCGGCGAGCTGGCTCTTGAGGAACTGCCCGTATCTGAGCGGGGTGCTCTTGGCGGCTTCGATGAAGCGCCTGGGGTCCAGTTCGTGATGGAGGGCAACGAGCAGGGCGCCGAAGCCGCCGAGAATATCCATGTCGGCCGATGTGGCGGGGCGGATCCTGACTGCGTGTTCAACCGGCTTTTTCGCCATATGGGTTCCAGTGGTCTTGCAAATGGAGGCGCGGGAGCGGCGCCCGGATCCTTCCTACATCGCGGCCGGTTCCAAGGCCATATGCCGCGTGGGTGATGAGCCCGCCGTGTGCGGTCAGCCGCCCCTGCGAACAGTTGATAGCCACCTGGTCACCAACCGTTCGAGGAGGACGCCGAGCAAGGTTGAATGGTGTCGGAAAGCCGGAGGCGAATCGCGGCAAGGAGGCTGGCGGACAGGGCGGTCGCACCGCAGCACGCCTGCCAACGCTCGGTAAACGAATAATATTCCATAGAAAAATCAGTATATTACAACAGAAACTTGCAGGTGATTCGAAGTTTTTGTGCCTAAATCTGTTGCCAAATTTAAAATTGACCTTATATTGCCGTTATCGACCATTGCTTGTGACGTCGTTGCGGAGCTATTTGCTCTCGTCAGATTTCCTTCCAAATAATCGACCCAAGCCCGCAGGGTATCGCGGGAAGTTTCAACGGTTGCTTTGAAAGGAGATCGTTATGAATACAGGTACAGTCAAGTGGTTCAACGCCACCAAGGGTTTCGGTTTTATCCAGCCGGATAACGGCGGCACCGACGTTTTCGTCCATATTTCTGCAGTTGAACGCGCTGGCCTGCGCTCGCTCGCAGACGGACAGAAGATCAGCTACGAAATCGTGCAGGACCGCCGTTCGGGCAAGAGCTCTGCCGACAACCTCCGCGCTGAATAAGAACTTGTCACGACTTCGCGCGACCACGGATGTACTGGCGCGCGGAGACGTTGACCGAGGCCAGGGCCTGGCCTGAAAAAAGTCAGGATCTGGGAAGGTCGGGAGCAGTCCCGGCCTTTTATTTTTCATTGCATGAGGGTAGAACGGCATGGCATATCGTCGTTACAGTCCGGGTGACACCATCATGCTCAAGCATGGTGTTCTCGGCGGCGCGCAGCCCTCGGGCTCCGGCGACATTCTGTCCATTCTGCCGGCCGCGCAGGGCTTCGTCCACTATCGCGTTCGGTTTCAGAACGAGAATTTCGAGCGCAGCATCCGCCAGGATGACATCGACGTCCAGGCATCACCTTCGTCGCCTTCGCTTCCAGAAGCAGAGGCGGCGCCCGAAAAGCCGAAATCGAGCTGGATCAATTCGAACGTGATCCGCATCAGGAAGTAACAGCAGCTACGCTGATTAAGGAGAAAACTTGCAGGTACTCGTCCGAGACAACAATGTCGATCAGGCCCTCCGCGTGCTCAAGAAGAAGCTGCAGCGCGAAGGTGTGTTCCGCGAAATGAAGGAACGCAGCGCCTATGAAAAGCCGTCGGAAAAGCGCGCCCGCGAAAAGGGTGAAGCGATCCGCCGCGCCCGCAAGCTCGCCCGCAAGCAGGCGCAGCGCGAAGGCCTGCTGCCGGCACCGAAGAAGAAGGTGATTGCTCGCGGCCGCTGACGCCTTCCCGGTCTCCCGTTCCATCGACAAGGAGGAAACATGACCGAGACGAAAGACACTTTCTTCAAGCCCGAAAAGCTTTCGCCGCAGGCGAAGGCCGAGCAGACGACATCTGTCGCCAAGGGTATCCTCGAAAGCGAAGCTGTCGCTAGGCAGAAGAAGACCGAAAAGCTGCGCGCGCTGAGGCTCGCGCAGGAGGCGGTCGAGGCGCCGCCGAAAAAGCCGAGAGCGGGCAAGAAGGCTTAGGGCCTCTGTGCCTCGCCTTGCCATGGCATGATAAAGCGGTGCTCTCTGGAGCGCCGTTTTTTGTGTTTGGTGATGGTGCCGAGCCTCATGGAGGCCGCCAGATCATTGCAGGCCACATTCCCAGAGCGATCACGAAAAGGCCGGGGTTTCGAAGCCCGGCCTTCTGAATGATGGCGATCGGTTGCGGATTTCAATGCAAGGTGACGGCTCGCTCCGGCACGGCGATTTCTTCCTCTGCGAGGCCGCTGAGTGCGACAATGACCTCGTCGATGGACCAGCCGACGCTCAGAGCATGGTCGATCAGCTGGTGGAAGTCGGTTCCGAGGTATTCCTTGCAATCATCAAGACGATCTGCCGAAATAATGATTGTGCGTGAATTCAGGACCCTGGTCATGGCCTTATCCTTTGCTGCGAATATAACCGGCGCAATCGGTTATAGTTCCCGCTTCACAGCATGTTGTTGAATGAATACTTAACAGCTTGCGAACTAGTTCGGGTCGTGGGAGCGGGCAACCTACCCGCGCCGGAAGTCCGAACGCACGTGGCTGTAAAGTCGCAGCGCGAATCCGATGCCCGGAGCGCACCAGAAGACAGCGATTAGATAGGCGATCACCGTTGCGCCCAGGCATTCGCTTTCACCGGTCGCGCAGGTCGGGGCGACCATAATCGAATGAAGGCAGAGCGTGCCTGCGGCCAGTGAAACAACTGCAACCGCGATTGGCAGCCAGAGGCTTTTCGCGCGCCCGATGGCCAGGGCGGCAATGAAGACCGCCATGAAGGGA
>Ga0102592_1000396_pt1 | contig 78571 bp, 83 predicted proteins | sample AraplaCol_mMF_r2_FD_76861 | JGI IMG/M metagenome (GOLD analysis project Ga0102592, IMG submission 76861) | Arabidopsis root microbial communities from North Carolina, USA - plate scrape MF_Col_mMF_r2 (SPADES assembly) (version 2) | ecosystem: Host-associated > Plants > Roots > Endosphere...
GCGGTTTTCGTCTTCCACGAGCCACTCGGCACGGCGCGCATGATCGCCTTCCCGCTGATCTGGGCGGGGCTGTTCCTCTATAGCTGGTCGATGCTGAAGGGGAGCCGCGGACGCTAGTTCGGAGTCCCTGTCCAACGGATATCGTCGTTGCTGCGTAACGATCGAACCATCGAAAGCCGGAGTGCGTCGGCTTTAAAACCAGGACAGCAGCGCCGTGCGGACAACGATCCCGGCCAATGCGCTCACGACGGCGACGCCTGCCACCGGCCTGAGCGCCGGCACCGAAGCGATCAGGATGGAAAGACCGGGAACGTCGAGAGGGTTTAGCAGAAATGCGGACCCGTGAATGATCTTCTCAGGCGCAAGGCCCTGCTCCTTGTGGAGGTCGAGTAACAGCGTGACCGCTGCGCTCGACCCTGCCAGGCACTTTGTGAGGAAGAACAGGACATCCTGCTGCGAGACGCCGAGCAACTGAAGCAACGGCTGCGCAACGGACGTGAAGACCGAAAGTGCGCCTGTGCTTTGGATTAGCCTCACCATCGCCAGGGATATCACGAGCACCGGCAGAATTGCCGAAATGACCCGAACGGCATCTGCGCCACCGCGGTTGATTGCCGCCAGCAGATCGCGTCTTGCGGCGACGTGGTCATCGGCCGTGTCACGGGAACACACCGTTTCAAACAAGGAACGGCGTCCAATCATCCAGCAAGCGAGAGTGGACGCCACAAGCGCTCCGCAAAGACCGTTGACGATGATCAAGCCGGGATCGACACCGAGGCTTGCGAGCGGAAAACTGGCATTTGCCGGCGCGGCCGCAAGCACCGCGGCAAAGGCGGCGGCCATGAATCGCTCCGATGCCCGTTTGTGCGCCATGAGCGACAGAGCCGCGACCGGGGCCGCCGAACTGACGAGGCTGAGCTGGATAATCGCCAAGGCTCCGAAACCGTCCAGACCGAACAATCGGAAGAGCGGGTCGGCCTTGCCGGCCATCCATCGCAAGGCGCTCATACCCTCGAGATAGCGCATCAGCGAGAATGTCACGATCATCAACGGCAGAAAGGTGAATATCGCGATGTCTACGGCACTTCGTCCGGCATCCAGGATGGCGTTGATCAGAATTGTCATGGGAACACGTGGTTTGATGGTCGCGCCGAACTCGCGGCAGGCTTGATAGAGAAGCAAGCCCCGGGTCCGATCCCGGAGCCCGCTCGTTCAAATTCTATTCCGGTTGGAAGGTTTCATCGAAGAAGCGGGCAACCTCGGAATAGGCCTGCATGCGGTTGCTTTCCATGAGGGCGAGGTGCGTCGCCTCCCCGATTTCCACCCATCGCTTGTAGGAGGTGCCGGTCAGTTGCTCGAAATAGGCCCGCGCCAGATCAAGCGGGACGTCGATGTCCCATTCACCGCGCAACAGCAGCACCGGCGCGCGAATTTCGCCCGGCCGACAGTAGGGATTTCCAGCCCGCCAGTAGGTACGGATATCCTGGATCGGCCCGTTGGTAGCCCGGAGTTTTCCCTGCTCCCTGTCAGCCTGCGATGTCTCCTCGGAAAGGGTCAGTTTGGCCCAGAGGTCGAACCAGCCCTCCGGCACAAGACGTTCACGCGCGCGTTCGGGTGCGGTGCTCAGCCAACGCGCCAAGGCCGCCTGGACCGGAACAAGCCGGTAGGAACCGAGGACGCCACCCTGGTCGATCGGGATGGGGACGTCGCTCAGCCATTGCGGCGCGAGCAGCGCGAGCTTGACGACCTTGTCGCCGTTGCGCGCAGCATATGCGCCGGCCACGGTGCCGCCCCACGACATGGCGAAGACGTTGACAGCCTTCAGACCGCGCAGTCGAAGGACGAAATCGACAGCCGTTGCGAAGTCCGTGACGCCGGTGTCGGTAGCGACAAGCGGCGGGTTGAGATCGGGCTCCGCCTGCATTTCCGGCGGGCGGGTCGATTTTCCATAGCCCCTGACATCGACCGCAAAGACATCGAAGCCTTGATGAGCGAGGAAGTCGATGAAGGACATCCCGTTGAAGGGAACATCGTAAAGACTTCCGGACGAGAAGGTCGCCCCGTGCACCATCACGATTGTCTTCTCGGCGAGAAAGGTCTTGTGATCTTTCCTTCGCTTATTGCGGAGATAGAGCTTGATGCCGTCGGTTCCGCTATCGACGTAATGCTCGTCGAATACGATCTCGCCTGCGTCAAAAGCTGAAGATGCGAGCTTGTTCTCAGACATAGGACCACCTGAATTTTTCGCCGTCGCGGGTCACATAACCAGCAGACGAGCCGGGGAAATGCGTGGAGAAGTAAATGGCGCGATTATCGGCTGCGAGCTCGAGGACACGCCGTCTGGACTGGGCAGCCTGATCCAGGAATTCGCAGAACACCGTGTTGAGGTCGGGACGCTCCACCTGGATCGGATGGTGCATGACGTCGCCGGCAAAAATCGCCGCTTCATTGTCCGATTCCAGCAGAACGGACATGTGGCCGATGCTGTGGCCAGGTGTCGGCAAGAAGGTGAAGCGATCCAGGAAAGGACCGCCAGCGCTGTCGATGAAATCCGCAAGCCCCGCCTCGATCACGGGCTGCACGCTGTCTTCGTAGACGCCGGAACTGGGAATGTTGACGTCGTTGTGGCTTGCCGTTGACGAGTAGTATTCCTGCTCGACGCGCGGGAAGATGTAGCGCGCATTTTTGAAGGTGGGAATCCATCTTCCGTCCTCAAGCACGGTATTCCAGCCGGAATGATCGACGTGGAGATGAGTATTGATGACGAAGTCGACGTCTTCCGGCCCGACACCCGCCTGGCGCAGCCTGACGAGAAACGGGATGGTCTGTTGATGGAAGCTGGGGTTACGCGGTCTTTCCTTGTCGTTGCCCGAGCTCGTATCGATCAGGATGACGTAGTCGGGTGTTCTCACAAGCCAACTATGTATGCTCACCACAAGGGCATCGCGGCCCTCTTCCATATCAACGGCGGAAAGCCGCGGCTCGACCGCCTTGATCTCCTCAGAACCAGCATCCGGATAGAGAAACGACGGCGGCACGTTATGCAGATATTGCTCCTGCACCTTTCTCACCGTCACGCCGGCAATACGATATTCCTTTCCAAGATCGCTCATGGAACTTCCTTTCGAGTTGAACTGGGATCGGGACAGCGCTGTCTGATGGCTATGGACAATAGGGAGAATTCATGAAACGATCAAATCGATGAATGAAATTGTATCCATCGATCATTTCAATTTGTGGTCTTTCGACCTGAACCTGCTCGTCGCATTCGATGCGCTGATGAAGGAGCGGAGCGTGACGAAGGCTGCTGTTCGTCTGAAAATTCAGCAGCCTGCCATGAGCCACAATCTCGGAACGCTTCGGACATTGCTTCAGGACGAACTGTTTGTGCGTGTCGGCCAGGTCATGCAGCCGACCCATCGCGCACTGCGTTTCGCAGAGGCCGTCGAGCAGATCCTCAGCCGTACGCAGCAGGCGATCGTAACGCCCGGAACCTTCGAGCCCGGTGAGGCCGAACAGATATTCCGCATCGGCTTTTCCAGCGAGCTTGAGGTGCTGCTCGTGCCGCGTCTCGCCGCCATGTTGAACGAAACGGCGCCCGGCATCAGGGTGCTCGCCCGTGCGGTCGATCCCGAGATGGTCCACAAGCTTCTGGACGACAACGTCATCGATCTCGGCGTCGGCTGCTACGATGACGGCAACAACAGACATCGGCGGAGCCTGCTGTTCGAGCAATCGCTGATGTGTTGCTACAATCCGAAGCTTCTCGACCTACCCGAAACATTGGACCGAGACAGCTATATCGGGCTGAAGCATGCACTGGTTTCACAGAAAGACGCCATCGAAGGCTGCATTGATGATGCATTGAAGCGGATCAATGTGCGGCTCGACGTGTCGGTGGCAGCGCCGGAATTCCTGACTGTGCTGACCGCTGTTCTGGAAGCGCCCTTGATCGCGACCCTGCCGACCAGAATCGTGAAGCGGTATGCCGGCCTGTTCGGCTTGGCGGTCGCCGACGTTCCCCTCGATCTAACGGTAAGCCCGATATCGATGGTTTGGTCGACGGCAAGTGACAATGATCCCGCCAGCCGATGGATGCGATCTCAGGTGACGCAGCTTGTCTCGGCTTATAGCTGAATTTGCCCGCAGAAAAGCTTGACGGCTCCGGCGCCGCCCGGCCGCCTACATCTTCGAAATCACGTCCTCCTCGCCGTCACGATCGGCGGCGAGCTGGGCTGCCTGGGCCATGATCGCCGGGATGATGCCGGAGATCTCGTCGACGACGAGCGGCTGAACCCGGTGGGCGGTGTGCAGGAAGCCCTCTTCGGTCATATGGCGCATCAGTTCCATCATCGGATCCCAGAAACCGTTGATGTTGGCGAAGACCATCGGCTTCTCGTGGCGGCCGAGCTGCGCCCAGGTCATGATCTCGACGATCTCCTCCAGCGTACCGATGCCGCCGGGCAGTGCGACGAAAGCATCGGAGCGCTCGAACATGGTGTGTTTGCGCGCGTGCATGTCAGGGGTTACAATGAGTTCGTTGAGCTGACCGAGCGAGTGGCGAGTCGCTTCCATATCGATCAGGAATTCGGGAATGATGCCCGTCACCTGACCGCCGCCTGAAAGAACACCGCTCGCAACCGCGCCCATGATGCCTTTGGTACCCCCGCCATAGACGAGGCGCAGGCCGTATTCGGCGATCTCTCTTCCGAGAGCACGCCCGGCCGCCATGTGGGAAGGATCGCGTCCCGGCCTTGAGCCGCAGTAAACGCAGATGGATCGAATCGATACAGATTGTTCGGTCATAGAGGCAAACAACTATTCCATTTCAATGCAGTCAAGAAAATTGACTGAAAAGCAGCATGCCTAGCTTGCCTAATTGCTTTGAATGCTTGTGAAAAGCAACGGGAATCGCTAGCAATTTTGGTTACTACGGCAAATTGCCGCCTTGGGAGACATAATGATGAAGAACCGTGCCGGCTTGCTGGCTCTTGCAGTCCTCGTAATCGCAATCCTATTGATGGTGTTTTTCGTCATGCCGCGCATCGGCGGCGATGCAACCAAGGTCGGCGACGCCATCAACCAGGCAAGCACGGAGCTCAAGAACACGGTCAACGAGGCGGCAAAGACATCACGCTCCACCATCGCCGACACGGCTGCGGTCGCCGATAAGGTGGGTCGTCTTTCGGCCGATGCCGGCGTGTCGCTCAGCGAGCTCAAGGCGCTGTTCGCCGATGGCAAAGGCCCCGCCATCGATGCCTTCACCGCCGCCAAGACCAAGGCCGTCAACGCATTGACGGCACTTGCCGATTTTGCCATCCCCGAGGGTCTCGATCCCGCGACCCAGACCCTTGCCGCCAAGGCCAAGGACGGCGGCGCAAAGGCGCTCGCCATCGTTCAGTCGCTGCCCGAGAACATCGCCGATGCGTCTGCCGCGGTCGCCAGGGCCGAGGCCGCGCTGACCGGTGCGCCCGAGCCCGCCCCAACTGCGAATAATGCGGCGGCGAATACCGGACCGAAGCTTCCGGCTTTCGACGTCTTGCGCGTCGAACCCGACGGCTCGACGGTGATTGCCGGCTCCGCCGAACCGAACGGCAAACTCGAGGTGCTCGACGGCGAAAAGGTGGTGACGACGGCCAATGTCGATGCGAGCGGCGATTTTGCCGCCGTCCTCGACGATCCGCTTCCAGCCGGCGACCACCAGCTCGTGCTCAAGTTCACGGACAAGGACGGCAAGAGCACGCTTTCCGAAGAGGTCGCGACCATATCCGTGCCGAAGGACGGCAATGGCGCCAACCTGCTCGCCATGGTCTCCAAACCCGGCGCGGCGAGCCGGATCATCACCGCGCCGAAGGCCGGAACCGAAGTCGCCGATGCCTCCAATCCGGCGGCGCCGCCTGCGGACAAGCCGGCGGGCGAAACCGCGGCTGCGCCGACCGGCGACCTGGCGTTGCAGACGACTGGTGTCACCGATACCTCCGGCGGCACGGATACGGCACCGGCCACTCCCGCCACGGCCGCACCTGACAAGACGACTGCGCCCGATGTGATGGTCAATGCCGTCGAGATCGAGGGCAACAAGATCTTCATTGCCGGCACGACGCGCTCCAATGCCAAGGTCATCGGCTATGCAGACGACAACCTCATCGGCCAGGACACGGCCGGCACCGACGGTCATTTCGTCATCGACGGCGTGGTGGCGCTTTCGGTCGGCGACCACAAAATCCGCGTCGACGTCGTCGACCCCACAGGCAAAGTGATCGTGCGCGCGGCGGTGAATTTCAATCGCCCGGCCGGCGATCAGGTGAGGGTCGCGGCGCAATCGGTCCCGGCCGATGCGAGTGGCGCCTCCTCGATGGTGCCGCTCGACGAAGGCGAGCTCGGCAAGCTCAAGGCCGAGGCCGGCAAGGCGTTCGGGCTGCTGAAGGGGCTGTTTGCCGACGGCAAGCTGCCTGGCGCCGAACAGCTTGCGGCGGCGCGCTCGGCAACGGAATTCGCGTTGCGCTCCGTCGCCGACTTCCGCCCGGCGGCCGATGCCCCGGACGCCTTCAAACAAGCCTCCGGCTCTTCGTCGCAGGTCGCCGGCAATGCGCTGAAGCTGCTGCAAAGCCTGCCCGGGGATGCGAAGTCCGTCGGCGCCGCACTCGACAGGCTGGGCGGCATGATTGCCGAACTCACCGCTGCACCCGCTCCGGCGGCACCCACTGCAAACGATATCGGCAGCAATGAGCCGAAGACGATCGAACAGGCGCCGCTGACGGCAAACAACGCGGCGGTCATCATTCGCCGCGGCGACACGCTGTGGCAGATCTCACGCCGCACCTACGGCCTCGGCGTGCGCTACACGACGATCTACATCGCCAACGAAGACAAGATCATCAATCCCGATCGCATCCGCCCCGGCCAGATCTTCGGCCTGCCGAAAGATGTGTTGCCGAATGCCGAAGAGCTGCACCGCAAGCGTCTTTCCGGTCAGCGGCTCTAAGCTCCAACAACAACATGACGAGGCCGGGCGGGATAACCCGCCCGGCTTCTCTTTTCCTGAAGCCCGCACGTGTTGTATTCGTCCGCGCGGCACCCTATCTGGCGGCTGCGGGTTGTGGGAAACGCCTTCAGGCACATTCCGATTCCGCGCTTTGCCGGCATCGAAGCGCCGCTACGACGGTACATTTCGTCCGGGCTGGAGATAAGCATGGCAAACGGCAAGACAGTCTCGGAATCCAATCTGCTGCGCACACTTCTCAACCTCTGGCCCTATATGTGGCCGGCCGGCCGAAGCGACCTCAAGATGCGCGTCGTCTGGGCCTCGGTCTACCTGCTGATCTCCAAATTCGTATTGCTGCTGGTTCCCTATTTCTTCAAGTGGTCGACCGATGCGCTGAACGGCAGGATGGATCTTGCCGGCTCCGTGCCGCCGCTCTTTGCCGGCGCCATCGCCCTTGTCATCGCCTACAACATCACCCGGCTGATCCAGCTCGGCCTCAACCAGCTGCGCGACGCGCTCTTTGCAAGCGTCGGGCAACATGCGGTGCGCCAACTCGCCTACAGGACCTTCGTGCACATGCACGAACTGTCGCTGCGCTTCCATCTCGAGCGCAAGACCGGCGGGCTTTCGCGCATCATCGAGCGCGGCACCAAGGGCATCGAGACCATCGTACGCTTCACGATCCTCAATTCGGTCCCGACCGTCATCGAATTCCTGCTGACGGCGGTGATCTTCTGGTGGGGTTACGGTTTCTCCTATCTCGCCGTCACCGCCTTCACCGTCTGGGCCTATATCTGGTTCACGATCCGCGCATCCGACTGGCGCATCGCCATCCGCCGGTCGATGAACGACAGCGATACCGACGCCAACACCAAGGCGATCGACTCCCTCCTCAATTTCGAGACCGTCAAATATTTCGGCAATGAGGAAATGGAGGCAAAGCGCTTCGACAAATCGATGGAACGCTACGAGAAGGCGGCGACCGATGTCTGGACCTCGCTCGGCTGGCTGAACTTCGGCCAGGGCGTCATCTTCGGCATCGGCACGACCATCATGCTGGTGCTGTCGGCACTGGCGGTGCAGCGCGGCGAGCAGACGGTCGGCGATTTCGTCTTCGTCAATTCGATGCTGCTGCAGCTTTCCGTGCCGCTCAACTTCATCGGCTTCGTCTACCGCGAAATTCGCCAGGGGCTGACCGACATCGAGCAGATGTTCGACCTGCTCGAGGTGAAGTCCGAGGTCAAAGACGCACCCGATGCGAGCGAGCTCAGGATCGGCCAGGGCGCAATCTCTTTCAAGGACGTGCACTTCGCCTACGATCCGGCCCGTCCGATCCTGAAGGGCATTTCCTTCGAGGTGCCGGCCGGCAAGACGGTCGCCGTCGTCGGTCCGTCGGGTGCCGGCAAATCGACGCTGTCACGGCTGCTCTATCGTTTCTACGATATTCAGAGCGGCGCGATCACCGTCGACGGCCAGGATATCCGCACGGTGACGCAGAAGAGCCTGCGCTCTCATATCGGCATGGTGCCGCAGGATACGGTGCTCTTCAACGACACGGTCGCCTACAACATCCGCTACGGCCGCACATCGGCCAGCGACGGCGAGGTCTTTGCGGCGGCCGAGGTGGCGCAGATCGCGCATTTCATCGAAACGCTGCCCGAGGGGTTCGAAACCAAGGTCGGCGAGCGTGGGCTCAAACTTTCCGGCGGCGAGAAGCAGCGGGTGGCAATCGCCCGCACCATCCTCAAGGCGCCGCCGATCCTGATCCTCGACGAGGCGACGTCGGCGCTCGACACGACGACGGAGCGTGAGATCCAGACGGCGCTCGACGTGGTCTCGAAGAACCGCACGACGCTTGTTATCGCCCACCGTCTTTCGACGGTCATCAGCGCCGATGAAATCATCGTGCTCAAAAGCGGCGAGATCGCCGAGCGCGGCACACATGCCGCCCTCCTCGAAAGGAACGGCCTCTATGCCTCGATGTGGAACCGCCAGCGCGAGGCGACACAGGCGGAGGAACATCTGAAGCAAGTGCGCGAAAGCGACGACATGGGCGTGATCACCCGGCTTGCTCCGGCAAGCTGAACCTGGAAACCGGCGCCGGCCGGCTTTTGTTGTTCAGAACCCCGGCATGGGAACCGGGGCCAGGGCCACAGCATTGCCCCGGAGACGGTTTTTCGCTAACCAGCAAAAAACGACAACGCAAGGAGACCGGCAGCATGAGCCTGTTCAACACGGTTCGCAACACGATCGTCCCCGTGCACAAGGAGGGTTATCCCTTCGTTGCCGCCTTCTTCGTCGCATCGCTGGTCTTGGGCTGGATCTTCAAGCCGCTCTTCTGGATCGGCATGATCTTCACGCTGTGGTGCGCCTATTTCTTCCGCGATCCGGAGCGCGTGACCCCGCAGGACGACGATCTGGTGATCTCTCCTGCCGACGGCAAGGTCTCGGCGATCCAGATGGTGACGCCGCCGGCCGAGCTCGACCTCGGCAATGAGCCGATGCTGCGCATCTCGGTCTTCATGAACGTCTTCAATTGCCATGTGAACCGGGCGCCAATGCGGGGGCGGATCGTCAGCATCAACTACCGCCCCGGCAGCTTCGTCAACGCCGAACTCGACAAGGCGAGCGAGGACAACGAGCGCAACGGACTGGTGATCGAAACCCGCCACGGCCAGATCGGCGTCGTGCAGATTGCCGGCCTGGTGGCGCGGCGCATCCTCTGCTGGGCGAACCCGAACGAGCCGGTGGATGCCGGCGAGCGCTTCGGGCTGATCCGTTTCGGCTCGCGACTCGACGTGTTCCTGCCCGCCGGTGCGGCACCACGCGTCTCGCTCGGCCAGACGGCAGTTGCCGGCGAAACCGTGATTGCCGAATTCGCCTCCGCCAGGGGTCCTGTCATCAGCCGCCGCAGCTAAAGCGGTTCAGCTTTTCACGGAAGCGACCGCTGGGCAGCCTTGCTGGAATTGCTTTAGGAACGATTGGAACGCGATATGGAAACGCCTTTTCCGCCTTTCGAGCCCAATGGGCCGGATGATTCCGCCCGCGGCCCGCGTCTGCGCGAAATCCCGCTCCGGCTCGTCTTTCCGAACCTCATCACCATTCTGGCGATCTGCGCCGGGTTGACCGGCATCCGGCTGGCTTTCGAGAATCGTTACGAGCTCGCCGTCGCCATGGTGCTGCTCGCCGCCTTCCTCGATGGCATCGACGGGCGCGTGGCGCGGCTGATGAAGGCGACCTCGAAGTTCGGCGCGCAGATGGATTCGCTTGCCGACATCGTCAATTTCGGCGTCGCGCCCGCCCTCGTCGTCTATGTCTTCGCCCTCGACCAGGCGCGTTCGCTCGGCTGGATCGCCGCCCTGATCTATGCGATCGCCGCCGGACTTCGCCTTGCCCGCTTCAACGTCATGTCAGAACGCGAGAACAAGGCGAGCTGGCAATCGGAATATTTCGTCGGCGTGCCGGCGCCGGCCGGCGCCATGCTGGTGCTGCTGCCGGTCTATCTCGGCTTCCTCGGACTGGCAACGGACCGCACCTTCGCCTATCTCTCGTCGATCTACACGGTGCTGATCGCCTTCCTGCTGATCAGCCGGCTGCCGGTCTGGTCGGGCAAATCGGAAGGCAACCGTCTGCGGCGCGATCTCGTGCTGCCGATGATGCTCGGCGTCGTGCTCTATGTGGCGCTGCTGATGAGCTACACCTGGGAGGTAATGGTCTTTACCGTTGCCGCCTACCTCGTTTCGCTTCCCTTCGGCGCACGGAAATGGCAGCGGAAATACGGGACCCTGACGATCGAGGAACCCGGCGTCGGCGACGACGATATCGGCCGGCACATCTGATCTTCGAGCATTTCCGGATTTCTCCAAATGACGGAAATGCTTCTTTTCCTTCATTCTCAGCTATCCCCGGGAAAGCAGGCGCTTTATCCCGGTGAAAACCGTTGCGCGCTTTTCCCCAGAAAACCGCTTTCGCGCTTTTATTGGAACCGCTCCCTTCAGTAAGTATTAACCAACGTAGGCTTCAGTTAAGCCTCGCGAATTATGGTCGGCGTTTACAAATCCTGATAAGCTACGCCCCCGTTTTGTCGCTATTCGTGACCAAACATCAAACCATAAAATACCCAGGGAAGAACCACGTAAGGAGAGTATCGTGACTTCGAAGAAGAGCAGTACCGGCGAACAGCAGGCGTCCAAGCCAGACCTCGCCGCCAACTATCGCCCCGTCGGCCTGAAGGCTGTTGCCGCAGCATCGCTGATGGCAAAGCATAAGCCGACCAGCGTCAAGAAATCCGCTTGAGGCGGAAGACTTCAAATTGGGATCATGCGTGCTTTCGGGTTACATGCGTTAGGCACCGCTGACGAAGTGAATGACGAGGCGATCGCCGGAAATCTCCTAACAACGCTCTGGCGACATAAGCACAACCCGAAAAACCTGATGGCCGACGCGACGCCGCCGCTGATGTGAGACGTCGGCGCCGATAGGCCGCCGGCGGCCCTGAACATCTTAGGATATCGTTCAGAAGAAGCTGAGTTGGCCGTCTTCCGGCTTTTGCTTCTCGGGCGCCCTCAGCGGCTTTTCGATGACGACCGGCTGCTGCAGGTCCGGCCCCATATTGGCAACCTTGTTGACCTTGTCGGAGACCGGGACGGCCTCAAAAAAATCATCCTGAACGGGCTGCATCAGGTCGGCCACGTCGCGTGGTTCCTGCGTCTTGCAATCGAGCCAGCGCGAGAAATCCTCAGGTCTGATGACGACAGGCATGCGATCGTGGATCGCCGATATGCCTGAATTGGCCGATGTCGTCAGGATCGCGCCGGTATCGACCTCGGAGCCGTCGGCCGAGGACCATGTCTCCATCAGCCCGGCAAAGGCGATGACCCCGCCCTGGCGCGGCCTGATCCAGTAGGCCTGCGGCCGCTCGCCGCTTTCCTTGGACGGGCGATGCCATTCATAGAAGCCGGAGGCCGGAATGAGCACGCGGCGATGGCGCATGGCGGCGCGGAAGGAGGCTTTGCCGATCGCGGTTTCGGAGCGCGCATTGATCAGCAGCGGGAAATCCTTCGGGTCCTTGACCCAGCCCGGCGTGAGGCCCCAGCGCACGAGCACGGCGCGCCGGTCGGGCAGATTGCTGCCCTGCTCCCTGCCCTCGCCCGCGATGACGACGAGGATCGGCTGCGTCGGCGCAATATTGTAGCGCGCCGGAAAATCGTCGAGATCGAGACCGGAGAAGAAATCGCGCAGGTCGGCGCGGGAGCTTGTCAGGGAGAAACGTCCACACATCGGCGTGTTTTTGCACCCAGCTCGTGTCCGGTCAAGGCGCCTCAACCTCTCGGCGCGAAGAGGATGAGGCTGGCGCCGGCAAGGCAGATCAGCGCGCCGCCGATGTCGTAACGGTCCGGCACGCGGCTCTCAACCAGCCACAGCCAGAGCAGCGAGGCGAGGATGTAGATGCCGCCATAGGCTGCGAAGGTACGGCCGGCAGCCTCGCTCGGAACCAGCGTCAGAAGCCAGGCGAAAAGCGCCAGGGAGACCATGCCCGGCGCCAGCCACCAAGCGGGCTTTTCGAGCTTCAGCCATGCCCAGAAGGCAAAGCAGCCAGCGATCTCGAAGAGAGCGGCAAACGCAAAGATGATGTAGGTCACGGAAGCACCTTTCGAATCCCCGTCGCACTCTTCATCCGATAAGATGGGCGATCACAGCAAGAGCAGGCCCGATGACATCCACCGCCAAACCCGGCTCCGCCGCCATTCTCGAACGTGACGGACGCTTCCTTCTGGTGTTGCGACGCAACCCGCCTTCAGCCGACATGTATGCCTTTCCCGGCGGACGTGCCGAACCCGGCGAAACGCCGGAGGAAACGGCATTGCGGGAATTCCGCGAGGAAACCGGCATTTCCGCCCGCAATCCGCGGCTGTTTTCGACCTATGACCTGAAGACGCATGCGGCCGACGGCAGCATCAACAGCCATTTCCTGCTGTCGGTCTTTCGCGTCGACGCGGATCGCGACGCGGTGGCGGAAGCCGCCGACGATGCGGCCGCCCTCGGTTGGTACACGGTGGAGGAAATCCGGCGGCTGCCGGTTCCGCAGAGCGTGCTCGAATGCGCGGAGCGGCTTTCGGGCGGCGAATAGAAGTGGAAACTTTCAGGCACGCCTTGTTGCCGTCATGCTCAGCGTATCAACTACGAGCATGATTCCCGTTCGACGCGTTTTCCTGGCCCTGCTCGTGCTCGCCGGCCCCACGATGGCGCAGGGCAAGAATACGCCGCCTCCACAGGAGGAGGAAATTGCGCCGCCGCCTGCTGTAGCCGTGCCCTATGATGACAAGCTGGCGCGGCTCGCCGAAGTGCTGGGATCGGTGCATTATCTCAGAACGCTCTGCAAGGCGGCGGGCGGCGACGAGTGGCGAGACGGCATGCAGCAACTGCTCGATTCGGAGACCGGCAACGAACCGCAGCGTCGGGAAAAGCTCACAGCGGCCTTCAATCGCGGCTATCGCACCTTCGCCTCGGTCTATACGGATTGCACCCCGGCGGCCATCGTGGCAGAAGAGCGCTACCGTAACGAAGGTGCAACACTCGCCACAGAAATTACCTCGCGCTTTGGAAATTAACCTTAAATTAACCTGTTTTCGCATGCGGACGTGTCGTTTTGGGAAAAGGCTGTTAGTGTTGTTAACGGTGCAGTAAGACATGAGAAGTTCTGAGGAAAAAACAATGGAAGCAAGCCTCAACGACATCGACGACATGATCGTCCACGAAAAGATGCAGGCGGCTCTGGAGTACCAGAACGAGGCTTGGGCCGACGGCATGGCCGACGGAATCGAGCCTGAAATCATCGCTGATGCAGCCATTGCGCATGCGCTGCGCGAGACGATCAGATTGCATGGGGAAAACAGTGCCGAAGCCCTGCTGGATTCGCTGCGTGAGCGCATGCTTGCCGGCGAATTCTCCGCGAACCGCACCCTGCAATAACGACCAATCAGAGAGATTGATGCGCCCCGGTAAAGAGAAAATTTCGCGAACTCCCCTCGCGCCGGTGCTGCTTGCGTTCAGCCTCGCCGCCGGCAATGTTTTCCTCGCGCCGGCAGCCTATGCGCTTTCCGAACTGCACAAGATCCCGGGCCAGGCCGCCAACGACACTCCGCCCGCGCAGGGAAACGCTCAGGGACAGAGCCAGCCGCAAGGCGGGACCACTCCCGGTGTTCCGATGGCTGATCCGCTGGTCAACAGCCAGAACAATCAGGGTGTCGACAAGACGCCCGGCGCCCAGGATGCTTCCAAGCCCGTCGAGGTGATCTACGATATCGGCAAGGTGCCGGAGCCGGTTCGCAAAATGCGTGAGCAGATCGTCGAGGCGGCCGCCTCCGGCGATCTCGAACGGCTGCGGCCGCTGATGGGCACCGGCGCCGAACAGACGCAGGTGACGGTGGGCGAGCCGACCGACGATCCGATCGGCACGCTGAAGGATCTTTCAGGCGATCCTGACGGAGACGAGATTCTTGCCATCATGCTCGACATCGTCTCGACCGGTTTCGTGCATGTCGGCCAGGGCACAGCAGACGACATGTATGTCTGGCCCTATTTTGCCGAGAAGGATCTCAAGTCGCTCACGCCGCCGGAGCGCGTCGAGCTGCTGCGCATCGTCACCGCCGGCGATCTCTCCGACATGCAGGAGTTCGGCGGATATAATTTCTACCGCCTCGGCATCACACCTGCGGGCAAATGGAAATTCTTCACGGCGGGCGACTGACACCCCCGTCTCACTTGCGCCTTTCACATCTCGCATGGCGCTTGCGATCCACCTCATGAAGACATACCTCTGAGCGATGACCAACGCGACAGGTTCCGCCATGCCAGCCGTATTCCTGAAAGACCGCTCATTGCTTCTCGTCAGCGGTGCGGAAGCCCAATCCTTCCTGCAGAACCTGATCACCACCGATATCACCTCGCTCGGCGCCGACGAGGCGCGGCCCGGGGCACTGCTGACACCGCAGGGCAAGATCCTGTTCGACTTCATGATCTGGCAGGACGGCGACGGCTACAAGATCGAAACCGATGCCGGCCAGCGCGACGGCCTGCTGAAGCGGCTGACCATGTACAAGCTGCGCGCCGCCGTCACACTTGCGCCGAGTGCCGAAGAGGGCGTCACCGTTTCCTGGGATGAGGACGCCGACGGCAGCCAAGGCGTCCGAGACAGCCAAGGCGTCCGGGATAGCCGCTTTGCCAAGGCCGGCGTCACGCTGATCCGACGTCCCGGCAAACATGGCGACGGCCAGGAAGCGCTCTACGACGCGCTGCGCATCAGCCACGGCATCGTTACATCGGGATCGGACTTCGCCTTGCAGGACGCCTTCCCGCATGACCTGCTGATGGATTTCAACGGCGGCCTCTCCTTCCGGAAAGGCTGCTATGTCGGCCAGGAGGTCGTCTCGCGGATGCAGCACCGCGGCACCGCGCGCCGGCGCGTCGTCACGGTGTCCGCCGCAACAGCCTTGCCGGAGACCGGGACGGAGATCACCGCCGCCGGCAAGCCCGTGGGAACGCTCGGCTCCGTCGAAGGCGGCCATGGGCTTGCGATCGTGCGCATCGACCGCGCCGGCGCCGCGATGGCGGCAGGCACGCCGCTGCTCGCCGGCGAAACGCCTGTTTCCCTCGTCCTGCCGGCATGGTCCGGCCTTGTCTTTCCCGCCAGCGCCGACGAGGCCAGCGCGTGACAACGGCGAAAACTCCGCGCGCCTGGCAACGCATGCTGTCCGGGCGCAGGCTCGACCTGCTCGACCCCTCGCCGCTCGACGTCGAACTCGCCGACATCGCCCATGGGCTTGCGCGCGTTGCCCGCTGGAACGGCCAGACCTCAGGCGATCATGCTTTTTCGGTGGCCCAGCACAGTCTCGTCGTCGAGGATATTTTCCGCCGCTTCAACGACGCGCGGCCGCAGGAGTGCCTGATGGCGCTGTTGCATGATGCACCCGAATATGTGATCGGCGATATGATATCGCCGTTCAAATCGGTGGTCGGCGGCGGCTACAAGACGGTGGAAAAGCGATTGGAGGCCGCCGTGCACCTGCGCTTCGGCCTGCCACCGCACCCCTCGCGCGACCTCAAGGACCGGATCAAGAAGGCCGACGCGATCGCCGCCTATTTCGAAGCGACGGTGCTTGCCGGCTTCACGCCCGCCGAGGCGCAGAAATTCTTCGGCCAGCCACGCGGCATCAGCAAGGACATGCTGATGATCGAGCCCTTGCCGGCGATCGAAGCGCAGCGGTTGTTCTGCGAGCGTTTCGCGGCGATCGACGCCGAGCGGGAGACGGTATCGTGAGCTTCATCGTCGTCTCGCCGCTGGCCCGCATCGCGGAAATGGCGGTGCGCCACAAGGCGCGCGACATGATCAGCCTGATTGCCAAGGAGCAGGCCTTTCACCGGCCGGGCGTGATCGCGGCCGATCGCCATCTGACGCTCGGTATGAACGACATCGCCTTCAAGGGCACCGGCAATCTCGTAGCGCCTGACGAGACGCATGTGCGCGGGATTATCGACTTTGCCGCCTCGTGGCGGCAGGAGACGCCGCTGCTCATCCATTGCTGGATGGGCGTGTCGCGATCGCCGGCCGCAGCCCTGATCGCCGCCCTGTCGCTGGCACCGGATCAGAGCGAGGGAACGCTTGCCCGCCGGCTGCGGGCCGCCTCGCCTTTCGCAACACCGAATACCCGGCTGGTCGAGATCGGTGACGCGCTGCTTGACCGCGGCGGCCGGTTGGTCGCGGCGGTGCGGGCGATCGGCCGCGGTGCCGATGCCGACGGCAATGCGCCCTTCGTGCTTGATATCCGGGACACCGCCTGCGGTTGACGCTGCCGCCAGCCGCTCCATCTAGCCCCCGACCAAGCACAACGACAGGGCCAGATCATGGAACAACAGGCAGCCGATGTCCTCCTCGCCACGCAAACCGCACTCAGCCAGGCAAGCGCGCTGGCGGTGCAGTATTCCTTCTCCGTCCTCGGCGCGGTGATCCTGCTTGTTCTTGGCTGGGCGCTTGCCGGCTTTACCAGCCGCTGGGCCTATGAAGGCCTGTCGCGTGTCCGTGGCATAGACGAGACGTTGGCGCGATTCTTCACCAACGTGCTGCGCTATGCGCTGCTCATCCTGGTGTTCATCACCGTCCTCGGCCAGTTCGGCGTCCAGACCGCCTCGATCATCGCGGCACTCGGCGCAGCCGGCCTCGCGATCGGACTGGCGCTGCAAGGGACGCTGCAGAATATCGCTGCGGGCATCATGCTGTTGATCCTCAGGCCGTTTCGCGTCGGGGAATATATCGAAACCAGCAGCGTGGCCGGCACGGTGCGCGAAATCGGATTGTTTGCGACCGAACTCAGGACCGGCGACGGGCTCTACCGATTGGCGCCGAATTCGACGCTCTGGAACACGCCGATTACCAATTTCAGCCGCGAGCCCACGCGGCAGAACGATGTGAAGATCAAGGTCGCCTATGAGGATGATATCGATCTGGCGATGGGGACGCTGATGGGCCTCGCCAAAGCCGATTCGCGGGTGCTGCCATCACCGGCTCCCAGCGTCTTTATCGACAGCATCGCTGACGGCGCGATCTTCGTAACGCTGCGCTACTGGGCAAAGACCGGCGACTGGTGGTCGCTCAGCCGTGACATGGTGAAGCGCGTGAAACTCGCCTTCGACGAGAAGGGTCGTCCGGCCACGCTGTCGGATACCTCAGACGCAACACCGACAAAGAAGTCCAACGGCAGGACGGCGGCCGAAAAGCAGGCGGCGACACGGCAATGAAAGGTTACAGCGCGCCTTGTCGTTCAAGACGTGCAAATAACGATGTAACACCTTGAATTTGTGCATAATTTTGCCCTTGAATCGATCCGATCAAGGAGTTGCCCCGTGGATTATTGGATGACGCCGCAGGACAGTCTTTCCCCGGCATCCCCCGAGGGCTGGCTGCGATAATCATCGGAATTGGCATGCACCATCAAGGCGCGGCCGCGAATGCCGTCGGTCTTGTCGTCGAGCGTGACCATGCTGTCGAAGATCTGCGCCCGGAGCACCCCGTCCTGCCCGACATATTGATTGGGCATATCACCGGCGTGCGGCCCCTTGGCGGCAAGGATGCCGTGCTCGGCCTTGCCAGGGTTGAAGTGGCCGCCTGCCGACTCGTGATGGGTCGCGGCGTCGCAGCGGCCGGTCTCATGAACATGGAAGGCCACCCATTTGTTCGCCGGCAGTCCCGATATCTCGACTTCGATCAGCACACCGCCAGTGGCGGCGGCCGTCAGCTGGGCGCGGCCGTCTTCCTTGCCGTCCTTGCCGACGAAATTGGCGACCGCCGTCTGCTTGTCCTGAGCCGCCGCCGGCAATGCAACCGCAAGCAGGCTCAGGGCGGCGATGGTGCGCATGGCTTTCATGAAGATCTCCTTCCATTCGGTTGTCCTCCTGAACGTGTCAAACCGGAAGGTGTTCCTGACCGAGGAAGATCGAACGAAGAAGACGGGACGAGAAAAGCCGGCCAAACGGCCGGCTTGCAGATCACCTGGATCGGGATGCCGTTCAGGCGACGGCGTCGAAATCGAACTGGCCGTAGGTCTTGCGGTAGAGATCCTCGGGCTGATCGCCCGTTGTCGGCGCGGTCTGCTGCAACGGATAGGAAACGGCGATGCTGCTTGCCGTGCCACTGTCACGCGTGTCCATCATCAGCGCAATCAGGCTGCCGGAAAACTTCGGCTGCGTCTCGCTGGCCTTGTCCTCTTCGAGGAGCTCCTTGATGATGCCGGGCTTCTTGTCGGCGGCACGTTCGCCGCGGCTGAGTACGCCATCGCCATTGGCATCGAGCCGCGAAAGCGTCGCCAGATATGCATATGAGGTGTCTGAAACGGATGTGGTGCTGGTCATACAAACCTCCATTCACCGCCTTTTGCCGGTGGTGTTTGTACGCAATACGAAGGTGGAAAATCACTGTTGACTCGGTGGTTAAACTGATTTGCGCAGTGCGTCAATAAGTTGTTAACTTCTCATTAACGATGATTGACAAACGTTAACGGAACGCCTCGGTACAGGCTTCCGCCAGCGTCAACGGGCCGATTTTCTCCGTATTTCAGCGATTTTTCACATAAAAAACAAACGTCTATCGCGTCAACGCCGCTGCTGCACTGCAACCGAATATTAATCCGGCCCGTACAAAATGGGCGTCACAAGGCACCACCCAGGCGTTCAGCTTATAAAAAATCAATTTTAGAGGTTTCCCAACGCAATGAGGTACGTTCATCAATGAAGACGACCATGCCGTCGCAGCCGTCTCGCAAGATGTATCGGCATGAAAGCTGAAGCGCTCTTCTGGCAGCAATGTAGCCAGGCCGTCGCCGCCGATGGATCGATCGATGCGCAGCGACTGATGGAACTTGTGATCGCGACCTATCGCGTCCATGAAAGCGATTATGACGAAATCGAAAGAAGCGCGGAGACGCTGCTCAGGGAAAACCATGCGCTGCGAGGCAATATTTCCGCCCTAAGCCAGGCATTCGACGGACAGACAAAGCTCTTCGAAATCATTCTCAACAATCTGCCGCTCGGTCTCAGCGTCTTCGACGCCGACCAGCGGCTGACGCTTTCCAACATCCGCTTCCGTCAACTCTTCGGCCTGACGCAGGAAGATGTCACTGCCGGCGCGGCAATCGCCGATCTCACGGCCAAAATGCGCGGTACAGAGAGCGCCGGGGTCAAGCCCGGCCGGCGGAGCGGGCGACATTCCTCCGCAACCGCAAGAACCGGCAGCATCCGCCGGCGCGAATGGGTGATGGACGATGGCCGCATCATTCAGAGCATGGTGACCATTCTTGCCGACGGCAGCAACATCGCCATACATGCCGATATTACCGAGGATCGAAGGGCGGCCGAGCGCATCACCTATCTCGCCCACCACGACCCGCTGACCGGCCTTCCGAACCGCATCCATTTCCGCGAGCAGGTCGATGCGACGCTCACCGAGCGCAAGCCGGATGAGCAGATAGCCCTCGTCCACCTCAATCTCGACGGGTTCAAATCGATCAACAACACGATGGGCGTTTCGGCCGGCGACACGATCCTGCAGCAGGTCGCCGCGCGTATCCGAATCTCGGCCGGTTCGGAGAACACCCTGGCGCGCCTCGGTTCGGACGAATTTGCCATCCTGCAGACGGGGAAGCAGCAGCCGTGGAACGTGACGGCGCTTGCAGAGCAGATCCGCCAAGAGCTTTCCGCACCGTTCTTCCACGGCGAAAAACAGGTGGAACTCAGCGTCTCCATGGGCATCGCAGTCGCCCCTGATGATGGCGAGGAAACCGACATCCTGTTGAGGAACGCCGGCGTGGCGCTGTCACATGCCAAGGCAGATGGGCGCAAGCGCGAGCGCTTCTTTACCGGCGAGATGGAAGCGCAGATGCAGCTGCGCCACGCGCTGGAGGCAGACCTCAAAGCCGCCGTTGAGAACGAGGAATTCGAGCTGCACTACCAGCCGCTCTATGATCTCTCGCAGCGGCGCATCTGCGGCTTCGAAGCTCTGATCCGCTGGAACCACCCCGTCCGAGGCCGCGTTCCGCCGATGGATTTCATTCCGCTTGCCGAAGAGGTCGGCCTCGTCGTCGATATCGGCCGATGGGTTTTGCGCCAGGCCTGCAGCGATGCGGCGCAATGGCCGGAGGGCATCAAGGTCGCCGTCAATGTCTCGGCGATCCAGTTCAGCAGCAGCGACCTGACGCAGGATGTCAGCGAGGCGCTTGGCGCTGCATCGCTGTCGCCGTCGCGGCTAGAGCTCGAAATCACCGAGAGCGTGCTGATGGAAAATCTGGGCGAGGTGCTGCCGATCCTGCATGCGCTGAAGGAGCGCGGCATCCGCATCTCGATGGACGATTTCGGCACCGGCTATTCCTCACTGAGTTACCTCTCGAGCTTCCCCTTCGATAAGATCAAGATCGACAAATCCTTCGTCAACGACATCGTCGACAACAAGGAAGCGCATGCGATCATGCACGCGATCATCCTGCTCGGCGATGCGCTCGGCATGCGCGTCACGGTCGAAGGTGTCGAGACCGCAGCGCAGTTGGCGCTGCTCGAACGCGAGGAATGCGACGAGATCCAGGGCTATCATATCAGCCCGCCGAGACCTGCAGGTGACGTGGCCCATCTTCTCTCCCTGCCGCCAAAGAACGGCGCCGTGGCGCATCACCCTCAAGCCAAGCACTGAGATCCCAATTCAGGGCCTTACGGCGCTCTCGTCTTCTCAGACGGGCAGTGCCGTCGATTGCGACTCGCACGGCAAGCCGCTACACAATCGGCTACGATTCCCGGTGTCTTCGTTGTCGCATACTTTACCCGCCGGCATCACTTCCGCCCCGATGCCCTGTTGGCGGAAACGATTTTCCTTATGACAGGTGGCGCAATGTTCGAGGCCGAAGCCTTCTCCCCACACGAAACGCTCGCGGCGGCGCTGATTGCCCATGCGACCGACGGCGACGACGGCTCGCACGACCTTGCGCATATCCTGCGCGTCTTCAGGAATGCCATGCGCATCCTTGCGGGCGAAGGCGGCGACGGGCGGGTTCTTGCCGCTTCCGTGCTGCTGCACGACTGTGTCGCCGTCGAGAAGAATTCGCCGTTGCGGGCAAAAGCATCGGCTTTGGCGGCGGAGAAGGCATCGGCAATCCTGGCGGAACTCGGCTGGAGCGAAGCGGATATTGACGCCGCGGCCCATGCAATCACCGCGCACAGCTTCTCGGCCGGGGTGGCGCCGCAGACGCTGGAGGCGAAGATCCTGCAAGATGCCGACCGGCTGGACGCGATCGGCATGATCGGCGCCGCACGCTGCTTCTATATCGCCGGGCGACTAGGATCCGGGCTCTACGATCCGTTCGATCCGCCGGCAGCGGACCGTCCGCTCGATGACAAGCGTTATGCCATTGACCATTTCCAGACGAAGCTGTTCAAACTGGCGGAAGGGTTCCAGACCGAGACCGGCCGCAGGCTGGCGGCCGCGCGCGACAAGAGCTTGCGCGACTTCCTCTCGGCCTTCATGGATGAAATCTAGAGTCTTTCCGGGTTAGATTGCAGCATTCTGTTGGCTCAAACGGAGTCGGATGGTCGACCGGCCGGCGCGCGTCGTAGCCCAGTTCTACGGCCAAGCCGGCCGGTCGATCAGACGGCCCGTTTCAGCCAACCCTCCCGCAGATTTGCCTGGCAAATCTGCAAGACTTTAGATCGCCGGACGCACCTGTTGCTTCGCATGGCGAAGCAGTGCGGCCGGTGGGCCGGGCATCTTTCCGCCAGAGCAAAGGCGATCGGCTCGGACGTACCTTAGGGTATGCCCGTCGCCAATCGCCTTTGCCCTGACGAAAACCTGCTCCGGCAGAATGCTGCAATCTAACCCGGAAAGACTCTAGGAGCACAATATGCGTGTCAGCGACCTCTTCATCTACCCGCTCAAGAGCGCCCGCGGCATTGCGCTGCCGGCCGCCGACATCGACGCCTACGGGCTTCCCGGCGACCGACGGGCGATGATCACCGATGCGCTGGGGCACTTCATCACCCAGCGCGAGCTGCCAGACCTCGCACGTATCGAGGTGCGACCGGAAGCGAACGCCTTTCGGCTGCTGATGCAGGGAAAGCCTGACATATCGGTTCAGCCGCCTCAGCCTCAAAATCGCATGGATGTGACCGTGTGGAAATCTGCCGTCAGTGCCGCCGTCGCCGATCCGGAGAGCAACCGGCAGCTTTCCGAGTGGCTCGGCCGCGAGGTGCGGCTGGTCTTCTTCGATGGCCAGGCGCGGCGAACGGCGAATGCCGAATGGGCCGGCGAAGGCACGCCCGTCACCTTCACCGACGGCTATCAGATCCTTGTGACGACAACCGGCTCGTTGAAGGCATTGAATGCCGATCTCGCCGCCCATGACGAAGGCAGTGTCGGCATGGAACGCTTCCGTCCGAACATCGTCATCGATACGGACGAGGCCTGGCCGGAGGACCGCTGGGCGGCAATCGAGATCGCCGGCATCCGCTTCGATCTCGTCAAACCCTGCTCCCGCTGCATCATGACGACGCAAGACCAGCTGACCGGTTCACGCGAGGGGCCAAACCCGATGCCGGCCATGGGCCGCATCCGCATGTCGGCCGACCGGCGCGTGCCCGGCCCACTGTTCGGCTGGAACGTCACGCCGCGCGGCAGCGGCAGGATTACGGTCGGCGACGCCGTCAGCATCGTTGAAGAGAGACCGGAAGGCTGGGCGCTCAAACGTCGCGCCGCAGCCTAGAGCCTTTCCGGGTTAGATTGAAACATTCTGTTGGCTCAAACGGAGTCGGATGGTCGACCGGCCGGCGCGCGTCGTAGCCCAGCTCTACGGCCAAGCCGGCCGGTCGATCAGACGGCCCGTTTCAGCCAACCCGAAGGGCCGGGCATCTTTCCGCCAGGATCAAAGGCGATCGGCTCGAACGTACCAGGAGGTACGCCCTTCGCCAATCGCCTCTGCCCTGACGAAAACCTGCTCCGGCAGAATGCTGCAATCTAACCCGGAAAGGCTCTAGCCTTTTCAGACGCGATCAAGCGCGGCATCGATTCCCGCCATGACATCGGCCGGCAGCGGTCCCTTTTCCAGTGCGCCGGCATTTTCCTCCACCTGGGCGACGGTGCGGAAACCCGGAATGGGGAGCGTGCGCGGCGAGCGTGCCCAGAGCCAGGCAAGCGCGCCCTGCGTCAGCGTGCGGCCACCTGAGGTCAGGAGATCACGGACGGCATCGAGCCTTGCGGCGAATTCGGGGGCGATGCGCCCGTCCTTGAAATAGACCATCCAGTCGAGGGCGGCACCGCGGACATCCTTCGCGCCCACCGCCTTGTCGGCGGTGAACTTGCCAGTGAGCAGACCCATGGCCAGCGGGCCGCGATTGATGGAGATCAACCCCTTCCCCTCGATCACCGCAATCATCTCCGGCACCGGCTCGAAGACGTTCATCGTATGCTGGATCGAGACATAGCCCCGGCGGCCGGCATGACGGGCGGCGCGATCGGGAGAATCGGTGCTCCAGCCGAACGCATCGATCTTGCCTTCGGCCCGCAGCGCCTCCAGCGTATCGAAGACGGCATCCGACTGTTCCAGCGGAAAATCATTGATGTGGAACTGCAGCAGATCGAGGCGGTCGCGCTTCAGGCGGCGCAACGAGGTCTCGACCGAACGGCGAATGAAGGCCTCATCGGCAAAGGCACCGGTTGCCTGCTTGGTTTCCGGATCGGTGGCAAAGCCGAATTTGGTGGCGATGACGATATCGTCGCGATTGCCGATCGCCCGGCCGAGCACGTCTTCCGAGTGGCCGGCGCCGTAATTCGACGCCGTGTCGAAGAAGCGGATGCCGAGTTCGATGGCGCGATGGATCGCTTCGATGGATTCATCGTCGTCGACATCGCCCCAGCCGAGTGGCGTGTCGCCGGCGAAGAAGGGACCGCCGATCGCCCAGCATCCCATGCCGAGGCGCGGAATTTTGCGGCCGTTCCAAAGCGTGATCGTCGTCGGTGATGCGGTCTTGGTCAGCATGAGGTCCTCCTTGATTGGCAATCCTGTGAAGACATAGGAAGCACTCTTCGGCAGGTAAACCGCCAAATCCGGAGGATGTTTTGCACCCGTAAAAAACGAGGTCAGGCGGAAATACCATTCGGAGGGGAAAGCTTCCGCAAGGCTGGATTGAGCGCCTTGAGCGCGGCCTGAACGAAACCGTCGCGGGCCGCCGCCGCCTCGATGCCACGCGGCTCATAGACGTGGCGATGCAGAAAGAACCCCGTCAGCCGGAATGCTGCTGCGAGACTATCGAAGTCGGCCGCATGATTGCCTTCGGCACTGAGGAACGGCGGCAGGAGCAGCATCTTGTCCGCCCAGGGGGCACCGGCCGTGCGGCTGACGGCACGCCCGGATTTCGGCGAGACATAGACAAGATCGGAACGGGCGCCGGTTGCGGCGCATTCGGCAAGATCGAGTCCAAAGCCGAGATCATTCAGCACCGCAAGCTCGAAACGCACGAAGAGTTCGCCGGCATCGGCCGGGTTGTGCAGGTGATCGAGGATTACTTCAAGCGCATCGAAGAGATGCGGATGCGGGTCACGCTCCGGCAGCAGCCGCAGCAGCGCGCCCATGGCCTGGACGCCGTAGACGGCGGTCGCCGTTTCCATCAGGCGGGCGGCGCGCAGCGTCACCGGCTCGACGCGGAAATCTCCGAGATGCTCGTCAAGCCGAGCGCGCCAGGTGACTTCGACGGCATTGCCCGCCTGCAGCACAGGCTGCATGGCGCGCGAGCGGCCGGAACGCACCAGGCCGAGATGGCGGCCGCGATCACGCGTCATCACCTCGGCGATGACGCTCGTCTCACCGTGGCGCTTGACGCCCAGAATGATCGCATGGTCTTGCCACTGCATCGAAAGAAGTCCTTGCGGATGACGAATCCATCCTAATCCAAGGACCGGTTTCTGTCATGGACCGCGTCAGGCGACAGCCGGGAAAAGCCTCAGCAGGAAGTCACGCATCGCCGTTTCGTCGAAAGGCTTGACCAAAAGCGGGATGTGCTGCAGGTCGGGTGGGAAATCGCCCGTATCGGAATAGCCACTGACGAAGCCGAAGGGGATGCCGATATCGAAAAGATGGCGGGCAAATCCGAAGCTCATGCCGTCACCGAGATTGACGTCGAGAAGGGCGAAATCATATGTCTCCGCCGCGATGGCAGCCCTCGCCTGCTCGACGCTGCCGACGATATCGATGCTCTCGACGCCGGCCAGGCGCAGAATATCCTCCGCCTCCATCGCGATGATCAGACTGTCCTCAAGAACCAGAACACGGATTGCGCTCATGATTCGATGCCCCTCGTCGAGCGCCTGTCGCAGCGCCCCGGCCGTTTCGCCAACATCATTGCCCTCCGGTGCCCCGCATGGCACGCTATCGGTGAATTCCGCCACCTTGTCTGAATAAACCATTTTTCTGCCCGGTCGATAAGAATCAAAATCGGAGGAAAGATGATGCCCGACCTTATTTTCCCTGATGCTAATCTGCATTTAAAAAAGACATAACCAAGCTGGTTGGCCAGGGGTCTGTCGACAAATAATCGTGTCCTCAGACGGATGACTGTGATTTGCGCGAAGCCAAGACGGCTACCGGCAGTTTTGTCGTCGCAGGCGGACCGATCTCACAGAAATGCGAGAGTTTGCCCATCAAATGTGGATGGTAGCAAGCGATCGAAATCGAGCGCAATAACGCCAAAACAAAGCGATAGAGTATGCCCGGGACGCGGAGAATGGAATTTAGATGAACGGGCGTTTGCCCTCTCCGAGCCCTTCCCAACCGGCGATCGCCATCAACTCTTCGCCGTTCAGCACCTCGCAGCCGCGCTCCTGCCAGCGAATCAACCCACGTTCGGCGAGCTTTTTCAGAGTCTTGTTGGTGTGGACGATGGAAAGACCAAGCGTGTCGGCAATGTGCTGCTGGGTGATGGGGATGAATTTGCGGCCGTTGAAGATATTGAGCTTCCGGCCGCGCTCGAACAGGAAAGCGATCAGGTAGGCGGCTCTTTCCAGCGCCGTGCGGCGGCCGATGCTCAGGAGATGCTCATCCAGGATGCGTTCCTCGCGCGCGGCGATCCAGGTGATGTCGAAGGCGAGCGAGGCATGTTTGTTGTAGAGCGTCATCAACCGGTCACGCTCGAAGACACACAGGGAAACGGGCGAAAGCGCTTCGACGGAGTGCTGCATCTCGCCGGCGATCGTTCCCTGCAGGCCGATCAGGTCGCCCGGCATGATATAATTCAGAATCTGGCGGCGCCCGTCCTCCAGCATCTTGTAGCGGAAGCCCCAGCCGGAAAGCACCGTGAAGAGATGAGCGCTGTGTGCGCCCTCGACGAGGATGGTGGAGCCGGCATCGACGGCAAGCTCGCCCCTCTTGAAACGCGAGACGAATTCCAACTCGTCGCGGCTGAACTCCCTGAAATGCGGCAAGGGGCGCAAAGGACATTGCTCGCAAGGGGTCTTGAAAGAATGGATGGGTCTCGACGTCGCCATATTTGCCCTTGCCGTCGCAAAACCGGCGCGCCAACGTTGGCGCGCCGCTCATCAAAGAATGCGCAGGCCACGGATTTGTTCCACGAGCGAGGCAGATTTTTTATGCGAAAACAAAGGGCTGGCGCGTGCCCGATGAAATCTTTGCCATGCTTTATTTCGGGAAATCGAGGCCCATTTCGCGGAACCGCTCGGGATCATCGCCCCAATTCTCACGAACCTTGACGAACAGGAAGAGATGGACCGGCTGTTCGAGGATTTCCGACAGTTCCTTGCGGGAGGCAGTCGAGATCGCCTTAATGGTTTCACCACCCTTGCCGAGGGCGATCTTCTTCTGGCTGTCGCGCTCGAGATAGATCACCTGCTCGATCCGCACCGAGCCGTCCTTGCGCTCTTCCCACTTCTCCGTTTCGACGTGCGAGGCATAGGGAAGCTCCTGATGGAGGCGCAGAAACAGTTTTTCGCGGGTGATCTCGGCGGCGAGCTGACGCATCGGCAAATCGGAGATCTGGTCTTCCGGATAGTACCACGGCCCCTCCGGGAGGGTCTTCGCCAGATAGTCCATGACGTCGTCGCAACCGGAGCCGTTTTCGGCCGATATCATGAAGGTGCGCTCGAAGGCGATCTTCTCGTTGGCGGCAGCGGCCAGCGCCAGGAGATCCTCGCGATTGACGCGGTCGATCTTGTTGAGCAACAGTATCTTCGGCTGCCGGACCTCCTTGAGGCCTTCGAGGATGGCTTCGGCATCGCCGCGCAAACCGCGCTCGCTGTCGATCAAGAGCACGATCAGATCGGCATCCTTGGCACCGCCCCAGGCCGAGGTCACCATGGCGCGGTCAAGCCGGCGACGCGGCTTGAAGATACCGGGCGTGTCCATGAAGACGATCTGGGCATTGTCGTGGATGGCGATGCCGCGCACGATCGCCCGCGTCGTCTGCACCTTATGGCTGACGATCGAGACCTTGGCGCCGACGAGGCGGTTTACCAACGTCGACTTGCCGGCATTGGTCGGCCCGATCAGCGCGACGAAGCCCGAATGCGTCGGACCACTGGTTTCTGCGGCAGCTTCGGCCGCGATATCTTCTTCTTGTGTCATTGTCCCGTCAGTTTCCGGCAGGCGATTGCTGCCAAATGCCTTCGCGCTCAAGCATCTTCGTCGCCGCAACCTGTTCGGCGGCACGCTTCGACCGCTCTACGCCGGTTTCGGGCTTAATGCCAGCAACTTCCACCGTCACCTTGAAACGCGGATCATGATCCGGTCCGCTGCGTTCATCAACCCGGTAGATCGGAGTGACGCCGAATTTCGCGTGCGACCATTCCTGCAGCTCGGTCTTGGCGTCGCGCTTGGCGCCATCGGCCCGCGCCGCCCTGCCCTGCCAATAGCGCAGTATGAACCGACGGGCGACCTCAAGGCCGCCGTCGAGATAGATCGCGGCGATCAGGCTTTCAACGACATCGGCGCGCACGTTCATCATGCGCTTGCCGGTCAATTTCTTCACATCGGCGCCGGTGCGGATATAGAGGTGAAGATTGAGTTCGTCGGCGACCGCTGCGCAGGTTTCGGCGCTGACGAGCTGGTTGAGGCGAACCGAGAGCTCGCCTTCGCCTGCCGTGCCGAAGGTGCGGAACAGAAGCTCGGCGATGCAGAGCCCGAGGACCCTGTCGCCGAGGAATTCCAGCCGTTCGTAATTGCCGCCCTTTTCCGTGCGGGCGCTGGCATGGGTCAGCGCCCGATCGAGGCGTTCCTTTTCGGCGAAGTCGTGACCGATCAGGCCTTCAAGCTTTGCGCGGTCCGCCGCAGAAAGCGTCTGCGCCTTGCTCATTCAACAACCTTGAAGAGGCGGTCCCAACGCATGTTCGTCGGCCACTTCCAGATTTCTCGGAAGGAGGTGTCGTTGCCGAGCGAGAAAAAGATGACGCTGGCGCGGCCGACAAGATTTTCGGCAGGCACGAAGCCGACGTCGAACCGGCTGTCGAGCGAGTTGTCGCGGTTGTCGCCCATCATGAAATAATGGCCTTCCGGCACGATGAATTCACGGGTGTTGTCACCCCGCGACACCGGAGACTGATCGAGCGTGTCGTAGGTCTTGCCGCTGTCGAGCGTTTCGCGGAACACCGGCACATCGGCGCCCGGATCGAGCTTGTAATCCGACGTGAAGGTCCCGTCCGCCACCTTCGGAACCGGCTTACCGTTGACGTAGAGCACGCCGTCGGTCACCTGGATGTGATCGCCCGGCAGGCCGATGCAGCGCTTGATGTAATCAACCTCGGGGTTTGGCGGGAAGCGGAAGACGACGATGTCGCCACGCTTCGGATCGGCGCCGAACAGGCGGCCGCTGAAGATGTCGGGGGAGAAGGGCAGCGAATATTTCGAATAGCCGTAGGCGAACTTGTTGACGAAGATATAATCGCCGACGAGCAGCGTCGGCATCATCGAACCGGACGGAATGGTAAAGGGCTGGAACAGCACCGTTCGGATCACCATCGCCAAAATCAGCGCCTGGATGATGACTTTGATATTTTCCCAGAGGGCGTTCGGCTTGGCTTCGACTTTTTCGGACACGCAGTCTTATTCCTTCAAGACGCCGCGGAGGCGCAATTCTTTCTGTCGTTCTCTCTAGCGGCTTCGGCCGATTGCGGCAATGGCGACAACGTCAAAAGCGACGAGAGGTCGCGACTACAAGCTTACGGGGGTCGCGATAACACTCCGGATCAAAGGTTCTCCGGCAACGCCTCGATAATGACGAAGGCCTGCGCCAAGGGATAATCATCGGTTATTGTCAAATGAATGGCGGGCTTGTGGCCTGCGGGCAGCAGCGATTCGAGGATCAGGGCGGCGGCGCCTGACAAAACCATGGTCGGCTTGCCGCTCGGCAGGTTGACGACGCCCATGTCCTTCCAGAAAACGCCCTGGGCGATACCGGTGCCGAGTGCTTTGGAACAGGCCTCCTTGGCGGCGAAACGCTTGGCATAGGATTCGGCGCGATTTGCCCGGCGGTCGGAACGCGCGCGTTCGACCTCTGTGAAGCAGCGATGGGTGAAGCGCTCGCCGAAGCGCTCGATGGATTTCTCGATGCGGCGAATGTCGATCAGATCGCTGCCAATGCCGATGATCATGCCGGAACCTTCCGTCGCTTGAGAATTCTCGATCGGGTTCAAACGCTCGGCATGTCGCCGGCCGGGCTGGCAAGGCGCAGGCGCGCCCGCTCGATCAGCCGTATGTGGCGGCGCGTCTGAAAACCCTTCACGGTGTAGAACGTCAGCGCATAGAGCGCAACGGAGGTGACGATCGCCGGCGGGATGGCGCCTACCAGCATCGGTTCCAGCACCGGCTTCCACAGCTCGGTGAAATTCAGCTTATGGAAAAGCGCGGCCAGATCCACCGTCTGACCGGCCAGATGATCCTCGCGGCTGAGCAGCAGATGTCCGATCTCCCAGGTGATGCCCCAAATGAAGGGATAGGTCAGCGGATTGCCGAAGGCCGCGCAGCCAAGGGCGGCGGCCACCATGCTGCCGGAGAGGAAATAGGTGATGACGAAGGCCATGACGAAATGCACGCCGATGAACGGCGTCCACGAGACGAAGACACCCGCGGCGACGCCAGCCGCAACCGCGTGCGGCGAGGCGCTCAGGCGCAGGATGCGCATTGTCAGGTAACGGATCGGGCGAAGGAAACCTTTGCGGGGCCATAAAAGCTCTCGCATCTTTTCCTTGAATCCCGCAGGCTTGCGACGGCGAAACAACATGGCCGGTATTTAGTGCAGCGCACATGACCATGACAAGAGCGGCAAATGATACCGCCCGAAAAACAGCTCAGCTCTCTCAGCGGAGAGGAACTTCTTCAGCCGAGGGGCGTCCGTTATGCAAAACGTCCCTCACTCGCCTCAAGTATAAAGCTCAGTATTAGCGATTGCGGAATAGACCACGGTCGACCTGGCGCTGACGAAATTCGAGATCGATACGATCGAGCGAGCCATTGAGATATGCCATTTCACGTTCCTGCGTGGTCTGAGCGCGGAAGGCACGAGCGATTTTCCTGATAGGGTCAAACATTATCTTGTCTCATCTTCTGTTTGCGTTTCGATGATCAGAAGATAGGCCCGGCGCAGGTTAATTACTACAGCCGCAACATGGAGACAGCCATGCGCCTAATGCATTGCTTGCCTTTTTGATGCTCCACATTGCGCACAAAACGATCATAAAATATGCAATCTCTCGCCCAGCCCACTAACAGGCTTAACAAAAGCTTACTCGTAAAGCCGCCGAACGGTGGCGATGCAATCCAGTTCCTTCATCTGGGCGAGCAGCTGATTGAGCTGGCGCAAGTCCCAGACCTCGACCTCGAGCATCATTTCGGTGAAATCGGCCGCCACCCGCACCGTGTTCAGAAGGCGAATATTGACGTCGAGGCCTGCGACCGTCTGGGCGACCTTGGCGAGCGTGCCGGGCTCATTCAACCCATTGACCATGATGCGCGCCATGAAACGCGACTTGTTGGCTTCGTCGAGATCCCAGCGGACGTCGATCCAGCGGTCGGGCTGATCGTCGAAGCGCTGCAGGCTCGGCGACTGGATCGGATAGATGGTGATGCCGTTGCCCTGGTCCATGATGCCGACGATGCGATCGCCAGGCACAGCACCAGTCGGCGCGAACTTGACGTCGACATTGCCGGACAGACCGCGGATCGGACCGATATCGGCATGCGTGTCGACTTCCGAATGGCCGCCGTCGGGCCCGGCCTTGGTCTTGCCGGGGATCTTGAAGATCATGCCGGCCGCACTGCGCACGTTGAACCAGCCGTCGTCGCCTGATGGTTTCACGGTGACGCGCTCGTCCTGATGATCGGGATAGACGGCGCGCAGCACATCGAGCGAGGACATCTCGCCACGGCCGACGGCGGCAATCGCATCCTCGACATCCTTCTGGCCGAGACGGTGTAGCGCCGGCTTCATCGCCTCGCGCGAGAAGATCTTGCCGGCCCTGTCGAAGGTACGCTCGAGAATGCGGTGACCGAGGCCGGCATATTGCTTGCGGATCGCCATGCGGGTGGCGCGGCGGATGGCGGCGCGCGCCTTGCCGGTCACGACGATCTCTTCCCAGGCGGCGGGCGGAACCTGCACGCCGGAGCGGATGATCTCGACCTCGTCGCCATTGGCAAGCCGCGTCACCAGCGGCATGATACGGCCGTTGATCTTGGCGCCCACCGTGGTGTCGCCGATATTGGTGTGCACCGCATAGGCGAAATCGATCGGGGTGGCGCCACGCGGCAGGGCAATCAGCTTGCCCTTCGGCGTGAAGCAGAAGACCTGGTCCTGGAAGAGCTCAAGCTTGGTGTGTTCGAGGAATTCTTCCGGGCTGTCGCCCTCGGCGAGCGCCTCGATCGTATGGCGCAGCCAGGAATAGGCGTTGGATTCGCGCGAAAGGATGTCGCCGTCGGCATTGGTGGCGCCGTCCTTGTAAAGCGCGTGGGCGGCGATGCCGAATTCGGCGATTTCGTGCATGCGCTTGGTGCGGATCTGCAGTTCGATGCGCTGGCTGGACGGACCGACGATGGTGGTGTGCAGCGACCGGTAATCATTCTGCTTTGGCGTCGAAATATAGTCCTTGAAGCGGCCGGGCACGACGCGCCAGCGCGTGTGGACGATGCCGAGCGCCCGATAGCAGGACGGGATGTCCTCGACGATCAGGCGGAAGCCGTAGACATCGGAAAGCTGCTCGAAGGAAAGAGACTTCGACTGCATCTTGCGAAAGACCGAATAGGGCTTCTTCTGTCGGCCCTTGACATAGGCGCTCGTCAACCCGCTTGCGACCAGCAGGTCGCGCAGTTCGGCCTCGATCTTCTTGACGATGCCCTCGTTGCGCTTCGAAAGCTCTTCCAGCCTTTTGGTGACGGTCTCGTAGGCTTCCGGGTTCATATGCCGGAAGGAGAGTTCCTCGAGTTCCTCACGCATGTCCTGCATGCCCATGCGGCCGGCCAGCGGCGCATAGATTTCCATCGTCTCCTCGGAGATGCGGGCGCGCTTGTCGGCCGACATGTGATCGAGGGTGCGCATATTGTGCAGGCGATCGGCAAGCTTGACGAGCAGCACACGCACATCATCGGATATGGCGAGCAGCAGCTTACGCAGGTTTTCCGCCTGCTTGGCCTTCTTGGTGACGAGATCGAGCTTCTTGATCTTCGTCAGCCCCTCGACCAGGCGGCCGATATCCTCGCCGAACAGTTCGTCGATCTCGGCGCGCGTCGCCGTCGTATCCTCGATCGTGTCGTGCAGAAGGGCAACCGCGATCGTCGATTCATCGAGGTGCATGTCGGTGAGGATGGCGGCGACTTCGAGCGGATGAGAAATATAGGGATCGCCGCTCGCGCGCTTTTGCTGGCCATGCTTCTGCATGGCGTAGACATAGGCTTTGTTCAGCAGTGCTTCATTGGCATCGGGCTTGTATTGCTGAACCCGCTCCACGAGCTCGTACTGCCGCATCATTCCAAAGCCACTCCGATAAAAATAAAAGCGCGCCAATCAACGATTGGCGCACACATGGGCAATAATATGCCTAAGCAATAAAGGCGCAAGATTGACGATTGGTAATCATCGCTCTTTTGCATCGCATGAAGCTGTTTCGGTATCACATCTGACCGATGTGACCGGGATCCGGCCTATGCGCTTAGTAGTCGTCGCTCTTTTCCGGCGGCACCAGGCCTTCGATGCCGGCAAGCAGCTCTTCTTCCGACATCTGGTCGAAAGTGATCGTCTCCGGCAGGTCGTCCTGCTCCTCGCTGTCGGCTGCGGCGACGCCGCCGGCGGCGATCATGCTTGCCGGATCGGGCTCGGGCTCGTCGACTTCGACATGCTTCTGCAGCGAATGGATCAGATCTTCCTTGAGGTCATCGGGCGAAAGCGTCTCGTCGGCGATTTCGCGCAGGGCCACGACAGGATTCTTGTCATTGTCGCGATCGATGGTGATCGAGGCACCCTGGGAAATCAGCCGGGCGCGGTGGCTGGCGAGCAGAACCAGCTCGAAGCGGTTCTCCACCTTGTCGATGCAATCTTCAACTGTGACACGGGCCATTGCCTGTCCTTTGCGGTCGTCATTTCGGGATTAGCACGCCCGATACAATTAAAACCGGGCAAATACAAGTTTTTCATTCCGGCGCCCCTCGTCTTTATCCGCGACTGAGCTAAATTTCCATGGAGAATGTCATAATTCCACCGAAGGTTGCTTGGAATATGCCGAATCGTGCCCTAAATCTTTCATATATGAATAATTCATAAAGTAAGGATCAAAGCGAAATAGAAACGCAAGATATTGTTTTTATTGAAGTTTGTCACCTGCGGATTTCGATTGCTCTCATTGGATTGGTAAGCGATGTTTGACCCACGCGAAAAAATTGCACTCTTCATTGACGGCGCCAACCTCTACGCTGCATCCAAGAGCCTCGGCTTCGACATAGATTACCGCAAGCTGTTGAAAGCATTCCAGAAACGCGGTTATCTGCTGCGCGCTTATTATTATACCGCTCTGATCGAGGATCAGGAATATTCATCGATCCGGCCGCTGATCGACTGGCTCGACTACAACGGCTACAAAGTCGTCACCAAGCCCGCCAAGGAATTCACAGATTCCATGGGTCGCCGGAAGATCAAGGGCAACATGGACATCGAGCTTGCGATCGACGCCATGGAACAGTCCGAGACGGTCGATCATCTTGTCATCTTCTCCGGCGACGGCGATTTCACCAATCTGGTCGAGGCGCTGCAGCGCAGAGGCCGCAAGGTCTCGGTGATCTCAACCATGGCGACGCAGCCGCCGATGATCGCCGACGACCTGCGTCGGCAGGCCGATCATTTCATCGATCTCTTGTCTTTGAAGGCTGAAATCGGTCGTGATCCTTCCGAGCGGGCGCCACGTCCGGTCGAAGTCGTCCCGGCCAGCGATTTCGAGGAGTGATCTCTCCACCATCTCGAAGCGGAGCTGCGAAGCTCCGCGGCACGGCAGCCGCGTTCCCGCATCGCCATGCTTTGGCATGCGCGCTGAACGACAGCGGCCGATCTTAGATCAGCCATTGTCCTTCAACAGGCGGCTCTTCTGCCGGTTCCAATCGCGTTCTTTCTCCGACTCGCGCTTGTCATGCAATTTTTTACCCTTGGCGAGCGCCAGTTCCATCTTCGCCCGACCGCGATCGTTGAAATAGATCTTCAGCGGGATAAGCGTCATGCCTTCACGGTTGACGGCAGAACGCAGGCGATGAATCTCACGGCCCGACAGCAGCAGCTTGCGGCGTCGGCGCGGTTCGTGATTGAAGCGGTTGGCCTGCAGATATTCCGGCAGATAGGAATTGATCAGCCAGATCTCGCCCCCCTCATCCGAGGCATAGGATTCGGCGATATTGGCCTTGCCCTCGCGCAGCGATTTGACCTCCGTGCCCATCAGCACGAGGCCGGCCTCGTAGGTATCGATGATCTCGTAGTTGAAGCGGGCCTTGCGGTTTTCGGCCACGACCTTGTTCACCACGCGCTGGCTGCCTTTGGGGGCCATGACGACATTCCATTCATTTAGAGCGCGAAAAGCCGCGCCCTCATTCCCGACCTCTATCTGAGGGCTTGCCCTTTATGTAAGGGAGCGACCCGGCCTTGTGAAGATGGCCGGTCTTTTCAGTTCAGCAGGCCGGCATGGCGCAGCGCGGCGTCGATCGCCGTTTCCGTGGCCGGCTCCAGCGTCGAAAGCAGCGGCGAGCGGACGTTGCGGCTCATGCGGCCAAGCCTGGAGAGCCCGTATTTGGCGCCGCAAAGACCCGGCTCGAGGAAGATCGCCTTGTGCAGCGGCATCAGCCGATCCTGATATTCCAGGGCGCGGGCATAATCGCCTGCGAGCGTCGCCGCCTGGAACTCGGCGCAGAGCCGCGGGGCGACATTGGCCGTTACCGAAATACAGCCGACACCGCCATGGGCGTTGAAGCCGAGCGCCGTCGCATCCTCGCCGGACAGTTGCCGGAAATCCGTGCCGCAGGTGATGCGCTGTTCGGAGACGCGCTCGATCTTACCCGTTGCATCCTTGACGCCGACGATATTGCTGTGCGCCTTGGCGAGCGCCCCCATCGTTTCCGGCGTCATGTCGACCACCGAGCGGCCGGGGATGTTATAGATATAGATCGGCAGATCGACGGCCTCGGCGATCGCCGAAAAATGCGCGATCAAACCCTTCTGCGTCGGCTTGTTGTAATAGGGAGTGACGACCAGAACGGCGTTCGCACCGACCTTTTCGGCATGCTGGGCAAGCTCGATCGCCTCACGCGTATTGTTCGAGCCGGCGCCGGCCATGACGGGGACGCGTTTTGCGGCAACCTCGATGCAAAGTTCCACGACCCGCTTGTGTTCGGCATGCGACAGCGTCGGGGATTCGCCCGTCGTGCCGACCGGAACGAGACCGGCGCTGCCTTCCTTGATCTGCCAGTCGACATGAGCGGCGAAACTATCTTCGTCGATCAGTCCGGCGTCGGTGAAGGGGGTGACGAGGGCGGGAATGGACCCATTGAACATGCAAAGCTCCTCACGACCAAATCCTTGCTTCGGCCGCATTCCATGAATAAGAGTTGCGCACCATAGAGCGCCGAAATCATCGCGACAAGCGCGGAGAGTTCGGTTTAGGGCAAATTCCGATAGCAGATGTGAATGAATTTTACCTGGTACGGTAAGGTTTCGTTAAGATGCCTCTAGCCTAATGGCAGGGCGTGTTTTCGGTGCGAGATCCCGGATGAAGAAAGCTGTCCTGATTCTGTCCGCCTTCGGCTTCATTGCCGCCGCGTGGGGCAGCGTTGCGTCGCCGCTTCCCGGCGAGAGCGCTGCCATGCCTGATGTCAAGCCGCTCGGCTTCATCCCCGAGACATCCATACCGGAGGCGATCACAACAGGCGCCATCCCGCGCAATCCGGCAGTGGCGCCTGTCAACAGCGACCTGAAAACCGGCCTCGACGCGCTTTCCGACAAGGACCCGCAGCTGGCGCTTTCGATCCGCGACAGCATGCGCGACGATACGCTTGACCGCCATATCCTCACCTGGGCGATCGCCGTTTCTGGATTGAAGGGCGTTCCCTCCTATGAAATCGCCAGCGCCGCGCAGGAGCTCAAGGGCTGGCCGGGTCTTTCGCGGCTGCGCGCCTATTCCGAGCGCGCGCTCTATGACGAAAATCCCGCCCCTTCCGCCGTGCTCGCCGCCTTCGGCGATACTGCGCCTGAGACGATGCAGGGCGCCGTCATCCTCGGCCGGGCGCTGGTTGCGACAGGCAAGCAGGCGCAGGCAGCAAAATATATCCGCAAGGTCTGGCGCGGAGAGGCTCTCGACAAGGCGACGGAGGACAAGATCCTCATCGAGTTTTCCGCGCTGCTGACGCCTGCCGACCATAAGGCGCGGATGGACTATCTGATGTATCGCGGCCGAGTGGCGCAGGCCAAGCGCTTCGGCGACATGGGCCAGGCGCAGTCGCTCTACAAGGCCTGGGCTGCCGTCGACGCCAAGGCCGGCAATGCCGGCGCCCTGCTTAACGCCGTCGATGCGAGATGGCGCGGCGATGCCGGCCTGCTGTTTGCCCGGATTGAATATCTGCGCAAGCAGGACAAATATGCCGAAGCGGCAGCGCTGCTGGAGCAGATGCCGCCCGAGCGCAGCGAACTCGTCAATTCCGGCGAGTGGTGGAACGAGCAGCGGATCATCAGCCGCGGCCTCGTCGACCAGGGGCAATTCAAGCCCGCCTATCGCATCGTCGCAAACTACGCCGCAACAAGCCCGACGGATATCGTCGAGGCCGAGTTCCATGCCGGATGGTACGCGCTTCGCGGCCTGCAGGACCCGACAACGGCGGAAAGACACTTCCGCAAGATCCTCCAGACATCAAACGGGCCGATCTCGGTTTCACGCGCCTGGTATTGGCTGGGCCGGGCAGCGGAGGCCGGCGGCCCCGGCCAATCCAGTGAATTCTATACGAAAGCCGCGAGTTTTCCCGGCACCTTCTACGGTCAGCTCGCGGCCGAACGGCTGGGGCGAAAGACGCTGAACGTCGCCTATCCCTCACCGAGCACGGCCGACCGGCAACGCTTCCAGGCGCGCGAAGCCGTGCAGGCGATCGCCCGGCTGGAAGCCGCAGGCCATGGATGGCGGGCCGATATTCTCTATCTCGCGCTCGCCGATCAGCTGCAGAGCCCCGGTGAATTGGCCGTCCTTGCAGCAAAGGCCGAGCAATCCGGCGATCATCATCTCTCGCTGCAGATCGGCAAGATCGCTTACGGGCGCGGCATCGATGTCGCAGCGCTGGCCTTTCCGGTCGGCGTGATCCCAGCGAACGCCAATATATCAGGCTCCGGCAAGGCACTCGCCTATGCCATCGCCCGGCAGGAAAGCGCCTTCAACCCGGCCGCCGTTTCGGCGGCGAATGCGCGCGGCCTGCTGCAGCTTCTGCCGGGAACAGCCCAGGCGGTGGCCAAGCGCCACAATATTACCTATTCCAAAGACAAACTGACGGCCGATGCCGGCTACAACGCGACGCTCGGCGCGCATTATCTCGGCGAGCAGATAGACGCCTTTGGCGGCTCCTATATCCTCACCTTCATTGCCTACAATGCCGGGCCGAAGCGGGTGCCGGAATGGATCGGCCGCTACGGCGATCCGCGCGGCAGGCCGATCGACGAGATCGTCGACTGGATCGAGCGCATCCCCTTCCCCGAAACGCGCAACTATGTGCAGCGGGTGATGGAGAATTACGAAGTCTACAAGGCCCGCCTTGGCCAGCCGACCGATATCGAACGCGACCTGATCGGCGGACGCAGCGCCTCCTGAAGCCGTTTGGTGCGGCTCGCAAAGCAGGCTACATCTTCGGGATCAACAGATCTCGAGGGGATGCGATGCCGGATACTTACGCAGGCGATTTCCAGGAACGGTTTTACACATCTTCCGACGGGCTGAGGCTTTATGCCCGCGACTACCGGCCCGACGAGGCCCTAACAGGCGGACGGCTGCCGGTAATCTGCCTGCCCGGGCTGACCCGCAATACGCGGGATTTTCATCGGCTGGCGCTGCTTCTCTCCCGCGACAGAACATCGCCGCGCAGGGTCATCGCACTCGATTCGCGCGGCCGGGGAAACTCGGCATGGGACGAGAATAAGGCGAACTACAATCTCGCCGTCGAAGCCGGCGACGTCATAGCCGCCTGCGCGGCGCTCGGCTTCGAGCGGGCGATCTTCATCGGCACATCGCGCGGCGGGCTGATCCTGCATCTGATCGCAGCGACGCGTCCGGCTCTCCTCGAAGCCGTCATCCTCAACGATATCGGGCCTGTGATCGAAGCTGAAGGGCTGGCACGAATCCGAGATTACCTCAACAATGGCAGGCAGCCGGCGGAGTGGAGCGAGGCGGCCGATATATTGAAGGAAAATCATGGGGCGTCGTTTACCGCACTTGCGGGGGAAGACTGGCGCGAGATGGCGCTTGCGCTTTATCGCGACGTCGGGGGAAGGCCGGTCGCCGATTTCGATCCGGCGATCGCAGATGCACTCAAATCGGTCGATTTCAGCCAGCCGCTACCCGATCTGTGGGAGCAATTCGAAAGCCTGAGCCGGTTGCCGCTCATGTTGATCCGCGGCGAGAATACGTCGCTGCTCTCAAAGCAGACGGCCGACGAAATGGCACGCCGCCATTCCGGACTGGTTCTGCACACCGCGGCGAAGCAAGGGCATGCACCGCTCCTCCATCTCGGCAGCATCCCCGCAATGATTCAGGCTTTTCTCGCCAATTGCCGATAAGCGCTTTGATCTCCATCTATCGAGACAGTGACCAAAAGCAGAAAGCCCGGCTCAAGAGCCGGGCTTTCCGTATTGCCTAATCTGGTCAGATTAGAACGCACGCTGCAGGCGGAAGTAGCCCGTCGTGGAGTCGTCAGCATCTTCCGGATCGAGGTACTGAACCGAAGCCTTGGCGTAGAAGTTGTCGACGATCTGGTAATCAACCGTCAGACCGGCCTTCCAGGCATCGCCGTTGCCGAAGTCGTCGCCAGAAACGTAGTAGTCGCTGTAGTACTGGACGCCAGGGGTGATCTTGAGCTTGTCGGTTGCCTTGATTGCGTATTCGGCAGCAACAGCCCATTCAGCCTTGGTGTAGTAGGAGCTCGGGCCGGTAGCGTATACGGCAGCGAGGCCGAGCGTGCCGGGACCGATGTCAACCGTACCCATTGCACGGACAGCACCTTCTTCGTTGTCGACGTCGTAGCCGGCAGTGATCTGGTAGCTGAACGCGCCAGCCTTGCCGCCGAGACCGACTGCAACACCAACGTTGTTGGCTTCTTCGTCCGTCTTGTAGAAGCCGTCTTCGAGTTCATCGACGCTGATGCCAGCGTAGAAGTCAGAGGTTTCGTACTGATAACGGATGGAGTTATGCAGGGTGACCGGAGAGCCGATATCGTCGGTTTCGCCAGAGAGGCCATCGTCCCACCAGCTGTAGAACAGACCAGCGCGGAAGCCGGCGATGTCGAGGTAAGCGGAGTCGAGCTTGGCACCCTGATCGGTGGCGTTGTCAGCATTGAACTGCATGACGATGACGCCGGTCAGCGGACCGTATTCGGTGTCGCTCTTGGCCGTGAACTGAACCTGACCACGGCTGAAGGCATCCCAGTCAGAGTCGCCGCCGACATCTTCGCCGACGTTAACCTGGAAACGGATGTAGCCGTTGATCTTGAGGCAGGTTTCGGTGCCCGGGATGTAGAAATAGCCGGTGCCGTAAGCGTCGCAAACGCGGACGTATTCAACCGGTTCCGGCTCGGCAGCAACGATAGCGTCAGCAGCCTGAGCACCGGAAACTACTGCGAGAGCAGCAGCGGAGCCGAGAAGAAGGCTCTTGATGTTCATAAATGACCTCCAATTCAAAGTTTCGATCGGGTTTGGGATCTTTCGCTGAGCAGCGTTCCCTGCCCCATCCCCGTGTTTCAAGAAGTGGACGATCAGTCGCCCTTGCTTCCGACGCTGAAAATACAAGACGGAAGCCGTCACGCAATCACCAACTTACTCGGATGGGGGGTTTGCGGGAGCCTTCCCGACATTCTGTTGCTGAAAGGACACAAGTCGGGCAACCAGCCCCGATTTCCTTTATGCTTTGTTAAGAAAACCCTGATTTTGCGGCTGCTTAGCTCTGATCGACAAAGAATTGGACATGCGCTTTGTGACACATTCGCGACACTTTTTTGACAAAATCCGGTTCTTTCTGGGATACCGTAGCGCTGGGAAGCGTAACCGGAGGTGCACCAATCCGCTTTCGTCACCTGCCGATGCAGGGCGCGGGAAGTGATTCCCGCAAAGCGATTCTCTCGCTCGAGGCGGAGAGACCTTCCCGTCGCGTGGCCGCAAAGCCCCGCTGCATCATTCAATAAAACCGGGAACCGATTTAAGGAATTACGCAGCGACTCAAAGTCGCTTCAGCGTCCATTGTCCGCCTGAAAAGACGCGCGGCGCTGTAATCGACGAAGCGAATATGATTCCTGGCAGGAACTAAGAAGCGGCAGACTCTTGGAAAATCGGAATGGCGGAGAAGATGGGATTCGAACCCACGATACGCTTTTGACGTATACTCCCTTAGCAGGGGAGCGCCTTCGACCACTCGGCCACCTCTCCGGTGCGGCCTAACTATGGTGACCGGCCTGTGAATGCAAGAGTTTTTTGAATTTTCACCAGAAGAAATACAGCAGGCAGCCTTTCGGCTGGCTGCGCAAACAGAACGGCATTTCCTGCCGTGATCAGAAGAAATTAATCGCGCTTCGTTGTCTTGGCGAAAGACGCCGAGCCTTGCCGCCCGGCCTCCGGCAGGATCAGCGAATCCAGGACGGCGTTACCGCCGGCGCCAATCCCCTGCGACAACAGGTGCTGATTTAGCCGAGCAGCCTCTTGAGGTCGGCAGAGGGGTCGGCGAGAATCGATCTGTCGGGATTGATCCCGGATTCCAGCAGTTTCTTTCCGGTCACATAGGCTTTCGCGTCGTTTATCGCATCGACGGCAATCAGCAGGCCATCCCTGAAGTACCAGACGGAGTGGGCGCCTTCGCGGGCGCCGGGGCGCAGCAGCGTCTCGTCATAACCGAGATTGAAGCCGGCGATCTGCAGCTTGACGTCATACTGATCGGACCAGAACCATGGCTTCGGCTCATAGGGCTCGCTGCCACCGGCGATGACGGCAGCCGCCGCTTCGGCCTGGTCGACGGCGTTCTGCACCGATTCGAGCCTGATGCGGCCGCCCTGCCAGGGAAGGGCGGCGCAATCGCCGGCGGCAAAGATCGACGGATCGGAGGTGCGGGCGAATTCGTCGACGACAATGCCGTTGGCGACTTCGAGGCCGGCTTCCTTGGCGAGCTGGTCGTTCGGCGCGACGCCGATGCCGACGACGGCGAAGTCGATATCGATGACCGAACCGTCGGAAAGTGCGGCGCCGGTGACGCGGCCATCCGTGCCGATCAGATGCTTGAGCCCCGTCTTTTCCCGAATCACCACGTCATGGCTTTCATGGATCCCGCGCATGATGTCGGCGGTCTCCTTCGCCGCGACGCGCTGCAGGATACGGTCGGCCATCTCGATGACGGTCACCTCAAGGCCGCGATGGCGGGCGACGGCTGCCGCCTCGAGACCGATATAACCGCCGCCGATGATGAGGACGCGGCGACCGGGACGCATCTCTTCGGCGAGCAGATCGGCATCGCGCTTGTCGCGGGCGACATAGACGCCTTCGAGATCACCGCCGATTGCGGCCGGCAGCCGGCGCGGCGTCGAGCCGGTGGCCAGCGCCAGCGTGCCGTAATCGAGAACGGAGCCGTCCTGCAGGAGAACCTGCTTGGTGTCAGGCTTGATCTGCTCGGCCCAGGTCGAAACGCGAAGGTCGACATCGTTGTCGGCATACCAGTGCTCGGCGCGGAACAGCAGACGGTCGAAAGCCATTTCGCCGAGCAGGTATTTCTTCGAAAGCGGCGGGCGCTGATAGGGCGCCACGTCCTCCGCGCCGATAAGGGTGATCGGGCGCGTGTCCTTCAACGCACGCAGCTTGGCCGCCAATGCGAAACCGGCCTGTCCCGCGCCGATGATCACCAGTCTATCCGTCACGATCTCACTCCTGAAGCTGCGCCCGACACTCGCGCCGAGGCTATCCCCTCCAGCGCCGCGCGTCTTCAGACGCGCAAAGGACGCTGTAGCACTTTCAATTTGCCGCATACTCTTCAAATCGATTCCGATTTAAGGATTATGCAGCGGCCTCATACGCCGTCAACGGAAAGCGGCCTCTTACATTCAGCCGATCTCGATCCAACGGCGCTCGTGGAAGGACTGTGCCATGGCATGCACCGACTTCTCTATCCTGAGACCGTCTTCGAATGTCACGATCGACGACGGCTCGCCTGAAATTGCCCGGATCAGCTCGCGGCATTCGATGATCTTCAGATCGTTGAAGCCGAGGCCATGGCCGGGCGCCGGGATGAAGCGATCATAGGGCCGATGGACGGGCGCCGCCAGTATCTTGCGGAAGCCCTGTTCCGAGCCGCGCCCCTCGGCCTGATAGAGTTCGAATTCGTTCATGCGCTCCTGGTCGTAGACGATCGAGCCTTTCGAGCCGAAAATCTGCAGGGCGATGCGGCCCTTGCGGCCCCAGGCGGCGCGATTCGCCATCAACACGGCGGAGATGCCGCCGCCAAGCCGCATCAGCACGTTGGCGCCATCGTGGTTTTCGACGGCACGGCGACCACCTTCGCTCAAAGGGCGATCGGCATAGGGTTTCACCATATCCGTTATGACGGCCTCGACATGGCCGAAGAGGTACCAAAGCAGCGATAGCGGATGCACGGCGAAATCGTCGAGGGCGCCGTAGCCGGCGGAAAGCTCGCTCTTCCAATAAAAGAAGACATCGGGATCGGCCATGAAGTCCTCGTCCATCTCGACGCGGATGTGGTTGACCGTACCGATGGCGCCCTCCCCAATCAGCGTCCTGATATGCCGCATGACGGGATTCTGGATGTAATTGTAACCAAGGGCGGCGACCTTGCCGGACCGCTTTGCGGTTTCCAGCATGCGCTCGGCATCGGCATAGACCGGCGCCATCGGCTTTTCGCACCAGACATGCTTGCCGGCTTCGAGGGCTGCAATCGCCATCTCGGGGTGGAACTGATTGGGCGTCGTGACGGAGACGACGTCGACCTCGGGGTCGGCGATCAGCGCCCGCCAGTCCGCCGTCGCCTTCTCGAAGCCGAATTCACCGGCACGGGCCTCAGCAAGCCCGGCATTGGCTTCGGCCAGATGCACGAGACGCGGACGCTCGACATCGCCGAACACAGTCTTCACCGCATTCCACGCCAGCGCATGGCATTTGCCCATATAACCGGTGCCGATCAAACCGATGCCGAGTGGCTTCATTTCCGTCTCCTCCAGAGCTGCGCGCGGATTTTTGGAATATTTGGATCATTTTGACAAGAGACCTACGCATGGCATTTCTCGCGCCCTTCCCCGCACAACTGTCCAAAAGCCTTCAATTACAGGCGATTAAAAACAATTAGGCGTGTCGTTTGAAATCGTCTATGTTCGACAATATGGAATATTTGTTTCATCTCGTGAGCCGCAAGCATGGATAACGATCCCAAGAGGCACGCGCGTGTGCCGCGCGATTTTGAAAGCCTGCGCAGCACCATCATCGAGCGCAAGGCGAACATGCCGAAGCGGCTGGCGCAGGTCGCAGCCTTCGCGCTCGGCAATCCCGACGAAATCGCCTTCGGCACGACGGCGAGCATCGCGGCCGCCTCGGACGTCCAGCCCTCGACGCTGGTGCGCCTGGCGCATCATCTGGGGTATGGAGGCTTTTCCGACCTGCAGAGCATCTTTCGCGAAAGATTGCGCGACCGGACGCTGAGTTACGAAGAGCGGCTCGTCACGCTGGAGCAATCGAGCGGCGACGATGAGGACGCCAATCTGCTTTCCGGCTTCATTGCCGCGGCCAACCAGTCGGTCAACCGGTTGGCGGCGACAGTGCAGAGCGATACTTTCACGAAAGCGGTGAATATCCTTGCCGGCGCCGAGACGATCTATCTGATCGCCAAACGGCGCTCCTACCCGCTGACGGCGCACATGACCTACGCTTTTTCCAAGCTCAACATCCGCCACCAGATCGTCGCCTCGCCGAACGGCGTCGATCCGGAGATGGTGCAGTTTGCAACACCCAGGGATGCGGCGATCGCGGCGAGCTTCTCGCCCTATGCGGCCGACAGCCTCAGCCAGAGCCAGGAACTTGCCGACCGCGGCGTGCCCGTTATCGCGATCACCGATTCGGCTTTCTCGCCGCTTGCCGCCTGTGCCACGCACTGGTTCGAGGTGGCGGAGGCCGATTTCGCCGGCTTCCGCTCGCTTTCGGCTTCGATGGCGCTCACCATGGCACTGCCGGTTGCAATTGCCGAGCGGCGGCGCAAGCGGCAGCAGTCAAAACCTGTAAAAGGCAAAATGGAATAAACATTCCGAATTGACAAAATCTCGGAACCAATGTTTCATTATTGAAAATTCGCAGGCACTGGAAGCCGCGCAAAATCTAGCGGGAGGACATCATGGTACAATCGAATCCGGGTTCGCAGCCGGAGCCGGCGCTTGATGTGATCACCATCGGCCGTTCCTCGGTCGATCTTTACGGTCAGCAGATCGGTTCACGGCTGGAGGATATCGCCTCCTTCGCCAAGTCCGTCGGTGGCTGCCCGGCCAATATCGCTATCGGCACGGCGCGGCTCGGCCTCAAATCCGGCCTCATCACCCGCGTCGGCGACGAGCAGATGGGACGCTTCATCCGCGAGCAGTCGGCGCGCGAAGGTGTCGCCACAGACGGTATCATCACCGACAAGGAGCGGCTGACGGCGCTGGTGCTGCTTGCGGTCGAGGCCGAGGGCGTCTCGCCGATGATCTTCTATCGATCGGACTGCGCCGATATGGCGCTCGATGAAGGCGATATCGACGAAAATTTCATCAGATCGTCGCGCGCCGTTCTCGTTTCCGGCACGCATTTCTCGCGGCCGAATACCGAGGCCGCGCAGCGCAAGGCGATCCGTATCGCCAAGGCGAACGGCCGCAAGGTAATCTTCGACATCGATTACCGGCCGAACCTGTGGGGACTTGCCGGCCATGCGGAAGGCTTCGAGCGCTACGTGAAATCCGACCGGGTCTCCTCGAAGATGAAGGAGACGCTGCCGGACTGCGACCTCATCGTCGGGACAGAAGAGGAAATCCTGATCGCTTCCGGCGCCGACGACGTGCTCGGTGCGCTGAAGGAGATTCGCCGCCTGTCGCCGGCAACGATCGTACTGAAGCGCGGCGCGATGGGCTGCATCGTCTATGACGGGCCGATTGCCGACGATCTCGAGGCCGGCATCGTCGGCCAGGGTTTCCCGATCGAAGTCTTCAACGTGCTCGGTGCCGGCGATGCCTTCATGTCCGGCTTCCTGCGCGGCTTCCTGCGCGACGAGCCGCTGAAGACGTGCGCCACCTGGGCCAATGCCTGCGGCGCCTTCGCCGTTTCCCGCCTGCTCTGCTCGCCGGAATATCCGACCTGGGCGGAACTCGACTTCTTCCTGACGAACGGCAGCAAACACCGGGCACTGCGCAAGGACGAGGCGATCAACCATATCCACTGGGCCTCGACCCGGCGCGGCGAAGTCCCGCTTCTGATGGCGCTGGCGATCGACCACCGCTCGCAGCTCGTCAGCGTCGCCGATGAGCTCGGCGTCGGCCATGAGAAGATCGGCGCCTTCAAGCGGCTGGCGGTCGCGGCGGCGGCACGGGTGTCGAACGGCCGCGACGGCTACGGCATGCTGATCGACGAACGTTTCGGCCGCGACGCCTTCTTCGACGCGGCAACGAAGAATTTCTCTTGGATCGGCCGACCGGTGGAATTGCCGGGCTCGAAGCCGCTGCGCTTCGAATTCAGCCAGGATATCGGCTCGCAGCTTGTGGAATGGCCGCTCGGTCATTGCATCAAGTGCCTGTGCTTCTATCATCCCGATGATCCGGCTGACCTGAAGACGGAGCAGCAGGAGAAACTGCGCACGCTGTTCGAGGCCGCCCGCAAGGTCGGCCGCGAGTTGCTGGTGGAGATCATCGCCGGCAAGAACGGGCCGCTCACCGACGATACGATCGCGACCGCGCTGGAAGAGCTTTATGCGCTCGGCATCAAGCCGGACTGGTGGAAACTCGAGCCGCAGGCATCGAGCCAAGCCTGGAAGAAAATCGATGCGGTGATCGCCAAAAATGATCCATGGTGCCGCGGTATCGTGCTCTTGGGCCTCGAGGCGCCCGCCGACGAGCTGATCTCCTGCTTCGAGGCGACGCTGGCGGCTCCCTCCGTCAAGGGCTTCGCCGTTGGCCGGACGATCTTTGCCGATCCGGCGCGCGCCTGGCTTTCGGGCGAAATAAACGACGAGGAGGCGATCGCCGACATGGCCGGCCGCTTCCGGCAACTGACCGAAGCGTGGCTGAAGACGCGTGGGCGTCACTGAGAATTAAGACCCTCCCCAACCCCTCCCCGCAAGGGGGAGGGACTTAACTTGAGGCTCGCCTCACGCCATGAGCGAACGTTCTTTTGGACGAGATCCTGCGGCGAGAATGGTGAGAGCCCGCCAGGTTAACCCCTCCCCTTGTGGGGAGGGTTGGGGAAGGAAAAAACGTGAAAGAAAGATTGCGGGAGGACCCGATGGGCAAGACGATACGGTTGACGATGGCGCAGGCCGTCGCGCATTTCCTCAAGAAGCAGATGACGATCGTCGACGGCAAGAAGGTGCAGATCTTCGGCGGCGTCTGGGCGATCTTCGGTCACGGCAACGTCGCCGGCATCGGCGAGGCGCTCTATCAGGTGCGCGGCGAATTGACGACCTATCGCGCCCACAACGAACAGGGCATGGCGCATGCCGCGATCGCCTATGCCAAGGCGAATTTCCGCACGCGCTTTATGGCCTGCACGACCTCGATCGGCCCCGGCGCACTGAACATGGTGACGGCCGCGGGCGTCGCGCATGTCAATCGTATTCCCGTTCTCTTCCTGCCGGGCGACGTCTTTGCCAACCGTGCGCCGGATCCGGTGCTGCAGCAGATCGAGGATTTCGGCGATGGCACGGTTTCGGCCAATGATGCCTTCCGTCCGGTTTCGCGCTATTTCGACCGCATCACCCGGCCCGAGCAGATCATCACGGCGCTGAAGCGCGCCATGCAGGTCCTGACCGACCCCCTGGATTGCGGCCCGGTGACACTGTCGCTCTGCCAGGACGTTCAGGCGGAAGCCTATGATTATCCGGAAAGCCTGTTCGATGAAAAGGTCTGGACAACCCGCCGGCCGCAGCCGGATGCGGACGAGCTGGCAAATGCCATTGCGCTGATCAAGGCGTCGCGCAAGCCGGTGATCGTTGCCGGCGGCGGCGTGCTTTATTCGCAGGCGACGCAGGAGCTTGCCGCTTTTGCCGAAGCCCACGGCCTTCCCGTCGTCGTCACCCAGGCCGGCAAGTCATCGATCAACGAGACCCATCCGCTGGCGCTCGGCTCGGTCGGCGTCACCGGCACCTCGGCAGCAAATGCGATCGCGGAAGAGACGGACCTCGTCATCGCCGTTGGCACCCGCTGCCAGGATTTCACCACCGGCTCCTGGGCGCTGTTCAAGAACGACAGCCTCAAGATGGTCGGCCTCAATATCGCCGCCTATGACGCGGTGAAGCACGATAGCCATCCGCTGGTGGCCGATGCCCGCGAAGGGCTGAAGGCGCTTTCGGCAGGGCTTTCCGGCTGGAAGGCGCCGGCAGCACTCGCGGAGAAGGCGGCCGCGGAGAAGAAGGTCTGGATGGAGGCTGCGGCCAGGGCGATGGCCACGAGCAATGCCGCCCTGCCCTCCGATGCGCAGGTGATCGGCGCGGTGGCACGCACGATCGGCGGCGAGAATACGACGGTTCTTTGCGCTGCAGGCGGCCTTCCCGGCGAATTGCACAAGCTCTGGCCGGCGACCGCGCCTGGCAGCTATCACATGGAGTACGGCTTCTCCTGCATGGGCTATGAGATTGCCGGCGGTCTCGGCGCCAAGATGGCGCATCCCGAACGGGATGTCGTCGTCATGGTCGGCGACGGCTCCTACATGATGATGAATTCCGAGATCGCGACGTCGGTCATGCTCGGCCTCAAGCTCAACATCGTCGTGCTCGACAATCGCGGTTATGGCTGCATCAACCGATTGCAGATGGGAACAGGCGGCGCCAACTTCAACAATCTGCTGAAGGACTCCTATCACGAGGTGATGCCGGAGATCGATTTCCGCGCGCATGCCGAAAGCATGGGCGCCATCGCCGTCAAGGTCGGTTCCATCGCGGAACTCGAGCAGGCGATCATCGATTCGAAGACGAACGACCGCACCTCGGTCTTCGTCATCGACACCGATCCGCTCATTACCACGGAAGCCGGCGGCCATTGGTGGGATGTCGTGGTGCCTGAGGTCAGTCCTCGCGAACAGGTCAACGAAGCGCGCAAGGGCTATGTCGAAGCACGCGCCGCCCAACGCATCGGCTGACCGACTGCATAATTCCTTCAATCGGCATCGATTTAAGGACAAAATTATGCAGCAATTCGAGGTGCTACAGCGTCCTTTGCGCGTCTGGAAAGGCGCGCGGCGCTGTCGTGCCACCATTTTTCGGAGGAGCGTCCCGGCTCTTCCGCAATGCTTTTAAGGAGAATGTTGATGAAGGCCAAACTCGGCATGTCGCCCATCGCGTGGTGGAACGACGATCTTCCTGAGCTCAGCGACGATGTGTCCCTCGAGGAATGCCTGCGGCAATCGCGCAGCGCCGGTTTCACCGGAATGGAACAAGGTCGCCGCTTCCCCAGCAATCCGGAAGAGATGCTTCCCATCCTGCGCGCCGCCGACGTGACGCTGTGCGGCGGCTGGTTTTCCGGCACGCTTGTCAATGAGGAGCTTGCCGCCAACAAGGACCGCATCGCGCCGATGATTGCGCTGTTCAAGGCGGTCAATGCGCCTTGCATCGTTTATGGCGAAGTCGGCCGCTCCATCCAGGGCGATCGCTCCAAGCCGCTCGCCACCAAGCCGCGCCTCTCCGATGACGAGATGAAGGCCTATGCGCGGCGCGTCACGGAATTCGGGGAATGGTGCGCCGAGCAGGGCATGCCGCTTTCCTATCATCACCACATGGCTGCCGTGGTCGAAACCGAGCCGGAACTCGACGCCTTCATGCGCTCTTCGGGTGAAGGCATTCCGCTGCTGCTCGATGCCGGGCATCTCGCCTTTGCCGGCGGCGACGTGCTGCGCGCCATCGACAATCACCACGCCCGCATCAACCATGTTCACGTCAAGGACATCCGCAAGCCCGTGGTCGATGGGCTGGACCGCAGCCGGCAGTCCTTCCTCGATGCGGTGGCGCTCGGCGCTTTCACGGTGCCCGGCGACGGTTCGCTCGATTTCGGCGCCATCGTCCAGCGGCTGGCCGATCACGGCTATGAAGGCTGGTTCGTCGTCGAGGCCGAACAGGATCCACGCAAGGCACCGCCGCAGAAAATGGCCGAGATCGGCCATGCCGAACTTATGCGCGTCATGACGGCCGCGGGTTATACCGTGGAAACGGAAGGTTTTCCAAAGGGATAACAGAACGAAAGACCCCTCCCCTCCGGGCACCTTCTCCCCACCGGGGAGAAGGGGGAATGGAAACGGCGAGGCATGTCCCTTCTCCTCTCGGGGAGAAGGTGGCGGCAGCCGGATGAGGGAGGCCGCATCCGCCAATTTACGAGGAGAAACACCAATGCCAAACCTCAAGGTGAAACCGTCCGGCACGCATGGCCGCGTCACGCACGTCACCCCGGAAAATGCCGGCTGGACCTATGTTGGCTTCGATCTGCATCGGCTGAAGCCGGGCGAGACCGTTTCGGGAGAGACGGGCGATCGCGAAGTCTGCCTCGTCTGGGTGACCGGCAAGGGCAAGGCATCGGCCGGCACCAGGGATTTCGGCACGCTCGGCGGCCGCATGAGCCCGTTCGAAGGCGCCCCGCATGCGCTCTATATCCCGATGGAATCGACATGGTCGGTGACGGCGGAGACCGATCTGGAGCTTGCCGTCTGCTCGGCGCCCGGCGGCGGCACCTATCAGGCAAAGGCCATCCCGCCCGGCACGCATCCGCAGGTAACGCGCGGCAAGGGCACGAATGTGCGCTACGTCAACAATATCATGCCGGAGGACGACAGCTCGGCCCATTCGCTGCTGGTCGTCGAGGTGATCACGCCGGGCGGCCACACCTCCTCCTATCCGCCGCACAAGCACGACCAGGACGACCTGCCGAACGAGAGCTTCCTGGAAGAGACCTATTACCATCGCCTCAATCCGCCGCAGGGCTTCGGCTTCCAGCGCGTCTACACCGACGATCGCTCGCTAGACGAGGCAATGGCGATCGAGGACGGTGACGTGACGCTGGTGCCGAAGGGCTATCACCCCTGCGCCGCCTGCCATGGCTATGATCTCTATTATCTCAACGTCATGGCCGGACCGAAGCGGATCTGGAAGTTCCACAATGCCGCCGAACATGAGTGGCTGATGAAGGCGTGAGGATGTCTCAGATCGCTAAATAATCTGACAGCGCAAAATCGCCGCTGATGGTTCACTGCCTCCATCCAAACACGGATGGAGGATCACCATGCATAGCTCTAATTCCACAATCTCGGCCCGCAATATGCGGCCCGGCCTGTTCCTTGCCATAGCCACCGCAGCACACTGGCTGGAGCGCAAAATGAACGAACGGCGCAACTGCAATGCGCTGATGGAGCTGTCCGACGAGCAACTGAAGGATATCGGCCTTTCCAGGGGGCAGACCGAAAGCGACGTCCATGTCTACAGTCGCTACTGAAACTTGAGCGTGATATTGTGCCCCGCAGCGCCGCGCGTCTTTTCAGACGCGCAGAGGACGCTGCAGCATTTTGGATTGCTGCATAATTCTTTAAATCGATTCCGATTTAGGGAATTATGCAGTGGTCGCCTCGTCGGGCGGCCTGTCTGACCCGGAACATGCCATGTCGCAGTTTTCAACAGCACCGCTCCTGAAAACGAAGACGGTCACCATTCGTGACATTGTCTGCAATGGCGAATGCCGCCACAAGAGCGACGAGGAATGCGCCCACAGGACGAGCCTCGTCTATCCCTATCGCGGCGTATTCATGCGGCATGTCGGCCGCAACGACACGGTGGCCGAAGCCAATCAGGTCGTGTTTTTCAATGCCGGCCAGGGATATCGGATCAGCCACCCCATCGAGGGCGGCGATGCTTGTATCGATCTGGCGATCGACGAATCCATGCTCGAAGAACTCACGCCGAAGGATCAGGTGCAGCCCGGCCAGGCCTTTTCCTTCCGCCGTCAGCGCCGGCGGATCGATCCGCGCGCCCAGGCGCTGGTCGCGCTCCTGCGTCATGGTCTGCGCCGCAACGTCGCCGAAACGCTGGAGGCGGAGATACTGGCGCTGACGCTGGTGCGCCGCTCGCTCGGCGAACGCACATCGCACGCAGCGGGCGCCAGCGCCGGCCGGCAGAAACTTGTCGACCGGGCCAAGCTGGTGCTCTCCTCCGATCTCGCACGACGCTGGACGCTTGCGGAAATCGCCTCGGAAGTCGGCGTGTCGCCGGTTTATCTCACCCAGGTCTTCCAGCAGGTCGAGGCCACACCGCTTTATCGCTACCAGTTGCGGCTGCGGCTTGCCCGGGCGCTCGATCTGCTCGGCCAGTATGAGGATCTGACGGCGCTCGGTCTCGATCTCGGCTTTTCCAGCCACAGCCACTTCAGCGCGTCCTTCAAGCAGTCCTTCGGGCAGACTCCGGCCGAATTCCAGCGCTCGGCGCAGCTACGGCGCAGGTAAAAGCCTCCGTAAATCGCTAAAGATTTCGACAGCGGCGATGCGGTCTTCGATGATCTTATGAGCCTGTCCCGATCTGGGGACGATAACCGGAGGATCACCAGATGAAGAAGACCACATGCGCTGCGTGCGACTGCGAACTCGGTGCGGAAACCATCACCGTCAAGCTCGGGGGCAAGACTGTCGAGGTCTGCTGCCAGGAATGCGCCGAGGCGTTGAACGAGGCGGAAGCTGCGACATCGGCCGCTTCGAGCGCCAATGAATGACGGTATCAGATAGAGCCGCCAGTGAACTGACCCCGAGGGTTGATGTTAACCTTCGGGGGTCAATTCACGAGGCGGCACGGCTTTGCCGTATCAGGCGGGCAGAAGCCCATAGCGCCAACCGCGGCGTTTGGCGTTCTGCGACAGCACCAGGACGGCAAGGATGACCATGCCTGCCTCGGCAAAGACCGGCACCATCCAGATTCCCTGCTCGCCGAAGATGAAGGGAAGCAGGAAGGTGAGCGGCAGGGTCAGCAGATAGGGCCGCGACAGGCCGAAGATCGCGGCGCGCGGCGCATCGCCGATCGATTGGAAATAGGACGACAGGATCAGCATCTGCCCAAAGAGAAAATAGGCGGCGATCGTCCAGGGCAGAATTCGCCTGACCTCGGCTGTTATGGCGGGATCGGCGACGAAGAAGGCGCCAAGGCGGCCAGCCAGCAACTCGACGGTAATCTCCACCAAAGTGCAATAGACGAGTGCTGCGAGCATGGCGATCTGCAGGCTGCGGCCGACGCGAAGCCCGAGGCCGGCACCGTGATTGTTGCCGGCGATCGTCTGCAGGGCGATGCTGAGGCCAAGCAGCGGCAGATAGGTGAAGGTCATGATCCGGGTGATGATGCCGTAGGCGGCAATCGTGGCGACATGATCTGCCACTCTCCAGAGCGAGACATTGATCAGAATGGCGGCCGAGGCCAGCGATATGCCGATGAAGCCGAGGCTCATCGGCGCGCCGAAGGCGACGATGCCACGCCATTCGGCAAGTGCTGCTCCAGAGGACGGCCTGAGTGCCGTGGGCCGACGCCAGCGGTAGGCGAGCACGGCTGCAAGACAGACGAATTGCGAGGCGATGGAGCCGGCTGCCGAACCGAGCACGCCCCAATGCATCACCGCCATGAACAGCCAGTTGGCGAAGATGTTGAGCAGCGAGGCCGACAGCGTCACCAGCGTCATGAAGCCGATCTTGCCTTCGCAGCGCAATCCGTCGAGATGCAGCGACAGAAAGAAGCTGACCGGCGCACAGGCGATCATCGCGCCCATGAACAGCGTTGCGCCATCGGTTACGGCGGAATTGCCGGCAGCACCGGCACCGATGATCTGCCGGCCCACCGTCCAGTAGACCAAATTGAGGATAAGGGTAACGGCGAGCGCCAGCGCATGCGCGCCGGCAAAGACCCGACGCGCACCATCGCGATTGCCGGCACCCAGCCGGCGGGCGAGGATGCTTGCCATGCCGTTCGAGACGAGCGATTGCAGGGCGATCAGCAGCATCAGCCCCGGGAAAATCAGGCTGACGGCAGAGAGCGCGTCGGGGCCGACATAGGCACCGAGGAAATAGGCGTCGACGACGGTGAACAGGCCGTTGACGGTGGTGATCGCGACGATCGGCGCCGCCGTCTTGATGAAGACGCCCGGCAGCCAGCCGGTGAGGAAGGCATTGCCTTGGGAAAGATCGGTCATGGAGAAATCCGTGTCATATCGGCGAGTCCCGAGCCCGGCTTGTAACCATGCGGATTCGGGCCGCCTCAAAAGAAAGAGAGAAGCAACTTACAGGTCGAGCACCAGATGCGGCAGACCGTTCGAGGTCTTTCTCGGCGATACGCCGTCGGCATCGATCTGCGCGTTCACGCGCCTGCGAAAGGCCGAGAAGCTCTCGAAGGTGACGACATCCACCGGCTCGTCGAAATGGATGGTGATCCTGTGGAGATCGCCGCCCGGCAGGGCCGAAAGCGCCAGAACCTCGCCGGTGAACGGCTGGTTGAGATAACGGCCGCGAATATGCGCGCCGACGAAAAGCGGCGCCTTTGGAGCGGCATTGGGCTTTGCCGCAAGGGCTGCGAGCGTGTTCCAGTCGCGCACGCCGTGCTGGCGGGCGATCATTTCCAGCGCCGCACTGTGGGTCAGCGGAGTGCCGCGATCGTTCATCGCCTGGCGCAGACGCTTGGCCTGAGCCTTCAATTCTTCAATGGCAGGATAGGTCGTCATGGAGTGAGCCTTCACAAGGCATGCTCTTCGACTGCGGATGGGAGCTCGCATTGCCGCCAGTCAGCATGCACAAGGGGCCGTGACCATGATCGCGAGGGCTTCACCATGGATTTTCATCCGCGAGCGGCCGGTGCCTCGAACCGACCCTTGTATGCGGCAAGGACGCAGGCATGTCAAGAATGGCGCATATGCGCTGGGAAATGAGCAAATTTGGAGCAAACCTGCCCGAAATCGGTGCGATTTTCCCGCAGATTTCACCGACGCATTCAATTCTAACGATGTTCTTCAGCAAGCGTCAGCATTCCTAAGCTAATATCCTGTCCTATACCAGCGGAGGCTAAAAGGGCCTTTCAGATGCACCTCGACACAGAACACTCCAAGCCGGAACGTGCTTACAGGGAATTCAATCTCGACAGGCCGGGCAACATCATCTTCGTCGGCCATCATCTCAGCACCGGAACGCAGGTGCGCTGCCTGATCCGCACGATCACGCTCGCCGGCGCCCTGCTCGAAGTCAGCCCCAACCTGGAAATGCCGAGCCATTTCTTCCTCGAAATCCTCGGCATCCATGACGAGATCGGCTCGACCGTCGTCAAGCGCGAAGGCGAATTGGTGACGATCAGCTTCAACATGCTGCTCAATCCGGAATTCCTGCACCACGTGCTGCGGCTGAGTTTCGAAAGCTGAGGCCTTTGGCGATCCGCGAAGCATCGCGGCGCATCGCCTTTGTTTCGGCGCCCCGCCGCGCAGCGAGACGCGCGATGATCGGAACGACCCAGAGAAATCCGCGCCATTCCGGCCTATCAAGCGGATCGGCAAAGCGATTGCGGCGGATCCGGCGATTGCGGGTTTCGACTTCCTTAAAGAGAGTAACCCAGTTGAGATCCATTGCTTCGTCCTCCATCTATTGGCTCGTGCACTTGAGCTAAGCCTTCGCGCCCATCCGATGTAGAGGCGTGGGGGAAAGGGGGTTTTCATCCATGAAAGATGCCAGCTGGGACGACCTGCAGCTTTTCTTCCATGTCGCGACCGGCGGCGGGCTTTCGGCGGCGGCTCAGCGCACCGGGCTCAGCGCACCGACCATCGGCCGGCGCATGCTGGCGCTCGAACGGGTGACGGGCCGCTCGCTGTTCAGCCGCGGCCCCACCGGTTATCTGCTCGCCAAGGATGGGCAGGAACTGCTCGATCGCGTCCGGCTGATGCAGGATGCCGCGCGTGCGATCTCGGACTGGCGCGGTGAGGTGCTGACACTACCGATCGTCTCGACGGCCGCCGACAGCTGGACCTTGCGCTTCATCGCCGATCATCTGGCCAGCGTCTGGACGCCGAAGGACAGCTTCCGCATGTGCTACAAAACCTCAGATGCGAGTGTCGATTTCACCTATCGGCAAGCGCATATCGCCGTTGGCCACAGCCGGCCGGAGAGCGGCAACGTCGCGATCCGCCGTTCGGTCAAGGTGGCACATGCGGCCTATCAGGCGGCAGATTATGACGAGGCCAATTGCAACTGGATCTCGCTCGGCACCGATACCGCCATCACGCCGGCCGACAAATGGACTTTCGAACAGCCGGATTACTGGATCACCAGCTGGACGAACACGCCGCATATGCTGTTTCACCTGATCCGCGGCGGTGCCGGCCGTGGCGTGCTTCCCTGTTTTATCGGCGATCAGGAGCGCAGGCTCGTCCGCGCCGGGCCTGTGATCGACGAGCTGACGTATGAGATGTGGATTGTTGCGCATGATGACGAGCGGCAACGGCCGGAGGTCAGGATCGTCATCGACCGCCTGGCGGCGCTCTTTGCCGATCGTGAAGAGCTGTTTGCTGGGCGGATGCCGTTGGTATGACGCGAAAACGCGGGCCTCTCGACCCGCGTTTCCTCAAGTTACTGCGAACGGACTCAGGCCGCGAGATGCCGCTCGATCTCGTCGACCGGCATATTGGTATAGTCCTTCGCCAATTCCGCGGAGATCGCTGCCTGCGTATCGGCGCTGAGGGCCGGCCGCAACGCGCCGAGCGCCTTCGGCGGCGCAACGAGGATGATGCGGCGGGCATCCTTTTCCTGCGCCAATTCGTCCAGCCTTTCGGCCAGTTGTTTCAGAAACTGGGCTTCGGCCTGATCCTGCCAGTTGGTCTCCTCGACGGCGCTGCCGCTGAAGCCGTTGGCGGCATGGCTGCGGCCGGGCTTATCGGCGCCAATCTCGCGATCGGGCGCGCTCGGCTGCGTCAGGGTTTCCAGCACCTTCAGGTTCATCAGTTGGGCATCGCCGGCATTCTGCATGATCAGAGCCTTGGCTCCATTGCAGACCACGACCCATGATTTCCAAGGGACTTTGACATCAGTCATCTTCAATTCCTCACTGTCGTCATTCGAAGCGCGCCATGCTTCATCGATCAAGGCAGAACGCCTGGCTATTGAAAGAGTTCGGGAAAATTGCACCGAAATCGAACGGGCAGCGATCCGGCCGGCCTTTGCTGCGTAAAAAGGGCCAAGTTCGGGAGACTGACGATGAAGACATCACTGCTCGCCTATGCCGGCGCCGTTCTCACCCTTCTCGCCTGCGACGGAATCTGGCTCGGCCTCATCGCTCGCAATTTTTATCGCGACCAGCTGGGCGCGCTGATGCTGCCCTCGCCCAATCTTGCGATCGCCGCCCTGTTCTACCTGCTCTTTGCCGCGGCAGTGGTCGTGCTCGCCGTGCTGCCGGCGCTGTCGACAGACTCGATCGTCACCGCATTTCTCCACGGTGCCATTCTGGGACTGGCGGCCTATGGCACCTATGACATCACCAATCTTGCCACGCTTCGCAACTGGCCAGTCGTCATGAGCCTGGTCGACATGGCCTGGGGCACGGCTCTGACGGCGCTGACCGCCGCCGGCGGATATCTTGCCGTCAGATTTCTGGGCTGAAACCGGAAAACCGCGTCCCGATAATGAACATGAAGGCGTCCCGCTTGGGAACAAAGTTTGAACTCGTTAAAATTGTAATTTTATATTTGACGAATGTGCAAAACATTCATGTGACGTTGGTTGGGATCAAGACCAGTTGCTCGATCAAGCCAGCCTGAATGAGATCAAGGTCAGCTTGATTGAGATAAACCCCCAATGTGTCCTGACTGACGGAGAATGTGAATGACTATGCTCCGCGCTACACACCTTGCCACGGTCAAGTCCGCCGTCTACGACCAGCGCTGGGAAGAATTCATCGTCAAACGGCCAGCCCGCATCGTCGCCGTCCGGCCGTGCCTGACGGGCGTCTCGATGCGAAGCGCCGAGATCATCGATATATCCCAAGGCGGCGCCACCTTCATCGTCTCGACCACGGCCGGCCTGCCGAAGCATTATTATCTCAACATTCTCGGCCTCGCCTATCGCATCGGCTGCGCCGAGGTCTATCGCCACAAGGAACGCATCGGCGTCCGGTTCATCAACATCATGGACCCCGAGGTTCTGCGCCGCGTCGTGCGCACCGATTTCCTCGTCGGCAACATGGAAGCGATCGCCGCCCGACGTGCGCCGATCTTCAGGGCGTGAACCGTCCCATAACAGGCTTGTTGCAGAAATAATCTTGCTTGCGTTGGCCGTGCCCGGGCCTATTGTTTCGTCAATTGTCAATATGCCCGGGAACCCGCTTTCGCATGTCCGCCTTTTCGCGCTTCACCCCCCTTGCCAGCGCCCTGCCCTCCACAGTTCCCTTTGTCGGCCCCGAGGCGATCGAACGCCAGCGCGGACTTGCCGTTTCGGCACGCATCGGCGCCAATGAGAACGGCTTCGGCCCAGCCGCTTCCGTGTTTGCCGCGATGCGCGAAGAGGCCGGCAATATCTGGAAATACAATGATCCGGAGAATTTCGCGCTCAGGGAAGCGCTTGCCGCCCATCTCGGCGTCTCGGCCGCCAACATCGCCATCGGCAGCGGCATCGACGAATTGCTCGGCCAGATCGTCCGGCTGGTGATCGAACCGGGCGCGCCCGTCGTCACCTCGCTCGGCGCCTATCCGACCTTCAATTTCCACGTCGCCGGTTTCGGCGGCCGGCTGGTGACCGTTCCCTACGCCAACGACCGCGAGGACCTCGACGGCCTGCTCGATGCCGTGAAGCGGGAGAATGCGCCGCTCGTCTATTTTGCCAATCCCGACAATCCGATGGGAAGCTGGTGGGATGCCAAGAGCATCGTCGCTTTCGCCCGGGCGCTGCCCGAGACGACGCTGATGGTGCTCGACGAGGCCTATAGCGAGACGGGGCCGGCAGGGTCGCTGCCGTCGATCTCCTCGCTGATCGAGCTGCCGAACGTCGTTCGCACCCGCACCTTCTCCAAGGCCTACGGACTTGCCGGCGCACGCATCGGCTATGTGATCTCGACGCCAGGCACGGCGCAGGCCTTCGACAAAATCCGCAATCATTTCGGCATGAACCGGCTGGCGACGGCAGCAGCGCTGGCCGCCCTCAAGGACCAGGCCTATCTCGTCGAGGTGGTCGGGAAAATCCATGCGGCGCGGGAGCGGATCGGCGCTATCGCCCGGGCGAACGGTCTCGAGCCCCTGCCCTCGGCGACCAATTTCGTGGCGATCGACGCCGGACGCGACGGCGTTTATGCCCGCGCGATCGTCGACGGGCTGATGGAGCATGGCGTCTTCATCCGCATGCCTGGCGTGGCGCCGCTCAATCGCTGCATTCGCATCAGCGTCGGGCCGGAGGCGGATATGGCGCTCCTCGAAAACGCGCTGCCGCAGGTGCTGAAAAAGATCGGCCGATAAGGGCAAGAACCGCGGCCGGTGGAGGATCCGGTCGCGGTTCCCTTCTCCCGGCGTCGGCCCCGTCCAAAGCGCCCCGCCAGCTCCCTCTTTCCGAGGTTGTTATATCGTTCCTACCGAATTGCCGGCAGGTGGGTGTCAGTGAACCGTCATCCACTCGCGGGCGGCGCGCAGCGCTGCCACGAGCTGCATCTTGTCCATGGCGGCGGCCACGTCGGCACGAAGCTCGGCGGCGCGATCGTTGCCCTTGATGGCAGCGATGTTCAGCCATTTGTGGGCGGCGACGAGATCGACTTCACAGCCGCGGCCGGTCGCATACATCAGACCCATTTCGCAGAAGACATCGGCGTTGTTGTCGCCACCCATGGTGGCCGTTTCAGCATTGTGCATTTCAAAGCGTGCCATCGGTTTTATCCCTGTTAGCCTGTTTATGACTTACCCTGTTTTACCTCCGGGCCTTGCCGTCTATCGCGGCTTGGCGGCCCTTCCGGTCCGGCGGGTTTGCCCCGCTCGTTTGATGGCTTCACTATGCCGAACGGCCTTCAAAAAACGCCTAAAATGCATGATTAATTCTAGACAAACAAAGTGCAAATGCTTGGTAAATTTGGGTTTTTGTTAAACATCAGATTCCTTGCGAATTAAGGATTTTCGCGCCAATTTTACGAAAGATTCAGATTTGAAAATAAAGGGATCGTTCATCATGAAATCAGCAGGCGATATCTTTGCAAGCTCGCCGCATGGCTTTTTTCTCCGGTTTTTCACTCGATCCGCAGAACAACGATCGGGCTTATTTACCTTTACGTTCGCGTCAGTTATTTTCGCGGCCGATCAAGGGACATCATGGAGGAAAAGATGATCCGCAGCTTCGTTCTCGCCGGCACTATTGCAATGATCGCGGGTATCGCGCATGCCGAGGAGCCGATCGTCGGCAGCTGGAAGACGGCGGCCGGCGATACGGCGGTGATCGCATCCTGCGGCGGCAGTTATTGCGTGACGCTGAAGACCGGCAAATATGCCGGCCGGAAGATCGGCACGCTTGCGGGAACCGGCGGCAGCTATGCCGGCGAGATCACCGACCCGGCGGCCGAAAAGACCTATAGCGGTTCGGGCAAGATTTCCGGCAATTCGCTGAGGATGCAGGGCTGCGTGATGAAGATCCTTTGCAAGTCGCAGACCTGGACGCGGCTCTGAACCATAGACAACTCATCCCAATTATAGAAGCATGCCGGCACACCGGCATGCTTCTATGCTCTTTACCGCCCCATTTGGTAAGCCGTCCGGCGATGGCCGAAGGGGGCGATCCGCCCGACGAACCCTTATAAATCCTCTCCGCACCCCTCCCGAGCCTGCCCGGCAAGCTGAACGGTGGATGAACCGGCATCTCAGCACTCGTTCAGCCGCGGCATGGCAAAACTCTTGTCACGATAGAGTTGCGATCGGGGGCAAGGCAATGGACCTCTATATTCTGGCAAGACGCTTTAGCATCATCACGCTGTTTGCGGCGATCTTCGCGGTCACATTTTCGGCGGTCGTGGTGCACGAAGGCGGTGGCGGTGCCCAGTCGCATTTCGGGGCGAGCTATACCTGCCTGGAGAGAAACGGCACCTTCTGCGCGCCTGCGGTGCGCTGACCAATGCGCATCGTACGACGCGCTTTAAATCTTTGATTTACGCATGTCGTTGTCCCAATACCGCTGCGCAGTTTTGGGCGACAGGCATCCGCACCAGACGCGGAAGAGGATAAAAAATCGGAATCCGCCGGCGCGTCGTTTGCTTGTCAAAAACAACTCTCTATAATGCGTCATGAACAAACGAATCTCCCCTTTGTCGCCCCTCGACACATCCTCTCCACCCCCTTTCCAGCCTGAGAGTTTCGATGATCCCGCCAAGGCGGTCGAGGCGCTGACGGCGCTTTACGAGCGCAATACGGCGTTTCTGATCCAGAACTTCAGCGAACTCGCACAGGGCGCACCGATTTCCTCGCGCTACCGCGCTTTTTATCCGCAGGTCAGCATCGAGACGACAAGCTTCGGCCATGTCGATTCGCGGCTTTCCTATGGTCATGTCACGGCGCCCGGCATCTATACGACGACAGTCACCCGGCCGAAGCTCTTCAAGCATTACCTGAAGGAGCAGCTGGCGTTGCTGATGAAGAGCCACAATGTTCCTGTCATCGTCTCGGAATCGACGACGCCGATCCCCTTGCACTTCGCCTTCGGCGAGGGTGCGCATGTGGAAGCATCGACCAACGCCTTCATCGACGTTCCGATGCGCGATATCTTCGACACGCCCGATCTCAACACCACCGACGACGAGATCGCCAACGGCGAATATATCCCGCCGCCGGGAGAGCCCTCGCCGCTTGCGCCGTTTACCGCGCAACGCATCGACTATTCGCTCGCCCGGCTGTCGCATTATACGGCGACGCATGCCGAGCATTTCCAGAATTTCGTGCTGTTTACGAACTACCAGTTCTATATCGACGAATTCTGCGGCTGGGCGCGCAAGCTGATGGCCGAGGGCGGCGGCGATGGCTATACCGCCTTCGTCGAGCCCGGCAATGTCGTCACCCTGCCCGGCTCGAACGCGCCGGAAACGGATGCGGCGCTTACCCGCCTGCCGCAGATGCCGGCCTACCATCTGAAGAAGAAGGGCCATGCCGGGATTACCATGATCAATATCGGCGTCGGCCCCTCCAACGCCAAGACGATCACTGACCACGTCGCCGTGCTGCGCCCGCATGCCTGGCTGATGCTCGGCCACTGCGCCGGTCTTCGCAACAGCCAGCGGCTCGGCGATTATGTTCTCGCCCATGCCTATATGCGCGAGGACCATGTTCTCGACGACGACCTGCCGGTCTGGGTGCCGATCCCGGCGCTGGCCGAAGTCCAGGTGGCGCTGGAAGCGGCCGTTGCCGAAATCACCGGCTATGAAGGTTTCGAGCTGAAGCGCATTATGCGCACCGGCACGGTCGGCACGATCGATAACCGCAACTGGGAACTGCGTGACCAGCGCGGGCCGGTGAAGCGGCTCTCCCAGGCGCGCGCCATCGCGCTCGATATGGAATCGGCGACGATCGCCGCCAACGGCTTCCGCTTCCGCGTGCCCTATGGCACGCTGCTCTGCGTCTCCGACAAGCCGCTGCACGGCGAATTGAAGCTGCCAGGCATGGCGACGGCCTTCTACCGGACGCAGGTCAACCAGCATCTGCAGATCGGCATCCGCGCCGTCCAGAAGCTGGCCGCCATGCCGAAGGAAGCGCTGCATTCACGTAAGCTGCGCAGCTTCTTCGAAACGGCCTTCCAATAGGCCGTCACCTGCCTGTCACAACAGACGCCGAGCCGTCCGCTAGCATCTGCGGCCTGCCCGCGGCAAGGTTCAGCCCTGAAATCAGCAGGGTGAAGGCGGCGATGACGAAAGCGATGCGCAGAAGAGCCTTCAGCGCGTCGGCATCGTCCAGCCCCAATTGACGCTTCTCGCGGCGGCGTGCCCAGATCTGGCTTGCCAGGGCGATTTCAAGAATGCTCATTGTCGTTCTCCTCGACAGGTTTCGATGAAGCCTTGTCGAGCGCTGCCTTGCGATTTCGACAGCCGGCCGAAACAAAGATTTTTTCCGCCGCTGTCGAATTGCGTGGAGCTCGGTCGTCCAGGGTTATTGAATACTCACAAGGAGGCTGCCTGCGATGAAATATCTCTGTCAGGTCTGGTTCGATGGCGGTGTGCTCGACGCCATGACGAAAGAGGAGAAGGCCGAACTCGACACCAATTCCCTGGCCTATGACAAGGACCTTGCCGAAAGCGGGCATATGATTGTCGCGCAGGCGCTGCAGCCGCCGACATCGGCGGTGACCGTGCGGGTGCGGGGCGGCGAGATGTCGGTGACGGACGGTCCCTTCGCCGAGACGAAGGAGGCGCTCGGCGGCTTTATCCTGATCGAGGCAAAGGATCTCAACGAGGCGATCCGCATCGCCGCCGGCATTCCGCTCGCCAGGCTCGGTGCGATCGAAGTGCGGCCAATCCACGAATTCGGAGCTAAATGAGGAGAGACCGATGAAATTTCTATGCCAGATCTGGTTCGACACGGAAAAAAGCAAGCTGGTCCCTCAGACCGAATGGGATGCGCTCACACAGGAGTGCATCACCAGCGACAATCGCTGGCGCGAGAGCGGTCATCTGCAGGTGGCGCTCGCCTTGCATGAACCGTCAACGGCGATCACGGTCCGCCTGCGCAATGGCGAGGCCTTTGCGACCGATGGCCCATTTGCCGAAATCAAAGAGCACCTCGGCGGTTTTGTGCTGATCGAAGCCGAGAACATCGAGGAGGCGAAGACGATCGTGTCGAGTTTTCCGATCCTCAAATATTGCTCAATCGAAGTGCGCCCGACTTACTCCATCCAGGATGGGAAATAGCCATGCGCTACATCTGCCTGATTTATAACAGTGCCGACACCGACGGCAGGCTGACCGCGGCGGAAACCGATGAACTCGTCAAAGCGCATTTCGCCTTCGACGAGGAGCTGCGCCGTGACGGCATCATGATCCATGCCGATGCGCTTGAGATGCCTGATAAGGCGACCGTGCTGCGTGTTCGAAACAACAGCCTGTCAGCTACCGACGGCCCCTATGTCGAAACCAAGGAGCATCTGGCCGGCTTCTACGTCATCGAGGCGCCTGACATGGTGAAAGCCAGGGAGATTGCCGGGCGGATCCCATCGGCACGTTTCGGCGCGGTCGAACTGAGGCCCGTGCGAATGCTGACCCTGCCGGACTGAGGTGGCCCGTTGGAACGCGTGATCGAGGAGATCTATCGAACGCAGTCGCGCCGGGTGCTGGCGACGCTGATCCGCCTGCTCGGCGATTTCGACCGGGCGGAGGAAGCGCTGCACGACGCCTTCGCTGCGGCCGCCCGGACATGGCCAACGGACGGCATTCCCGGCAATCCCTTCGCCTGGCTCGTTTCGACGGGACGCTTCAAGGCGATCGACACGATCCGGCGGCGGGCGCGTTTCGATGCTTCGCAGCATCACATCGAAGACAGCCTCTACTCCCCCGACGCAACGGAGATCGGCGACATGGAACCGATCGAGGACGACATGCTGCGGCTGATCTTCACCTGCTGCCATCCGCTAATTCCGGCCGATGCGCAGATGGCGATGGCACTCAGAGAAATCTGCGGACTGACCACCGAAGAGATCGCGCATGCCTTCCTCATTCCGGCGCCGACGGTGGCGCAGCGGATCGTGCGCGCCAAGGGCAAGATCCGGGCGGCGAAGATCCCCTACGAGGTGCCGGGCCGCGAAGCGCTGCCGCCGCGGCTCGACCGGGTGTTACACGTCATCTACCTCGTCTTCAACGAGGGCTATTCCGCCTCTTCGGGCGAAGACGTGGTCCGCGCCGACCTGACCGCAGAGGCGATACGTCTGGCGCGGCTGCTTCTGGCGCTGCTGCCGCATCCCGACGTCTCCGGCCTGCTGGCTTTGATGCTGCTGCAGGACTCCCGCCGCGCCGCCCGCCGCGGCGAAGAGGGATCGCTGGTGCTGCTTGCCGATCAGGACCGCTCGCTCTGGGATCATGCGAAGATTAGGGAAGGCCTGGCGCTACTCAAGGAGGCGATGCGGGCGGGAGAGATCGGCACCTATACGCTGCAGGCGGCGATCGCCGCCGAGCATGCCAGGGCGCCGGCTGCCGAAGAGACCGACTGGCGGCGGATCGCCTTTTATTACGATCTGCTTCTGGCAGCCCAGCCCTCCCCGATCGTCGAGCTCAACCGCGCCGTGGCGATCGCGATGGCGGACGGGCCGGCAAAGGGGCTGGAACTGATCGATGCCATTCTGGCCCGCCGGGAGCTGCAGGCCTATCACCTCGCCCATTCGGCGCGCGCCGATTTCCTGCGCCGTCTCGGCCGGAGACAAGAGGCGATCGCCGCCTATGAAACGGCGCTGTCGCTCTGCCGGCAGGAGCCGGAGCAGGCGTTTCTCAGAAAACGGATTTCAGAGCTTGCCGCGACGTCCGAGCGGCAGTGAGATCGCCGTGCCGGTGAGCGCCGAGACGATGATCAGCAGGTGGGCATTGATGCTCGCCTGCGCCAGCGCGGCCAGAGCCATCCGCTCGCTCGAGGCACCGAGAGCGATGGCGCCGGCGGTGATGCCGGCCGGATAGGTGCCGACGCCGCCCGGCGCATGGACCGGCAGCACGGAGGAGAGCTCGCCGCCGAGCGCGCCGCCGAAGCTTGCCGCCATCGGCGACACGCCCATCAGGCCGAGCGCCCAGGCAAGCACCATCACCTTCACCAGCCAGTTGACGATGGTCATCGCCCAGGCGCGCGCAAAGGCCACGGCATCGAGCGGCAAACCGTTTTCGATCTCGGCGACGAATTTCTGGGCCTTATTAGGCAGCAGCCGGGCGGCGAGGCGCAGCAGCGGCTTGCGGGCGGCAAAGGCTGCGACCGGCAACAGCAGAAAGGCGGTCCAGAGCGACCAGGCAACAGCCGCATTGGCGGCGGCGACGGCAAAGCCGATGCCAGCGGCGGCCAGAAGCGCGTGCAGGTCGAGCAGCCGCATGACGAAGAGCGCCGAGGTTCCGCGCGTCAGCGGAATGCCGAATTCGGTGCGCATCAGCAGCGGAAAGCTGGTCTCGCCGGTGCGGAAGGGCAGCATGATGTTCAAGAGGTTGTGGATCTGCGTGACGCGGAAGAGGACGGCGAACCGGCCGGCCGTTTCCTTTGGAAAATAATCATAGATGCGCCAGGTGCGCAGGAAATAGGTGCTCGTCAAAAGCACGAGCGCGCCGATCACCGGACCGGCGCCGACATCGGCCCATTGCCTGATGATGACGGGCCACCCCCAGAACCATTGGATGAAGAGCGCATAGGCTGCGACGATGATGACCGTCAGAATGGTCATGCGATTGCGCATAAACCAGGATTGCCGGCTTTCAACGATCGAGCTCTTCATGTAGTAGGCATTCCTCGCTTGGGTCGGCATGGGACCGGTCCCGTCGCCAGGCCTTTTAAGAGAAATGCAGGTTGCGCACAACGGCGGAGTTGATGGCGACGGAGGCGAAGGCGCCTTCCCGCCGACGATCCGGGCGCTGACCGGTATATGACACGCCTTGCCGGCTTGACGTGGAGATCGATGTTGGAGCGGATTACCAGAAGCATTACGAGCGCCAGCATGTTTCTGGCAGTCTATTTCCTGCTGAACATCGCGCTGCGCATCGCCTTGCCTCATACGCTCGATCTCGACGAGGCGGAGCAATCCTTCTACTCACAATACCTGCTTGCCGGCTATGGCCCGCAGCCGCCTTTCTATAACTGGATACAATATGCCATCGTTTCGGTGACCGGCATATCGATGTGGGTGCTGTCGGTGCCGAAGAACATCATTCTCTTCGGCTGCTATCTGTTCTACGGGCTTGCAGCCCGCGAGGTGCTCAAGGGCCGCTCGCTCGCAGCCGTCGCCATGCTGAGCCTGATTACCCTGCCGCAAGTGGGTTTGATGGCGCAGCGCGAATTGACGCATACCGTCGCGCTGCTGTTTGCAACCTCGCTTTTCCTCTTCGGTTTTTTCCGCACGCTGCGCCAGCCGACGATCGGGAGCTACCTGATCATCGGCATCGCCACCGGCATCGGGCTGATCTCGAAATATAATTTCGCCATCCTGCCGGCTGCCGCCCTGATCGCCGTGCTGCCGGACCGGAAATGGCGCGGCCGTCTGATCGACTGGCGTTTGCTGCCGGCGGTCGTCCTCGCCATTCTGATCGTGCTGCCGCATGCGCTCTGGCTGCCTGACAATCTCGCCAGCGCCTCTGCGCCGACACTGGAGCGGATGACCGCCGAAGACCTGGCCCCCGCCGGCCTGCCGCGCATCGGACAGGGGTTGCTGTCTCTCGTCATCGCCGTCCTCGGCTTCGTCGCATTGCCGATCGTTCTCATCGGCGCCGCCTTCCGGCGCGACTTCTTTCGCGCACTCTCCTCGTCCAGCCCGATGATCCGGGTGATCGAGCGGATGATGGTCATCAGCCTGGTCGCCTTCGTCGGCGTGGTCCTCTTTGCCGGCGCCAGCGATATCCACGAGCGCTGGCTCGACCCGTGCCTGCTCGTCCTGCCGCTTTATCTGTTCCTGAAACTGGAAACCGCCGATCTCGATCTTTCTGCCGGCCTTGCCCGCTTCCGGCCCGTGGTGCCGGTCTTCATGGTCGTCATCCTGTCGATCCTTCTTTTCCGGATCGTCGGCATTCAGTACATCGGCACCTATACGAGAACGAACGTACCCTTCTCCGGTTACGTCGCTGAATTGACCGCGACCCGCAAGCCGGTTCTTATCGTGGCGGGGACGAAGTTCGTGGCCGGCAATCTGAGGCTGGCCTTTCCCGATGTTCCCGTCGTGATACCGTTCTTCCCGGGTGCCGGGGTTCCCGAATATGCGGCGGCGAAGGGGCCGGTGCTGGTTATCTGGCGCGGCGAGACCGCAGACGACCCGACAATTGCCCCCGGTTTCGCCAGCGATCTCGTCAAATCGGGCATTCATCTGCAAGAGTTGAACACGCTGACGCTGCCCTATCTCTTCGGTGACGGCAAACGTAGCTTCTCCATCGGTTACTCCTGGGTGGAGGGGGGCGCGAAATAGCACCCCGGCAGCGCAGCCGATTGCTGGGAAACCGCCATTGCCGCTGGCAACCGGCGGACACTTCATGTAGTAGCCTTCCGCAAGCGCGGCGGCAGCAGTAACGAATACTCGGCCGCCCGGCCTTTTGGAGATGAAAGTTGCAGACAACGGTAGAGCCCATTCGCGATACGAATGATCCGGTACAATCGCTCGAACTGTCGCTGGTCGTGCCCATTTTCAACGAAGAGGAAAGCGTCGGTCCGCTTGTCGAGCGTGTCGCGGCCGCGATGGCCGGCTACCCGCATCGCTGGGAGCTGATCCTCGTCGATGACGGCAGCACCGATGCGACGCTCGTCAACGCGCGCAAGTTTGTCGGACGCGAGGGGCTGGCGCTCAGAATCGTCGAGCTGCAGCGCAACTTCGGCCAGACCGCCGCCATGCAGGCCGGTATCGACACCGCGCGAGGCCGGCTGATCGCGACGATGGACGGCGACCTCCAGAACGATCCGAAGGACATTCCTTCGATGGTTGCCGAACTGGAACGGCGCGAACTCGACCTTTTGGTCGGCTGGCGCAAGAACCGTAAGGACGGTCTGTTCTTGCGCAAGATTCCGTCGTGGTGCGCCAATTACCTGATCGGCCGTATCACCGGCGTCAAGCTGCACGATTACGGCTGCAGCCTGAAGATCTACCGTGCCTCGATCATCAAGCAGGTGAAGCTGATGGGCGAAATGCACCGCTTCATCCCGGCCTGGGTCGCCGGTGTCGTCCCGAGCTCGCGCATCGGCGAGATGGCCGTCACCCATCATGCCCGCGAGCACGGTGTTTCGAAATACGGCATTTCGCGCACCTTCCGCGTCATCCTCGACCTGCTGTCGGTGATGTTCTTCATGCGCTACAAGGCACGGCCCGGGCATTTCTTCGGCTCTCTGGGTCTTGGCCTCGGCGCGGTCGCCATGCTGATCCTGCTCTATCTCGGCTTCGACAAGTTCATCCTGGGCAACGATATCGGCACGCGACCGATGCTGATGGTCGGCGTCGTGCTGCTGCTGTCGTCGGTGCAGATGATCACCACCGGCATTCTGGCTGAGATGATTGCGCGCACCTATTATCGCGACGACGCCTCTCCGAACTACATCGTGCGACAGATCTTCGACGATCACAGCCAAGCCTAAGCCGGCAGCCCGATGCTGGAGCGCGCAACGAGGACGATCAAGACCGCGGGCCTGCTGCTTGCAGCCTATTTCGTGCTCAACATCGTGCTTCGCATCGTGCTTCCGCATTCGCTGGAGCTCGACGAGGCCGAGCAATCCTTCTTCTCGCAATATCTGCTGGCCGGCTACGGCCCGCAGCCGCCCTTCTACAACTGGATGCAATATGCCGTCGTTTCGGTGACGGGCATGTCGATCGGCGCGCTTATTGTCCCGAAGAACATCCTCTTGTTCCTATCCTATCTCTTCTATGGCCTTGCCGGGCGGCGCGTGCTGAAGGACCAGGCGCTTGCCGCCGTCGCCATGCTGGCGCTGATCACCCTGCCCCAGGTCTCCTACATGGCCCAGCAGGATCTCACCCACACGACGGCGCTGCTCTTTGCCAGTTCGCTGTTTCTCTACGGCTTCTTCCGCACGCTCGACCGACCCGATATCGGCAGCTATCTCGTGCTCGGGCTGGCGACCGGCATCGGACTGATCTCGAAGTATAATTTCGCGCTGATGCCCGTCGCCGCCTTGATCGCCATCCTGCCCGATGCCGAATGGCGGCGCAGGGCGCTCGACTGGCGCATGCTGGCCGCAGTCGCCGTTGCGCTCGTCATCGTCCTGCCGCACGCGATCTGGCTGCAGGGCAATCTGGCATTCGCCTCCTCCGACACTCTGGTCAAGATGGCCGCCGGCAGCGAACCGGCCGGCATTGTACGGATCGGCAAAGGCCTTCTCGCCTTTCTCGTCGCCATCATCGCCTTTGCGGCGCTGCCGGTCGCAATCTTCGCCGTCACCTTCCGCCGGGATTTCGTCTGGGCGCTTTCGGCCGGAAACCGCTGGACCGGGATGATGGAGCGGATGATGCTCGCAAGTCTTGCCGGCATCGCTTTGATCGTGCTGTTCACCGGCTCAACCACCGTGCGCGAACGCTGGCTCGACCCGTTCCTGCTGGTGCTGCCGCTCTATTTCCTGGCGAAGATGCAGGCTGCCGACCTCGACCTTTCCGCCGGGCTGCGCCGCTTCCGGCCGGTGCTGCCGGTGCTGATGGCCTGCGTGCTGATCGCGCTCGGTTTCCGTGTCGTCGGCGCCGGGCTGATCGGCATCTACAGCAGGCCGAATGTGCCGATGGCGGGTTTTTCGCGCGATATGACGCGACAGGCTGAACCGGCGCTGGTGATCGCTTCCGATCCCTATATCGGCGGCAACATGCGGCTGCAGCTTCCCGACGTCCCGGTGGTGATCCCGGATTTTCCGGCACCGGGCATTCCGGCCTATGCCGAGGCCAAGGGGCCGGTGCTGATCGTCTGGCGCGGCAAGAAGACGGCGACGGCTGCGGATGCCGTCATGCCGGAGCGGTTTTCATCGGCGCTGATGGCGGCGGGCATCGCACCGCAGGAGATCGGCTCGCTGTCGCTTCCCTATTATTTCGGCCGACCGGGCGACAATTTCGCGCTCGGTTATGGCTGGGTTCGGCCGGAGACCAGATAGGATGACCGAAACCAATCGTCGCGACATCAGTTGGATTTTCGCCCTGCTGGCCGCCTATTTCATGCTTCAGGTCGGCGTACGGCTCGCAACCTCGCATTCGCTCGATCTCGACGAGGCCGAACAGGTCTTCCGGTCGCAATGGCTTGCCGCCGGCTACGGCCCGCAGCCGCCCTTCTACAATTGGCTGCAATACACCGTCTTCCAATTGACAGGCGTCTCGCTTGCCGCCCTTTCGGTGGTCAAGAATCTTCTGCTGTTCATCTCCTACCTGCTCTACGGCCTGACAGCGCGGCTTATCCTGCGCGACAAGGCGCTGGTGGCGATCGCCACGCTCGGCCTGCTCACCATCCCGCAGATGGTTTTCGAGATGCAGCGCGACCTGACGCATACGGTTGCCGTGTTCTTCTCGGCGAGCATCTTCTTCTACGGCTTCATCCGCAGCCTGAAACAGCCTAGTCTTGCCTCCTATCTGATAGCAGGCGTCGGCATCGGTTTCGGCCTGCTTGCCAAATATAATTTTGCGATCCTGCCGGCGGCAGCCCTCATCGCCGCACTGGCGGATGCGCGTCTGCGGCCGCGGATCTTCGATAGGCGGCTGGTACTGACGGCGGTGGTGGCGCTCATCATCATCCTGCCACATCTCTTCTGGCTGAAGGACAATCTCGATTTCGCCACAGCACGCACCCTGGAGAAGATGACCGCCAGCGGCCATGCGAGCTATCCCGCGCAGGTGGCGATGGGCGTCAGCTCGCTCGCCCTCGCCGTCATCAGCTTTGCCGGATTGACCGTGGCGATATTCGCGATCATCTTCGGCAAAAGCCTTCGTCCGGCGCTCGGCTCCGGCTCGCAATGGACGCAGTTGCTCGAGCGGATGATGCTGGTCTTCCTCATCGGCATTCTACTTCTGATCGTCTTCGGGGGTGCTGCCGGCATCAAGGATCGCTGGCTGGTGCCGATGCTCTTCATCTTGCCGCTCTATGTCTGCCTGAAGATCGAGGCCGCAGGTGTCACGACCGCCAAGGCATTCCGGCGTTTCATGGCTGTCGTCGCCATCATCATGATCGGCGTACCGGCGGCCCTTTACGGCAGCGTCGCGGCCGCACGTTTCACCGGCCATTACGAGCGGCTGAACAGGCCTTATGCCCCGATGCTGGAAACCCTGCGCCAGCAGGCCGAACCGGCGGCGATCCTTGCCGGCGACAGTCTGCTCGCCGGCAATCTCAGGCAGGATATTCCCGGCGTGCCGGTCCTCTCGGTGGATTATCCCGGTTTCAGCCCGGATCTCTCCGGCCGGCGACCGCTTCTCCTGGTGTGGCTCCTCCCCAAGGACGGCAGCGAAGCACTGCCGCCTGATATGGCGCAATGGCTACAGACCAATCTTGGCGCATCCACGCCTGAGGCATTGGTGATCGACAAGCCCTATTTCTATCAGCGCGGCGACGACCGCTATCGTTTCGGTTATGCCTGGGTCAACCAGCCGGGCTGAACGAAATCAGGATTTTGACCCTTTTCTATCACGCCGATATTGCACGCTTGATGACTGTCAAATGGCAGCAAATGCAAGCCAAAAACACGGATATGAAAAGGAAGGTCCCAAGCGGTTGGGATAGCGGCAGGAACGACCAGTCGCCTCGTTGAAATTGAGGCAACGCAAACTCGGAAAGGCCGGCTTGCGCAACGGCTCCCCGCCCCATAGGCAGACCGGTCGCGATCAGCGCGATATGGGCATGGATGAAGCCTGAACGGGGGTGTCTTTGTGGCTGCATGGCCACTCTGACCCCGAAAATCGATGCAAGCATCAACAGGACCGTGGCGCTCCAAATTCCAATGCCGGGTATCGCCAAAAGCAGATAGATGGGCTCGCGCATGACCGGAAGTATTGTCATGTAAAGCCACCAGGCGGAGGCACTTGAGGGGTGGCTTTCCAGGAGCGGTATGCTGAGTACGAAGATCGATGCTATCGCGTAAGCCAGCGATGGCCCAAGTCGCATCAGCGTGAAAATCGCGATCCACATGCGGCGTTCCATCCGTTGACCTGACGAGCAGGATAGGCGACGTCGATTTGATTTCTACTCAGGAGTCACGAGGCAGATGATGCCTACCTTGGATAGTAGGCATTTTTATCACACTGTCGCATTCCGGCGAAGACCGCCTCTCTCGCTTTTTTGTGAGTATATGCTTAAATTCTTGAGTTGTTAGCTTTTTTTCACGATGATCTCAGGTGAACACATCCGAGTCTTGGGTAAGAATGTCTGATGGGGATCAAATTGCCAATGTTGCAGATCAGAGTTGGAACGAAATGCATCGCGCTTTTGATAGCGACCGGAGCGATTTTAGCTGGTTGCCAGTCATCCAGCGATGGTCTGGCTGCTTATGGCGATAGTGCAAAGACCCTCGAGGATGACTCAGCCGTCGCCTTCTATAAGAACGACGAGTTGATAACCACCGGCAAACTGCAGTTTCAGGAAAAGAACTACGGAAAATCTTACGCCATTTACAAGCGAGCAGTTGACGTTTTTCCGCAGGATCCGGCCGCTTGGCTAGGCTTGGCAGCCTCAGCCGACATGGTTGCCCGCTTCGACACCTCCGACCGCGCCTACCAGCAACTCTCGCGCATGATCGGCAACACCCCGGTCTACTACAACAATATTGGATATTCTCACCTTTTACGCGGCGATTTGCGCACTGCCAGAGGGTATTTCCTGAAAGCCTATGAGCTTGATCCCGGAAACGAAGTCACAGCCCGTAATCTCGAGTTGATGAAGAACAGCGTCAATTACGCTCAGCGGTGATCGGCCCTTCGGCGATCGGCAATCTGTGTCGAGATGAGAGCGCCCTTGCCGCGTTGCGAGCATCGGCGCGGCCCCCCTGGCAGCGTCCGGCGATTGCCTTAAAACTGTCGCGCAAAACTGTGCGGCGGCTTGCGGCAGGGAGATCATGTAAAAGCAAAGAGCTGAAGCACGTCACATGAAGCACGTTTGATGCCACGTGCTTTGCAGGTGAAGCCTTTATCTACCGTGCCTTGCGAAGGATGAGCTGGCCTTCCGGCGAGAGTGTTCGTTCGTAACGCGGCAGGTCGCTGACGGCAATGCCCCCGGCTGCGATCGACGCAAGACTGCTATCCGGCATCAGAGTTTCCGCCGGCGCAGCACGGGGTGCGAAATATTGTGCCGGTTCCTTGCCGGGCGCGCTCAGGACCAAAGCGGAACCCATGCGAAGACCGTCTGTGTCGTTGTGCCGTTCGTTGACCACGGCTTTTTGCAGCTCATCCATCCCCTGGCGGATCAGCGCGACGTCGTCGGCCTTGGCATTGTCGTCGATCTTGCGCGACTGCTTTTCCATCTGTCCTTTCAGGCCGTCGATGGACCTTTTCAGCGCGGCGATGGTCTCGCGGCTCTCGCGAACATCCGCCGAGTTTTTGGCGGTATAGATGAGAACGCCGGCATTCACCGGCAGGAGCATCAGGAGCAAACCGATGAGCAGCGGGCTTTTTGAGCCCCTCTGCTCTACTGTTCGCAAATTGCCTGGTTTTGGGCGTTCTGCTTCGACCTCGATACTCGGAATGCTGGTCATTCGTTTACTCCCCCGTAAGTCATCAAATCTACCTGGCCGCGATCGGCGGCAAGTGCGCAATCATTCCGATGTAAACACGCCTTCCCATGCCCGTTCGAGCATTTCGAGCGATGCATTTCTATCTATGCCATTGAAATCACAGTAAGAACCGACAAAATCCAGAAGGTATTTCGGATGATAGCAAGACGCCGGCACATCGCTGTTGTACTTGCGATCATAGAACAGGTTCAGGTCAGGATCGCAGACAGCCAATCCGGTGCCGCTGGCATAGGATTTGAAGATTCTGATATATTCGTCGCGCGACGGCGTGTTCACAAAGATCTTGTACTTGAGTCGCCGCAAGCCCGCCTCGTCGGAAAGGTCCTTCGGTGCGATATTCGTCGAAAACACCACCAGCTCGTCAAAGGGAACCCTGAACTTCTTGCCGGTGTGCAGCGTCAGGAAGTCATATCCGCGCTCGAGCGGCACAATCCAGCGATTGATGAGCGCCTGCGGCGCCACTTGTTGGCGTCCGAAGTCGTCGATGATGAAAACACCTCCGGACGCCTTTAAGTGTATGGGCGCTTCATAGACATTCGGTCCTTCGTTGAAGGTGAGATCGAGCTGATCGAGGGTCAATTCCCCGCCCGTCTTGATCACCGGACGGCGGCATTCGATCCATCGTTGATCCGCTTTCGGATGAGATTCCGTGTCAGCCTGCGATACGGGGTGATGCACCGCTTCGTCATAGAAACTGATGACATGGCCGCCGACCTCGATGGCATAGGGCACCCAGATCGTTTGGCGAAACAGTTGCGACGTCCGCTCGGCGATGCTCGTCTTTCCGTTGCCGGGGGGGCCGTAAAGCAGGATAGAGCGACCGGAGTTGATGGCCGGGCCGAGCTTTTCGACCAGGGCGTCTGAGAGCACCAGCCCGTCAAGGCTGTCGTTCAGCCGCTCCGGGGTCACGCGCTCGTAATGGATGGACTGCAAACCGACTTGCCGGCAGAACGCGTCGAGCGACACCGGCGCCGACCCGACATATTGGCTTTGACGCGACGCCGCGTGGGCATATTCGAGCCCCTTCATGGAAAGAGCATATCGAATATCGGATCGCACATCCTCACCAGCCAAGCCGCGAGCTTCAAGGTATGCGAGTTTCACGAGCTCCTTGATCAGGATATTGACGATCACTTTCGGCAATTTCATGCGGTCAGCCAGATGAGATACCGTGGTCGTATCCTGCTCGGCCGCGCATTTTGCCGCCAGCCGAAGCAGGAACGACGGATCTAGTCCGGCTTGTTCTATGCTTGCCGGTGCCATGGGCATACGCGGATCGAGGGTAATGATGGCCTCGTTACGATTCTGTTCGAGCGAATACTGCATACGACCTCGCTTGGCTCAACCGCCGGGTTTCATGCCGATGAGAAGACTGACGACACGCATAACAACGGGTACAAGAACGATGACCAGGCTTACCGGAAAAAGGAATGCGCCGAGCGGCAGCAGCATTTTGACCGGCAGAGCGTTTGCCTTTTCCTCCGCGCGAACAACACGGAGGTCGCGCATTTCCTTGCAGTAGACCCGCAATGTCTGCGTTACGCTGGTCCCGAGTTCCTCCGATTGGCGGAACAGAACGGAAAGGGCCCGGGCCTCGTCGATCCTCAGGCGGACGGCAAGGTTGGCGAGCGCCTCACGCAATCGCCGGCCGCCTCGCACTTCCAGCATCATGATCGAGAGATGCAGGCCGAAGTCCTGCTGCTTGGCAACGAATTCCCGGGCAACGCGGTTCGCCGCCGCCTCGATGCTCATCCCCGCATCAAGGCAGACGATCAGCATATCCATGAAATCGGGAAAGAGGCGGCGGTACTCCCTCTCTTTGGCGGCACCACGCCGGTCAATATAGATGTTGACCAGAATAAAGGTCGCGCCCGCAGCAAACATGCCAAGGATGAGCATCACTATCTGCGACATATCAGGCGCGAACCGGTTTAGGGCCCAGACCGCTGCGACGAGCATGCTGATACAGACCACCGCGCGAACCACCTGGAAGGTGGTCACGGCACCGGCAGCGAAATACCCCGCCCGGATCAGCCGGTTCTGGGTGGAGTTCACATTGGTGTCACGTCGCGTAATCTCGAAATAGCGACGGATCAGACGGTTTTCCGCCTCGCCGAGATCGGCAATCGTCGTATCGCCAAGGTGGAACTCGTCGCCTGATGCCACCGAGCTCTTCGACACCCGGACCGAGACCTCGCGCTGTCGAAAAAACAATTCCGATGCTGCTGCGGAAAAGATCAGCACTGCAAAGAAGACGATGAGATAAATTCCATACTCACTCGACATGACTCAGTACTCGAAGTTGACCATCTTGTAGAGAATGACATTCCCGATCGCCATGACGGCCAGCAGCACGCTCACCACCATGGTTCCGTGACCGCTATCCCAGAGGGGATCGAAGTAGGTCGGCGACAACGCCTTGATCATCGCGTAGAGCAGAAACGGATAGGCCGACATGAAGATCGCCGTGATGCGTCCTTCCGACGAAATCGCCTTGACCTTTGCCTTCAGCATCATCCGGTCACGCAGCGTCTTCGAAAGGTTCTGCAGGATCTCCACGAGGTTTCCACCGGTTCCGGCCTGCACGCTCAGCGATATCGCAAGCAGGTTCAGATCCTCGACGCCGACCCGGTTCGCCAAGTTGACAAGGGCATCGTCCAACGTCACGCCGTAGGTGAGCTCATCCGAGAGGAGGCCGAACTCGGTGCCGATCGGATCAGGCATCTCGCGTGCCACCAAAGAAATCGCCGCCGGCAGCGGGTGGCCGGCGGCCAAGCTGCGATTGGCGACATCGAGCGCTTCAGGAAGCTTCAGTTCGAATTTTCTCATGCGGCGCGCCCGGGCGCGCCAGACGATGAGCGCCGGGATGAGGAGACAGATCAGGAGAAAGACAGGGATCCTGAACAGAGTGCTCGGCACGAGGAACCCCGCGGCCAGCCACGTCAAAAGGGCGCCCGCGATCGCGAAGAGAGCAAATCGCCTGGCATCGAACTTGATTCCCGACTGGGCGTAGAACTGCAGCAGCCGCTGCATGATAGGGGTTTGCCGCCAACCGCCGCCGGCCCCGCGCTCCTTCAGCATATCGCTATAGGTCTTGCGATGATCATCGCTGACCTCGAGCAAGCTCAGCCGATGGTTCACGGCGCGGTGTCGTTCCGTGCTCTTGAAGTAGTTGCGCATGATTGCTTCGACCGCAACAAGGGCAGCGGTGAAAACGGCGGCGTAAAGGAGCGTCAGGGTCATTGGACAGGTCCCGTCTGCAGCGGTTTGCCGGGATCAAAAATCGCCACAGGGATCTCGATCCCGAGTTCGGCAAATTCCTCAACGAACCGCGGCCGGATGCCGGTGGCGCGGAATTCTCCATGGATCCGCCCGCCTTCGTCGGTGCCGGTTTTCTTGAATTTCATAATCTCCTGCATCTGCACGACTTCGCCCTCCATGCCGGTGATCTCGGAAATCGAGACGACCTTGCGGCTGCCGTCGCTCAGGCGCTGGACCTGTACGATCATGGTGATGGCGGAGGAGATCTGCGAGCGAATGCTCAACTGCGACATCGGCATCCCTGCCATGCCGACCATCTGCTCAAGCCGACCGACGGCGTCGCGCGGCGTGTTGGCGTGAATGGTCGTCATCGACCCCTCGTGACCGGTATTCATCGCCTGCAGCATGTCGAACGCCTCGTCGCCGCGTACTTCGCCGACGATGATGCGGTCGGGAC
>Ga0102592_1000399_pt1 | contig 78325 bp, 66 predicted proteins | sample AraplaCol_mMF_r2_FD_76861 | JGI IMG/M metagenome (GOLD analysis project Ga0102592, IMG submission 76861) | Arabidopsis root microbial communities from North Carolina, USA - plate scrape MF_Col_mMF_r2 (SPADES assembly) (version 2) | ecosystem: Host-associated > Plants > Roots > Endosphere...
TGGCGGCGATCCAAAGGTGATCGGTGGCAACAAGCGAGAAGGCCTGCTGCGACGCCTGCAGATAGGAACCGACCTGCAGCGCGTTGACATTGGTGACAATGCCGTCGAACGGCGCCTTGACGACGCTGTGGTCGAGTTCACGCTGGGCATTGTCGACATTCGACTTGGCTTGCAGGTAGAGCGGATTCTCCTCGACCGGCTGATCGGCGGAGCCGCCGAGCTGGGCGAGGGTCGTTGCGGCCTCCGCCTTGGCGACGGCAACCTTCTGCTCAGCGGCTTCCAGATTGTGCTTGGCTTCGTCATAGGCCGACTGGGTCGCGCTACCGTTGTTGACGAGGTTTTGCTGCCGATCGAACTGATCCCGATAGTAGGGCAGATCGGCTTGCGCCTGCGTGATCTCGGCAAGCGACTGCTGATAGCTGGCCTTGAGATTCATGATCTGGTTGCGCTGCGCGCCGAGCTGCGCCTTGGCGCCATCGAGCGCAATCTTGAAAGCATCCGGCCGCAGGCTGAAGAGCACCTGCCCTGCCTTGACCGCCTCGTTCTCATGCACGTCGATCTGCTCGACGATGCCCGAGACATCGGTGGTGAGCCCGACCATGTCGGCCTGAATATAGGCGTTGTCGGTCGACATCACCTGGCCGCCATTGACGTAATAATAACCGCCGACGACGAGCGCCACCGGCAGCAGGGCGAACAGGATCGGCCGCGTGAGACTGCGCCGGCGGCGGACCTTGTTGCCGCCAGGCGCAGCCACGGCGGCAGCCGGCGCTGAATTGGATGAAGGCGCTTCGGCTACCGTTTCCTGCTGTTTCGCTTCCGTTTCTTCGACAGGAGTCTTGGCATGGGCGTCGGCAACGACGCGGAGGGGGGATTGATCAGCCATCGTTCGTCTCGTTCTCGTCAACCGGGCTCCGGCATGCCTGAACCAGGTTCGTCTTCATTACGGATAGAATGTGGAAAAGCTGCTCGCGCTGCTCGACGGAGACGCCGTCCAACGCTTCTGCGCGGGTGGTGTCGCCGAGCTCGCGCATTTCGGCGAGCAGCGGGTGCGCCTCGTCGCGCATGTAGAGCAGCCAGATGCGCCGGTCGGTCGGGTGCTGGCGGCGCTCGATCAGCCCGCGTTCGGCGAGCTTGTCGAGAATGCGCACCAGTGTGATCGGCTCGACTTCGAGGATTTCGGCAAGGCCGCCTTGATGGATGCCTTCATTGTTCGAGAGATAGGCAAGCGTCTGCCATTGCGACCGGGTCAGCCCGAGACACTTCGCGCGCTGCTCGAACCGCTTGCGCAGCAGCCGTGCGACGTCGTGGAGAAGGAAGCCAAGGGTCGGAGTGGCGCTCATGAAAACCTGCGATCATTATTTATAAGCATACTTATGATATCGGTACATATATTGAGCATGTACGCCACACAAGAGCTGGGATGCCAGATTCGGAAGCAGCGGCGAAAATGCCGCAGGCCGGCTCAGGCTTGTCCTGCAGTTCTTCCTTTCGCCGGTTGCAGACGCCAGACGGTAGCCGCGGCCTAGCTCCGCCCTAATTCTGCCTGTAGTCGTCGCCTCCGCCGGAGGCGCCGCATTGGGGAGCTCGATGGCGTTCTTCGAAAGCATGCTGACGCTGCTGCTGGTGGCGATCGTCTTTCTGCAATTCTCCAGGAAGTTCCGGATCCCTTATCCGACAATGCTGGCGATCGCTGGCGTCATCGTCGCCGCCGTGCCTTGGGCGCCTGAGGTCGCAATCGATCCCGAGCTTGCGCTGGCGTTGCTGATCGCGCCCGTGCTCTTCGACGCCGCCTATGATCTGCCGCCGAGGACGTTGAGGCACAACTGGCTGCCACTCCTCTCGCTCGCCGCCATCGCCGTGATATTGACGGCCGCCGCCGTCGCCACCGTCAGCGTGACGATCGCCGGCCTGCCGCTTGCCGCGGCCGTCGCACTCGGCGCCATCGTCGCGCCGCCGGATGCGGCGGCGGCGACCGCCATGCTCGACCGCTTCACCCTGCCGCGCCAGACCTATGTGATCCTGAAGGGCGAAAGCCTCCTGAACGACGCCGTCGCGCTCCTGATCTTCAGCGCCGCGGTGGCAGCCGCCGCGAGCCCCGCCTTCTTCGCCGGTGCCCTGGCGGAATTGGCGCTCGCCGTGCCGGGCGGCCTCATCCTCGGTTACCTCATGGGCCGTCTCTACATGGTCGTCGGCCTGAGGCTCGCCGGCACGCTCGGCGGCACCCTGCTTGAATTCGTCGCCACTTTCGGCACGTGGATCATCGCCGAGCGGCTACACTTTTCGGCAATACTGGCGATCGTCGTCTACGCGATGGTCATCGCCCGCTACATGCCCGAGCGGCAGACGGCCCGCCACCGCATCCATTCCTATTCGGTCTGGGAGGCCGCGGTCTTTCTGCTCAACGTGCTGGCCTTCCTGCTGATGGGCCTGCAGGCCCGTCAGATCGTCCTCGACCTCGATCCCGGCCGCCTGGATTTCGCAATCACCTTCGCCACCATGGTTTTCGTCACGGTCATTCTCGTCCGGCTGGCCTGGGTGCTGTTTTATAACCGCGTCATCAACTTTCTTGCCGCGCGCGGGCGCACGAAACAGGCCGTTCCCACCTTCGCGACGAGCCTGCTTGCCGGTTGGTGCGGCATGCGCGGCCTCGTCACGCTGGCCACCGCGCTCGCCCTGCCGATCGACTTCCCCGATCGCGACATCATCCTGCTCAGCGCGCTCGCCGTCGTTCTCGGCACGCTCATCGTCCAGGGCCTGACGCTCGGGCCGCTGATCCGTTTCCTGAAATTCGAACCGGACACCTCCGTGGACCGCGACCTCGCCAGAGCCCGTGTCACGTTGATCGATGCAGCACTTGCCGAACTCGCCGGCGGCGAAGACAAATCCACCCGCATCCTGCGCGACGTGTACACCTCCGAGCGCGAGATCGCCGTGGACGGGAAACATCCGCGCGAGGTCAGCCGGCTCGACAAGCAGCGCCGCAATGTCATCGTTGCGAAGCGCCGCAGACTGGCGGCAATGCGCCGCGCCGGCGAGATCGACGACGATGTCTTTCACATGCTGGAACAGGAACTCGACTGGGCCGAACTCGGCGCCCTGCCGCCGGGCAGAGACGAGATTGTGGAGAGCTGACGCGCTCTGTGAAGTTTTGATGGATTCGAAAATCGTAACCAATTGGCATTTGCAATTTTTCGCCGCTGCCGTTTATAGTCCAATTCCATAGGGTTACGATTTTTCTGATCGACATTGCCTGCCGGCCTTCCTTTCCAAGGGATCGGACGCCGGAGAAATCCCCGGGGGCAGAGGCCTTCGTTCAAAGCAGCAAGACCTGAACAGCATCACTTCATCTTGAGGTTGGCGGCTAGTTAATCGGCTGCCAAGATTGGAGGACTGGTATGACCTACGCGCTTCGACAGATGCTGGTGTTTGGCTCTATCGCCGCATTCATGCCTTTGGCCGCGCTGGCTCAGAGCGCCCCGCCGCCCCCGCCCGTCACCGTCGCCAAGCCTGTTGTGCGCGATGTCGTCGACAGCGACGAATTCATCGGCCGCTTCGAGCCGGTCGACGAAGTCTCCGTTCGCTCGCGCGTCGGTGGGTACCTGCAGGAAATCCATTTCCAGGACGGCGCCTTGGTCAAGCAGGGCGACCTGCTCTTCGTCATCGACCAGAGGCCGTTCGTCACCGCGCTCAATCAGGCAAAGGCCGCACTCGAATCGGCGCAATCCGCCTTGGTCTTTGCCGATGCGCAATATAAGCGCACGCAATCGCTTGCTTCGAGCGGCAGCCAGTCGGCGCAGACGCTGGATGATCGCCGCCGCGAATTCGATTCGGCCGAGGCCAATGTCCGCGGCGCGCAGGCCGCAGCCGATCGCGCTTCTCTCGACATGGAATATACCGAGATCAAGGCGCCGCTCAGCGGCCGCATCGATCGCCGGCTGATTTCGGCCGGCAACCTCGTGCAGACCGACCAGACCGTGCTGACAACAATCGTTTCGCTCGATCCGATCGATTTCTATTTCGACGTCGACGAGCGCCGCCTGTTGAATTTCGCCGACACGGCGCGCAAGCTCGGCAAGGATCTCCAACAGGGCGGCGGCGGTCTGGATGTCTCCGTCACGATCTCGGATCCCAATGCAAAACCATTCAAGGGAAAGCTCGATTTCGCCGAAAACCGGGTCGACAATGAGAGTGGCACCATTCGTCTGCGGGCCCGCTTCCCCAACCCCGATCTCGTCCTTCAGCCCGGCCTCTTCGGCCGCATACAGGTCGAAGCCTCCAACACCTACCAGGCCATTCTCGTTCCCGACGAGGCAATCGGCTCCGACCAGAATGAGCGCGTCGTCTATGTCGTCGCCGAGGACGGCACGGTTTCGACCAAGCCGGTGAGACCCGGACCCCGGCTCTATGGCTACCGCGTCATACGCGAAGGCCTTGACGGGACCGAGACGATCATCGTCAACGGCCTGATCCGCGCCCGGCCGGGTACCAAGATCACACCTCAGATGACCGAACTGCCCAAGGAGCGGCAGGACACTGCGCCCGAAACCGCCGGCGCGGAGAACGGACAATGAGATTTGCTCATTTTTTCGTGGACCGGCCGATCTTTGCGGCCGTCATCTCGATCGTTCTTCTGGTCGTCGGCGGCATTGCCTATACGCAATTGCCGGTATCCCAGTATCCGGAGATAGCGCCGCCAACCATCGTCGTGCGCACGTCATATCCGGGTGCCGATCCGCAGACGATCGCCGATACCGTGTCGACCCCGCTCGAACAGCAGATCAATGGCGTCGAAGACATGCTTTACATGTCGTCCTATTCCAGCGCCGACGGCGCCATGTCGCTGACGATCACCTTCAAGCTCGGCACCGATCTCGACAAGGTGCAGGTGCTCGTTCAGAACCGCGTTTCCATCGCCCTGCCCCGTCTTCCCGAGGAAGTCCAGCGGCTTGGGGTGACCACTGACAAAAGCTCGCCCGATCTGATGATGGTGGTGCATCTGCTGTCGCCGTCGCACCGCTATGACCAGCTTTATGTCTCGAACTACGCCCGCAACCGAATCCGTGACGTTCTCGTTCGCCTTGACGGCGTCGGCGACGTGCAGCTCTTCGGCGAACGCCAGTATTCGATGCGAATCTGGCTGGATCCGGAAAAACTCTCCGCCTACGGGATGACATCCGATGACGTCGTCGCCGCGCTGAGAGACCAGAACGTCCAGGTGTCCGGAGGCAAGATCGGTGCCCCGCCGGTGACCGGCAAGAATGCGTTCGAATATACGGTGCGAACGGATGGACGCTTCTCCGATGTGCGCGAGTTCCGATATGTCATCGTGAAATCGACGACATCGGGCCGGCTCGTGCAGTTGCAGGATGTCGCCCGTATCGAACTCGGCGCGCAGGATTACGTCACCAACAGCTATCTCAACAATGACCCGGCCGTTGCTCTTGGCATCTTCGCCCGGCCGGGAACCAATGCCCTGGACACCGCCCATCAGGTCCAGTCGATCATGAAGGACCTCTCGCAGAATTTCCCGCAGGGCCTGGAATATCGCATCGTCTACGACACGACCGAATTCATCTCGGATTCGATCACCGAGGTCTATAGAACCATCGCCGAGGCGGCCATCCTGGTGGCGATTGTCGTTCTCGTCTTCCTGCAATCCTGGCGAACGGCGATCATTCCGATCATTGCCATCCCTGTATCGCTGATCGGCACCTTCGCCGTCCTGCTGGCCTTCGGCTTCTCGCTCAACATGCTCACCCTGTTCGGCCTCGTGCTGGCGATCGGGATCGTCGTCGACGACGCGATCGTGGTGGTGGAAAATGTCGAGCGCAATCTCGCCCGCGGCATGACGCCAAAACAGGCATCCCACGTCACGATGGACGAAGTCGGAACTGCCGTCGTCGCCATCTCGCTGGTGCTGATTGCCGTATTCGTGCCGACCGCCTTCATTCCCGGCATCTCAGGCCAGTTCTACCGGCAGTTCGCGGTGACGATCGCTGTCACCACGGCAATTTCCGCATTGAATTCGCTGACGCTGTCGCCCGCCCTTGCAGGCATATTGCTGAAAACCCATGACCACGAAACCAGGCGCACGAACGTCGCCACGCGCCTGGGAAGAGGACTTGCAAACGGCTTCAATCGTGGATTCGATCGGCTGAGCTCGGGCTATTCATGGACCGTTCGGCATCTGGTCAGCAGTTGGGTGGGATTGACAGCCGCGATGGCCGCCTTCGTCTGCCTGCTCGGGGCCACCTGGTACATGGGAACGAAAGTTCCCGCCGGCTTCATCCCGACCATGGACCAGGGTTACGCGATCATCGTCATCCAGCTTCCGGACGGCGCCTCGCTTGCGCGTACCGATGCCGTCGTCAGACAGGTGGGCGATATCGCCCGCACCGTGCCCGGCGTCGGCAACGCCGTGCAATTTGCCGGCTTCAGCGGGGCGACATTCACCAATGCTTCGAATGCCGGCGTCGTCTTCGTTCCGTTCAAATCCTTTGCCGAACGTGAAGAAGGCGGAGAGAACGCCAACAAGATCATCGGCGAGCTTTACGGCAAGCTGCAAAGCATCCAGGAAGCCTTCATCATTGCCATCCCGCCGCCATCCGTGCGTGGCGTCGGCAATTCCGGCGGCTTCAAGATGCAGATATCAGATCTCGAAAACGCCGACATGACGCGCGTGCTCGGCCTCGCCCGCCAGATGATGGGTGCGGCGGCGACGACCGAAGGGCTGACGGGCGTCTTTACGACATTCTCCGATGCAAGCCCGCAATACTTCCTGGCGCTCGACCGCGACAAGGCACGCTTCCTGAACGTGCCGATCCCCAATATCTTCAACGCGCTTTCCATCAATCTCGGCGTCGCCTACGTCAACGATTTCAATGCGTTCGGCCGCGTCTACCAGGTCCGCGCCCAGGCCGACCGGCAATATCGCATGGACAGGGAAGACATTCTCGCCCTGAAGGTTCGATCGGCAACCGGCGCGCTGGTTCCGCTTGGAACCTTGATGGACATTCAGGATGCCAGCGGCCCGGCGCTTGTCCAGCGCTACAACATGTACGTCTCGGTGCCGCTTCAGGGCAATCCGACGCCGGGCACGTCGACCGGCGATGCCATCGCCAAGATGGAAGCGCTGGCTGCGAAGATCCTGCCGCAGGGCACGACCTTCGAATGGACGGAACTCGCCTATCAGGAGACCCACACCGGCAACACGGCCATCTACATCTTCGCCCTCTCCGTCGTCTTCGTCTTCCTGGCGCTGGCGGCCCAATATGAAAGCTGGGTTCTGCCGCTCGCGATCATTCTCATCGTCCCGCTTGCGGTGCTCGCGGCGCTGATCGGGGTCTCCCTGCGGGGCATGGACAACAATGTCCTGACGCAGATCGGCCTGATCGTCCTGATCGGTCTTGCGGCCAAAAACGCCATTCTGATCGTCGAGTTCGCCAGGCAGGCGGAAGAGGAAGGCAAGTCGCCGGTGGAAGCGGCCATCGAGGCCAGCCATCTTCGCCTGCGCCCGATCCTGATGACGGCATTCGCCTTCATCTTCGGAGTTCTGCCGCTTGCCATCGCCACCGGCCCCGGCGCCGAAATGCGCCAGTCGCTCGGCACCGCCGTCTTCTCGGGCATGCTCGGTGTGACGATCTTCGGTCTGTTCCTGACGCCGGTCTTCTACGTCGTGCTGCGCGGCTGGCGCCGCAACCGGCCGGCTACGGTAGAACCGGCAAAGACGGAGCCGGTCGATGAAGGGGTCGTCTGAGACGACCCACCCGGCTCTGAAGAAACACGCGCGCAAGTCAGGTCGAAAACAGATGCACCTGGCCCTGCCACAGGCGCGCGACGGTGAGCTTGCCACTGCGATAGGCGCGCGTATCGATATTGAGCCGCCTCGGCTGTATATCGGGTTTGTCGTTCGGCGTATGGCCGTGAACGATGAGTTTCGGTAACGGCACCCGGCTTTCGAGAAATCGCTGGCGGATGAGGACCAGATCCTCGTCCGTCTGCCTGTCGAGCGGCAGTTTCGGATTGATGCCGGCGTGCACGAAAATCACGCTTGGGGTTTCCAGCAGGACAGGCATCGCCCGCATGAAATCGATATGCGTACGCGGCAACGACTGGCGGATGAAGGCATCGAGTTTTGCGCCGGTGGGGAAGACCAGGGGCAGGTGGTCCGGATCGAGCCCATAGGATTTGAGCAGCTCCGCCGACCCCATCTGCATCCAATCATCATAGGAGATCCAGCCGTCGATATAGTCGAGCATGGCGATTTCGTGATTGCCGGCAAGGCAGATGCGGTCGAATCCATCAGGTGGTGGCTCCATGAGATGGCCGATAACCTGTGCCGATTCCGGGCCGCGGTCGATATAGTCGCCGAGCGTGACGATCAGCTTGCGCCCGGGCAGCCGCGCGCCATCACGCAGGATCGCTTCCTCGGCTTTCACAAGCAGATCGTACCGGCCGTGAATGTCGCCGATCGCATAGGTTGGGATAGCGGCAATATCCAGCGTCAGACGCGGTCTCGGCTGGCGCGCCATTTTCGAAACCTCGCTGTTGCGAGCACGAGAGTCGCTCATCATGTTTCTCAATCAAGGAAGCCCCACTTCACCGTAAGTAGCGTGGAGAACAGGGCAATCAAGCTGGTAAGAAAATTCAAACCATTCGGGTTTTGTAGAAAAACCGGTCTTATCATTCGAGGGCTAATCCCTCACTCCTGTATCCGTCGAGGAAAGAGTGACCGATGGGAACGGTATCGCAGTTTCATGAGAGCTTGAGGCCTCCCGCGCATCGCATCGAAAGCGAAGAGGAGGCGATATCCGCGGCCCGCGACCACGCTGCCGCATTCCGGCACCAGGCGAGCGAACGCGATATCAACCGCATCCTGCCCTTTGCCGAGCTCGATGCGCTGTCGGTATCGGGGCTGACGGCAATCGCCGTACCGCCTGACCATGAAGGACTCGACGTGTCGAACGCCCTGCTCGCCGAAATCGTTGCTATCATCGCCGAGGGCGACGCCTCGATCGGCGAGGCGTTGGAAAATCATTTTTGCGCACTGGAAACGCTCCGTACCCAGGCCGGCGAGGATTTGAAGGCATCGCTGTTTGCCCGTGTGCTGCTCGGCGACCGCTTCGCCGGCGCCGCCTTTACTGACGAGGCCGAGCTTACGGCCGAAGGCCCGGGCTATCGCCTCAGCGGGCGCACGCGCCAAGTGCCCGGTATTCTGTTCGCCGACTGGATCGCCGCAGCCGCCACCGCTCCGCCCAGCCGCCCGGTGACGCTCTACCTCGCACGCGATGACGAAGGCGTGCAGGTGGTCGACGATTGGGACGGCTTCGGCCAACGCACCAATGGATCGGCGACGGCGATCGTCGGCACGCTTCATGTCAATGCCGATGCGGTTGCGCCTGCCCCCTCGTCCGGACATTCGACCGGCATCTCGCTCGGCCTGCTGCTCAAGGCCGGCGTCGGCCTCGGCATCGCGCGAGCCGCATGGAGCGACCTGATGACCGCGATCGGCGATCGCAGCACGACGGTTCTTCCCCGGATCGGCGAACGCGCCATCCGCATCGAAGCGACAGCGGCGGCCTTGGAACGGGCTGGCCGCAAGCTCGACATCGCCCAGGTCAATCCTGTCGAGGCAGCGATGGCGGACGCGCATTTCTCCGCCTCGGCGGCCGCGATCCTTGCCGAGGAAACGGCGCTCGACACCGCAAACGCGCTGTTCGAACTTGCAGGGGGAACATCAGCAGGCATCGGGCTCAATCTCGACCGCCATTGGCGGAATGCCCGCATTCACGCGCTTTCGCTGCCGCGGGATAGATTGGTGCATACCGCAGGCGAATACATGTCGAAGGTCGGTGGCGCCTAATCAGCTGGCGGCGGAGATCGGGAACTGTTCCTTAGCGCCTTCGATGCGGCCGCCGTCGGCGACGAATTGCTCGAGGGTCATATTGTCGAGAATGGCGGCGATCGCGTCCCGAACATCGGTCATCGAGCGCCGCACCTGACAGGTCTCAGGATCGGCGCAGTCGTCGCAGGCCTCGTACGCCGTCCGGCTGGCGCAGCGAATCGGTGCTAGGGGCCCGTCGAGCGTGCGGATGACATGGCCGATGCGGATTTCCGAGGCCGGCCGCGACAGCGAATAGCCGCCGCCCGGCCCCTTCTTCGAGCGCAGGATGCCGACATTGCGCAGTTCCAGCAGGATCGTATCGAGGAACTTCTTCGGGATATTGTTGCGGGCCGCGATATCGTTGATGAAGGCAGTCTCGCCCGGCGCCAGCCGCGCCAGATCGACCAGCGCCTTCAGCCCGTATTTTCCCTTTTTCGTCAGCATCGTCGTCGCCTTGTAGAATCGCAGTATTTATCCTGCCAATAGCAGGCAAATAGCGTCAAAAGCGTGAACATACAACAAAATAGCTATTATTTATAGCTTGTATCGGCAACGTCCACAGGCCGGCCCGGCAGTCTTGCGAAAGATCGACTTGCCGAGCCCTGCCGGCGGCCGCCGTCAAATCGTCTTCAGCATGCCGCCATCGACGAAATAGGTCGAGCCGATGCAATAGCTCGCGCGCTCCGAACTCAGGAAGACGAAGACATTCGCCAGTTCCTCCGGCGTGCCGAAGCGTTTGGAGGCGGCGTGTTCGTTGGCGACGCTCTGCAGGTAGCCTTCCCAGTTGCCGCCGGTTTCGGCCGTCAACTGCTTGGCGGTCTTGATCCAGTCGGGCGTCAGGATAAGGCCGGCATTGACGCAGTTGACACGGATATTGTCCTTGATGAGCTCGGTCGACAGTGTCTTCGAAAACATCATCAGCGCCGACTTGCTGACATTGTAGATCGGTTCGTACCACAGCGGCTGAACGGCACAGATCGAGGCGTTGTGCAGGATCACACCACCGCCGCGTTCCTTCATCTGCGGCGCGATGCCGCGCGCCAGCCGCACGGCGGCCATCACATGCAGGTCCCAATAGGCTTGCCACTTCTCGTCCGGCGCCTCCATCACCGTCTCATTCGATCCGGTGCCGGCATTGTTGATGAGGATATCGGCCCCGCCTTTTTCGGCCGCCGCCGCAATGATCGCCTCGGTTCCCCCAGCCGTCGCCACGTCGGCGGCAACAGCGATGGCGTCGACACCGTACTTCTCGGCGATACGGGCGGCTTCCGCCTTGAGCCGATCGCCGCCGCGGGCCGCCAGCACGAGATTGGCGCCCTCAGCCGCCAGCCCCTCGGCGATCGCCAGTCCGATACCGACCGACGCGCCTGTTATGACGGCAGTCTTTCCCTTCAATCCGAGATCCATGTCTTCCTCCGCAACGGCCGGAGATCCCGGCCTGATATGCTGAGTGTTCCGCCAATGAACCCGGGCGTCAAGCGCCCGAACGCCTCTTGCGAGAGGCTGCGATCTGTCGCATGCCTACATCAACAGGATGGGAGGAGTTTTCATGCGACGTTATTCAGCCTGCATAGAGTGGCTGTTTGCCGAAGAGGGCGACCGCTTTCCCGACCGCATCCGCCGCGCCCATGCTGCCGGCCTGACGGCAATCGAATTCTGGCGCTGGAGCGACAGGGATCTGGACGCGATCGAGGCGACACTGAAGGAAACCGGCCTTGCCGTCACCAGCCTCGTCGCCGAACCGATGATCGCGTTGACCGACGCCGCCAACCGGCAGGCTTGGCTGAAAGGCCTTGCCGAATCCGTCACTGTCGCCAGGCGTCTCGGCGCGCCGGTGCTGATTGCCCAGGCGGGCGACGATCTCCCGGCCCTGAGCCGGCAAGAACAGCGCCGGGCGCTGACTGAAACACTGAAGGCCGGCGCCGATATTCTTGCAGACAGCGGTGTGCGCCTCGGCGTCGAGCCGCTCAACATCCGCATCGACCATGTCGGCTATTTCCTCGATTCGACCCGCGAAGGCCTCGACATCATCGATGACGTCGCCCGCCCCGAGATTGGCATCGTCTACGACATCTACCACTCCGCCGTGATGGACGAGCGCACCGAGGACGTGCTCGATGGCCGCCTCGATCGCATCATCCACGTCCATGTCGCCGATCACCCCGGCCGCAACGAACCGGGCTCTGGCGAAATCGACCTTGCCCATCGCCTCGACTGGATCTTCGCCAACGGCTACCACGGCGCCGTCGGTCTGGAATACCGGCCGACCAGACCCGGCGCGGACGCCGTCAGGGGCGCGATCGCCGCACTCGGTTAGGCGGAATTGGCGCCTTCGGCGAAAGCTTCAAGCTCGGGGTCGAAATCGACGTCGACGACATTGTTGAAGACGGCGGTCGCCAGCATGATGCCGGCGAAGGCGACGAGATCGACAAGCACCTTGATCTCGTAGCGCTGTTTCAGCTTCGCCCAGAGTTCGGCGGGTACGGCGTTGGAATCGGCAACGATCGCCTTGCCGAAAGCGTCGAGCAGCGCTTCCTCCTCGGAAAGCTCCAGTGCGTCCGGATTGAAACCATTGTTGATCAGCGCCCGACGAAAGAAGGTGATGGCGATTTTCGATTGCGCCGCCTTAGAGATTGCATGCGAGAAGATCCAGATCGCCCGGTCATTGACAGCAGGATCGAGTTCGGCCCGCAGCGTGAACCATTCGGCGTAGATGCGATGGGCGGCGGGCGAATGCAGCAGTGTCCGCTTCATATTGGTCATCCGTCCGCGCAGCCTGATTTCTTCGTCATGCGCCGCACGAATCTCTTCCGAAGCCGTGTCGTAGTCGATCTGCGGGAGGTGGCTCATCGGGTCCGTTCTTTCCTATGTGCACAGAAGCTATCGGGGCGCCAAGATATTGTGCGGGCAAATCCGCTTGGCTGCCGCCCGGCGCCGGCCTAGACTGACCAAATCGAAGCAGGAGGCAAGGCATGAGCGACGACCACGAGCACCATCATGTCGACTGGCGCGAACATGGCGTCAAGGTCATTCCCGGCAATTCGCTCGATCCGAATACCGCGCAGACGCCGGGCATGAACCGCGCGACTGCGATCAACAATGCGCGTGCCGGCGCCGAAAAGATCTGGGCCGGCACGGTAACGATCCATGCCAACGCCAAGACCGGCGCCCATCACCACGGCGATCTCGAAAGCATCATCTACGTGGTCAAGGGCAAGGCCCGCATGCGCTGGGGCGAACATCTGGAATATACCGCCGAGGCCGGCCCCGGCGATTTCATCTATGTTCCGCCCTATGTGCCGCACCAGGAGATCAACGCCAGCCGCGACGAGACGCTGGAATGCGTGCTCGTCCGCTCGGGCCAGGAACCGGTCGTCGTCAATCTCGACATCGAGCCGGTCGAAAAGCCGGAAGACGTCCCGTGGATCGACCCGATCCATCGCTGATATCGGGCGCTCACACGGGACCGGAAACGGTTGCGGCGCGCTCAGGCGTGGACGACGCCGGCGCCGCTCATGGCAGTGTTCTCGATGATTCGGCCGGTATCGGCGGCATAGAGGTGGATCTGGTCGTAATCGATCGCGATGCCGATCGGATCTCCCGACTTCACCTTCACCGCCTCGGTCAGCGCCACGGCAAAGGGCAGCCCGTCGAAATCGGCGTGGACGACACGGCTTGCGCCAAGCTCTTCGATGAAATCGGCCGTTGCGGTGAGGGCACCCGGCGCATCCGGGGCCACCAGCCGGGCGGCTTCGGCGCGCATGCCGAGCACGACGCGTTTGCCTTTCAGCGGTGCGGCGCGCTCGCGCGGCAGCACGACCTTGCGGCTCTGGTCGTAGACGAAGACGCCCTCGTCATTGATCGTACCCTCGAGCAGGTTCATCGCCGGCGTTCCGACGAAACCGGCGACGAAGCGCGAGACCGGATGATGATAGACTTCTTCCGGCGTGCCGACCTGCTCCACCCTGCCGCCGTTCATCACCACCAGCCGGTCGGCCAGCGTCATCGCCTCCGTCTGGTCATGCGTGACGAAGATCGAGGTGGCCCCGAGGCGGCGGTGCAGGCGTCGGATTTCGGCGCGCATGGCGATGCGCAGCTTGGCGTCGAGGTTCGATAGCGGCTCGTCGAAGAGAAACACCTTCGGCTCGCGGATCATCGCGCGGCCCATGGCGACGCGCTGCCGCTGGCCGCCGGAAAGGGCGGCCGGCCGACGGTCGAGGAAGGGTTCGAGGCTGAGCGCCTTGGCGACTTCGCCGATGCGCCGCGTACGCTCCGCCGTCGAAACGCCGGCCACCTTCAAGGCATAGCCGATATTCTCGGCGACGCTCATATGCGGGTAAAGCGCGTAGTTCTGGAACACCATGGCGCAGCCGCGTTCGCGCGGCTCCATCTGGTTGACGACACGGCCATCGATGGCGATTTCGCCGCCGCTGATTTCCTCGAGGCCGGCGATCATACGCAGCAGCGTGGACTTGCCGCAGCCGGACGGGCCGAGGATGACGATGAACTCACCCGACTGGATGTCGAGATCGACGCCGTGGACGACGGGGGTCTTGCCGTAGTTCTTCTTCACGCCACGAATGGAGATCGGTGCCAAGGGAGTACTCCTTCACTTCTCGGTGGAGATAAGGCCGCGCACGAACCAGCGCTGCATCAGGATGACGAGCACCAGCGGCGGCGACATGATGATCAGGGTTCCAGCCATGGCGACGTTCCAGTCGGGCAGGCCGAATTCGGACGGGATCAGGGTCTTCAACTGCGTCACCGCAATGCCGAAATTCGGATCGGTGGTGATCAGCAACGGCCAGAGATACTGGTTCCAGGCCCAGACGAACATGATGGTGAACAGCGCGATCATATTCGGCCGCGAAAGCGGCAGCAGAATATCCCAGAAGAACCGGACCGGGCCCGAACCGTCCATCTTCGAGGCTTCGGCCAGCTCGTCCGGAACCGTCAGGTAGAACTGCCGGTAAAGGAAGGTGCCGGTCGCCGTGGCGACCAGCGGCAGAACGAGACCGGGATAGGAATTCAGCAGACCCCATTCGAGCTTGATCTGAATGCCGGTGATCTGCGAGACGAGCCAGCTTATCCCGGTGACGTCGAGGATCGTCTGGAAAGGCTGCAGCGCGTTGGCCGCAATCGAATAGGTCGGCACGATGCGGACTTCCAGCGGCAGCATCAGCGTGATGAAGATGATCCAGAAAATCACATAGCGGCCACGGAAGCGGAAATAGACGATCGAGAAAGCCGCCATGGAAGAAAGCATGACTTTGCCGGCACCGACCGTCGTGGCGAAGATGATGCTGTGGAACAGCTTGTTGCCGAGGTCGGCGCGAACCCAGGCGGCCTCGGCGTTTTCCCAGAAATGCGAGCCCGGCGTGAGCGGCAGCGGCACGCGATTGACCGTTTCCAGATCCAGCGTCGACGCGATGATGACGATGGCGAAAGGCAGGAGCGCGATCACCATGCCGAGCGCAAGAAGCGTATAGCAGATGAAGTTGAATATCGGCGTGCGTTCGATCATGTCCGCGACCTCACTTGTAGTGCACGCGCCGCTCGATGAAGCGGAACTGGAAGATGGTGAGAAGGACGACGAGCACCATCAGGATGATCGACTGCGCCGCAGCGCCGGAATAATCGAGACCTCTGAAGCCGTCGAAATAGATCTTGTAGACCATGAGTTCGGTGGCGCGCGCCGGCCCGCCTTGGGTCATGACGTCGACGATACCGAAGGAATCCTGGAAGCTCTCTGTGATGTTGATGACGAGCAGGAAAAACAGCGTCGGCGTCAGCAAGGGCAGCTGGATATCCCAGATCCGGCGCATCGGCCCCGAACCGTCCATGGCCGCCGCCTCGATCAGCGAGCGCGGAATGCCTTGCAGCGCCGAGAGGAAGAAGATGAAGTTGTAGCCGATATATTTCCACGAGAAGGCGACGATGACGGCGATCATCGCATCCTTGCCGTCGAGCGCCGGGTTCCAGAGACCGGGCCAGACGTGATTGATGACCGACAGCAGGCCGGCCTCCGGCGCCAGGATGAAGCGGAAGGCGAGCCCGAGAGCGGGAGCGGCAATTGCGTAAGGCCAGATGAACACCGACCGGTAGACCTTGTGGCCGCGCAGTTCACGATCGGTCAAAAGCGCCAGGATGAGCGCCAGTCCCATGGCAATCGCCGTCGAGCTGAAGCCGAAGATCATGCTACGGGTGATCGAGTCCCAATAGATCGGATCGGTGAGCAACTGTTTGAAATTGTCGAAACCGACCCAGGCATTGCCGCCGCCCCATGGCTGCTCAAGCGTGAACGCCCAATAGAGCGCCTGCGCGCTTGGCCAATAGAAGAAGACGAAGATCAGCAGCAGCATCGGAAATGCGAAGAGCAGTCCGATCGTCGTCGAGGAGAAAGTGACGCGCTTTTCCATGAGTGGTCGTTTTCGTCCTGGTTTGGTTTAAAGCATGTCGCGCAAAAGTGTGCAGCGGTTTTGCGGTAACGACATGCGCCGACATAAAGATCTAAAGCGCGAGCGGCGCGCTTTAGACGCGGGCGGCGAGTACGCATCCGCGGCCGATAAGGGAACTTACAAGGACGCACCCGGCGCGCGACGCGGGCCGGGTGCGGCATATATCGGGCGATCAGGGGAGCTGAACGTTCTTATAGGTCTGCTGGAAGCGGCGCAGGAGCGTATTGCCGCGTTCGGCAGCGCCGTCGAGCGAAGCCTGGACATCGGCATTGTTGACGAAGATGGCCTGCAGACCATTGGCGATTTCGGTGCGGACCTGCAGCAGGCCACCGAGGCGGATGCCGTGCGGAGCCGCGTCACCGGCAGGCGATGCGGTCAGGCTCTGAATGGCGAGTTCGCGGCCGGCATAAGGCGCCTTGTCGTAGAAGCCCTGCTTCTTGAGATATTCGAAGCCGGAGTTACGAACCGGGATGTAGCCGGTAACGGTCGACCAGGTCAGAGCCTCTTCCGGCTTTGCGATGAAGTTGAAGAAGGCAGCGGCAGCCTTGTATTCAGCGTCCGAATGGCCCTTCAGAACCCAAAGCGAAGCGCCGCCGACGTAAGAGCTGTGACGGGTTGCGTCGCCGTAGGTCGGGAGCATGGAAACGCCCCAGTTCATGCCTTGCTTGGCGGTGCGGCCAACATTGCCATGGTCGCCGACCGAGGTCAGGATGACCTGGCAATCGCCGGCGGCAAAGGCTTCGACGAAGGTCTGGCCGACGGCCTTGTTTTTGATCACGGCAAGCTTGTTGTCATACCAGGACTTGAGGTCCTTGATATAGCTGACCAGAAGCGGGTTCTTGTTGAACACCAGCTCGGCGTCGAGACCTTCAAAGCCGTTCTTCTTCGTGGCGATGGCTTCGCCGTTGACGGCTTCGAACTGCTCGATGTACTGCCAGACTTCGTTGTTGGAGATGTCGAAGCCGAGCGGACAAGCATAGCCTGCATCCTTCAGAGCCTTGAGGTCTTCGCCTGCTTCCTTCCAGGTTGCCGGAGCATGATCCTTGCCGATCTTGGCGAAGGCGTCCTTGTTCCAGTAGAGCAGAGCGGTCGAGGAATTGAAGGGGAAGGAGTACATCTCACCCTTCGAGGTCGCGTAATAGCCCGATATACCTGAGAAATAATCGTTCCAGTCGACGGTATAACCCATGTCGGCCATCAGCTTGTTGGCCGGATAATAGGCGCCGGAGAGCATGATATCGAGCGTGCCGGCATCGGAGACCTGGGCGATGGTCGGCTGCTTGCCGGCGCGGAAGGCAGCGATGGTGTTCTGCAAGGACGCATCGTAGCTACCCTGGCTGGTGCAGACGACTTCGTAATCGGCCTGCGACTGGTTGAAGCGATCGCACTGTTCCTGGACACGCTTGGCAATGTCACCGGAGTTGCCGAACCAGAAGTCGATCTTGGTCTTATCGGCGGCGGCGGCGGGACCAGCAAGAAACGCTGTAGCGAGAAGGGCGCCAACGGCGCCGAGAAGCTTGGCTTGCATGAGAACCTCGAACGTAAAAGGGACGCGCACTTTCAGCGCACGCCCTATTAGCGGGTTCAAATTGCCGCGGCCAATGAATATTCCATGACATGAAATGATCGAAATCCAGTTGTCATAAAAAATTCACATAGTTGTTATTCGCCGATATCGGAGATATATTTGGAGAAATTTCGAGGAGTTCTTTAGCATATTGCGAGTAAATTTCTATTACATTCAAAACAATGGAATTTTAGGGGGAATGCAATATTTATTTATATTTCGACCGGACGGATTTATTCGCCCGAACCATCCTAACGAAACTTGCCAACAGCCCGCATTTTTTGCCGTTGCACTGGTGTGCAACACTGGTTTCAGCCTCAGGACTGACGGGAATCCTTCAGGATCGCGGCAAAACGTGGATCGAATGCACGACTGATCGGCCCGGCGGCGGCACCCAGCGCCACCGACCAGGGATCGGCTATGCCCGGCTGCAGGCGCGGCAGTGTCCGGCCGCGGCGCTCGGCGATCGACGGCAGCAGCGGGCCGATCGCCGCAAACAGCCTGCTTACCAGCGCTTCCGGCGCGCTGCCGCAGAGGATCACCGTCTGCGGATCGAACAGCGTCTCGAGGAGATGGATGCTCCAGCGCAGGTCCGCTGCGGCCGCCTCGACCCAGGCGCGGATGCCGTGATCGCCCCTTAAGGCAAGCTCGTTGATCCGCGCATAAAGGTCAGGATCGGCGGGATCGATCGACAGATGCTGGTAGAGCGAGGCGAGCGAGGCGCGATGTTCGAGCGGCGTCGATTTGCCGTCGGCAAACAGCAATGCCATGCCGATCTCGCCGGCATTGCCGTTGGCGCCGCGGTAAAGCTCGCCGTTCAGAATGAGGCCGGCACCGATGCCATAGCCGACGAAGAGGCAGACGGCATGGTCGAGGCCATGGGCGGCTCCCACCATACGCTCGGCGGTCGCCGCCGCGGCCGCATCGTTCTGCAGGCCGACATCGAGCCCGGTGCCGGCGGCCAGCGTTTCCAGCAATGGAAACTTCTGCCAAGCCTCCATCATCCACGGATCGTCGCCGCTGCCGGCGACCCCGAAGGGTCCGGGCATGGCGGCGCCGAGGCCGACCAGCCGCTTTTCCGATTGCTGGACGATCCCGGCGAGCTTCGACCGCACGCCGGCGACGAGATCAAGGATGACCTTCGTCCCGTTAAACGGACCGCCTGGCGGCAGGCCGGCCTCGTCACGCACGAGAACGCTGCCGACCAGATCGACGGCGACCGCCCGCGTCACATGCCGGTCGATCTGCAGGCCGATCGCAAAGGCGCCCTCGGGCACCAGGCCGTAGGGCGTCGAGGGCTGGCCCCTGCCCTTCCGCACCGCCTCCTGCGAACTGACGAGACCGTCGCGTTCGAGTTCCTCGATGATATTGGACACCGTCTGCTTGGTCAGCCGCGTCGCCCGCGCCAGATCGGCGCGTGAAAGCGCACCGTTGATCCTTAGGGCATCGATCATCACGCGCCGGTTATGGGCGCTGGTGCCTTCGTGATTGGTGCCGCTCTTGGCCCGGATCGGTCGACTGTCATTCATCTGCAATTGCCTCTTGACTCCATTAGAATGTTGAAGAAGTATTAAGTCAATACATTTGACTTAATGAGGGACCGGAGAGTCCCAGGGAACGCAGGAAGCCCAGCGAGGCCTCCGACGACGCTCCGAGATGATGGACTGGCACGTTTTCAACACGCGCCTTCTCGAACGCCGAGGGCGGCGAAGTCCGCCCTCGGCAATGCGTAAATGTCAAAAACTGGAGGCTGCAATGCTGAAATCCCTTAACAAGACGCTTCTCGGTGCGGCCTTGATCGGCGCATCCTTTGCGCCGCACGCTTTCGCCGAAACGACGCTGAACGCGCTCTTCATGGCACAGGCCGCCTATAGCGAGGCCGATGTGCGCGCCATGACCGACGCCTTCGCCAAGGCGAACCCCGACATCAAGGTCAATCTCGAATTCGTTCCCTATGAAGGCCTGCACGACAAGACGGTGCTGGCGCAAGGGTCCGGCGGCGGTTACGACGTCGTCCTCTTCGACGTCATCTGGCCGGCCGAATACGCCACCAACAAGGTTCTGGTCGACGTCTCCTCTCGTGTCACCGACGAGATGAAGAAGGGCGTGCTGCCGGGCGCCTGGACCACCGTGCAGTACGACGACAAATATTACGGCATGCCGTGGATCCTCGACACCAAATACCTGTTCTACAACAAAGAAATCCTTGAAAAGGCCGGCATCAAGGCGCCGCCGAAAACCTGGGACGAGTTGACCGAGCAGGCAAAGACCATCAAGGACAAGGGCCTGCTCGCCACGCCGATCGCCTGGAGCTGGTCGCAGGCCGAGGCCGCGATCTGCGACTACACCACACTCGTCAGCGCCTATGGCGGCGATTTCCTCAAGGACGGCAAGCCGGCCTTCCAGACCGGCGGCGGCCTCGATGCGTTGAAATACATGGTCTCCAGCTATTCCTCGGGCCTGACCAATCCGAACTCCAAGGAATTCCTGGAAGAGGACGTCCGCAAGGTCTTCGAAAACGGCGATGCCGCCTTCGCTTTGAACTGGACCTACATGTACAACATGGCCAACAATCCGAAGGACAGCAAGGTCGCGGGCAAGGTCGGCGTCGTGCCGGCGCCGGGTGTTGCCGGCAAGAGCGAGGCTTCGGCCGTCAACGGCTCGATGGGCCTCGGCATCACCTCGGCCAGCCAGCATCCTGATGAGGCCTGGAAGTACATCACCTTCATGACATCACAGGCAACGCAGAATGCCTATGCCAAGCTCAGCCTGCCGATCTGGGCATCCTCCTACGAAGACCCTGCTGTCACCAAGGGCCAGGAGGAGCTGATCTCCGCCGCCAAGATCGGCCTTGCCGCCATGTATCCACGTCCGACGACACCGAAATATCAGGAGCTTTCGACCGCGCTGCAGCAAGCGATCCAGGAATCGCTGCTCGGCCAGACCTCGCCCGAAGACGCGCTGAAGTCGGCGGCCGACAACAGCGGCCTCTGAGCAAAGCATGAAACCCGGGCGGCGCCCGCCGTCGCCCGGTTCGCTTTCGATAACCTATGAATGAAGAAGGGTCGCCTCGATGTCGGGCACTTGGCTGACAACCCGCGCGTGGCTTTTGATGCTGCCGCTTCTCGTGGTGATGATATCAGTCATCGGCTGGCCTCTGATCGATACTATCGGCCTCTCCTTCACCGATGCCAAGCTCGTCGGCACGCAAGGAAACTTCGTCGGCATCGACAATTATGCCAAGATGATCTCCGGCTCGAATTTCCAGCGCACGCTGATCACCACCGCATGGTTCGCGATCATCTCGGTCGCCGCCGAAATGGTGATCGGCGTTCTGGCGGCGCTGTTGCTGAACCAGCAGTTTCGCGGCCGCACCGTGCTTCGCGCCCTGATGATCCTGCCCTGGGCACTGCCGACCGTCGTCAACGCCACGCTCTGGCGGCTGATCTACAATCCGGAATACGGCGCGCTGAATGCCGCACTGACCCAACTCGGTCTGCTGGAGGCCTACCGCTCCTGGCTCGGCGAGCCGGGCACGGCGCTGGCAGCCCTCATCGTCGCCGACTGCTGGAAGAATTTCCCGCTGGTGGCGCTGATCGCACTGGCCGCACTTCAGGCCGTGCCGCGCGACATCACCGCCGCCTCGCTGGTCGACGGCGCCGGTGCTTTCGCCCGCTTCCGCTTCGTCATCCTCCCCTATCTCGCCGGCCCGCTGATGGTCGCCTTGGTGCTGCGCACGATCGAAGCCTTCAAGGTCTTCGACATCATCTGGGTCATGACCCGCGGCGGCCCGGCCAACAGCACGCGTACACTGTCGATCCTCGTCTATCAGGAAGCCTTCTCCTTCCAGCGGGCAGGCTCCGGCGCCTCGCTGGCATTGATCGTCACGCTGCTGGTGACGCTGCTTGCCGCCGGCTACGCCGCCCTGGTGCGCAAGACCGCCGGGAGTGCCGCTTGATGGAACGCCAGAGCCCGCTCTTTTCCGCCTTCATCCATCTCTGCGCGCTGCTGCTCGCCGCCGTCATCCTGGCGCCGATCCTGTGGCTGTTCATCATGAGCATCTCGCCGGCCGCCGATCTTGCAGCAAAACCCCTGCGCTGGTGGCCGCAGACGGCGGATTTCTCGCGCTACGCCGTGCTGCTCTCGACGCTCGAAAACAGCGCCGGCGCCGCCTTCACCTCATCGCTGCGCAACAGCATCGAGGTGGCGGGCATGGCGACGATCGCCGCCATCGCGCTTGCGATTCCGGCCGGCTGGGCGGTGTCGCGCACGCCTTCCGTCGGCTGGTCGCTGTCGATGGTGATCGCCACCTACATGTTGCCGCCGGTGGCGCTCGCCGTGCCGCTCTATATGAGCCTCTCCCATCTCGGCATGCTGAACAACGTCTTCGGCCTCGCCCTCGTCTATCTGACAATTCTCGCGCCGTTCACCACCTGGCTGATGAAATCGGGCTTCGATTCCATCCCGCGCGAAATCGAATCCGCCGCGATGATCGACGGCGCCGGCCTGATCCAGACATTGCGGATCATCACGCTGCCGCTCGCCGCCCCCGTGGTCGCGACGTCAAGCCTCTTTGCATTCCTGCTTGCCTGGGATGAATTCTTCTATGCGCTGCTCTTCACCTCGGACCAGCGCGCCAAGACGCTGACCGTCGCCATCGCCGATCTCGCCGGCGGCCGCGTTTCCGATTACGGACTGATCGCGACGGCAGGCGTGCTCGCCGCCCTGCCTCCCGTGCTGATCGGCCTCGTCATGCAACGCGCCCTGATTTCCGGGCTAACCAGCGGCGGCGTCAAGGGATGAACATGACAGAAGAAACAATCCGGCCGGCCGGACTTGCCGCGATCGATCGCGAAATGGCGCGCCAGCATGCCGATGCGATCGCCTCCTACGAAGCTGCCCGGCCGATGGCGGCGAGGGCCGCCGCCTCGCTGAAGAAAACCGGCCGGCTGCTGCTGATCGGCATGGGCGGCTCGCACGCCGTCAACCGTGCCGTCGAGCCGCTCTACCGCGCGCTCGGCATCGATGCCCTCGCCTTGCCGCTGTCCGAGCAGCTCGGCCAGCCGCTGCCGATCACCGGCAGGACGATCTTCGTCACCTCGCAATCCGGCGAAAGCGCCGAGGTCGTGCGCTGGTTCGACGAGACCGGCGGCACGGCGGAGACCTTCGGCCTGACGCTCGAAGGCAGTTCCTTCCTTGCAAGAACGACCCCGTCGCTGGTGGGTAGCGGCGGCACCGAGCTTGCCTTCGCCGCCACCCGCAGCCTGACGGTAACCTTCGCCCTGCATCTGGCAATCCTTGCCGCCCTCGGCGAAGATCCGGGCGCCGCGCTTGCCGTCCTCAGGGCGCCTGAAGACCAGGACATCGCCGACGCCCTCGCCGCCCTCGAAAACGTCGCGACCGTCGTCACCTCAGGCCGGCGGCTGCAGGGTGTCGCCGAGGCGCTGGCGCTCGGATTGACGGAACTGTCGCGTCGTCCCTGCTTCTCGCTGGAGGGTGGCCAGTTGCGTCACGGACCGATGGAGATGCTGGGGCCGGAGATCGGCGTCGTGCTCTTCCGCGGCTCGGACGAGACGGCCGGCCTGGTCACCGCAATGGCGGTATCCGCCGTCGAGACCGGCGCCCCCGTCATCCTGTTCGACGCATCCGGGCAAGCGCCGGTCGCCGGCGCAGTGACGATCCGCTTTGCCCCTGCAACCGGCCTTGCCGCGATCTTCGCCATGCTGCCGGTTGCCCAGCGACTGATGATCGCCTTTGCCGATACCCGCGTGGAGAATGCCGGAACGCCTGTTCGATCCACCAAAATCACCCGGAGCGAATGAATGCGGCCACTTGCAGTCATCGGCAACGTCAATGTCGACCTGATCCTTGGACCGGCCGCCCCCTGGCCGAAGGCCGGGACGGAAATCATCGTCGACCATGACGAATTGCGGGTCGGCGGAGCAGCCGGCAACAGCGCGCTCGCCTGGCAAGCGCTTGGCGTCGAATTCGAGATCGCCGCCAACATCGGCAGTGACCAGTTCGGCCGCTGGCTGCGAGAAGCCTTCGGCCGCCGTTCAGAGAAATGGCCGGTGCGTCCTGAGAAAACGACACTCTCCGTCGGCATCACCCATCCGGACGGCGAACGCACCTTCTTCACCACAAGGGGTCATCTGCCGCGCTTCAGCCTGGCAGATGTCTTCGCGGTCATCGAGGGCGAGAGGCTTCAGGGCGGTTATGCCCTTCTCTGCGGCTCGTTCCTGACCGACGATCTGACGAGAGAATATGACGCCTTGTTCGACTGGGCCGACAGCCATGGCATCACCATCGCCCTCGATACCGGCTGGCCGCTCGACGGCTGGACAGACGAGAATTGCGCGGCGACACGCGCCTGGCTCTCCCGCAGCGGCATCGCGCTGCTGAATGAGGTTGAATCGACCACGCTTGCCGGCATCGCCGATCCGATCGAGGCCGCCCGTCACATCAGGTCGCATATGCCGGAGGGTGCGATCGTCGTCGTCAAACGTGGGCCGGACGGCGCCATCGCGATCGGGCCGGACGGCCTCTTGGTTTCGGTGGCCGCACCCGTCGTTGAGGTCGTCGATACGATCGGCGCCGGCGATGTCTTCAACGCCGCTTTCCTCGCCGCGCTCGCAAGCGATGCACCGCTGGTTTCCTGCCTCATGGCGGGAACCGAGGTTGCCTCGCGCGCCATTTCCACCCTTCCCCGCAACTATGGCGGCCCGATACACCTGCAGGAGCCAGTGCGATGAGCGCACTCGAAATTCAGAACATCCGCAAGACCTATGGCGACGTCGAAACGCTGAAAGGCATCGACATCTCACTCGAAAGCGGCGAATTCCTGGTGCTGCTCGGTTCCTCCGGCTGCGGCAAATCCACCCTGCTGAACATCATTGCCGGCCTTGCCGAGGCGACGAGCGGCGATGTCAGGATCGGCGGCCGCTCGGTGCTCGGCGTGCATCCGAAGGACCGCGACATCGCCATGGTCTTTCAATCCTACGCGCTCTATCCCAACCTGACGGTGCACCGGAACATCGGTTTCGGCCTGGAAATGCGCAAGGTGCCGGCGCCGGAACGCGACAAGGCCGTGCGTGATGCTGCAAAGCTGCTGCAGATCGAAAACCTGCTCGACCGCAAGCCGAGCCAACTTTCCGGCGGCCAGCGCCAGCGCGTCGCGATCGGCCGCGCGCTGGTGCGCAAGCCTGAAGTATTCCTCTTCGACGAACCGCTCTCCAACCTCGACGCCAAGCTGCGCATGGAGATGCGCACCGAGATCAAGCGGCTGCATCAGATGCTGAAGACGACGGTCGTCTATGTCACCCATGACCAGATCGAGGCGATGACGCTGGCCAGCCGCATTGCCGTCATGCGCGACGGCCGCATCGAGCAGCTCGGCACACCCGAGGAGATCTACAACCATCCGGCAACGCTCTATGTCGCCACCTTCGTCGGCGCGCCGCCGATGAACCTGCTGAAGGCAACAGTGCGTGACGATCGCCTGGCGCTTTCAGGCTCCGATGCCAGCCTGCCCCTGCCCGCCCGTTTCCGCGAGACGGCCGGCAATGGCCGCGACCTCATCCTCGGCATCCGTCCCGAGGCGCTTCGCACAGGCGGCACCGGCCCGTCGATCGAGGCAAACCTGGAGGTCGCAGAGCTGACCGGCCCGGAACTCGTCGTTACCGTCCTTGCCGGAAATCAGCGCCTGATGGCCTGCCTGCCGCCGCGCACGCCGATCCGCGACAACGAAAAGCTCACCCTCTTTTTCGACGAAGAGGCAATGCATCTCTTCGATCCGGAAACCGGCCTCAGCTGCGGCCGTTAGCGACGGAACGACTATCCCCGTCCCCTGCTCAATTCGCCGCGTCGGTGGGCTTCCGCTGGTAGACGTGGATATAGTCGACGAGCAGGATGGAAGGATTCGGCGTTTCATCGATCGGCCAACCTGAGCCGAGTGCCAGGTTCACCAGCGGATAGAACGGCATATGGAACTCCTTCGGCGTATCGAAGCTCCAGATGAACTGGCGGTCGAGGTAGAAGCTCGTCTTGTCAGCTTGGATATCGACGCCGTAAGTGTGATATTCGCTGTTCAAAATTCCATCCTGGACGGTTTGCCAATGGCCACCGGTGGTGTTCTGGCCACCCTGGCTCTGACGCCAGATATGAAAGCCCATGCTGAATTCGTAGGGCGCGCGTCCATAATATTCCAAGACGTCGATCTCTGCGGTGTATTTCGACCGGTCGAGCCCGATGAGCCAGAAGGCCGGCCAGACGCCCTTGCCCGGCGGCAGCTTCATCCGTGCTTCGAAATAGCCGAACTGCTGCGAGAATCCTTGGCCTTTCGGGTTCACCGACGACAACAGGCCCGAACGCCAGGTTCCATCGGCCTCCTTGCGCGCTTCGATCTTCAGAATTCCCTGATCGGTGGTAAACGGAAAGCCGGGGGCCGGATCGGTGAAACGGGCGTCACCGAAATCGCCGTTCCAGGGCGTATGGGCGATCCAGCGAGAGCTTTTCTCTCCCCAGGCCGAAACGTCGAGGCTGTCGAAACTCTCCTCGAACGTCAGTTGGTAGGCATTGATATTGAGCGGCTCCTGGGCGACGCTCGGTTGGCCGGGTAACGCCCCCAGTCCGAGGATGATGAGCAAACCAAAAGCCTTAGAAGATACCTTGTAACGCATTCTGCTCCTCCGAAAACGCCAAACCAATCGTTGGACTGCACTTGTTTCGATCATGAAGTGAGAACCCCGCTTCGTCGCGGCATGAGCCTTTGGACGACGATGGTCTCGATGCCGTCGGGTCTACCGACAACCTGCCACACGAGCAGCGCGAAGGCCCAGAAGATCGCTACTGCCGCCCCGCCGTAAAGCGCCAGGCTGACGACAAGGTTGAGGCCGACAGGCATGGCGGAGAGCATCGGCTCGATCCACAGCAGGAAAGCGATCATCGGCAAGCTCGCGGCCAGAGGCCGTAAAAAGGCATACAACTGAGCGGCAAACGTCGCGCCGATCAGCCGACGCGTGATGATGAGCGATGCGGCATAGGCGACAAGCACCGCCACGATCCGCGCACCCAATGCTCCTGCTACCTGAAAATAGACAACGCCCAGGATGGTGACCGGAACCCTGACGGCGAACTCGGCAAACATCCGGAGAGCGAGATAGCGGGTTTTGTTCAGGACCATAGCCAATGGCGGCATCATGTTCGTGGGAAGACCGAGCAGACTGACGATGCACAGCCATTGTAGAATCGGCGCCGCGGATGCCCATTTCTCGCCGACGATAATGCGTACGGACGGCTCGGCAAGAAAAGCGAGCGCGAGGAGGATGGGCGCAGCAACGAAGGTGATCGCGTTCGTCGCCTTCAGATAGGCCGCGATCAGATTGCGACTGTCATCGACGGTCGAGAATGCCGCCATCAGCGGACGCAGTAATGGCCCAACGAAGGTCTGGTATGGAATACCGGCGATGTTGTCGGCGACGCTGAAGGCGCCGAACGTCGACAAGCCGGTAAAGCGCGGCAAAAGCAGCCGGTCCAGTTGCCAGTTGATCGAACTCAGTACCTGCGAGACGGTGTTCCAGCTGATCATGTCCTGAAAGTGCTTCCACTCAGAAAGGCTGAACCTCGGCCGCATCGGCGCAAAGACATAGGAGGTGATCGCCGCGGCGGTCGGGCCTGCAACCGCGCCGATCGCCAGTCCCCAATAGCTGCCGGTCGCGACCGCCACCCCGACACCGAATAGCAGTGTCGACCCCTTGGTGATGAGATCGAGTGCGAACTCGCGTTTGAAATCGAACCGCTGCATGAACAACACCATGCGCGGGCTGATCACACTGCGCATGGCAGGCGCGATGGAGAGCACGGCGACAAGAGAGAAAATCCGGGAATCGTCATAGATCAGCGCCATCGGCCAGGAGATGATCATCATCAGCGTGCTGATGGCCACGCCTCGAAGCAGGCTGAGGGTAAGGGCCGTGGCAAACATATCGTCCGAAGGCGACGGCTGACGCATCAGGGCCTGCGTCAGCGGCAGGTCCAAAATTGTCTCGACGATGACCAGCACCGAGGTCGCGATGGCGACCAGGCCGAAATCCGCGGGGCTCAAAAGCCTTGCCAGGACAAGGAGGCTGACGAAATCGAGCATCCGCGCCAGGAATTTTCCGCTGATGGTCCAGATGCTCGCCGTCGCCGTCCTCTGAGATACGCTTGACATGGTCTGTTTATTTATTCCTCGTCGAGGGTTTGAGAGACGGTTTCGGTCGCGGCGGCAACGCAGGCGGCTCCGCTTCTTCCCGTCAGCCCGGCCGTCTTCTGAAGACGTCGGCGGGTCGGTCGCCATGGGTGGATAGTTGTTGCTCGATCAGGCCGGACAGACGGTCGCGGAACACGGCGGAAGAGAATTTCAACGAGTGCGCGCGGATCGCATGCGGATCGATATCGTCCTCCACCTCTTCGAACGCCGCCATCGTTTCCAGCAGAGCTTCTGTGGTCTGCTCCGCGAAGCGAAAGCCGACCTGCGGCGAGGAAACGGTTTCCCTGGCGCCGCCGGCGTCGAACGCCAGGACCGGCCGCCCCGATGCCATGGCTTCCACCGGCAGGATGCCGAAATCTTCGGTACCCGGAAACAACAGGGCGCGGCATCGCGACAGGTGATCGCGCAGAACGTTGAAGGGCTGATGGCCGAGAAACTCGACGGTCGGTCCGGCAATCGACTTCAGATAAGCCAATTGTTCGCCCTCGCCGATCACCACCAGTTTTCGGCCGGCCTCGGTGCAGGCGCGAACGGCGATATCCGGCCGCTTGTAGGTGGTCAGCTGTCCCGCATAGAGATAGAACTCGCCTTTCCCCTTCCCCACCGCAAAATCATCGGTCGCAACGGGAGGATGGATGACGATGGATTCCCGGTCGTAGAAGCGGCGGATGCGGCTTGCGACATAATCGGAGTTGGCGACGAACAGATCGACCCGCGAGGACGTCGTCACATCCCAGGCGCGCAGCATGGGCGCGGTGATCGACATCAACGCGCGGCCCACCCAGGGAAGGCCATGGCGATAGACATGGAACTGATCCCAGATATAGCGCATCGGCGAATGGCAGTAGCAGACGTGGAGGGCGTCGGCGCGTGTGATGATGCCCTTGGCGGGTCCGGATTCGCTCGACAGCACGAGATCGTAATCCTGCAGGTCGAACTGCTCGAGCGCGAAGGGCATCAGCGGCAGCATCTTGGTATAATGACGCTGCGCGCCGGGGATCTTCTGCAGGAAGGACGTGCGGATGTTCCGCGTCTTCAGAAAATCGCTGATGCGATCCCGGTTGCAGACGAGGGTGAAGATGTCGGCCTGCGGAAACATGCGGCACAGTTCTTCGACGACCTTCTCGCCGCCGCGCATCGAAACGAGCCAGTAATGCACGATGGCAACCCGCAGCTGCTTGGTTTCGCTTGCGCTTCCGGCCTCCGCGACGCGTCTTTTCGCCATCACAGGCGCATCACCAAGAAATGCTCTCGCGTCAGGAAGAGAGGTTGTTGCTTTAAGGGTCAACTGAATACTCCTTGTATCGCCACACCGTCTGTCAGTTCGGGAACCACATTCGTTGAAATCAGGCTGTGATATTCGGCAAGAAGCGCGTCGCGCCATTCTTCGTGTGTCGAGGCGAGATCCGGCGACAGCCGGAAAGCCCGCTCGCTCATGGCGCGGACCTCATGCCTCGGCATCTGGCTAAATCGCGCCAAAGTCTCGGCAAAGGCGCTTTCGTCAGCCGTATCACAGGCAAGCGCCATGCCGGCTCTTTCCATTTCCTCGGCGAGAAAGGCGCTGCGCGACATGATGACCGGCAGACCGCTCCTGGCTGCTTCGATAGCGACGAGGCCGAACGGCTCGGGATAGCGCGAAGGCATCAACAGGGCACGCGCCTTGCGGATGGTCGGGCCAATCTCCGCATGCGACTGCCAGCCCAAGGCCCTGACGTGATTTCCTGACGCTGCGACCAACGGCATCAGCGGCCCGTCCCCGATCACGCAGAGCCTGACGCCGGCTCTGCGCGTGGCGGCCACAGCGTCTTCTATGCCCTTCTCCTCGTCCAGCCGCCCGATGAAGACGAACTCGTCGTTGGCCTCCGCCTCGATGCGTTTGATGGAGAGAGGAGCGACGGGATTGCGGATCGTCGTCAGCCGCTCCGGTCGATAGCCGGCGCCGACGAGAAAGCTCGCCATCTTCTCGTGCAGCAGAATTATCCGGCCGAAATCGGCCTGATCCTTCAGGCGCCGGAGGATATTGGAGCCGCGGGCGACCCGCCACAATTTATGCGAATAACTTCTCTTGTCGCAGGCCGTTGCAATGCAGCTTCCCCCGAGCGGACGTCGAAGGCAGATTTCCTGCGCCTGATAGTCGAAGAACGCGCCGTTGGGGCAGGCCGTGAAGAAATCGTGTGCGTGAACCACGCATCGCCTGGCGACCGGCATCAGCGCCCTGAAAATTGCCGGAGACAGGATCTGGTGCCAGCCATGCACATGATAGACGGTGTTGGCGGTGTCCTGTGCGGCAATCCAGTTGGCGACCATACGGACGGCGGCGCCATTGTGAATGCCGGTCACGAAAGCCTTGGCACGTTCGGCGCTGAGCAGGTCGCGGCTGTTCAGCCCGACCATCGAGACCCCAAGTGCGGCAAGCTCCGCATTGGCGGCGTCATCCCCGCAAATATAGGTTACAGGGATGCTGAGTCCCCGAAAAAGCTTGGCAGACAACACCGCAAGCGCTGTTGCACCGCCTCTGGCCACCGAGTAGTCGTCGATGATGACGACGCGATCGATTTTTGTGGTGCCGGGGCGGGGAAAGCGGCCGAAGCTAGCAGCGGATCGAGGGGCCTCGGGGAGCGATGAGCCCATCACTTCACCGAAACCGCGTTGGCACAGGCCTCCAGCGCCTTGCGGTTGAGAATGCGGATCTTGCCCTGCCCGCCGTCGATGATCTTGCTTTCCCGCAGGCGCCTCAGGCATTGATTGACCTTCTCGCGGGACGCCGGCAGCGTCGCCGCCAGGTCATTTTGCGAGATGACCAGCTCGTCCCCGCTGTTTGCCGCATCTTTTCCATATACGGCGGAGAGCCGCAGCAGCGTACTGGCCAGCCTCGACTGCAGGCTCGACGCCGCATTTGCAATGATGCGGAGTTCAAGCTCTGAAATACGCGCCAGCGCCCTGGAGAAGACCTTTTCGCGAAAGCTGGGGTCGCTGGCGTACATGTCGCGCAGCAGCCGGCCTTCGAAGAAATGCAGTTCGCAGTTGGAACCGGCTCGGTATTCGAGGCTCAAGGCCTGCCTGCGCAGAACCTCGAGCTCGCCGATAAGGCCCGATTTCGGAATGATCTCGACGATGAATTCCCTGCCGTCGGGTAGCATCGTGCTTGCGCTGACCACCCCCGACTGTACGCGCGCAAACGTATCGACGAGAACGCCGGCCCCGGCGATGACCTCGCCGCGCCGGAAACGTCGGACGCTCGATCGGCAGGAAAGAAATTCGTCGTCAATGACGATGCGACTGTTGAGATGAATGCCGCCGTTAGCCGGTACCGCCGCCTTGCCGATGCCGGCTCTGCGATCTGATGCGTGTGTCAACCCGTCCATGCGCACAACTCCCAGTACTCGAATAACCATAGGCAATGCTGCACTGCATCATTTATATTGTCTTAATATGAGAGTCAAATAACATCGGCAAGAGATAACGCAAAGATAAAGTCTACATTTGGTTGAGAAGCAAAAGATACATTATCAATTGCAATCAAAATTTCGGCGAAACCACAAAACCATCGTTCAATCAATGACACATGCTTATTAAACAGTCTTGGTGAATTAAAAATCAGCAACAACCGAAATGATCATATCAAAACTGTAAATGAATCTGCGCCTATTAATCACCATGAAGTAGGTTAGATTGTCATTAGATATGAAAATAAGGCTATTGGGTGTAGTTGGAATTCACTAATGCCGGTTAGTAGCATAAAGAATTTGTTAAGGATTATGACCTTGGTAACAGACAACCAGGGTGCGGCGCAGCAAACTTTCAACGGTTCTTAATCGGAATGTTTGGAGAGCACCGATGACATGGGAAGCACATAGTTTCGAGGCTTGGTCGCGTGTTGGGCGGCCGCCCGCGAAAGGCGGCGATCTCCATTCGTCCCGGCCCCGTGCAGCGGGCAGATCGTCGAAGCGCGCGATAGACCTTTTCATCGCCGTTATCGCCTTGATCCTGCTTTCCCCGCTTCTGTTGCTCGTCGCACTGATCGTGAAGATGAGCGACCGCGGCCCGGTCTTCTATTCCCATACGCGCATCGGGGTCGGCGGAGCGCCATTCGGATGCCTCAAATTTCGGACGATGAAGACCGACGCGAGTGCTCAGCTTGCCGAATTGCTGGAAAACAACCCGGCTGCGCGAAGCGAATGGGAAGCGACGCGCAAGCTGAAGGACGATCCGAGAATCACGGCCGTCGGCGAGATTCTGAGGCGGTCGAGCATCGACGAGCTTCCGCAACTGATCAATATCATGCGCGGCGAAATGAGCCTTGTCGGCCCCCGGCCGATCACCGCCGAGGAACTGCCGCGCTACGGCGAGCATATATGGGCCTACATGGCCGTCCGCCCGGGCCTGACCGGTCACTGGCAGACCAGCGGGCGCAATGATGTCAGCTACGAGTACCGGGTTTCCCTCGACGTCCAGTATCTCAACAACTGGTCGCTCGGCCGGGACTTCGTCATCATTGCCAAGACAATTCCCGCCCTGTTTTCGCAGCGTGGCTCGTACTGAGCCTTCAGGGGGAGGGCTGCCGATCATGCCTGAAATCGGAAGACACGCTACTCCCCCCGTCCCCTCCAAGCTGCCAGCACCCGGTCACCCGGTGCCTGGTGACTCCGTGATATCGCCATTTTGGAATAGGACGACATGACCTCGAGCACGATCTTCAGCGGTGTTTCTCCGATATCTCTGCCTCCCGCAGCCACTGGCGGGAATTCGCCGCTGACCTTGCGGGATATGCTGTTCTTTCTCAGAATGCGCTGGCTGTGGATTGTGACGACGACGATCGCCTTCCTCGCAATCGCAGGGAGCTACCTGCTGACCGTCGAGCCGACTTTCGTTGCCAACACGCAGCTTGTGATCTTCCCCCAGGTGAGCGGCTCCGAAGCCCAGAGGGCTTTCGCGGAAGACGCATTTATAGAGGGTCAACTGGAGATTGCCAAATCCAGCGATGTCGTCAGCGGAACGGTAAGAGTCCTTGGTCTCGACACCGATCCTGACTTTGTCGATCAGACGCCTTCGCTGCAGGACAGGGCAAAGAACTGGTTGATGGGAATCTCTTCAGAACCGGACGCATCTCAGGAAACGGCAGACGCAGCCACGAGTGAGAGACGACCGCAGACGGAAGAGGAGCGGACCCACGATCGGGCGATCGCCACGCTGCAGAGTATGATGGGAGTACGCCGGATCGGCAGTTCGACGATCATCGAGATATCGGCGGCAGCGTCCACCCCTCAGAAGGCAGTCGACATCGCCGACACGCTCGCCAGGCAGTATATCCAGAAGAATATCGCGATGAAGGCCAATGCTTCCCGGCAATATAGCGACTGGCTGGCAAAATTCGTAATCGAGCAGCAGCGGGGACTGGCCGAAGCTGCCAGCGCCCTGGCCAGCTTCACCAGCAATCCGCGCGATCAATTCAAGCTTGCGGAACTGCAGAGCGCGACGGACGCTCGCCGCACCCTCTATGAAAATACCTTGAACCAGCTGACCGAAGCCAAGCAGCGCATCACCTACCCGGTGTCCGATGCGACGATCGTCTCACGAGCCACGCTGCCTCTTTCGAAGGAGAGACCACGCAGCACGCTCATCATCGCCTTTGCGGCGGCGGTTGGTCTTGGCGCCGGCCTGGCACTTGCCATGATCAGGCATGCCGGCGATCGCCGGATCGTCCGCCCCCATCAGATCGCGGAAGCCGGTGGGCTGCCCTTCGTCACTTTGCTGTCGACATCGAGGAAGAGCCGGAATGGAGACCCCGCGCGTTTCCTCGCCGCCGACACCGGCAGTAGCGACACAGCCGCCTATCCTGTTATTCCGGGCATGGCGGAATTGAGCGCGACGGTCGTCGGTCTTCGGCGCAAACGCCGGGTCGTCATCGGTATAGTCGCCGTCAATCCCGGCAGTGGCGCATCGACCATAGCATGCGAACTTGCGGTGCTGTCGTCGATATCAGGGGCGCACACGCTGCTGATCGATGCGGCCGCGCAGAAATCCTCGCTCAGCAAATCGATCGCGCCCGATAGTTCCACAGGCCTCGTCGATGTTCTCGACAATGGTGAGCTGATTCAGACGGCGGCATTGCCGCTCACCCCGACGCTGAAATTCCTTCCCCTCGGCAAGGTCGAAGCGGTGACGCCGGCCATTCGCCTGAGTTCCCGCCGCACGCAGTTGAGCTTTGCCGACCTGAAAAAGGAATTCGACGCCATATTCGTCGATATCTCCTCATTCTCCGCGTCGCCGGATGCCAATGCGATCGCGTCGGAGCTGGACGGTGTCCTCGTGGTGACCTCGCACGGGCACACTTCGATCGACGATACCATGCGCGTCATCGACACGCTGCGGAATGTCGGCGCGGAGATCCTCGGGGCGATCATCAACCATGCGCCGAAGAGAATGCAGTCATGACCTCCCCCTCGGCAGAAGCAACCAGGCAGGACGGGTCGATCGGGCCGGCGCCTGTCCCTTGCGGACCTGAAGCCATGGCGGAGCGCGCAAGCCATCCACTGCGAATGGCCGTGGGGATCGCCTCGGCGGGCCGCCCCTCGATACTGCGGGAGACGGTCGACTATCTCACCGCTCTGCCGAACCAGGCGGAGCGGCTGATCGTCTGCGTGCCCGCGATCGACGATGCCGCCGGGCTCGCCGACCGCTGCGATGTGGAAGTCATCGTCGGCAGCCGCGGCCTGACCTCCCAGCGCAACCGGATCATCCAGGCTGCCGCTTTCGATATCGATGTTCTGATCTTCCTGGACGATGACTTCATTCCCGCCGCGACCTTCCTGCCCCGGATGGCGGCCGTCTTTGCGGCTAACCCCAACGTGGCGATCGCCACCGGCGAAGTCCTGGCCGACGGTGTCCTGGATGGTGGCCTCAGCATGTCAAAGGCCCTGCAGATCCTTGATACTGCGGGCGAAGCAACCGAGCGGGTGACGGAGGTCTACAACGCTTACGGATGCAACATGGCGGTTCGCCTTTCACCCGTTCTCGAGCACGCGCTGGCCTTTGACGAACAGCTGCCGCTCTATGGCTGGCTCGAGGATGTCGATTTCAGCCGGTCCATCGCCCGCTATGGCAGGTCCGTGCATGTCGAAGGCGCCCGCGGGGTGCATCTCGGTGTCAGATCCGGGCGCCAGCCCGGGCGAAGGCTCGGCTATTCGCAGGTTGCCAATCCCGTCTATCTGATCCGGAAGGGCACGATGTCGAGGGGTCGTGCCGTCGTCCAGATCGGCCGCAACATCCTGGCGAATACGCGGGGCCTCTTGTTCAATGACCGCTTGATCGACCGCTGGGGACGTCTGAACGGAAATTTTCTGGCGCTGTCCGATCTTGTTGTCGGCCGTACCTCTCCGTCCCGCATTCTCGAGTTCGGCAATCCTTCGCCGCGCGAGATGCCGTCGCCATCGATCGCAACGAAACGGAGATAGCAGACAATGCAGCACACATCCTTGTCCGATCGCCTCGTCTCCGTCGCCCTTGCATTGCTGGTATTCTCCTGCATGACCGGCTGGAGCGTCGCCCATGCGGAAAACTACACTCTTGTGCCGGAAGACCAGGTGAGACTGCGTGTCGTTGAATGGCGATCGTCGGATTCCCGATATGCCAGCTGGGAGGCGCTCGACGGGACCTATGCCGTCGACGATGCCGGCAATCTGTCGATCCCGATCGCCGGCCAGGTGCAGGCGATCGGGAAAACAACGCAGCAGGTCGCCGATGCGATCGCCGGCGCACTGTCCGAAAAGGCCGAACTGCCGGGAAAACCGTTCATCGCCCTGGAGATCGCCCAGCATGCGCCGATCTTCGTAACCGGAACCGTGCAGACCCCCGGGCGCTATGCTTTTGAGGCAGATATGACGGTCATGAAGGCCGTCAGCATTGCCGGCGGCTTCCTTCGGGATCGCGAGGAAAATACCGTCTTCGAGCGCGACCGGATCCAGGCTGCAGGCGCCTATCGAACGGCCATTCTCAACAGGCGCGATCTTCTGATGCGCCAGGCGCGGCTGCGTGCCGAAATTGCCGGCGAACAGAGTTTCGAGATCCCTGCCGAGCTCGTCGGAACGCCCGATGTGGACAAGCTGAAGGCGCAGGAATTGAACCTGATGCGGCTGCGCCGCGTCGATATCCAGAGCCAGATCGACGCGGCGAGCGACCTCGCGCGTCTCTACGGCCAGCAGGTCGAGTCGCTCGAAGCCAAGATCAATTCGCAGAAGCGGCAGATCGATCTTGCGCAGAAGGAACTGGATAATGTCAACAGTCTGGTGAGCAAGGGCCTGGTCAGCAATTCCCGTCAGGTCTCGGTCGACCGCTGGGCGGCGGATGCACAAGGTACGCTGATCGATCTCGAGGTCGCCCTGACCACGGCTCGCCAGGGGCTCAGCGAAGCCGATCGCTCGAAGATCAACATCGCCAACAGGCAGAACAGCGAAAACCAGGAACTGCTGAATCAGGTCAATCTCGCGATCGGCAGGGCGGCAATCGACATCCAGGTGGCCCAACTCCTCGGCGAACAGGCCGGATACAGCGCTCAACTCGCGCAGATGAACACCGACATGCCGGGTCTTGGCAGAGCACAGAAAAACTACCGGATCGTGCGTCGCAACGACGATGGGACTTATCGCAACATCGAGGCGGACGAGACGACCACCTTGCGGCCACATGATGTCGTCGAAATCGGCATCGACACCGACACCGACCTTCAGACGCCACCGCCTCCACTGCAACTGCAGTCCGCGCCGCAGCAGCAAAGCTCGGCAGTCCCGCTGTCTAATGTCGCCGGAGACAATCAGGCGGCTCCCGGCTGGATATCCCAGACGGGAGCGAATTAGGGGGCGGCTGTGATCATCGATGACAACAGGCGGCTTTCGCCTCAAGCATCGCGCCGAAAGCCGGATACCGGTTTTCGGCAAACCCGATGCCTTGGCCGTTCGTCCTCCGGATCGGGATCTGAAGCATGTCGATAGAACCGATCGGCTTCCTCATTCTGCTGCTTGGCCTGCTCACCATGGTCAACGGCGCGCGTTTTTCTATAGCGACCCTCTGCCTGTCGACGCTCTTGGGCGCCGCAGCGGCGCTCCAATTGCCGGCGCTCGGCAGCAGCAGCATCCAGCCGAGCCATCTTCTGGTGCTCTTTCTCGTTGCGGCCGCCCTGCTGCGCCCGGCTCAAACGCAGGCCATACTGACCAGCCTCGCCTATCCGGGCCCCGGCTTCTGGTTTGCCACCTACATCCTGTTTTCCGTGGCATCGTCTTTCTTCTTGCCCCGCATTTTTGCCGGCGCAACCCTCGTCTATTCCTCGGCACGAGACGCATCGGGCATGATGTCGACGGTAGCCGCGCCGCTGGCGCCGGGTTCGTCCAATCTCAGCCAGTCTGTCTATCTGCTCGGCGACCTCGCCTGCTTTGCCGTCGTTTCAGGGCTTGCAAGACTTGGATATGCCCGTTTCATCGCACAGCAGTTGATCGTGGCGTCAATCGTCTGTTTTGCCCTGGCGTTGATTGATATCGGAACCTTCCTGACCGGCCAGTCCTACCTGCTCGATGTCATCAGGAACGCAAATTATACGATGCATACGGCCGAGACGATCAGCGGCTTCAAGCGCATTGTCGGCCCCTTTCCCGAAGCAAGCATGTATGGCGCGGTCGCACTGGCCTATTTTTCCTTCACGCTCATGCTCTGGCTGGAGCGTGTTCAAAGCCGAATGGCGGGACTTGCAACGCTTTTCATCGGCCCGACGATCGTCCTCTGCACGTCGACGACCGCCTATATCGCGGGCATCTTCGTCGTCTGCATGTTCGTGCTGTTCTGCCTGAAACGGCTGATCGGGGGCCCGGCTACGACGCCGCATGTCACACTCCTGGTGATCACGCTGTTCTTGATCCCCTGCGCCATCGTCGCACTCAGCCTTGTCCCCGACGCGTGGGATTCCATCGCCGGCCTTGTGAACACCACCCTATCGGACAAGCTCCAATCGCAATCCGGCGAAGAGCGGACCGCCTGGAATACGCTGGCATTGATCGCATTCGTCGACACCGCTACCTTCGGCGCCGGGCTCGGCACGGTTCGAGCTTCGAGTTTTATCGCAGCCCTGCTCTCTAATGTCGGTTTGACCGGCACTCTGCTCTTCGCCACCTTCCTGTACAGCCTTGTGAGGGCGTCCGGCCGCCACATATCAGGCGATCGGAAAACGCACGCGATCGGAAACGCCGCAATTATGGCATCGATAGCTCAGGTCGCCTCGGCATCGATATCAGGAAGCGGTACCGATCTCGGCTTGCTGTTCAGCACCACGGCGGGCCTGGCGGCCGGTTGCCTGGCGACAACCAATATCTCGCCACGACAGGCGACCCGATCGCTTGCCAACCGGACCCCACTGGAGACATCGACATCTCAGATGAGAGCGCCGATGTTTTCAACGCGATGACGCCCGCCTTGCAGTTTCGCCATGGCGCGAGATGGTCTCGTCGAGCCATCGGCATGCCCGCGCCGGTTCGGAATCGGCCGGCCGCGCCGCATCTTTCAAACATTGCCGGTAATAGCAATTCGTCGGCCGAACGCGATCGCGCAAAACCGTCCCCAGAAGGCTATTCTGCGGATTCTATGTCAAAATCAGCTCTGCTGGCGCTCTCTGGTGGGCGCGACGTTATCTGCGACGGAATTGTTTTGCCGCTGCCTGGCACTACGCCGCACAAACCCCGAAACGAACACGCCTGCCAAGTAGCCAACTTCCATGAGTGCGAGGATGGCAATGGCAGAGAGGATGGCCGCGATCATGGAGGAGCCGTCGCTGAAAACCACGCTGCCGAAGCCGATTGCCACGAGGAAGGCGAAAATTGCGAAAGCCCAGGCACGGATGGAAGCTCCGGCAGCTATCGATATCACCGCTGCCACGACTGCGGTGATCAACATGACAATTCCCCTTCCCTCTGCTTTCCGACAAGGGTCCCGGTACCGACCGTCGTACCGCGAAACACGATGTCGAAACACAGCCTTTTTACAGGCAAGGCACTCTTCATGGCGAATATCTCAACAATGAAACACATAAAAACCGCCGGCGGCCAGACACCCGTTCAGCTCTGCGGCGCTGAGCACCGGCTATATATACCGAACAGGGCCTTCATATGACAGACCCGTCGGCTCAATTCTCAACCGTTCCCTCGACGGGCAAGTCAATGCCGATTCATTCGTATTGCGCACAATCGGAAGGGTGATGACATGAACAATCAGTGCGTCGTCTACGTCACGGATGTCGAGTATTCATTTCCGACCATTCTCTCCGCACTTCAGGCTCGCAAATTTGCAAGCCCCGCGACAGATGTCTGCGTCCTCATGTCGGAACATCTCGATAATTTCGACGAGCTGAAAGCCCTGCTGGCAACCAGCCGGGTCGACTTGATCGATGCGACCGACGCGCTGCGGGATTCGCTCGGCAAGCTCGACAGTTCGCATTTCCAGGGACGCATCAGCGTCAGCACCATGGCCAAGCTGGTCCTTTGCGAGATCCTGCCTGCCAACTATACCCAGATCATCTATCTCGATGGAGATACCCAGATCGTCAGCGATCTCAGTCGGCTCGAAAATGCCACTGTGCCCGAGGGCAGGTTTTTCGCGGCGCGCGATTACACCGCGATCCATGACTTCCTCGACACTGGAAAGAGCAACTACTATTTCAACGCAGGGGTGCTGAAATTCCACCGCAACGGTTGGATCGGGCAGGAGGCGCTTGAGCTTTTTGCTAAAAACCCCGAGGCCTGCGAGGGCAAACATGATCAAGGCGCATTGAATTATGTCTGCGGTTCATCGCTTATACTCGTATCGAACCGCTGGAACTTCCCCAAACAGTTCCTTCATCTGGTAAACATGTCCTCCCTGTCGATCGTCCATTACATGGCGCATCCGAAGCCGTGGCATGGCACCTTCTTTCCATGGACCGACAAGGAAAGCCAAGTCTACGTCGACCTGCGCAAAGCACATCCGATTTACAACGCGCTGTATCGCGGAATAAGCTTCGACCGTAAGATGCTGTATAAATACCGATCGATACGAGCGCGCATCGAACACGCAATCGAGAAAAACGGACCCCATCCGCGCGTCCAGAGCCTGCTGGTCGGCGGCGACTACGCCGTATGATGATGTGTTGTTGGTCAGACCTGAGGATTGTCCGCGTGACGGATGTCGGGATTGCCGGTCGAGCCGTGGATTGCAGGCGGATGCGCAAGTATTCATCCATTCACCCAGAATGGATAGTGTTCAGGACAGAATATGAGTTATAGGGCTTCCGCCGCCAGTATCTCGCATTACCTAAAAGCTCGCCTGCGCCGGACGCTCAAGGCTCGGCAGGTTCGCTACGACCTGCTGCGCGACGGGCTCAAGCAGGCGCGTCATGTCGTCATCTGCGTCATCCGCGACGAGGGACATCGGCTGGCATTCTTCCTGCAGTATTATCGCGATCTCGGCTTCGAGCACTTCATCTGCATCGACAACGGCTCGTCCGACGGTACGGCCGAGTTGCTGTCCAGCTTCGACGATGTGTCCCTTCTTTCGGCTCATGGCTCCTACAAGGCGGCGAGATTCGGAAACGACTGGATCAACGAAGTAATCAACCGCCACTGCCGGGAGAAATGGGTCCTCTATGTCGATGCGGACGAGTTTCTGGTCTATCCGCATTGCGACACACGACCGATCGATCAATTGACCACCTATATCGAATCCATGGGCGGCCACTCGCTCCGCTCGGTCATGATCGACATGTACAGCCCGCATCCCGTTCTCGAAAACATATGCGAACCCGGTCGCAACCCGCTCGAGGTCTGCAATCTCTTCGACCGATCCGGCTATGTCGCACATTTCGACAAACGCAACGGGACGATATGGATCAAGGGCGGCGTCCGCGGGCGCGTCTATTTCCACGACCGGCTCTGGGACGGCCCCGCGCTCAATAAGATACCACTCGTCTATATCAAGGGTGAACGTCTGTTTCTGAAATCATCGCACCAGGTCTGGCCGCTCTCCCTAAATCTGGGCGACATGCGCGGAGCGCTCGGCGTATCCGGCGCTCTTCTGCATTTCAAGTTCCTGTCGACCTTCGTGCACAAGGTTGCCGATGCGGCGCACCTGTCCCAACATACGGAAGAATATACCGTATACTCTTCGAGCAAGGACATGGATGACTTCGTCTGTGAGGATACGGGCACCTACAGAAGCTGGAAGGACCTGTCCGATCACGGGCTGATCCAGGGTGAAGGCTGGCAATACTGGAGACATGCTTGCGAGAGCGAAGTCTAGAGCAATTCCAGCAAAAGTGCGTAGCGGTTTTCCGTCCGGAATTGCGTGAAAACAAAGAGATAGAGCATTTCCATGATTCGGAGAAAAACGGAAATGCTCTAAAGCAGGCCACGCAAAATCCGCAGCGGTTTGCGACGATGTGCATGAAGGCAAACCGCCAAGCTGATCTTTCGGCCCTGCTTGCTCCGATTTATCAACGCCCACCGCATCAAACACAGAACCCGCCGGTGGCGGGTTCTGTCGAGGCTTTCTGCTGCTCCGTTTTTTGTTTATCGCGGCGGTGCCTCAAGCGAGAGACACTGCCCCCTCGGCATAAGCCTCAAGCGCCTTCCGATTGAGAATGCGGATTTTGCCCTGTGTCCCGTCAACCACCTTGCTCTCGCGCAAACGGCGCAGACATTGGTTGACCTTCTCACGCGACGCCGGCAGCGTCGCGGCCAGGTGGTGTTGGGAGATAATGAGCTCGTTGCCGCTATTCTGCGTATCGACGTTGTACAAGGCACAAAGACGCAGCAGCGTCCGGGCCAGCCTCTGCCTTAAACTCGACCCGGCGTTGGAAATAATCCGCAGTTCGAGTTCTGAAACACGCGCCAGTGCCTTCGACAGGATCTTCACCTGAAATTGCGGATCATTCGCACACCAGTCCCGCAGCAAACGGCCGTCGAAGTAATGCAGTTCGCAGTCCGCCGTGGCCCGATATTCCAGGCTGAGAGACTGTTTGCGCAACACCTCCAATTCGCCGATCAAGCCGCCTTTCGGAATGATTTCCACGATGAACTCGCGTCCATCGGCAAGCGGGGTGCTTGCACTCACCATTCCGCGCTGCACGCGGGCAAACATGTCGATGACGACACCGGCGCCGGCAATAACCTCACCGCGACGAAATTTTCGAACACTCGAGCGGCAAAACGGAAACTCGTGATCCAAATCCGGCCGGCCGCCGTAAACAATACCTACAGGACCGCAAGTAACCGTTTCGCTTATTCGCGCCGCGCCTCCTTCAATCCTGCTGTCTTTGATGCTAATCGCACCGTCCATACGCGCAACTCCAAGCAGACTAATTGATTTATTGTCGTCACCGACATTCGTAATGCGTTAAGTTAGAAAGTCAAATAATAATAATATAAAATTTACATTCTAAAACTATACATAATTCTGACGAATCATCACATTTATATATCATAAAATCCATATTTAATTCTGTTAAAAGCACACTTCTGAAGCTGTTGGATAATTTTTATACAATTCGAAACAATTGTGCGCCGTTAGAATAGGCCAACAATATAATAATAATATTTTTACCTGGAATAAATATTTCCAACATCACAGATGTATATTTTTCTAAAAAAATACTTCTTCAACTATTCACAAGAAATTCTTCACATGATAAAGAATTTATCCACGGTTATGACTTCGGTCACAGACACCAAACTTGCACTCAAACAAGCTTTTGACTGTGATTTCTGGGATTCGCCTAACGGAGACGCGGATGGCGGGAAAAAATCATGGGCGCAACCCAACCGAACCTTGGCGGGATTTCGCCAGGGCGCGGCAGGAAAGGCGTCCATTCAATTCGTCACAATCCCATACGATCAGCAGACTTCTGAAACGCGCATTCGACATCATCATTGCGACAGGTCTCTTATTCCTTTTGTCACCGTTTCTTCTGTCCGTAGCAGCCATCATAACGCTAAGTGATTGGGGACCCATTTTCAATTCCCATCCGCGGATCGGTTATAAGGGAAAAGAGTTTGGCTGCCTCAAGTTTCGCACGACACGCGCCGACGCAACGGCCAAGGCACATGTCACTGTCGTCGGCGCTATCGTCAGACGATCGAGCCTCGACAAGCTCCCGCAATTGATCAACGTGTTGCTGGGTCAAATGAGCCTCGTCGGGCCCCACGCCATTACCAAGGAAGAGCTGCCGCGTTACGGCGAACATGCCTCTGCCTATATGGCCGTCCGTCCCGGCTTGATCGGCCACTGGCAGATCAACGGACGCAACGACGCCAGCCATCAGAACAGAGTTTCCCTCGACGTCGAGTATTTGTCCAAATGGACGCTCGCGCTGGATTTCGTGATCATCGCAAAAACACTCTCGGCCCTGCTTTCCCGGCACGCCTTACTGCCCAGGGTGGACTCCTAAGCAATTCCAGCAAAAGTGCTCAGCGGGTTTGCGTCCATAGCACAGCCGAGCTTCCTGCCGCATCGGTCATGTCACCATCCATGAGGACGCTTGCCGGTCGCATGGGAGCGGTCAGCGATGGAGGTCTTTTTCCGGCGCTTCTGAATATGCCCCCCCAACGAGAAAGCGAAGAGACCCGCCAGATAGCATATCTCCATCAATACAAGCACTTGGAGGCCGGAAGCGATTGCCTCCGTCAAGGAAGAACCTTTCAGCAGGATCACAACGCTCAAAGCCGCGACCAGCAGAAATGCAAAGAATGCGAAGGCCCAGGCGCGAATGGTCGCTCCGGCGGCGAAGGAGACGGCAATCACGATGAGCGTGCTCTTCAGCATTATTCTGCTCCTCTCTTCACCTTCTTCAAGCCACCGTCAGCCCCTCAATGACATGACAAAACCCAAAGTCGAAACGAAGTTCGATCAAAGTATTTTATCTATTACCGTTAAAATATTGCTAATAGCCGCCCAACAGATCGATTGAACAACGCTGGAGAATATTCAACTATTCATCCAGAAGGGCCGATCACTCCCCAAAAAACCAAGAAACCATCGGATACGACAGCTGGAAAAGTTGGGCATTTGGAGGATTAATACAGTCATAGATCTAGCCACGACGTTACCTTGTCCAACCGAAAAGATCAGTCTGAACATAGGCTTACGCATGAGCGGATATGCGCGCCAAATCCGGGCCGCGCTTATCGGTGTAGGTACGTCGATATGGCAGTGATCGTGCAGCAAGCCTGCTGCAAACCAGGCCCTTGCAAACGGCCCGGATTTTCGTCTGTGGCGCTCAGCCAGCATCAAAGAAACAGGGCTCGCGGTGATGGCGAGCCCTGTTGAGTTGTTTTCTGGATTGAGCCTGTTCCGGAATTGCCCGCCTCCAAGCCGGCATCCAGAACTCTATTTCGAGACCGCCCCGGCCAATTGTCGTTTCGTGCCGCGCTGGAGCCTGAGATTTTCAAGCCAGGTGACTTGTTTCCTCAATTTCAACGCCGGCTTTTCGATGAATCTCCACGAGAAAGCGGCAAAGCAGGTGGCAATAATGCTGCAGACGATGCCGTTCAGCCACCAGTTATGTGCCCAAGGCCCGAGCGCGACGAAGGCCTGCTGGATCGGGTAGCCGTAGAGGAAGACGCCATACGAATAGTCGGCCCCGCGCAGAACACCAAGCTTTCGGGGCGAGGTCAGACCGAGGAAAACCGTGACATATCCGATTGCCGGGATGGCAATGAAGTCTCCGAAAGAGGTGAACCAGTAGGCCCAGAGGATGACTGCCACTGAGGCGAGGAAAATCCGGATATCCCAGCGAACCCTGTCCTTGTAGAGATAGAAGGTCACCCCCACCAGAAATGCACAAATAAGCAGATTGCCCGATGCGGTCGTGGGCATGGTGGCCCAGTCGCTTTCATGCTTCCAATATCTTGCGATCCCAAAGGCTATGATCAAGGCCGGCGTTGCGATCAGGGCGATCACGCGCCGCCTGACCACGCCGAGCAGAAACAGGGCGGCGATCGCAGCATAACATTCAAGCTCGAAGGGCACCGTCCAGAGTTGCCCGTTCACCATCGCAGCATCAGGATTGTCCAGGAATACGCCGGGAAGATTGAAGTGAATGTGCCCGGTGACATTCAGCAGATAAGTAAAGAACTGAGGATCGGTGAAATAGTCACGCAGGTCATACTCCGTATAGATCGCTCCGAGTATAAAGGCAGCCAGCAACACCTCTACCGCAAGAGCAGGGTAGATCCGGATAAACCGATTCCCGAGAAAGGAGATCAATGTCTTCGATCGTTCAAGACTGCCAGCCACGAGGAACCCGCTCAGGACAAAGAACATGGGCAGCACTGACTTGATGACAGGACGGAAGGGTGACTCCCAAAGAAAGAGGTCATCGCCGTACGTGACGCGGGCCGTATGTATCCAAAGCACTGAAAAGGCTAACAGTAATCGCATATAATCGAATCCTGTCGGTCGCCCGTTCGCTAGATCAAGCTTTTCGCCGAGAAACATCTGTGCCCCTTTCAGAAGTATTGACTCGATTTGGAATGGCAAGCCGTTGCCGCAGGAGCGGCGGCGGCATCATTGCCGGATCGGGGCGGCGTGTCAGTGACCACAGCTACATCAAGTAAAAATTGAACGAGAGAGCACCGCTCTCCCGAAGATACGTATCCGACCGCCAATCCAATGGCCCCGCGCTTCCCGGGGCGCCATGCGACGGTCGGAGTTGGGATCCAGGCGATCGGGCAGCAGATTGGATGAGGAGACTATGAAATTTCTAGCCACCCTGTTCTGTATTGTTCTCGCCCTGATCGGATTGGGGCTGATAGGAGGCGGCGCCTGGCTGCTCAGCCTCGGCGGCTCGCCCTATTATGCGATCGTCGGGCTTGCCTATCTGGTTGCCGCGTTTCTGCTCTGGCGCCGCAAGACCTCAGGCGGCCTCATCGTCCTGCTTGTCGCCATCTTCAGTTTTCCCTGGGCGCTATGGGAATCGGGTCTCAATTTTTGGGCACTTTTTGCGCGCTTGATGTCTCCGATCGCGCTGGCGGGTTTTGCGCTTCTCTTTGCGCCATCGCTCTCGCCGACCGCCAACCGGAAGCTCTACCATGGCGGCGCCCTGGTCACGGCGATCCTGTTCGTTGCCGGTTTTAGCCTTGCTTTCACGCCGCATGGCGTCATCCGCCCTTCCGCCGACATCACCGCCTACAAGGCGACCAAGGGCGACAATTCTCCCTCCGATTGGACCTCCTATGGCCGCACCACGGCGGGAGATCGTTACTCGCCCTTCGATCAGATCAACCGCGGCAATGTCTCCAAACTCGATCTTGCCTGGACATACCGCACCGGAAAGAGCGATGGCGCCGATCAGAACACGCCTCTGCAGATCGGCGACACGGTCTACACCTGCACGCCGACGGATGTGATCGCAGCGCTCGATTCCGATACCGGCAAGCCGCGCTGGATCTTCGATCCCAAGGCGACGGCGCCTTACTGGCAGCGCTGCCGTGGTCTCGGTTACTATAAGATGCCGCAGGACGCGCAATCCGCCGACGGTCTTTGCAACGAGCGCCTGGTGCAGACAACGATTGATGCCCGTCTGCTGGAGATCGACAGCAAGACCGGCGCCCCCTGCAGGGGCTTCGGAGACAATGGCACCGTGCAGCTCTCCCAGGGCATGGGCGAAGTCAAGACAGGCTATTACTTCCAGACATCGGCGCCGCTGATTGCCCGCAATCTGATCGTCGTCGGGGGCTGGGTCACCGACAATCAGGAGGTCGGCGAACCCTCGGGCGTCATCCGCGCATTCAACGTGGTCACCGGCGAGCTCGAATGGGCATGGGATCTCGGCAATCCTGAGGTCACCAAACTCCCACCGGAGGGCCAGACCTATACGCGGGCCACACCCAATATGTGGACGACGGCCGCATTCGACGACAAGCTCGGTCTCATCTATGCGCCGCTCGGCAATACCACCCCGGATTATTACGGCGTCAATCGTCCGGCCTTCGCCGACCAATACAACGCGACATTGGTGGCGCTCGATGTGACGACCGGGCGGGAGAAATGGAAGTTTCAGACCGTGCATCACGACATCTGGGACTATGACCTGCCGGCTCAACCGGTCCTGATCGATCTGCCTGACGGCAATGGCGCCACCGTGCCCGCTCTCCTGCAGACCACCAAACGTGGGCAGCTTTTCCTGCTCAACCGTCAGACCGGCCTGCCCCTTGCCGAAGTCCAGGAGAAGCCGGTGCCGCAGCAAGGCGGCGCACCGGAAGAGAAACTGTCTCCGACGCAGCCCTATTCCGTCGGCATGCCGACCATTGGCGCGGAACGCGTGAGCGAGCAGACGGCTTGGGGCCTGACGATGTTCGATCAGCTGGCATGCCGCATCGCCTTCCGAAAGATGCGCTACGACGGCGATTTCACCCCGATCGGCACCCAATATGCGATCCAGCAGCCGGGAAATCTGGGTGGCCTCAATTGGGGAAGCGTATCGGTCGATCTGCCCAACAACCGCGTCTTCATGAACGATATCCGCGTACCGAGCCTCTTCGCGCTCATCCCGCGCGCGGAGTATGTCGATTTTGCCCTCACCACGACCGCGCACGGCCCCTCCGCCCCGCAGCGCGGTACGCCCTATGGCATGGCCACCGAAATGTGGACATCGAGGCTCCGCGTTCCCTGCACGCAGCCGCCCTTCGGCACCGTCACGGCGGTGGATCTGAGTACCCGCAAGATCGCCTGGCAGGTTCCGGCGGGGACCGCCGAGGAACTCGGGCCGTTCAAGATCAAAACCCGTTTGCCTATGCCGATGGGCTTGCCGAGCTATGCCGGCACTTCGGTGACCGCCGGCGGTGTCGTTTTCTTCGCCGGCTTCCAGGACTACTATATCCGCGCCTATGATGCCGAGAACGGTACCGAGCTTTGGAAATATCCCCTGCCGGTCGGCTCGAGTGCGACGCCCATGACCTATGTTTCGCCGAAAACAGGCCAACAATATGTCCTGATATCGGTCGGCGGTGCACCATATTCGAAAGACGCCGGCGACTACGTCCTTGCCTTCTCTCTGAAAAACGGAGACTAGCCGGGCCCTCTCAGCAAAGGCAAACGGGATTTGGCGACGCTACCGCTCACACTGTGTTATTTTGGTCCGACAAGGAACTGAGGCTACGAGCGTGACGCGAAAACTGGCGGCGATCCTGGTCGCGGATGTGGTCGGCTACAGCCGTCTCGCCGGTGCGGACGAGGATCGCATCCTGGCGCGGTTGAGAACTCTGCGCAGCGATCTGGTCGATCCGACCATCGCCGTGCACAATGGCCGTGTGGTCAAGCGTACCGGGGATGGAAGCCTCATCGAGTTTCGCAGCGTCGTGGACGCCGTGCGCTGCGCAATCGAAGTGCAGACTGCCATGGTCGAGCGCAATATCGGCGTGTCGCCCGAGCATCGCATCGAGTTCAGGGTCGGGATCCATCTGGGGGATGTGGTCGAGGAAAGCGATGGCGACTTGATGGGCGACGGCGTCAATATCGCCGCGCGGCTGGAGAGCATTGCCAAGCCCGGCGCCATCTGTCTTTCCGAGGATGCCTACCGCCAGGTGAAAGCGCGGCTTGATCTTGCCGTGACCGATCTCGGCCGGATCCAGCTGAAGAATATCGCTGAGCCGATGCAGGTCTATTCTCTCCAGGTCGGACCGCTGTCGAACACGGCACGACAAGCCCAGCCCGCAATGAAAATGCCTCCGGCTACGGCCGTTTCCGACAAGCCCTCCATCGCCGTATTGGCGTTCAACAACATGAGCGGCGACGCCGAGCAGGAATATTTCTCCGACGGCATCAGCGAGGACATCATTACCGACCTTTCGAAGCTCTCAGAATTGCACGTGATCGCCCGCAACTCATCCTTCGTCTACAAGAACGTCACAGCCTCCGTGCCTGAGATGGCCAAGGCGCTCGGCGTCCGCTATGTCCTGGAAGGCAGCGTGCGCAAGGCCGGCAACCGCGTGCGTGTCACTGCCCAATTGATCGACGCCAACAATGGCGGGCATATCTGGGCCAGCCGCTTCGATCGCGAACTCACGGATATTTTTGCGGTTCAGGATGAGCTCACCCAGGAGATCGTGGCGGCGCTGAAGCTGAATCTCACGCATGGCGACCAGGACCGGTTGGTCCAAGGGCGCGCAGTCGATATCGGTGCATACGAGCTCCTATTGCGCGGCCGCGAGCAGGCGTCAGCCCACACCCGAACCGGCAATCTAGCCGCCCGCAGCCTGGCGGCCGACGCCCTCGCTATCGATCCGGATTATGCGGCAGCCCAGGCCCTGATTTCCTTCACGCATGTGCTCGACTACATCAACGCGTGGAGCAACGATCCGGAGGCTTCGCTGCGGATCGGACTGGATCTCGCGCAGCAGGCAATGGAGATGGCCGAGGAACAGCCGAATGGCCACTTCGCGCTGGGCATGGCTTGCATGTGGAACCGGGAACTGGACCGGGCGCGCGCAGAAGTGTTGCAGGGCCTCACGCTTTCTCCCAACTCCGCCGACCTCCTGATGCTGATGGCCCATATCCAGATATTTTCCGGCGATCCCGCAGGCGCTCTCGAGACACTGAATGAATCGATGCGGCTCGACCCGCACCATCCGGAAGTTCTTTTCCAATTTCTCGCCGATGCGCACTTTTCTCTCGGCGAATATGAGCAGGCGATTGCCGCGATCGAGCAGCGGCTCCAGCAAAACGCCCAATCTGAAACGGCCTATGCCCTGCTCGCGTCATGTTACGGCCACCTCGGGCGGCCGGAAGAGAGCAGACAGGCCTGGGAAAAAGCGCTCCAGATCAATCCCAATTTCTCCGTCGAGCGCCGCCGCCGCGTCCTTCCATTCCGAAACCCCGAGGACTTTAGCCGCCGTGTTGAAGGCCTCCGCAAGGCGGGCCTGGTGGTCCCGGATACTCGCCAAAGCTGACAGGAACTGCGGCTCGGACCGACGTCCCGTCAACTCATTTCACGCAGTTGATTTCGCGAGGCATGTCGCCGGCGAGCGTGATGCCACTTTGGGCGACTGTCATGGCAACGGCTCGGCACCTGCTGTAAGATATCGGTCGGGGATCTGACACCCAGGAAGAGCTGGTATGGAGCGCCGTCTTGCAGCAGTCCTGATTGCAGATGTGGTCGGTTACAGCCGTCTGAGCGAAATCGACGAAGAGGGAACGCGTATCCGCTTCCACTCCGATCTCCACGAACTCTTCGAACCGAAGATCGCCACGCATCACGGCCGCCTGATCAAGACCATGGGCGACGGAATCCTGGTTGAGTTCCAAAGCGTGGTGGATGCCTTGCGCTGCGCCGTCAAGATCCAGCAACAAAAGGCAGAACGCAATGCAGCCCTGCGTCCCGAGCAGCGGATGCTTTTCCGCATCGGCGTCAATCTCGGCGATGTCATCGTCGAAGGAGAGGACATTCACGGAGACGGCGTCAACATAGCCGCACGGCTGGAGAGTCTTGCCCAGCCCGGCGGAATTTGCATATCCGGCACCGCATTCGATCACACGGTACACAAGGCTGATGTCGGCTTCTCCGCCCTCGGTGAGCAGCAACTGAAAAACATAGCCGATCCGGTTCGCGTCTATCGTGTCCTGTTAGATCCCGCTGAGGCAGGCAAGGTTGTCGCCTCCCCTCGGCCGCGCCGCCGTGCGATTATCCTGGCGACGCTAGCAGCGCTGCTGATCGCGACCGCTGCAATTGTCTTCGTATGGCAATGGCCGTTCGTGCCGCAACGTCCATCCGTCGCGGTGCTTCCTTTCGCGAATCTGAGCAAAGATCCCGGCCAGGATTATTTCACCGATGGCATGACCGACAGCCTGATTGCCGATCTGGCCATGCTTTCGGACCTTGACGTCATCGGTCATAATTCGGTGTTTGCCTACAAAGGCAAGCCCTTGGTCTTGGCCGACATCGAACGCGATCTCGGCGTGCGCTTTGTCGTCGAGGGCAGCGTGCAGCGGATAGGCGACCAAATCCGTGTCAATGCGCAACTGATCGATACCGCAAGCGGCGATCACCTGTGGGCCAACCGGTTTAACCGCGGCGCGGCGGATGTGATGGCTGTGCAAAACGAGCTCAGTCGGCAGATCGCCGGCGCGCTTGGCCTGAAGCTCACTCGATCCGAGGCGGAGCGGATTACCCGTCCGCCGACCGCCAATCTGGAAGCATACGACTACTACCTTCGTGCCGAGCAGGCGACGCGGACCGGCCGCCGTTCCCGGCTGCTGGAGGCACTGGCCCTCTTTGACAAAGCAGAAGCGCTCGACCCCGGTTTTGCAGAGGCCTTCGCGGCCGATGCGCGCGCGACAGCTTATGTCTGGCGAAGCGCCTACGACGATGTTCTCCAGAGCGCGCTGGCCCGAAAAAGGGTCTACGAGAAAGCAAGTCGCGCGCTGGCTCTCGACCCGGTTCTGTCATCGCCCTACGCCGTTCTTGCCGTCATGCAGGTCGTGGACCGCCGCTATGAGCAGGCTGTCACCTCGGCGCAGCAGGCAGTGTCGCTCGGGTCTACCGATGCCGAGGCGCATATGGCGTTGGCATATGTTCAATTGTTCTCCGGCAATCATGCCGAAGCCGGCGCGGCCGTCGAGACGGCGCTCAGGCACGATCCGAACCTCTCCGCCATCAACCGATACACGGCCGGCCTGGTCTTTTATTTGCAGCGCGACTACGCAAAGGCCATCGACAATTTCCAACGCGCGCGAGACGGTTCTCCGGGAAATGGCGATTTCGTTACCCCGCTCGCAATGGCCTATGCCCGTGCCGGTCGCCTCGATGACGCCCGTGCGACAGTCACCGAAGGACTTCGCTTTGTGGCAGGGCGCGATTCCCTGGCGGGCTGGCGTATCAGCAACGCCCACTTCCGCAACGAGCAGGATTTGGCCTTTATCCTCGATGCTCTGCGCGAGGCCGGTCTGCCGGAATGGCCGTTCGCTTTCAAGGGCGACGAGCAGGACCGGCTGCACGACGACGAAATCACAAGCGCCGTCATGGGCAAACTCCTGCGGGGCAAGACCGAGCCCTCAGGAAGCCCTGCACTCATGCAAATCGAACGCGATGGAAAGGCTGCATTCCGCTCGGCGACGCAGATGATCACCGAGACGGTTTTCGTCCAGGGCGACATGCTCTGCGAGCAGAGCGAAAATGCATTCGGACGAGCCGATTGCGGCCCGGTCTACAGATCTGCAAACTCGCCTGCTGAAACCAGCTATGCTTACGTGAACTCCACCAAGGTCTTCTATTTTTCGCCCGTCAAATAGCCGCACTCCACCCGCGGTCAGTGATACTGATCCCGTTCGAGATCGGCTGCGACCTTCGGCCAGTTGCTGTCGGCTTTCGGGACTGCTTCAGCCACATGCGCGGCAAACCCCTCCGCCGATCCCTTGTCGTAGATCAGGTAAAGCTTGCCGTCGATGATCTTGAACGCCTCTGGATCGACATTTACCGTGACCGACCCGAGAGCCACCTCGCCCGCGCAGTAACCGCCATACTGAGGCGCATATTTGATCGGCTCGCTGATGAACATTTCGCGGTGTTTGGCATTGGCGAAAAGCCAAGGCGTCCCCAGCCATTCGTGGGAGAATTCCTCGGAGCCTTTCACGGCTTTGCCTTCGGTGAAATAGGCGACAGGATCGTATCCCATGATTGCCACGCCGCCGAAGTACCCCGTATTGACCGAGTCGTCGGCAAAAGCCTGCGATCCACCGGCGGCTGCCAAAGCCAGAAGGAACACCGCCACAGAGCGACCAATTCCTCGCGCACCGCTTCTGGTCCCTGCACACATCTGCGCCTCCTATTCAATCGTGGATTTCAATGCACTTGGCGTAACCTTCTTCGCCGAGGCGGCTGGCCGGTGGGCACGACGCGCCGTGCCGTTTGAACAATCGCACGATGTCCATGTTGCCCTTCCAGACCGCACGCGTGATCGGCGTGTAGCCGTGAACCTCTGCATGACCGACGTCAGCCCCCTCAGCGAGAAGAAACGCGGCGAGAGCGACGTGGTTTTCCTCACCGGCGACCACCAGCGGCGTTACACCCGCTTTGTTGGCCGCATCGTCGAGCGTCGCCCCGTGGTGAAGCAGCAGCTTGCTGATCGGCAAGCTGCCGGAAAAGGCCGCGGCATGAAGCGGCGTAAAGCCGCCCGAATTCCGAGCCATGACGTCAGCACCTTTGCCGATGAGCAATTCGGCGATGGCGAGCTGGTCTCCGAGCGCGGCGTTGATGAGAGGCGTCGCCAGATCGCGTGCCCGGCTGTTGACATCCGTACCCGCAGCCAAAACCTGTTCGACGGCGGCGGTGTTTCCGGTTGCGACTGCATCGAACAAGGGGCTCCCCGCAGCGGCCATTGTCGCTGTGAAAATCAACCCCACCGATGCAAGCAACCCGCGCATGGTTCAGCCCCCGAAGGTAGCCTGAGAAAATAGCACAAGCCGCAGGTTTTGGGTAGGCACCAAGCACCGTAGGAGCTTGAACGGCTCTGCATCAGGTTGCCGGCAAGGCGTCAGCCGGGCAGGATGCACACCTCTATCGCGACCAACGTGCTATGATCTGGTCGGTATTTGCCAGCGCCTTGCGAACGGCGTTGCGCGCCATGTTCGGTCGCTGCAATCGGATGTTTTTTTCAATATTTTCATGAAGCTTCAGTGCATAGCGCAAATTGTCTTCCTCTCGCGTGACGTGGGCGAAGAGGTGGTTCAACGCCGATTCGATCAGTACGCCGAGCGGCACCAGCAGATCATTTCCGGAGGCGCGTAGGATCGCGATATGAAATCGCGCATCGGATTCCGTTCGCTGCTGAAGCGATGTCGCCTGATCCATGTCATGCAGGGCCTGACTGATCGCATTCATTTGCTCCTCGGTTCGCCGCTCCGCAGCCAGTGCCGTCGCTTCCGGCTCGATCATATGCCTGAGTTCCTGCACAGCCCTCAGAAAGGCTTCACGATCGGGAGACGCGGCATACCAGCCCAAGACATCTCGATCCAGTAGGTTCCAACGCTCCTTGGGTTCGACCCAGCTGCCGATTTTCGGGCGAGAAGAAAGCAGGCCCTTGGCCATCAACATCTTGATCGCTTCGCGCACCGCCGATCGGCTGACTTCAAAGACTTCAGACCATTTTGCCTCATTTGGCAGGATCGTGCCCGGCGGATAGTCGCCGCGTACGATTCGCAGCCCAATCTCTCCCGCCAAAGACACATGAACGCTCGCCCCCGTCATGCGGGGAGCATTTGGGCGCCTTGTGGCCGAACGGTCAACCGTCACCACTTCGACCGGAGCCGCCGGCTTTCCCGATTTCTTGTCAGGCATTTATTTCTACTGCCTCAGCATCTTTCGATTGTCTGCATGTACTCTCAAAACAATCGTAATAACGAGGAAGTCGCCTGCGATTGACGCCGCCAAAAAGCGCGGAATCCGGGGCGCGTCAAGCCCTGCGGGCCTTTCGATCCGTCTCTCGTGGGGCAGTCGGCGGCACCCTTGAACCGAGTGCCGCCAAACCGCGGACCTACTTTTGAATGCAGGTATCGACTGTATCCTTGGTGCACTCGTCGAGCCCGGTGAAGACCGGATCTTCGACCGGCTTGCCGGCAATCAGATCCATCATCACCGAAGGCGCCTTGTAGCCCATCTCGAACGGCCGCTGGCCGACGAGCGCCGTCACCAGGCCTTCCCTCGCAATGGCAACCTCGTCGCCGATCGTGTCAGCCGCACCAATGACGAAATCGTTGCTGGCGATCTTGTCGGCCATCGGTTTGAACAGGTCGCGATAGGGCTGCGGCGCGCCGAACAATGGCCAGCCACCCATAATGCCGAATGCGTCCAGGTCGGGATTGGCCGCGAGGATATCGGTCATTGCCTGAACACCCTGGGCACCATTGTCATTGGTGAACACCGGGCAGCCGGCGACCTCCGTCCACCCGCCCTCGCCCTTCAGCGCGGTCAAGCCCTTCTCGCCAGTGAGCGTGTCGCGCATACCTTGCGCCCGGCGTAGAATATTGTCTGCTCCCGGATTGCCTTCGATCGTGCAGATCTTGCCGCCCTTCGGCTTAGCCTTCTTGATGTACTCGCCGATGCGTGCGCCCATCAGATAGTTGTCCGTGCCGAGATAGGTCTTGCGCAACGCTGCATCCTCGGCGGCAAGATCGGCATCGAGCGTCATCACCGGAACCGTTGGATTGGCGGTTTTCAGGGTCTGGGCGATGAGCTTTGCATTGGACGGCGAAATTGCGATTGCAGCCGTGTCTGCCTTGCCCAACATATCCTGAACGATCTGCGCTTCGCCGGCCTCATCGGATGTCGATGCCGGACCGGTGTAGAAGCACTCGTATTCCGCAGTCGGGTTCTCCTTGTTCCATTTCTGGCAACCCTGGTTGATTGCTTCGAAGAACGGATTGTCGAGGCCCTTGACGACGATGACCAGTTGCTTCTTCGCCAGGGCCTGCCCGGCGGTCAGTGCTAGAACTGCGGCTGTCAGTAGTAATGCCTTCCTCATAGTTTCCTCCCTTGAAACAGACGGGCACGACATGCCCGCCATACGAAATCAACCCGGATACCAGACGATGCGAGGCTCCTCCTTCGAACGCTCGTATTGCCATGCCGAGTCGATAAGCATTTCGAGATCGTAGTCCGGCCGCCAGTCCAGCAGGTATTTCGCCTTGCTGTTGTCCATCCAATTGGAATGGAAGCGGCTTGGTATCTCGACAGAGCCGAGATTGCGCGTGCGCTGGAGGTAGGCGGCGACGTCCGCATAGTCGACAGGGCGATCCATGCAGATATTGAAGAGTTGCCGCTCCGCCCGCGGGTTGTCGATCGCTGCCAATATGGCCGATACGAGGTCATCGACATGCACGAAATTGCGTTTCAGCGGTCGTCCGTCAGCATCAAGGAGCAGTGGCACCGTCCCCAGAGCAGCGTAGCGCCGTGCCGCGTCTTCCGGAACCAGCGTCTTCCAGTCCGGGCCACCAAAGACATCGTCGCCAAAAGACAGCGAATATTTGAAATCGTCCTTTTCCATGATCCAGGGCGCCCGCAGACAACAGCCATTGAGGCCGTACTGAATGCCGAACTGCTCCAGCATCACCTCTTCCAGAACCTTGGAAAGCGCATAGCTTCCCGGATAAGCACGATGGGGAGTATTCTCGGTGATCGGGCCATTGTGGCGATAGTGGAAATGTCCCACGCCCGCATCACCCCCGATCAGGATGAACTGGCGTGCAGTGACGCTCGTGCGGAACTCTTCGAGCAGCCAAAACAGACCTTTGACCGTGACATCCATGATGTCTTCAGGCGTTTCCTTGCAGGTGGCGAGATGCACGACATGGGTAACGTCGTCGAGCGCCGCTGCCACGATGTCGCGATCGGCGATCGAGCCGCGGATGACTTCGACACGGTCGGTCTCATCGCACAGCCGATTATGGCAAAGCGCGCGAATACGGGCCTTGGAAAATCTCGGATCGTCAAGCAGCCCAGCAATGAAGCGCCGCCCGACCTTGCCCGTCGCACCGGTCACAAGGATCAGCATGCTCTCTCTCCCACCGATAGCTAATATTCACGCGCCGCTCTCGTCAAACGATATTTGTCTGACAAAACAGATTTTTGCGATAATAAGGCCAATACACCGGACAATAGTTGACGCTGCGGCAAGGTTTTGCGTAAATGTTTCTGATCGCTTTTCTGGGAGGACATTGGAAAAGCGAAGTCGCTGGAGCCTCGCGCCGAAGACACGCGACGGATAGCCTGCAAGTCTTGGGAGGCCAGAAGGCTGGTGGCGGTTCTTGAGCTCACCAATATTTCCAAACATTTCGGCGCCATCCAGGCTGTCAACGATATTTCGTTTTCGCTTGAAGCGGGGCAGGTTGTCGGCCTGATGGGCGACAACGGCGCCGGCAAGTCGACATTGGTGAAGATGATCGCCGGCAACTTTCGCCCGAGCCACGGAACCATGCGCCTCGACGGCGCCGATCTGGTGCTTCATCGGCCGAAGGAAGCACGCCAGCATGGCATCGAGATCGTTCACCAGGATCTGGCGCTCTGCAACAATCTGACGGCGGCAGCAAACGTGTTTCTCGGACGAGAATTGCGCCGCGGCATGGGGCCTTTTCGCATCCTCGACTACAAGAGCATGTACAAACGCTCCGGCGAGATATTTCGCGAGCTCAAATCCGAGACGCGGGCGCGCGATCTCGTCAAGCAAATGTCGGGTGGCCAGCGACAGGCGGTGGCGATCGCCCGAACGATGTTGTCGGAAGCGAAAATCGTGTTGATGGACGAGCCGACGGCAGCCATTTCCGTGCGCCAGGTGGCTGAGGTTTTGAACCTGATCCGCCAATTGCGTGACCGGGGCATTGTCGTTGTCCTGATCAGCCACCGCATGCCCGACGTCTTTTCGGTCGCCGACCGCGTGATCGTGATGCGGCGGGGCAGAAAAGTGGCCGACAAGCAGATTGCCGCAAGTTCGCCGGAGGAAGTGACGGGATTGATCACCGGCGCCATCGAACAGGTGTGATCGATGCTATCCGCTGCAATAGGAAAAAAGAAGGTCGACGATGGCGATTACACTTGACCAGACGATCGGACAGAAGCAACGGAGTTGGCTGGCATCGGTCTTCAGCGGCCAGACCTTCTGGGTGCTCATTGCAGTCATTCTCGCCTGCATTTTTCTGTCGATGGCGACGGACTCCTTTGCGACCGCGAAGAACATCTACAACATCACCCGCAACGTCACTTTCGTTGCAATTATCGCGCTTGGTATGACGCTGGTCATCATCACCGGCGGCATCGATTTGTCCGTCGGCTCCGTGCTTTGCCTGTGCAGCATGGTGCTGGCGGTCGTCATGCACGCGGGATACAGCATTGAAGTCGGCATCGCCGCCTCGATCGGTACAGCTCTTTTGGTCGGAGCTTTCAACGGCGTATTGATTGCCTATCTCGGCTTCCCACCTTTCGTCGTCACGCTCGGCATGTTGTCTATTGCACGCAGCCTTGCAATGGTCGCATCCAACAACACCGTCGTTTTCCAGTTCGGGCCTGATCACGACAAGCTGCTGGCGCTGGGTGGCGGCGCTTGGCTTTTCGGCATCGCCAATCCGGTGCTTTACATGGTCGTGCTGGCCCTCATCACCGGTTTCGTGCTGCGCTGGACCAAGTTCGGCCGCTATGTCTTTGCCATCGGCGGCAATGAGCACGCGGCGACACTGACGGGCGTTCCAGTGCCGAGGATCAAGGTTATCGTCTATATGATTTCCGCCCTGTCGGCAGGCGTTGCCGGCATCATTCAAACCGGCTGGCTCGGCGCCGTCACCACAAACATCGGCGCCGGAATGGAACTTCAAGTCATCGCGGCCGCGGTTATCGGCGGCGCCAATCTCGCCGGCGGTGTCGGCACCGCCTTCGGAGCCTTGGTCGGCGCCGCCCTCATCGAGATCATCCGCAACAGTCTCGGCTTGCTCGGCATCAACGCCTTCTGGCAGGGAAGCTTCATCGGCGGAGCAATCGTGCTCGCCGTCCTTTTCGACCGACTTCGCAACTTACGACAGGGCGAGTAGGCAAATTCGGTCTCCGCCCCGCTGGATATGACGCCTTAGAGCGCTTCAGCTTTTCACGGAAACGCAGAACCGCCCTAACTTTTTGTTTTTACACAATTCCCGGCAAAAGCGCCTCGCGCTTTGCCTGGAATTGCATCGAGTGATGCCGTGCATCGTCAATCATTGCTGCCTGTCGGTGGCCGCTATGTTCATTTTTTTCCCATCCGCCAGTGCCTCTTTCCGCCGGCGGCGCGGCAGGAGCGATTTGAGGTACCGCCACAGTGGCGAGATGGCGTAGCCTGCGACCGGAATTGTAATCAGGCCCGCGACAATACCGACGATGCCAGCTCCTGTAGCCTCGACGACCCAGCGCAGCACCGACGCCAGAACGGGAATGGCATGCGCGGTCGCCTCCCCGACATCATGGATGAGATGCGCAAGGCCGCCGAAACCATAGGTTTCGAGGCCGTGAACGATGATGCCGCCGCCGACCCAGATCATGGCCGCCGTTCCGATAATGCCGAGCACTTTCAGAAAATAGGGCATGCCGGTGACAAGCCCTTTTCCGATCGCGCGCAAGAAGGAACCCATCGGAGACGGCGTCTGTACACGCGCCAGCATCAGCCCCAGATCATCAGCCTTCACGATCAACGCCACGCCACCATAGACCATGACCGTTATACCCAGTCCGACGACCGCAAGGATGAAGGCCTGCGTGACTATGCTGCCTGACGGCAACGCACCGAGCGTAATCGCCATGATTTCGGCCGACAGGATGAAATCCGTCTTGATCGCACCCGCAACCTTCTCGTCTTCGAGCGATTGTGCATCGAGGCTCGTAGCCTCGAGTGCCGATTCATGGGTGTGCGCTGCATGCGGTAGCACGAGTGCGTAAACCTTTTCCACGCCCTCATAGCAGAGAAAAAGCCCGCCGATCATGAGCAGCGGTGTGATCGCCTGCGGTGCGACAAGGCTCAGGATAAGCGCCGCGGGAAGCAGGATCAGAAGCTTGTTCTTCAGCGAGCCGAGGGCGATCTTGCCGATGATCGGCAATTCGCGTGCTGCGGAAAATCCGGTGACGTAACGGGGTGTCACAGCCGCATCATCGATGACGACACCTGCCGCTTTCGTGCCGGCCTTGGCTGCCTGGCCGGCAATATCGTCAAGCGAGGCCGCAGCCACCTTGGCCAGTGCAGCGATATCATCAAAAAGGGCAATCAGGCCGACACTCATTCGAGCCTCCGTTGAGAAGACAGACTTAACACAGCGAAAAATGGAAAACCCGTCATCCAACGACTCGAAGCGAGACGTGGCATCCTCCACGCTGGGAAGATGCCACGCACAAATCGTGACGGCAACGGCCGTTATTCGGCCCGCATCGGGTTCGGCCCACTCTGATCCCGCGGAGGACGTGCCTTCCGGTCCCGGTGTCTGTTCCGGCAGTTCGACAACGCACCGGTTCGACGAAGGAGGACTTGCAGATACGCCAAAAGCCCGCACGAGGCGGGCTTTTTGTATCAGTGTGTATGGCGGTCTGTGTGGGATTTGGTTGCGGGGGCCTGAAGCCACAGAGACTTGTAACTTCGGCGAAACAGCCGGTGTTATTTGGAAGAAATTTCCCACTACGCCGTAACAAAACGTCGGTACCGACCGGCTCAAGCCATTTGCCTATAGAACAATAAAATCGGTGCGGCGCTATCGAAAGCGCGCGCTTCGCAAGCGACCTTCGCCACATCCGGACCGACCCGGTCTTGCTCCGCCAATGACAATAATCTTGTGAAAAATCCAATATTAGGGCACAATTTGTGAACGCATCGGAAGTTGCGGCGCAATCTCAAATCCGGCCGTCTCGCGCCGGGTAGCGGTTCGCGTCGGAGGGTCGGCGTCGATGGATCCGGGGTTCTTTCTTCTGTTCGCTACGGTGTCCGTGATCACGGCCCTGACGGTGGTCTTGGCCCGGAATCCGGTGCACAGCGCATTGGCGCTGATGGCGTGTTTCCTCAACATCTCGGCAATCTTCGTTATGCTCGAGGCGCCGTTGCTCGCGGTGATCCAGATCTTCGTCTATGTCGGCGCGATCATGGTCCTGTTCCTGTTCGTGATCATGATGATCGATGTACGTGAAGCGGTGTTGCAGCGGTTCTTGCCGGGCCGCAACCTGCCAGCCATGGTGCTGCTCATCCTGCTCGGGATCGAGATGCTTGTGCTGGTGCTCTGGAGCGACCGCTTTTCGATCACGGAGCCCGCTGCCATGGGCGGCGGCGATCAGATCAGGCAGCTCGGCACGACACTTTTCGCCGACTATCTCCTGCCGTTTGAAGCTGCGTCCGTCATCCTTCTGGCCGCCCTGGTCGGCGCCATCGTGCTGGCGCGGAAGGAGCAGGGATGATGGTTCCGCTCTCGTGGTACATTCTACTCGGAGTGGTCCTGTTCGTGATCGGAGCAGCGGGCGTGCTGGTCAGGCGCAATATCCTGGTCGTGCTGATGTCGCTGGAACTGCTGCTCAACTCGGTCAACATCAATTTCATCGCTTTCGGGCGTTACTACGGCGATTTCCGCGGGCAGATCTTCGCGATCTTCGTCATCGCAATCACCGCGGCGGAAGTTGCCGTCGCCCTCGGTATCCTGGTCGCCCTCGTGAGGAACAAATCCACCCTCAAGGTCGACGAAGTGACCATGATGAAAGGATAGCGGCTTTGGACCCGGTGATATCGATCCGGCCGCTGCTTGCCGTCGCCATAGCAGGCCTGGCGGCCCTTGCCGTTCTCCTTCTGCACAACCGCGAGAAGCTCCGCGATATCGTCTCGCCGCTCGCTGCAATCGCCATGTTCGCGATTGTCGTCTCGATGGCGCCCACGGTGCTGGCGGGCGGGACGGTCGATTTGCGCCTGTTCGAGATTTTGCCGGGGATAGACTTCGCTTTCCGGGTAGATGCGCTCGGCATGGTATTCGCCACCGTCTCGTCGCTTTTGTGGATCGTGGCGGCGATCTATTCCATCGGCTACATGCGCCACTTGAACGAGCATGCGCAGACTAGGTTCTTCGCCTGCTTCGCCACCAGCCTCGCGGCGGCCGTCGGGGGCGCCTTTTCCGCCAATCTGTTCACGCTGGTGATCTTCTACGAGATGCTTAGCCTCGTGACCTATCCGCTTGTTTACCACCACGAGGATGAACAGGGATGGGCGGGCAGCCGCAAGTACCTCGTCTATTTGATGGGCGCGTCGAAAAGCCTGCTTCTCGCCGCGCTGGCGTTGACCTACCACATTGCGGGGTCGCTCGATTTTGTGGCGGGGGGGCTGCTCTCGCGGGTCGATGCCTCGGCCCCGATGCTGACGGTCGTCTATTTCTGCTATCTCTTCGGTTTTGCCAAGGCTGCGGTAATGCCGATGCACGCCTGGCTGCCTGCCGCGATGGTAGCGCCGACACCGGTCAGCGCGCTCCTGCATGCAGTGGCCGTGGTCAAGATGGGCGTGTTCTGCGTGCTGCGGGTAGTATTCCACGTTTTCGGCACGGGGCTGGTGGGCGGGCTGGGGCTGGGCATCGCCACGGCCTATCTGGTCTCCTTCACGATCCTGATGGCGTCCGTCTATGCCCTGACGCGGGACGACCTGAAGGCGAGGCTCGCCTATTCGACGGTCAGCCAGCTCTCCTACATCGTTCTGGGCGCGGTTCTGTTGTCGCCGGTCGCGATGGTCGGCGGCATCATCCACATTGCGGCTCATGCGTTCTCCAAGATCACCCTCTTCTTCTGCGCCGGCTCGATCTTTTGCGCGTCGGGAAAGCGGAATATTAGCGACATGGCCGGCATCGGCCGCAGGCTGCCTTGGACGATGGGTGCTTTTTTCGTCGCCTCGCTGAGCATGATCGGGGTGCCGCCGACCGCGGGCTTCGTCAGCAAGTGGTATCTGGCGCGGGGCTCGGTGGAGGCGGGCGAAATTGCGTTCCTGGTCGTGCTCCTTGCGAGCTCGGTCCTGAACGCAGCTTATTTCCTGCCTGTCAGCTATGTCGCTTTTTTCGGGACGGAAGCGCAGGAGAGCCCGGCGACGGTCCGTGAAATTCCGATGATGACGATCCCGCTGGTTGCGACCGCCATCTTGTCGGTGTCGATGGGCATCTTTCCCGGCTATTTCCTCGCCCTGGCGGAAGGAGTTGTCAGATGATCAAGCGTGTCGTCGACTTCTTTGGTGACGAGGAACATGCGAGCCAGCGCCGCCGGCTGTTCTATCTGGTGCTCGTTCTGATCGTCATCGCCGACTTTCTGGTCCACCGTGAACACGCCGAATACCTGTGGGACCGCCTGCCGGGCTGGTCGGCCGTCTACGGCTTCTTATCCTGCGTACTGCTGATTTTCGTTTCCAAGTTCCTCGGCCATCGGGCTGGGCTCATGCGGCGCGAGGACTATTATGACTGATTTCGTCCATCCCGCCCTGCTGTTCATTCTCGGCGCCCTGCCGATCCCTTTCCTGAACGGATCGATCCGCAAAGCCTATCTGCTGCTGATCCCGGCGCTGGCGATCCTCGCCGTGCTGACGATACAACCGGGAAGCTACGGCGCGACGCAGTTCATCGGGCAGGAAATCCTCATCGCCAAGGTCGACAAGCTGAGCATCGTCTTCGCCACCGTTTTCACCATCATGGCGCTGATCGGAACGGTCTATGCGCTGCACCTGCCTCGCCCCGGCCAGCATGTCGCTGCATTTGTCTACGTCGGCAGCGCCCTCGGCGTCGTGTTCGCCGGCGACTACCTGACGCTCTACCTGTTCTGGGAAGGCATGGCGTTTGCCTCTGCCTATCTGGTCTTCGCCCAAGGCGGCCGACAGGCGATCGCCGCCGGGTTCCGGTATCTCATGGTCCATATCACTGGCGGCGTCGTCCTACTGGGCGGCGTCATTCTCTCTGGGCTCTCGACTGGCTCGCTGCTCTTCGGCCCGATCGCAGGCGAGATGGGCGTCGGCGCTTACCTGATCCTTGCCGGGTTCATGCTCAACGCCGCTGTGCCGCCGCTCAACGCCTGGCTGACCGACGCTTACCCGGAGGCGACTGTCACCGGCGCGGTGTTCATGAGCGCCTTCACCACCAAGACCGCCGTCTATGTGCTGGCGCGGGCGTTTCCGGGAACTGAACTTCTCGTTTGGCTCGGCACCGCGATGGCGCTCTACGGTGTCGTCTACGCGGTGCTGGAGAACGACTGCCGGCGGCTGCTCGCCTATCACATCGTTAGCCAGGTGGGCTACATGGTCGCGGGCATTGGCATCGGAACCGAGATGGCAGTGAACGGGGCCACCAGTCATGCCTTCGCGCACATCCTCTACAAGGCGCTCCTCTTCATGGGAGCGGGAGCGGTGATCTACGTCACCGGCCGGCGCAAACTCACCGAGCTTGGCGGGCTCTACAGGACCATGCCGCTGACCGTGGCACTCTACATGATCGGCGCGTTCGCAATCTCAGCGTTTCCGTTCTTCTCCGGCTTCGTCACCAAGTCGATGGTGATTGCCGCCGCCGGACAGGATCACCGCGCTGTGATGGTGTTGGCACTGACGATGGCGTCGGCGGGGACATTCCTGCACACCGGACTGAAGTTGCCATACTACATGTTCTTTGGCACCGACCGTGGGCTGGAGGCGCGGGAGCCGCCCCGCAACATGCTGGTTGCGATGGGCATGGCGGCGGTGCTCTGCATCGCGATCGGGGTGTTCCCCCAGCCGCTTTACGCTCTTCTGCCCTATCCGGTGGACTTCGAACCTTACACCGGCGTCCATATCACCGAGAGCCTTGGCGTGCTGATGTTCACCGCCTTGGGTTTTGTCATATTCCTCAGGGCGCTCGACCCCGAGAATACGATCAGCATCGACACCGATTGGTTCTACCGCAAGGGCGCACGAGTCTTCATGTGGATCGCCGGAAAACCGCTGGCTCGCTACGAAAAGGCGGTGAGCGACGTGTCCGAGACGGCGGCGCTGCCCTTCCTGCATGGGGCGGCACGGGCGGGGCTGTGGATCGATCTCACCGCCGTGGACGCCGTCGTGAACGGCGTCGCCCGCTCGATCCAGCGTGGCGGCGGCGCGCTACGGCGGCTCCAGACCGGCGTCGTGACCCACTACGTGCTGGCGATGATCGTCGGTGTGATCGCAGCCACCGTCGTCTTCACCGTGGCGTCGCGATAGGGGGGGGCGATGGTATTCCCGCTACTCAGTCTCATCATATTCACGCCCGTCGCCGGGGCAGCGGTTCTGATGTTTCTGCGCAGCGACGATGCGGTGCGGTGGACCGCGCTGGCCGTCACCATCCTCGACCTCGCTCTCTGCATCGCCATGCTGGCGAGCTTTAACACCACGACCCACGAGATGCAGTTCACCGAGAGGCGCCTATGGGTGCCCGCGCTCGGGATCACCTATGCGCTTGGTATCGACGGGATAAGCGCGCTCTTCGTATTCCTGACAGCGCTGTTGGGCTCTATCTGCGTGCTCGCCTCGTGGGTCGCGATCGATCGCAAGCTGAAGGAGTTCATGGTCAGTCTGCTTACCATGCAGGCGCTGATGCTGGGGGTGTTCTGCGCGCTCGACCTGTTCCTGTTCTACGTCTTCTGGGAGGCGATGCTGATCCCGATGTACCTGATCATCGGCGTCTGGGGTGGCGAAGGCCGGGTCTATGCGGCGTTCAAGTTCTTCCTCTACACGCTGGCGGGCAGCCTCCTGTTCCTGATCGGTGTCATCGTGCTCTATTTCAACGGCGGCGAGACCTTCGACATCCTCGCGCTGACAGCGCAGGATTTGCCGTTCCCGGTCCAGTCCTGGCTGTTCTTCGCCTTCCTGATCGCCTTCGCCGTCAAAGTGCCGATGGTGCCGGTCCATACCTGGCTGCCGGACGCCCATGTGCAGGCGCCGACGGCAGGCAGCATCATCCTTGCAGGGGTGCTCCTGAAGATGGGCGCCTACGGGTTCCTGCGGTTCTCGCTGCCGATGCTGCCAGAGGCGTCGGTGTATTATTCGACGCTGATGCTTTCGCTTTCGGCGCTTGCGATCGTCTATGGCGGGTTGCTTGCGCTGGCGCAGGACGACCTGAAGAAGCTGGTGGCCTATTCCAGCATCAGCCACATGGGCTTCGTGACGCTGGGGATTTTTGCGCTGAACCTGCGCGGGCTCGAGGGCGGCATCCTGCAAATGTTCAATCATGGCGTAACGACCGGCGCGTTGTTCCTGTTCGTCGGCCTGATCTACGAGCGGACACATACGCGTAGCATTGCGGATTATGGCGGGCTGATGAAGGCGGCGCCGGTCTATACGGCGTTTCTGGCGCTGTTCACTCTGTCGTCAATGGCGCTGCCGGGGACGAATTCGTTCGTGGGCGAGCTGCTGGTGCTGTCGGGCGGTTTTGCGGCCAACCTGGCCGTCGGCGCGCCCGCCGTTTTTGGCGCGTTGTTGGGCGCGGCCTATCTGCTTGGCATGTACAGGAAAGTCGCGCTTGGCCCAGCCAGCGTCGGCGCCCGGTTCAAAATATGCGACGTGAACGCCCGTGAGATGGCTGCGATCGTGCCGCTGGCCGTCTTCGTAGTTTGGGTCGGGCTCTATCCAAAACCCTTTCTCAACATCATCGACGTCTCGGTGAAGCATCTGCTGGCTCAGGTGCATGATAAAGGGAGCGGCCAATGACTGCCGCAGCACTTTTCCAGTCGGCTCTCGCAAGCCTGCCCGAGATCGTGGTGATCACTGGAGCCTGCATCCTTTTGATCCTGGGACAGCTTGTGCGCAAGGGGCAGGAACATTTCCTTGTCTGGGCCTCCGTCGCGGCCGTGCTGATTGCCGCCTTGGCGACACTCATTCTTTCAAGCGAGGTGCGGCCGGCCTATACGGGCATGTTCATCGCCGATCGCTTCGCGGTCTTCTTCAAGTTTGTGTTCTACCTGGCTACCATCCTGACATTCCTCCTTTCGCGAAAATATGCGGATATCGAGGGGATCGGGAGCAGCGAATACTATGTCCTGCTGCTCTTTTCGCTGTCGGGAATGATGATCATGGCCTCGGCGACCGATCTCCTCTCGATCTATGTGGGCCTCGAACTGATGGTGCTCTGCACCTATGTGCTGACCGGCTTCCTGCGGCGAGAGCGGCGGTCGAACGAAGCGGCGCTGAAATACGTAATCCTTGGCGCGGTCTCGACCGGGATTTTCCTCTACGGCGTTTCGTTGATGTACGGGCTCACCGGCACGACGCAACTGGACGGGATGGCTGCGGCGGTCACCAGCGACCCGCTCGATCCGGGATTGCTGCTGGCGGTGGTCTTCATCGTCGCGGGGCTGGTCTTCAAGGTCGGCGCGGTGCCGTTCCATATGTGGGTGCCGGACGTCTATGAAGGCGCGCCGACGACGATCACCGCCTTCATGTCGGTCGGCCCTAAGGCGGCGGGGTTCGCAGTAATCCTGCGGGTGTTCCTCAACCCGCTGGTAGCAGCCTCGGACGTTTGGATCATCGTCGCGGTCATTGCCGTGGTGACGATGGCGCTCGGCAGTTTCGTGGCGCTGGTGCAGGATAATTTCAAGCGGCTCCTCGCTTATTCCAGCATCGCCCATGCCGGGTTCGCCCTTTTCGGCGTGGTGGCCGGCGGTGCCGACGGGATCGCCAGCGTGATGCTCTACCTGCTGATATACTCTTTGATGAATCTCGGCATTTTCGCCACCGTCATCATGATGCGGAACGGCAATTTCTCGGGCGAGGTTATCGAAGACTACTCGGGTTTCGCCAAGTCCCGTCCCGGGCTCGCGCTTCTGATGCTGCTCTATCTGTTCTCGCTCGCCGGCATTCCGCCGACGGCCGGGTTCTTCGCCAAGTTCTATGTGCTGGTCGCGCTCGTCGAGCGAGGTTTCGTCATGCTGGCGGTGATCGCGGTGCTGCTGAGCGCCGTCGCCGCCTACTTTTACATCCGCATCGTCATGGTGATCTACATGCGCGAGCCGGAAAGGACGTTCGACCCGGCGCTGACGCCCTCGGTGCGCGCCACGCTCGCCTTCACCGCCTTGGGCACCATCGGCATCGGCCTGTTTCCCGCGTGGTTTCTGAGGCTTGCTCAAAACTCGGTGTTTGGCGGCTGACCGATTGAATTTGCAATGATCTGCTCGACGGAATAAACTCGAAGCTCAAGAAAGGATTGCCCAAGTCGCTTCCCCGGGGCGACCGCATTACGGCCCTGAACAGGGGCGGCGGCCCGAGAAGAGCCTGCAGTGGGCAACCGGTGCAGTGATATGACTGCAATGGAATTCTTGCCGGTTCTTTTCATGGTCGCCGGAGTTGTTCTGGTGACAGGGGCGACGCTTTTTGTCTCCTCACTGCTGCGCCCATCCAATCCCTATCCCGAAAAGAACATGCCCTACGAATGCGGCATGGACCCAGCGGGCGACGCCGCCGGGGGCCGCTTCAGGGTGCAGTTCTTTGTTCTCGCGATCCTGTTGGTCGTCTTCGATGTCGAGACGATGTTCCTCTTTCCCTGGGCCGTTGTCCTGAAAGACATCGGGCTCGTCGGTTATGTCGAGATGTTCGTCTTCATAGTTCTGCTTCTTGTGGGCTTCGCCTACGCCTGGCTGAAGGGAGCACTGGAATGGGAGGCGTAAACAATGCGATCCGCGACAGCGTGCTGTTCACCACGGCCGAGAGCGTTATCAACTGGAGCCGAAAATCGGCGCTGTGGCCCGAGACCTTCGGAATTGCCTGCTGCGCCATCGAGATGATCTCGGCGGGGTGCGCCCGCTATGATCTCGACCGGTTCGGCGTGGTGTTCCGGCCTTCGCCGCGCCAGTCCGACGTGATGATCATCGCCGGCACCGTGACGCGGAAATTCGCTCCCGTCGTGCGCAGGCTCTATGACCAGATGCCGGAGCCGCGCTGGGTTATCGCCATGGGCACCTGCGCTATCTCGGGCGGGGTCTACAATACCTATGCCGTGGTGCAGGGAGCGGAGACCTTCGTGCCGGTGGACGTGCATGTGCCCGGCTGCCCGCCGCGGCCCGAGGCGCTGATGCATGGATTCCTGCTACTTCAGGAGAAGATCAAAAAATCCCGAGCACTGGCCGGGACTCCTCTGGGTCGGGTTGCAGCGTCATGAGTGTGGAGACGCCCCTCATCCGCACTACGATCACGGAGCGTTTCGGCGAGGCAATCGACGATCTTGGCTTCGCGCATGGTGTACATGCCTTCGCCGCTCCGCCTGACATGATCGTCGAGCTTTGCCGGTTTCTGAAGGAACACCCGGCGTTGCGGTTCAACTTCCTGTCGGACATCTGCGGGGTCGATCATTATCCTGAGATGCCACGCTACGAGACGGTGTACCACCTCTATTCGCTACCGAACAAATTGCGCGTTCGCATCAAATGCCGACTCGCCGATCCGCCACGGGTCCCGTCGGTGACGGGGATCTGGCGAACCGCCAATTGGCATGAGCGCGAAGCCTGGGATATGTACGGGATCAGGTTCGAGGGCCACCCCGATTTGCGCCGGATCTACATGTGGGAAGGGTTCGAGGGCTTCCCGCAGCGCAAGGATTTTCCGCTCCGTGGCTACAAGGACAAGCTGAACCCGTTTGGCGCCGAAGGCACGCCACCGACGCAGCCCGACCTCGCCACCAAGAACATTCCATAAGGGAGGCCGCTCCACGCCGGGAACTTAAAATGACCGAAGTCACCGAACTGATCGGGCAGCAAGGCGAAGCGTTCGACACCAAGGAGGTGCTTCTCAATCTCGGCCCCCAGCACCCCAGCACGCATGGGGTTCTTCGGCTCGTCCTGGAATTGGACGGCGAGTACGTCAAGCGCGTGGACCCACACATCGGCTACCTCCATCGCGGCACCGAAAAACTGGCGGAGAGCTTCACCTACACCCAGATTTTTCCGCTCACCGACCGGCTCGACTACCTCTGTCCACCGTCGAACAACCTCGCCTTCGCGCTGGCGGTGGAGAAACTCCTCGGCATAGAAGCACCGATCCGCGCACAATATATCCGCGTGATGATGGCCGAGCTGGCGCGGATCTCCGGCCATGTCTTGATCACCGGCGCGCTGCCGATGGACCTCGGCGCCATGACCGCCTTGCTTTACGCCATGCGGGAGCGCGAAATGATCATGGACCTCCTGGAAATGATCAGCGGTGCGCGCATGCACACGTCCTTCTGCAGGGTTGGCGGAGTGCGCGAGGACCTGCCTGACGGTTTCCTTCCCAAGATCAGGGAGTTCTGCGACATCTTCCCGAACCGGATCCGCGACTATGAGCGGTTGCTCGAAAACAACCGGGTGTTCCTGAAGCGCACGCAGGGGATCGGCGTGATCTCCGCCGAGGACGCCATCGATCTTGGCCTGAGCGGTCCGAACCTGCGCGCTTCGGGCGTCGACTGGGACATCCGTCGCGACGAGCCCTATGAGATCTATGACCGGCTCGACTTCAACGTCATCACGCGCGACGAGGGCGACTGCTACGCGCGCTGGCAATGTCGGGTCGAGGAAATGCGCGAGAGCGTCCGGATCATCGAGCAATGCCTCGACCAGATGCCCGAGGGGCCGTTCCAGATCGACATGCCAACAATCGCCTTCCCGGTGGACAAGGACAAGGTGCATTGCTCGATGGAAGCACTGATCCAGCATTTCGACCTGTCGGCCTATGGCTTCAAGGTGCCGAAGGGCGAGGTCTATTCGGCGATCGAGGCGCCAAAGGGCGAGCTTGGCTTCTATATCATCAGCGACGGGTCGCCAAAACCATTCCGCATGAAGGTGCGGGCACCCTCGTTCGTCAACCTTCAGGGACTGTTCGGGGTGACCAACGCCCGCTATCTGGCGGACATGATCGCCGTGCTCGGCAGTCTCGACCCAGTGATGGCGGAGGTGGACAAGTAGCGGGGATTTGAATGCAATGACCATGCGCGAAAAGATAAAAGAGGCAGCGGCGCGGTATCCCGACCAGCGCTCTGCGATCATGCCCGCGCTTCTGATCGCGCAGAGGGAGCATGGCCATCTGCCTGGTCAGGTGCTGGAAGAAGTCGCCGACATTCTCGGAGTCGAACGGATCTGGGTCTACGAGCTGGCGACCTTTTATACGCTCTTCCATACCGAGCCGGTGGGCATGTTCCATCTGCAACTCTGTGACAATGTTTCCTGCATGCTGTGCGGAGCCGAGGACCTGCTGAAGCATCTGGAAACGGCGCTGGCGATCAGGAAGGGCGACACCACGCCGGACGGACTGTTCACGCTTTCCTCCGTCGAGTGCCTCGGTGCCTGCGAGATGGCTCCGGTGATGCAGGTCGGCGACGATTACCATGGTGCCCTTGATGTCGCGCGGATAGATGCACTTTTGGACAACCTGCGGGCTACGACGGAACGGGTCGCGAGCATCGAGCCCTCTGCGCGACCGCAGGGAGAGTAGCGCCATGTTCGAGCCGGTTCTCCTCAAGAATGTCGCCGCGCCGGACAGTCACCTGCTGTCGACCTACGAGGCTGGCGGCGGCTACCAGGCACTGGCGAAGGCGCTGCGCGAATACACGCCTGACGAGGTCGTTAACCTCGTCAAACAGTCCAACCTGCGCGGTCGCGGCGGTGCCGGATTCCCGACGGGCATGAAATGGAGTTTCGTGCCGAAGCAGGTCGACAAGCCGAAATATCTTTGCTGCAACGCCGATGAGGGCGAGCCAGGCACCTTCAAGGACCGGATCATCATGGAGCGCGATCCGCATCAACTCATTGAGGGGCTGGCGGTAAGCGCCTATGCGATTGGGGCCAAAACCGCCTATGTCTACATCCGCGGAGAATATGTGACGGCGATCCGTCGCCTGGAGCAGGCGATCGCCGAGGCACACGAAAAGGGTTATCTGGGAACGGGCATTCTGGGCTCGAATTTCGATTTCGCCGTCCACATCCACTGCGGCGCAGGCGCCTATATCTGCGGCGAGGAGACTGCGATGCTCGAGTCGCTCGAGGGCAAGCGGGCGCAGCCGCGATTGAAGCCGCCGTTTCCGGCCGTGGCCGGGCTCTACGCCAGCCCGACTGTGATCAACAATGTCGAGACGCTGGCCTGCGTGCCGCATATCGTGGCGCGGGGCGCGGACTGGTTCCGCGGCATCGGCCCGGACAAGAGCCCCGGCCCGAAGCTCTACTGCCTCAGTGGGCAGGTGCGCAAACCCGGCCTCTACGAGTTGCCGATGGGCATACCACTACGCGAGCTGGTCGAGGAACATGCCGGCGGGGCCTTGCCGGGACGCAAGATCAAGGCGGTGATCCCGGGCGGGGTCTCAGCGCCGGTCATCCCTGAGCACGGGCTGGACGTGAGGATGGATTTTGACTCGCTGGCTGCCGCCGGCTCGATGCTCGGTTCGGCTGGCGTTATCGTGATCGACGATAGCACCTGCATGGTCAAGGTCGCCACCAGGATCATCGAGTTCTTCCACCATGAGTCCTGCGGCAAGTGCACGCCCTGCCGGGAAGGATTGAACTGGGTCGTGAAGGTCCTGCGCCGGGTTGAAGGCGGGGATGGCGCACCTGGCGATCTGGAGCAGCTGGAGATGCTCTGCAAGGGCATTTTCGGCAATACGTTTTGTGCGTTGGGTGACGGTGCAGCGATGGGATTGCGGGCAGCGCTCGCGCATTTCCGAGATGAATTCGTCGCCCATGTCGAGGAGCGGAGGTGCCCGTTTCACTGAAGGAGTGTGCTGGATCAGGGTTGTGAGGAAACCATGCTTAAAGTCACGATCGATGGACAAACGCTGGAAGTTGAGGCTGGCTCGACGGTGTTGCAGTCCGCCCTGCGTTTGGGCATCGACATCCCGACCTTCTGCTATATGAAGCGCCTGCCGGCGCTGGCCTCCTGCCGCATGTGTCTGGTGGAGATCGAGGGCCTGCGCCGGCTGCAGCCGTCCTGCGCCACTGCGGTTACCGATGGCATGGTCGTACGGACGAACACGCCTCTGATCGAGGAAACGCGCTCTTCCATGCTCGACATGCTGCTCGCCAACCACCCCCTCGACTGCCCGATCTGCGACAAGGGCGGCGAATGCGAGCTTCAGGACATGGTAATGGCCTACGGGCCCCGCGAAAGCCAATTCCGCGATGACAAACGTGTGTTCCACTCCGAGGACATTCGTCTGAGCCCGGTCATCATCATGAACGTCAACCGCTGCATCCAGTGCCAGCGCTGCGTCCGGATGTGTGAGGAGGTCGTCGGTGCGGTGGCGCTAGGCACCGTCGAAAAAGGCATGGATACCGCCGTCACCGGCTTCGAGGGCAGTCTGGCGAGTTGCGACCAGTGCGGCAATTGCGTCGAGGTCTGCCCGGTCGGCGCGCTGATGAGCTTCCCCTACCGCTACAAGGCGCGCCCCTGGGATCTCGTAGAGACCGACACGGTCTGCCCGCATTGTGGCACCGGTTGCCAGCTGACGGTGGGCACGCGCAAGGGCGAGTTCATGCGGGTGCGCTCGAAGTGGGACGAAGGTGTCAACCACGAAACTCTCTGCGTGCGAGGACGCTTCGGCCTCGATTTCGTTGCAAGCCGGGACCGGATCAAGCAGCCAATGATCCGTCAGGATGGCGCCCTGGTTCCGGTTTCCTGGGACGAAGCGGGGGACTATCTGCGCCGGCGACTGTTGGCCGTCGAGAGCAAGGCTGCCGGCGGGCTGGCCTCGCCTCGCCTGCCCAACGAGGTGCTTTATCAGTTCCAGAAGCTGATGCGAACAGTATTCCGGACCAACAACATTGATTGTTCGTCACGTTGGGCCGCGCCCTTCGATGCGCTCGGCCCGCTATTGGGAACTTTCTACAGCCGCACGCCCCTGGACGACGTAATCGGCAACGACTGCGTGCTTGTCGTCGGAGGCAATATAACCGAGGAGAACCCGGTCACCGAATACCTGCTGCGGGACAGCGCGCGGCGGCGGCAGACTGGATTGCTCATGCTATCGGCGCGGCCATCGCGTCTGGACGCCGATGCCAGGGAGGTGGTTCGTGTGCCTCCGGGCGGAGAAGCGGCAAGCCTTGCGGCGGTGGTGGCCGGTCTCGTGGCGGCAGCTGGTCAGGCCTTGCCGGGCGGCGCTTTTGCGGACATCGACGCGGCAATCGGCAGGCCGGCGGCGGGCGCCGGCAGTGACGGGCCGGATCGCCTGGCCGCCGCGCTCAAGGAAGGCCGCAGCGTCACCGTGCTTGTCAGCGTCGACCTTCTGAGATCACCCGAAGCGCGCGCGACGCTGCAGCAGCTCAACAACCTGCTGCACGTTCTCCGCCTGCTCGGCAAAGGCCCGGCGATGCAGTTTCTCTTCGACCGTGCCAACCAGATGGGCGCCTGGGACATGGGGGTCCTGCCGGCGGCTCTGCCGGGGCTGCGGGCGGTCGCCGATGACGCGGCGCGCGCAACTCTTGCACGAAACTGGGGCGCCGAAATCCCGTCTGAACCCGGCGCGGATCTCGACGCCATGCTGGAGCTCTGCGTCGGTGGGCGGATGGGCGCGCTCTACATCGTCGGAACCGACCCCCTGGTCGCCTATCCCGACCGGGACTTTGTGACGCGGGCGCTTGGCGCCGCCGATCTCCTGATCGTGCAGGACGCGTTCCTCACGGATACGGCGGGCATGGCCGAGGTCGTCTTGCCCGCGGCGGGCTACGGCGAGGAATCCGGAACGTTCACCAACAACGAGGGTCGGATCCAGAATGTTCGCAAATTCCGTGAGCCCGTTTTCGAGGCGCGAGGCAATCTGGCGATTGTCGACTTCGTCGCGGCGCTACGCAACCAGGCGCTGCGGCCATCGACGCAAGCCGAAATTTTCGACGAGATTGCCCGGCTGGTTCCGGCCTATGAGGGGTTGACCCAGATCGGGCTTGGCGCCGACGGCGCTTTCACCAAGGCGGTGCCAACACTACCGGCTGGCATGCTCCCTGCGCCGCCGCCCGTCCCGACAGCAGCCGACCGGCTCATGCTGATCACCGGCGACTGCCTGTTCCACAACGGATATCTTTCCGAACGGTCGGACATCCTGAACACGGTCGCCAACGATCCCTATGTCGCGATGAGCGCGCAGGATACCGCGGAGCTTGGCCTTTCGGATGGCGATCAGGTAATCGTGCGTTCCGGCCAGGGCGAACTGACGGCGCAGCTCAAGGTCGACAGGCGGTTTCCCAAGGGCCTCGTCTTCGTTCCGGAAAACTATAGAGCCTTGCGTCTCAACAGCCTGCTGCGGCGTGGCGAATATCCATGCGCGGTGGAAGTCCAGAAGGCGCATGCCACTCTTGAGGTCGACCGCCCAGGCCGGATCTGGCGTGGGGTCTGAAGATTTGGGGTCGGGGCACCGCAAGGCTCCGCGGCAAGCTGCCCGCCCCAGCGTCTTCACATCGAGTTGGCGACGTCAGTGATACCTGGTCCCGCATATGTAATCCTGCAGATCCTGCTCTGTACGCTGCGCTTCGTCGAGCCTGTGTTTAACCACGTCGCCGATGCTGACCACGCCGACAACGTCGCCTCCATCCGTGACCAGCACATGGCGCGTACGCCGCTGGGTCATGATCCCCATCGCGACGGGCAGCAAATCCTGTGTCGAACACGTCGCCACATTGCGGTTCATGATGTCCGTGACCCGCTTTGCCGCCGCCTCGGCCCCGTATTCCGCCACCGCATTACAGCAGTCCCGCTCCGACAGCGTACCGAGGTATTTGCCGTTCGATCGCCTGACGACGACGAAGCCGATATTGTTGTCTCGAAACAGCCGCAGTACCTCCACCATCGTCTGATCGGGAGCAACTGCGATGACACCGACACCCTTGTTTTTCATGATTTCACCGACAAACATCTGAGCCTCCTTTCCGAGCGCTTCGGTTTGACAGCTGGCGCGCGTTCACGTTCGCCGGATATTCCACCACCAGTTGTAGCCCTGCGTCTCTTTCGTCTCGACAAGTACGTCCTTCTTCGTATTCAGGCGCGCGGCAACCACGCCGCCGCCGGTTGCCGCCTTACCCGGCTTGGCGAGCAGGTCGTCGCGCCCGATCACCAGGTCACGCGAGGAAAAACTCGAAAATTCATACTGCTGGCCAAGCGCGATCGCATCCGCCGGACAGGCGTCCTCGCACAGCCCGCAGAACAGGCAGCGGGCCGTGTCGATCTCGAATTTGGCCGGGTGCCGCTTGCCCTTCTCGTCCTCGTAGGGGACGACTTCGATACAGTCGCAGGGACAGATCCGCGCGCAGAGTTCGCAGGCCACGCACTTGATCTCGCCCTCTTCATCACGCGTCAGGAAGTGATGCCCGCGATAGCGGGAGTAGGGCAGCCACTTTTCCTTGTCCGGATACTGCATGGTCACGGATCTGGAGAACATGTAGCCGAAGGTCAGAGCCAAGGCGCTCGCCAGATCGGCAAAGAACGCCCAACCAATCCATGTTCCAACTCTGTCCTGCGCGCGCGACATCGCCGCCTCGCTACGGAGCCGCTACGACCCCTAAAAGTACACCGGTTATAATTATGTTCGCCATTGAAAGAGGAAGCAAGACTTTCCATCCGATCGCCATCAGTTGGTCGTAGCGGTAGCGAGGGAAAGTGAAGCGGAACCAGATAAACACATAGACGAAGAACGCGACCTTGATGACAAACCACAGGAGCGGTGGCAAGGGAATCAGAACTCCGTTCCAACCGCCGAAGAACAGGATCACCACCAGGACCGACACAAGCAATACGATGGCATATTCGCTAACCATGAAGAAGGCAAAGCGGATACCGCTGTATTCGGTATGGAACCCCGCCCCTAGATCGCCTTCCGCTTCCGCCAGGTCGAAGGGAATGCGCTGCGCTTCGGCCAATCCGGCGACGAAGAACACGAAGAATCCGACCGGTTGGTAGACGATGTTCCAGACATCGGCCTGCGCCCGCACGATCTCGAGAAGGCTCATGGATTGCGCCAGCGTGACCACGCCGATGACCGCGAACCCCATAGGGATTTCGTAGCTGATCATCTGCGCGCAGGTTCTGAGGCTGCCCAAGACAGCGTATTTGCTGTTGGAGGCCCAGCCGCCGAAGATGACGCCATAAACTTCGATCCCGATCACCGAGAAAACGAAAAGGAGCGCCACATTCATGTTGGAGACGTAGAGCGTGATCTCGTGGCCGAGGATCGAGACAGTTTCGCCGAAGGGGATCGCGACGAACACCACAAAGGGCGGGGCGAGCGCCAGGATTGGCGCCAGTTTGAACAGGAACCGGTCGGCCTCGGCCGGGATGTGATCCTCTTTGGTCAGGAGCTTGATTCCGTCCGCCACCGGCTGCAACAGCCCGTGCCATCCCACGCGCATCGGCCCCATCCGCTGCTGCATGTGCCCAGCGATCTTGCGTTCCAGCCAGGTTAGCGGCAAGGGTAGCAACAGCAGGATCGCAATCAGGAACGCGACCTTCAAGACGATCAGGCCAAGGGCGACGATAAGTTCCATGATCCCGGCTACTTATTCATCGGGTTGAAGCGCGCCCGGACTTTGGCTCCGGCTATACAATGAGCACTGCGCGCACTTGTCAGACTGCATGGTACAACGGCGACGCACCTCATACAATGCCGTCGCAGTTATGTCGCCGCTGGCTATGATGTGTCCGGGCTCAGGACGTTTTGAGACGAGTGGTTCGCTGTGCAAGATGAAGGCTTCGCGTTTCCGCCGGTTGCACTGCACCATCTTGCGTATCAAAAACCGCCGAGGCTCTCATCGCTGCCGGATGAAAGTTCCGTGGCAGGTCAACTGGCGTCCGGGGAGCTGAACACCCAGCAGAAACGCAAAAAGCTCCTCGACCGCTATGGCGAGGAGCTCAAGGGCAAATACCCTGAATGGGCAAATTTGTAAGTATCGTTGGTTGCGGGGGCAGGATTTGAACCTGCGGCCTTCAGGTTATGAGCCTGACGAGCTACCGGGCTGCTCCACCCCGCGAGATATAATTTAACACAAAAGGCCGCTTGATGGGCGGCCCTTTTGTCTCGGCTATGGGCCGTTTGGCGTGATTGAGAAGATTGATTGATATAAGTTGCGCTTTGCAGACCTGGCAGCGACCTACTCTCCCGCGTCTTAAGACGAAGTACCATGGGCGCAGGGGCGTTTCACGGCCGTGTTCGGAATGGGAACGGGTGCAGCCACCCCGCCATAACCACCAGGTCGGCAAAGCGCAACTTATTGATTTGAGAAGCTGGTACACTGAGTGACTAGTTAGTGACTAGTCGGTCGTGGTTTGTTTTGAACACGTCTTTTGAGGCTTGTGAGGGCAGCCGCGAGAGTTTTCACTGCTCACTACTGCCTATTCACTACTCACTTCATCGATCCGGACGAAGGCAAAGCCTTCGCCGGGGGATGAGCATAGTCAATGAGAACGATCAAGCCAATCGAGCTATTAGTACCGGTAAGCTTCATGCGTTGCCGCACTTCCACACCCGGCCTATCAACGTGGTCGTCTTCCACGGCTCTGATAGGGAATACTCGTTTTCAGGTGGGTTTCCCGCTTAGATGCCTTCAGCGGTTATCCCGTCCATATATAGCTACCCTGCTATGCCCTTGGCAGGACAACAGGTCCACCAGAGATATGTCCATCCCGGTCCTCTCGTACTAGGGACAGATCCTGTCAATATTCCTACACCCACGGCAGATAGGGACC
>Ga0102592_1000401_pt1 | contig 77465 bp, 45 predicted proteins | sample AraplaCol_mMF_r2_FD_76861 | JGI IMG/M metagenome (GOLD analysis project Ga0102592, IMG submission 76861) | Arabidopsis root microbial communities from North Carolina, USA - plate scrape MF_Col_mMF_r2 (SPADES assembly) (version 2) | ecosystem: Host-associated > Plants > Roots > Endosphere...
GCGCGCGAGGCGGCCTCGTTGTTCTTCCAGTCCAGGGCCAGTTGGACGAAGCCGCCCGCGTCACCCAGCGGCAGGCCGTAGTTCAGCGTGGCGCTGCGGGTGTCGCCGTCGCCCAGATAGTTCTGGCCGCCCTGGTAGCTGAACGACCCGCCTTCCGCGTCCTTCTTCAGGATGATGTTGACCACCCCGGCGATGGCGTCCGAGCCGTACTGAGCCGAGGCGCCGTCGCGCAGCACCTCGATGCGCTCGATGGCCGAGGCCGGGATCAGGTCCAGGTCGACCGGCGCGCCGCCGCGTCCCACCCGGGCCAGGTTGTTGATCAGGGCCGTGCCGTGCCGCCGCTTGCCGTTGACCAGGAACAGGGCCTGGTCGCCGTTCAGGCCGCGCATGGTGACGGCCCGCACCGTCCACGAGGTGCCGCCGCCGTTGATGCCCGGCAGGTTGAACGACGGGATCAGGGTGTTGAGCACCTCCTTCAGGCCCACCTTGCCGGTCGCCGTCAGTTGCTCGCTGGAGATCACGTCCACGGGAGCGGGGCTGTCGGCCACCGTGCGGCGCACGCCGCGCACGCCGGTGACGATCACGCCGTCCAGGGCGACGGCGCCCTCGATGGCCGCCGGCGGGGCATCGACGACTGGCGGCGCGGCGGCGACGTCGGCCGCCCGAGCCGGTGCGGCCAGGGCCGCGACGGTCAGGATCGAGGCGCAGGCCAGCAGGCCGGTCCGGAAGGTCTGTTCAAGCGAAGGTCGGGTAGGCAAGGTCAGGGCCTGGGCCCGGGTCGAGTAAGGCAAAAGTCTATCCCCCGCGCGGGGCTCGCGGCCGCCGCGTCGTGTTGTTGGTCTCAAGGTGGAAGCGGCGCACCGTCGGCCCCTCGGCGCGCCGTCAGGTCAGGTCGCGCGGCGCTCGCGGTACGGAATGTCGTCGGAGCCGATCAGCACCCGCTCCATCACCCGCGGAAAGTCGCCATAGTCGCGCACCGCGTAGTGCAGGCCCGCGCGGTTGTCCCACAGGGCCACCGAGTTGGGCCGCCAGCGGAAGCGGGCGTGGTGTTCAGGCTTCTTGACCTCGTCGTACAGCCGAGCCAGCAGCGCCCGGCTCTCCTCCGGCGCCAGGTCGACGAAGCGCGGCTTGAGGCTGAAATTGATCCAGAAGACGTCCTCGCCGGTCTCCGGATGGGTGCGGATGGCGGGATGGGCGACCAGCGGGTAGCGCTCGCCCGAGCGGTTCAGGGCGTCCTGGTAGTCGTGAATCACATAGAGCTCATCGACCGCCGCCTTCAGGTCGTCGGACAGGCCGCGATAGATCGCGCCGCCGTCGGCCCAGATCGTGTCGCCGCCCACCTCGGGGATGTGCACGGCCTTCAGCACCGCGCCGAACGACGGATTGACCCGCCAGCTGGTGTCCGTGTGCCAGTGGTTCTCGCGGACGTCGTAGTCCTTCAGCGCCTGGGCCGAGATCGGCTGGACGGCCCGGTGGGTTTCGACCCCGCCGGTCGGGTGGGCGTAGACCTCGCCGAAATTGGCCGCGAAGGCCAGCTGCTGGTCGCGGGTGATGTCCTGGTCGCGGAAGAACAGCACCTTGCGCTCCAGCAGCAGGGCCTTCAGCGCATCGCGCTGCGTGCGGTCCAGCGGCTGGCGCAGATCGATCCCGCCGACTTCCGAGCCGATGGTCGGATTGAGGGGGATGGTGCTCAGTCCCGCCTTCTCGCGAAGACCGGTGATGGTGGCGCTCATGGGCCTCTCCTCGCCTGATGCGGTCGATGCGCGGCGAGCAACGCCGCGACGACCGGCAACATGGGCAATCCAGACCAGCGGCGCGACGCAGTATTCCTTCAATCCATCTCAGAGAATTATATATCTATACGCTTAATATGCGTCTTCATGACGAGTGATCATAAGCACCAATGATAAGAACTCATAAGCCCTATTGATCAAACTCCATTGTCGCGCCCAGCGCCGAATGACAGTCATGCCGCCGAAACGTCTATTGGAGGCCGTCATGGCGAAGCGCAGGCAGTTGAAGCTCGGCCACATGATCGAGGGCGCGGGGCGCACCTGGACCGACTGGCGCCATCCCGACGCCCAGCCCGGCGCGAGCACCGACTTCAAGTACTACAGCCGCGCCGCTCGCCTGGCCGAACAGGGCAGGTTCGACTTCCTGTTCATCGCCGACAGCCTGTCGATCAACGCCAAGTCCAGTCCGCACTACCTGAACCGCTTCGAGCCGATCACCATCCTGTCGGCTCTGGCGGCGGTGACCCAGCACATCGGCCTGGTGGCCACGCTCAGCGTCACCTATTCGGAACCCTTCAACGTGGCCCGCCAGTTCGCCTCGCTGGACCACATCAGCGGCGGCCGCGGCGGCTGGAACGTGGTCACCTCGTGGCTGGAGGGCTCGGCCGAGAACTTCGGCAAGGCCGAGCACCTGGCGCACGACGTCCGCTACCGCCTGGCGGCCGAATATCTCGACGTCGTCCAGGGCCTCTGGGACAGCTGGGAGGACGACGCCCTGGTCCACGACAAGGCCAGCGGGGTGTTCTTCGATCCCGACAAGCTCAACACCCTGGACCACAAGGGCGAGTTCCTGTCGGTGAAGGGGCCGCTGAACATCGCCCGCTCGCCCCAGGGCCAGCCGGTGATCTTCCAGGCCGGCGCTTCGGAGGACGGCCGCAACCTGGCGGCCAAGCGCGCCGACGCCATCTTCGTGGGCCATGGCGGCGTCGAGGAGGCGCGCGCCTACTACGCCGACGTCAAGGCGCGGGCCGCCGGCTTCGGCCGCGACCCCGACAGCCTGTTCATCCTGCCCGCCGCCGCGCCGATCATCGGCTCCACCGAGGCCGAGGCCGAGGCCCGCTGGCGGGAGCGCGCCGAGCTGGTGTCGATCGAGTCGGCCCTGGCCATGCTGGGGCGCGGCTTCAACGACCACGACTTCACCGCCTACGACCTCGACGCCCCCTTCCCCGACGTGTTCAGCCGCGGCGTCAACAGCTCGCAGTCGGCGACGCTGAAGATCGCCAAGGCGGTCGAGGAAGAGAACCTGACCCTGCGCCAGGTGGCCCTGCGCTTCGCCACCCCGCGCGGCGACCTGGTGGGCACGCCCGAACAGATCGCCGACAAGTTCGAACTGTGGCTGGACAGCCGCGCCTCGGACGGCTTCGTGATCGGCGAGTCCCTGCCTGGCCAGTTCCAGCTGCTGATCGAGGAAGTCGTCCCCCTGCTGCAGAAGCGCGGGATCTTCCGCGAGGAGTATGAAGGCGCGACCTTCCGCGAAAGCCTCGGGATCGAAGTTCCGGCCAATCGCTTCACCGCCCGCAAGACCCGTCGCGCCGTCGCCTGAGACCGCCGGCGCGGTCGGACATCTCGTCCGCCCCGGATCGGCAAAGGTTTCGACTATCGCTTTGATAGGAACAATCAATTTTACCAATGGCGTGAAGAGCGTTGTCTAGGCAGGCGCCGAACTCGGCGATCAGAACCAGCCAGCGCGGAGAAAGACGACGATGGACGCCAAGGTCGAAGACAGCGCTCAAGCCCAATGCCCGATGGGGCGAAGGGGCGCCAAGGGCAACCGCGATTGGTGGCCGCAGAACCTGCGCCTCGAGAGCCTCAATCAACATTCGCCGCGCTCAGACCCCATGGGCGAGGCCTTCAACTACGCCGAGGAATTCAAGAGTCTCGACCTGAACGCGGTGATCGCCGACCTGCGCGCGCTGATGACCGACTCGCAGGATTGGTGGCCGGCCGACTTCGGCCACTATGGCGGTCTGTTCATCCGGCTGGCCTGGCACAGCGCGGGCACCTACCGCATCGCCGACGGCCGCGGCGGCGCGGGCGGCGGGCAACAGCGCTTCGCGCCGCTCAATAGCTGGCCGGACAACGCCAACCTGGACAAGGCTCGCCGGCTGCTGTGGCCGATCAAGCAGAAGTACGGCCGCAAGATCTCGTGGGCCGATCTCTACGTCCTGGTCGGCAACGTCGCCCTGGAGTCCATGGGTTTCAAGACCTTCGGCTTCGGCGGCGGCCGAGCCGACACCTGGGAACCCGAGGAGCTGTTCTGGGGCCCCGAGGGGTCCTGGCTGGGCGACGAGCGCTACAGCGGCGAGCGTCAGCTGCACCCGACGCTGGGCGCCGTGCAGATGGGCCTGATCTACGTCAATCCCGAAGGGCCGAACGGCAATCCCGATCCCGTGGCCGCGGCGCGGGACATCCGCGAAACCTTCGCCCGGATGGCGATGAACGACGAGGAGACCGTCGCCCTGATCGCCGGCGGCCACTCCTTCGGCAAGACCCACGGCGCCGGAGATCCCTCGTTCGTCGGCCCCGAACCGGAGGGCGAGGCCATCGAAGCCCAAGGCTTGGGTTGGAGGAGCAAGCACGGAACCGGGGTCGGCGCCGACGCCATCACCGGCGGCCCGGAGGTGACCTGGAGCCAGACGCCGACCAAGTGGAGCAACCACTTCTTCGACAACCTCTTCAAGTTCGAATGGGAGCTCACCAGGAGTCCGGCCGGCGCGCAGCAGTGGCAGGCCAAGAACGCCCCGGCCGACATCCCCGACGCTCACGACGGCGCCAAGCGGCATCCGCCCAAGATGCTGACCACGGATCTCGCCCTGCGCTTCGATCCCGAATACGAGAAGATCTCGCGGCGGTTCCACGAGAATCCCGACCAGTTCGCCGACGCCTTCGCCCGCGCCTGGTTCAAGCTCACGCACCGCGACATGGGACCGATCGGACGCTATCTCGGCCCGCTGGTGCCCCAGGAGACGCTGATCTGGCAGGACCCGATCCCGGCCGTGGACCACCCGCTGGTCGACGCCCAGGACATCGCCGCTCTGAAGGCCAGGATCCTGTCGTCGGAGCTTTCCATCCCGCAGCTCGTCTCGGCCGCCTGGGCGTCGGCCTCGACCTACCGTGGCTCCGACAAGCGGGGCGGCGCCAACGGCGCGCGCATCCGCCTCGCGCCGCAGAAGGACTGGGAGGTGAACGACCCGCCGGCCCTGGCCAAGGTGCTGGCGACGCTGGAGGCGATCCAGGCCGAGTTCAACGGCTCGGCCAGCGGCGGGAAGAAGATCTCGCTGGCCGACCTGATCGTCCTGGGCGGCGCCGCGGCGGTCGAGAAGGCGGCCAAGGACGCGGGGACGCCGACGGAGGTTCCCTTCACGCCCGGACGCATGGACGCCTCGGCCGAGCAGACCGACGCGGACTCCTTCGCGCCGCTGGAACCGATCTCGGACGGCTTCCGCAACTATCGCGAAAACGGCCCGCAGTTCATGGCGCCCGAGGAGGCGCTCGTCGACCGCGCCCAGCTGCTGCGCCTGAGCGGGCCGGAACTGACGGTCCTGGTCGGCGGGCTTCGGGTCCTGGGCGCCAACACCGGCGGCTCCAAGGCCGGCGTCTTCACCAACCGCCCGGGCGTTCTCACGAACGACTTCTTCGTGAACCTGCTCAGCATGGACACGACGTGGAGTCCGACCGCCGCCAACGCCTTCGTGGGCCATGACCGCAAGAGCGGCGAGCCGCGGTGGACCGCCACCCGCGTCGACCTGATCTTCGGATCGCACGCCGAGTTGCGCGCCTTCGCCGAGGTCTATGCCTGCTCGGACTCGCAAGACAAGTTCGTGAAGGACTTCGTGAAGGCCTGGAACAAGGTGATGAACGCCGACCGGCTGGACCTGAACTGACGCGTTCCGACGCGAACGAGACCTCCTGGGGCGCCCGCCGCCATGACGGGCGCCCCAACCTTGTCGGCCGACCTCGGCGCCGCCCGTTCGAGGCGTGCAATTTTCCTAGGACCGATGAAAGAAAACCAGAAACACTCTGTAATTATTGACTATTTTGACGTCCAATTGATCAACGCAAATCGCCCTGTTCAGCAGTGCTCGTTATCGGAGAACGGCGTGAAACCGTAGCCTCAGGCTCCAATTTCGAGGGCTTGACCATGACTCAGCATCCTACCCGCCAGCTCAAACTGGGCGCGATCCTGGCCGGTGTCGGCACCGATCACACACGCTGGCGCGATCCGGCCCTGCCCGGCGACGCCAGCATCGACATCAACTGGTACATCGACAACGCCCGCCTGGCCGAGGCCGCCAAGTTCGACCTGGTGTTCATCGTCGACAGCCCGTTCATCACCCCCGACACCGCCCCGCACTTCCTCAACCGGCTGGAGCCCCTGACCCTGCTGTCGGCCGTGGCGGTCTCGACCTCGAAGATCGGCCTGGTCGGCACCCTGACCACCTCCTACTGGGAGCCCTACAACGTCGCCCGCCAGTTCGGCTCGCTGGACCACATCAGCAAGGGCCGGGCCGGCTGGAACGTGGTGACCACCGGCCTGGAAGGCGCGGCGAGGAACTATGGCCGCGACGAGCATTTCGACCATGCCGAGCGCTATGAGCGGGCCGGCGAGTTCGTCGAGGTGGTCCAGGGCCTGTGGGACAGCTACGAGGACGACGCCTTCCCGCGCGACAAGGCCGCCGGCGTCTTCCTGGACAAGACCAAGCAGCATGCGCTGAACCACAAGGGCAAGCACTTCTCGGTGGCCGGTCCCCTGGCCCTGTCGCGCTCGCCGCAAGGCCAGCCGGTGATCTTCCAGGCCGGCGTCAGCGGCGCGGGCCGTGACCTGGGCGCCAGGATCGCCGAGGGCGTGTTCGCCGGCGTCGACACCTTCGAGGACGCCCAGGAATACTATGCCGACCTGAAGGCCCGCGCCGCCGCCCTGGGCCGCGATCCCGACCACATCAGCGTGCTGCCGGGCATCGCCCCGATCATCGCCGACACCGACGAGGAGGCCCAGGCGATCGCCGAGGCCCAGGCCGGCGGCCGCGAGATCGAAAAGCTGCTGGTCGAGCTGGGCCGCGCCTTCGGCTACCACGACTTCAAGCAGTATCCGCTGGACGGCCCGTTCCCTGATGTCAGCAAGCTCAGCCTCAACAGCTATAAGGGCCATGCCGAGCGCATCGTCCGCATCGCCCGGGCCGAGAACCTGACGGTGCGCCAGGCGGCGGAGCGCTTCGGCCGCTGGAAGGCCAATTTCGTCGGCTCGCCCCAGACCGTCGCCGATGAGATCGAGCGCTGGTTCGTCGGCCGCGCCGTCGACGGATTCATCCTCCACGTCACCGGACCGCACGCGTTCGCCCAGTTCCGCGAGAAGGTCGTGCCGATCCTCCAGGCCAAGGGCCTGTTCCGCACCGAATACGAGCACGACACCCTGCGCGGCCACCTGGGCCTGCCGGTTCCGGAGCACCGCTGGGCTAGGTCGCCCGATCAGATCGCGGCCGAATAGGCCGCGATCGCCTTCACTTCGCCGGCCGGCTCTTCGACGCGCCGGTCGACCAGAGGAAGCGGACGCCGTCGCGCCCGTCCGGCGCCGGCCCGGGGCTGTCGGCGAACACCTTGCCGGTGGCCGGATCGATCCTCAGGAAGCGATGGGTGGCCAGGGACATCAGCACCAGTTCGCCGGTCGGCGTCTCGATCCACTGGAAGCTCTGACCGGCGCCCGGGCGGCCGTCCGACAGGCTGACGCCGCCGCTCGGGTCCACGGCGAGGTAGGCCCCGCCGGACTTGAGCGCCACGCGCCCCAGCTTCATGTCCACGACGGTGAAAGGCGTCGGCGGCCCCGCTTGCAGGCGCCCGGCCTCGACGCCAAGGCCAGTCGCGGCGCCGAACCCGGTCAGGCGCACGGCCTGGCCGTAGGGGATCGGTCGCATCAGTCCGTGAGGATCGGGCTCGCGCACCCTGATGCTGTCGAAGTCGGCGTGGCCGCCGGCCTGCCCAGCCTGGTTGTAGGCGAACAGCGAATAGCGGACGCCCTGGAAGGTCTTCAGCTGGAAGACCATGTCGAACGGGCCGCCCAGGGGCGTGAAGTGCTCGCCGTCGGCCGAATAGCTGAACTGGCTCTTCTCGGCGAGGAAGTCGGCGTGCCAGATCGGACCGACAGGGATCGGAACCCGCGCGCGATCGCCCGTATAGGCGTTGAACTGCACCAGGCTCAGCCCGTCGCCGTCGCGCTCGACCCCGATCCAGGCATAGGGCTTGTTCAGCAGCGCCAGGCCGGCCACGTCCCCGGGCCGCAGACCCGACGGATCGAGCTTGACGACCGGCGACGACCGCGGACCGATCGCCCGCTGAGTCAGGGTGTTTCGCGCCTCCCAGAAGCTCTTGGCCGGCTGGGTCTTCAGGCGCAGGAAACCGGGCCGCTCGGCGAGGGACCATTTGTCGTCGACCGGGACATGGTTCCACTGCCAGATCGGCTTGAGCGTCGGGGCGGAGAAGTCGTCGTCCCGTTCGTACGGGGCCGAGATCGGCTCCACCTTAGCCGTCTTCGGTTTCACCCAGGCGCGCGGCGTGCGGCCCAGATTGCCGGGAAGCCCGAAATAGGGCCAGCCGTCCTTCCAGGTCACCGGAGACAGCGCCGTGAGCCGGCCCACGGCGTTGTAGTCCATCATCGAATAGCCCCACCACTCGCCGGCCGGCGTCCGGATCACCCCGCCCTGGTGCAGCGAATGCCGTCCGCGCGATTCGGGGTCGCCCGGCCGGATCCTGTCGCCCTCCAGCCGGTTGCCCTGGGCGAGGCCGAAGTCCTCGTCGATGCTGACGGCGCGATTGACCTCGTAGGGTCCCTCCGGCCGATCGGCCCGAGCCGCCGCCAGCCGCATCGGCCCGTCCCAGACGGCGCTGGTGATGTAGTAGCGGCCGTCGATCTTGTAGAAATGCGAGCCCTCGCCCATGCCCGAACCCTTCGGAATGATGATCCTCTGAGTGCCCGGCACGATGTCCGTGAGCTGATCGTTCAGTTGGGCGAACAGGACCTCGTCGTAGCCCCAGACGACATAGACCTTGCCGTCGTCGTCGAAGAGCACCGAAAGGTCGTGCAGCGAGACCTTCATCGGCGTTCGCGTCCACGGCCCGGCCGGGCTGGTCGCGCGGAAGACCTGGGTGGTCTGGCCGTTCACATTGCTGAAGATGTAGAAGACGCCGTCGTGGTGGCGAAAGCTCGGCGCCCAGATGCCCTGGCCGTAGATCTCTCGGCCATCTTCCAGCCGAAACTGCGGACCCAGGTCCAGCTTGTCCGAGGCGTAGGCCACGAAACGCCAGTTCACCAGATCCCGCGAGCGCAGAATCGGCAGGCCGGGCATGGCGTGCATCGTCGTGCCCGTCAGATAGAAGTCGTCGCCGACCCTGATCATGTCGGGGTCGGAGAACTCGTCGTAGAACAGCGGGTTGGTGAACGTGCCGTCGCCGTTGTCGGCGGTCCAAGTGCGCGAGGCCGGGCCCCGCTCCGCCGGTTCGGCGCTTGCGGGCGAGGTCGACAAGACCAGAGCCAGGCCGATCACCCCAACGACTTTCAGCAGCACGAGCACCTCTCCAAGCTTGTTCCACACGGCGACGGCGTGCGAGCGGGAGCCCGCGCCTCGCGCCTTCGCCACCCGGCCCGAACGGCGCAAGCCCTGCCCTCGGTCCGCGCCAAGACCTCATAGGCCCTCGCCCACCACGAGAAAACGCCCGGGCCGGTACGGCGGTGAAGCCGTGCCGATCCGGGCGGCCGCCCAGGGGGGGGGGGGGGGTTGGGGGGGTTGGGTTAGAAGGGGGGGGGGCGGCGGGGGGGGGAAAACCGGCCCAACGGGGGTGAAGGCGCCGGGTTGGGCCCCGGGGCGGGGTGGGGTTGGGGCGATGGCGTCGGATCCCGGTTGAACAGGTTGGCGACCTTGAAATAGGCCGTCAGTCCCTTCTTCACCTCATAGGATCCGCTCAGGTCCACGTAGGTGGCGCCCTTCATCTGGTTGTAGTCGATGGTCGGGTAGTTGTTGTTGTCGGCTGCGGTTCTACCCACCGGACAGCTGCCGGCGGCGCACTCGATGTACTGGCCGCCGATGACGCCGTCGCTGAACCAGCGCTCCTGCAGGCTGAGCATGAACCGGTCCGAACTCCAGCTCTGGACGGCGAGCACCTTCCAGTCCGGCGTGGCCCCGGAGTTCTGGCCCGCGGTGTCGATGACGGAGCCGCCGGGGAAGCCTTGATTGGTGACGAACTTGTGGGTGTTGGTCGCCAGGGCGCGCAGGTCGAAGTGGCCCGGCACGCTCGGGATATCGAACCGGTAGCTGGCTTCGATGTCGAAACCGCTGGTCTTGATCGAGGCCAGGTTGAACACCTGGGCGTTGACGTAGGGCGTCGTGCCGGCCGGCGGGGCGAAATTGAAGCTGCCGCAATACTGCGTCAGACCCGCATAGCAGAAGTTGACGACCTGCTGAGCGCTCAGGCTGGAGATGCCGCCGTTCAGGACGATGTTGTACCAATCGACCGACACGCTGAAACCCGGCAGCCATTTGGGGTTGGACAGCACCACGCCGAGGCTGGCGTTCTTGGCGATTTCCGGCTTCAGGTTCGGGTTGCCGACCACGTTCTGGAGAACCAGCAGCGCGCCGGGGCCCGCGGGCTGGCCGGGCGGAGGCGTGCCGTTCGAGGGAATGGTGAAGTTGGGCAGCGTGGTCGTGACCGGCGCGGCGTAAAGCTCCGACAGGTTGGGCGCGCGGACGTCGCGCGAGGTCACCGCCCGCAGGCGGACGCCGTCGACCGGCGTGTCCCAGGTGGCGCCGACCTTCCAGGTATAGACCGTGCCCGAGGTGCTGTAGTCGGTCCAGCGGCCGGCGGCGTTGAGGTTGGCCTTGCCCGCGGCTTCGGAGTTCACCAGCGGCACGTTCACTTCGGCGTACGCTTCCTTGACGTTGTATTTGCCGGCGCCGGAGTGATAGTTGCCCGCGTACCAGTTGTTTCCCGCCGTCGCGAGCAATGGATCCGCCGGATAGTCGGCGGTGTAGGGCGAAGCCGCCGAACCGTCGCCATAGGGGTCGCCCTGGACGTGGTAGGCCTCGCGGCGATACTCGGCGCCGAACGCCAAGGCCACGGGTCCCGCCCATCCGTTGATGGGCTCGCCGCTGAAGTTGATGCTGGCGACATCCTGCTTCTGGACCGAATGCTGGTACGGGCCGTTCTCGGGCGTGATGTAGGCCAGCGCCGCGTCGCTGGGCCGCTGTCCGCCGAAGACGTTGATCGGCTGGCAGCCGTTGGCCCGCGCCACGGGGTCGGCGCAGACGATCTGGCCATTGACGAGGACGGCCTGGACAGCCGCGTTGTAGCGGTTTTTCAGCAGGATGTCGCGAACATGGATGTTCGTGGTGTTCTCGCCGTGCTGGTAGTAGGCGTCGTAGCGCCAATCCGTGCCGAGGGCGGTGAACTTGCCGTCGGCGCCGATCACCCCGCGATACTGCGTCCGCGTCGGATGCACCGAGATGTTCCTAGGCAGCAGGGCGTTGCTGGTGCCGAAGGTGAAGCTGGTGATGTTGTTGGCGGCGCAGGCGGCCACGACCGACGCCGGCAGATAGGGATTGGAGCACGACATCGTCAGGCCGGTCGTCGCCGCGCCCGGATTGGGCTGGTTGCTGGATTCGACACGGGCGACGTTCAGGGTCGCGTAGATCTCGTTGTTATCGTCGATGTCGTAGGCGATCCGGCCGTAGCTGTTCATCCGCTTGATTTCGGACTGCAGCGACGTGCCGACGCCGACATTGCCCGACAGGTCGCCGCCGACGCAGAAGCCGCCATTCGAGTAGCAACCGATCACCGCGCCGTTGGCGGCCTTGGACGGCACGCCGTTCGAGCCGTACTGGAACTGGAACGGGTTTCCGTTCTGGTCGAAGGCGGTGCCTTGCAGAGGCCCTGCGCTAATCAGGCCGTACTTGGTGTACTGATAGGCCTGGGCGTGCTCGCGGTAGAGGTATTGCGGCGAGCCGTCGTTGGTGACGCCGCGATTGATCAGGGTGGCCGTGGTGTACCAGTCGCGACTGCCCGGCGCGTCCTCGCCGAAGCCGCCGGCGGGCACGCCTTCTTCGTCGTCATATTCGGCGCTGACCTGGACGTGCAGGCGATCGTTCAGGAAGGCCTTGCCGCCGGCGACCTGCAGCAGGAACTGCTCGTTGTCGCCATAGGTCGTGACGCCGCCGGCGACATTGGCCTTGAAACCTTCGAACTTCTTGTCGGTGATGAAGTTGACGACGCCGCCGACCGCGTCAGAGCCGTAGGAGGCGGACGCGCCGCCGGTCACGACGTCGACCCGCTGGACCAGCAGTTGCGGGAACAGGCTGATATCGGGAACACCCGTGATGTTGGCGGGAACCACGCGTTGGCCGTCCAGCAGGGTGAGCGTCCTGATCGGGGTCAGGCCGCGCAGCGAGAATGAGCTCAAACCCTGCGAACCGCTCGAGGTGCTGAACGTACCGGTGGTCGCGCCCGTCGACCCCTGCAAGGAGGGCAATTGGGCGATGGTGGTGAAGACGTTCGGCTCGGCGTTGCGCTCCAGGTCGGCCTGGCCCAGGGCCTGGGTCGGCGTGGGCGCGGTGAAGCCGGTGGACCGGATCCGGGAGCCGGTGACCACGATTTCGGAGAGCGCGGTGGCGGAGGCGGGCTCAGGCGCCGCGGGGGGCGCTGGAACCTGCGCCGTCTGCGCGTTGGCGGATCCCGCTGATACGATCACCGCGACCGCGCTGGTCGCGAACAAAGCGCTCAAAAAGGATGATCCCCCGCGTGCGCGACTGACAACACTCATCCTGCAGCCTCCCGTTTTTCGTTGAGTCCATCGACGATGGCCTCGCAGGAATCTGTCAGACAAAAGGGGGGCGAACCATACGACCATGGTCGTACATCGGCCGGGCGGCGACCGCCAAAGCGCCCGCCGGTCCTTGGATCTATTGGCCGCGCACCGCGTAGAGCGCGTGATGGGTCAGGACGAACAGGGTCCGCTTGTCGGGGCCGCCGAAGACCAGCTGAAGCGGTCGTTCGGGCACGTCTAGACGCCCCAGCTCCCGACCGTCCGGGGCGTAGACGAACACCTGGCCGTTGGCGACATAGACGCGCCCCTCCCCGTCCGTCGCGACGCTCTCGCCGCCGCGATCGGCGAAGGGCTTCAGGTCGGTGATCGCGCCCTGTTGACCGACCAGGCCGCTATAGGTCTTGTTTTCCGAGCTGTTGGCGATGAACACCCGCTGCCCCGGCCGGGCCGTGGTGAAGCCGTAGGTGTCGAGCGCGTCCGAGAAACGCAGACCCCGGAAATCGGGCGGTCCTTGTTGGAAGACGCGGTAGGCCGGCAGGATCAGGCTGCCGTCGGGCGAGACGTACTCCCTGGGCTTGGGCAGGGCCATGTCGCGGGCGAACATCTGCGCCAGGGTGGTGAACTGATAGGTCTCCGGGTCGAGCTGGTCCTTGAACTCGCCGTTGTTCCACCAGTTGACCGGCAGCACCGTCGCCGCGGCTGGATGATCGGCCGCCGGGGTCGCGGCGATCACCGTGACCTCGGTGTCGGGACGGCCCGGCCTGAAGCTGTAGACCGCGCCGTCACGGCCGTCCGACGACAGCACCAGCAGGTTCCCCGAGCCGTCGACGGCCAGGTTGACGGGGTCCAGCGTGTTGTCGCGCACGATCGACAGCTTGCGCTCGGCCGACCAGCTGTAGATGCGCTGATGGCGACGGTCGGTGAAATAGAGCGTCCCGGCCGCGTCCACCGCGCCGCCGCCCAGGGAATAGAAGCCGTCGGCGAGCTTTTCCACCCGGGCGCCGGCCGGGAAGACCGAGGGCGCGACCGGCGGCGGATCGCCGGTCAGGTCCAGCGCCGCGAACTGGCGCTCGCGGACCTCCAGCCCGCTGGTGAGGTCCTGGATCGCGTTCTCGTAAGGATACTTGGTCAGGCGCAGGAAGGTCGCGCAGCCGTTCTCGTCGCAGGTCGGAAAGCCGCTTTCGCCGTTCACCGCCACGTTGCGGAATCGGATGTCCCGCGAGTTGTAGACCTTGACCGCCGCGGCGGCCGGCCGCCGCGTCCGGGTCACGCGATAGGCGTGATAGTTGGCCAGCAGGATGTCGTGGGAGTCGCGGATCTCCAGCGAGACGGTGTCCTCGCCCTCGCCGGCCTCCTCCTCGGTCTGCGGCGCCAGGAACTCCCAGTTGGCGACCCGGTTGAGGCTGATCTCGCTGCGCACATGGTGTTCGACCGAGGCCTGGTAGACATGGCCGGGCGTCTGGGTGTCCGACACGTAGATGCCCGAATAGGCGTAGGTGCTGGGACTCCAGAGGTTGGCGAAGGTCCCGCCGCCGCCGTTGGTCACCCACAGGCTGGGATACTGGCCCGCCCAGCGCTTGGCCGGATCGGGGTCGGCCGTGGCGTTGGCGTTGTAGGGATTGAACCGCGTCCCGTCGGCGAGGTTGGTGCCGTGGCCGCCCTGGAACTTGACGTCGTCGACCAGCGACTGGGCGCCGGCCGTCCACAGCAGGGCCGTGGCGCGCGGGTTGATCCCGCCGGTGTTTAGGCCAAGACCCGAGACAATGGCGTCGCCTCCGGCGGCGGAGGCCACCAGCGCCTTGGGCGCGCCGACGCCCTGATAGGCCGGGGTTCCGTCCGGCAGCACGATCTGGGTGAGGCTGGGGTGCAGGCCGATCAACACCGTGTCCGGCCGCAGCTTCAGCGTGTCGGTGACGCGGTAAAAGCCGGCCGGGAAATACACCACGCGATGAGCGTCGATCGTCTTCTGGATGGCGGCGGTGTCGTCGGCGGCGTTGTCGCCCTTGGCGCCCAGGGCGCGCACGTTCGCCCAGTCGGACACGGCCGGCAGCGCCCGGATCGCCGGCGGGCGCGGCGCCGGCAGGCTCGGGATGGCGTCGGCCTTCATGTCGGTCTTGTAGACGCCCATCTGGCCTAGGCCCGGCAGGGTCAGGCCGTAGGTGAACGACGAGACCCGATAGGCGCGTCCCCTGCCTGGCTCGGTCGCCCCGCTGTCGCGGAAGCGGGCGAACACCGGAGTGTTGGCGGCCACGGCGTTCTCGAAGCCGACCTGGGTGTACACGTTGTTCTCGTTGGAGATGACGACCGCCGCCTTCGAGACGTTCTCGAAACGGACGTCCTTGCCCCACAGCCAGTCGCCGTAGCCGCGGTCGATCTCGATCCCCACGGGGGTGTCGCGCATGGCCACATTGACCAGGGTCAGGCCGGCCTCGTGCTCGCGGATCGCCGCGTCCCTCTGGCCTTCGAACGTCGAGTCCAGCAGCACGAAGCCCCAGGCCGGCGACGTCTTCTCGGTCAGGATGCCGTAGCGTCCGCCCTTGAAGCGCAGGTCCTCGGCCGCGTTGCCGACCTGGTAGAGGCCCGCCAGGCCCGAGCCGATGTCGAACTCCATGTGGCTCAAGAAGGCGTGCTGGGCGGCGTGGAAGCGGATCGCCGTCGCCGCCGGATTGCCCCGGCCGATCTCGAAGTCGATGTTGCTCATCGCCGAATAGAAGGTGGCGGAATTGGCGTCGGCGATCTCCTTGTTGAGCGGCACGCTGCCCGGCGGCGGGAACGGCACGCGGCGGGCCGGGTCGGGCTTGGCGCCGGCGAAGATCACCATGTTGGCCACGCCCTTCTGGAACCCCGGCGTCGCGTCGCCCAGCAGGATCCGCGGGCGCGTGGTGCCGACCCCGAACACCCGCACGCCCGGCCACAGGAAGAGCGTCTTGCTGATGCGATAGCGGCCGGACGGCAGGAACACCAGGCCGCCGCCGGGCTTGGCCGCGGCGGCGTCGATCGCGGCCTGGATCGCGGCCCCATCGTCGGCGCGGCCGTCGCCCTTGCCCCGCACCATGACGGCGGCCGGATCGTCGGGCGCGGTCGCGAAGGCCGAGACCGAAGCCGTCGCCGGTCCGCTCGCCGCCACGAGCAGCGCGACCAGGGCCGCGCACGGCGCGACGAACCAGCTCTTCATGGCGAACCTTTTCGTGGTCGGGGTCTTGGTCAGGGCGTCACCGCGTAGAGCGAATGGTGGGCGAGGACAAACAGGGTCTTGTCGCCCTCGCCGCCGAAGATCAGTTGCAGCGGCCGCTCGGGCACGTCGATGCGGCCGGCCAGCCGACCGTCAGGCTCATACTGGAAGATCTGGCCGTTGGCGACGAACACCCGTCCCTGCCCATCGACCGCCACGCTCTCGCCGCCACGATTGGCGAACACCTTCAGGTCGGTCAGCGTCCCGCCGGGTCCAACCTGGCCGCTATAGGTTTTGTTTTCCGAGCCGTTGGTGACGAACACCCGCTCGCCGATCGCGCCGCCGATCAGGCCGTTGGCCTGCAGGCTGTCGGACCAGCGCCAGCCGACATGGTCGGGCGGCCCCTGCCGCCACACCCGAAAGGCCGGCAGCGACAGGCTGCCGTCGGGCGAGACGTATTCCTGCGCCTTGGGCGCGGCGACGTCGCGGGCGAACATCTCGGCCAGGGTGGTGAACTGGCCGGTGGCCGGATCGTACTGGTCCCTGAATTCGCCGTTGTTCCACCAGTTGACCGGCAGCAGCGTCCTGGCGCCGGCGCGCGGCGCCGAGACCGTCGGCGCGATCAGGGTCATCGCGTCCTTGGGCCCGTCGGGATCGATCGAATAGACCGAGGCCTGCGGACCGTAGGAAGACACCACCAGCAGCCTGCCCGAGCGGTCGATCGCCAGGTTCGTGGGATCCAGCGAATGGTCGCGGACCACCTCCAGGCCCTTGGTCCTGGTCCAGCGATAGATCCGCTGGAAGCGCTTCTCCACGAAGTAGAGCGCGCCGTCCGCGCCCACCGTCGCGCCGGAGATCGACCAGAAGCCGGTTTCCAGCTTTTCGACCTTCCGGCCGCTGGCGGCGTCCGCCGGCGGCGGCGTGTCGGTGACGTCCAGCACCGCGAACTCGCGCTCGCGCACCTCCAGCTTGCGGGTCTTGTCTTGGATCGCGTTCTCGAACGGATACTTGCTGGCCCGCAGATAGGTGCCGCAGCTGATCGTGTCGCAAAGGGCGACACCGCTCTCGGCGTTGATGTGGACGTTGCGGAAGCGGATGTCCGACGAGTTGAACAGTTTCACCGCCGTTTCGGCCGGGTGATACGACCGCGTCACCCGGTAGCCGTGATAGTTGGCGAACAGGATGTTGCGCGAGTTGCGCACCTCCAGCGACACCGCGTCGGGGCCGTCGCCGACCTCCTGCTCGGTCTGGGGGGCCAGGAACTCCCAGTTCTGGACGTTGTCGAGCACGAACTCGTTGCGGACGTGATGCTCGACCGAGACCTCGTAGATGTGGCCGGGCGTGTTGGTGTCGGAGATGTAGAAGCCGGCCGAGGCGAAGGTGTTGGGGCTCCAGACGTTGGCGAACGTGCCGCCGCCGCCGTCCGTGACCCAGATGCTGGGATACTGCGCGTCCCAGCGTCCGTCGGCCACCGGATCGCCGCTTCGCGCCTGGGCCGCGCCCAGCGGCTTGCCGTCCATGGTGGGCGTGCCGCCGCCGCCCATGATCTTGACGTCGGTCACCTGCGACTCCGCGCCCGACCGCCACAGCAACGCCGAGGCGCGGGGGTTGACGCGTCCGGTGAAGACGCCCAGCCCGAACAGGATGTTGTCGCCGTCCTTGGGCGTCTCGAGCACGGGCGCCACCGGGCCGACGCCGGCGTGGCGCGGATTGTCGTCGGGGATCACCAGCTGGGTCATGGCGGGATGCAGGCCGATCAGCACTGTGTCCGGCCGCAGCTTCAGCGTGTCGGTGACCTTGTAGAAGCCGATCGGCAGGTAGAGCACGCGATGGGTGTCGATCGCCTTCTGGAGGGCGGCGGTGTCGTCGGCCTGGCCGTCGCCCTTCACGCCCAGCGTCTTGACGTTGGTCCATTGTGCGACCGGCGGCAGCGCGCGAAGGGCCGGGGCCGAAGCCGCCGGCGGGGCCGGCAGCGAAGCCATGTCCACATCGGTCTTGTACTCGCCCATCCGGCCCAGGCCCGGCAGCGTCAGGCCGTAGGTGAACGAGGCCACCTTGTAGGCCCGCCCCCTCCCCCCCACGGGGCCGGCCACGGTCTTGCCGCTGTCGCGGAAGCGGGCGAACACGGGGGTGTTGGACGCCACGGCGTTCTCGAAGCCCACCTGGGTGAAGACGTTGTCTTCGGCGGAGATGACCACCCCGGCCTTGGAGACGTTCTCGAAACGGACGTTCTTGCCCCACAGGCTGTCGCTGTAGCCCCGGTCGATCTCGATGCCGACCGGCGTGTTCCGGATGGCCACGTTGACCAGGGTCAGGTCGACCTCGTGCTCGCGGATCGCCGCGTCGCGCTGACCGTCGAACGTCGAGTCGATCAGGGTGAACTGCCAGGCCGGCGAGGTCTTTTCAGTGACGATTCCGTAGCGGCCGCCGTGGAAGTGGACGTCCTCCATGATGTTGCCGGCCTGGTAGACCCCGGCGAAGGCCGAGCCCAGGCGAAAGTCCATGTGGCTGAGGAAGGCGTGCTGAGCCATGCGGAAACGGACCGCCGCGGCGGCCGGATTGCCCTCGCCGATCTCGACGTCGACATTGCTCAAGGCCGAATAGAAGGTGCCGGAATTGGCGTCGCGCACCTTGTTGGTCGGCGGGACCACGGTCGGCACCGGCACGGGAATGTCGCCCACCTGGTACTGGTCGCCGCCCGTGAACACGATCATCGTGCCCACGCCTGTCTGGAAGCCCGGGGTGTTGGGGCCCAGCACGAAGACCGGCCGGGTCGCGCCGACCCCGAAGAGGCGCACGCCCGGCGGCACCAGGATGCTGCGGCTCAGGCGATAGCGGCCCGACGGCAGGAAGACCAGGCCGTGGCCGGTCTTGTCGCGCGCGGCGTCGAGGGCCTGCTGGACGGCCTGGGTGTCGTCCGCGCGACCGTCACCGACACCCTTGACGGTGATCGCCCGCGGATCGTCGGGCGCGGTGAGCAGAACGGAGCCGGTCGAGGCCAGGGCCGGGGTCGAGGCCGCCAGAAACGCCGCCAAAAGGACCGCTCTCATGCCGCTCTCCTCGTCACAATCCCTTATCGATAAGGAAACCACCGCATGCCCGCCATCCTCGACCATGGTCGTAGTTACGTCCCATCGGCGGCCCGGTAGAACTCGACTTCAACGTACGGCCGCCTGTCGGTCGTTCGACGGACGAGCCAGCCTTCAAGGAAGCCGCTTGCAGTCACCCTCCCCCCCTGCCTCGCCCGCTGGGCTCGCCATCATCGCCATGGGCGTCAGCGGGAGCGGAAAGTCGACGCTCGGCGCCCTGCTGGCGCGCCGGCTCGATTGCCCGTTCCTGGAAGGCGACGACTTCCATGACGCGCGCGCGGTCGCCAAGATGAGCGCCGGTCAGCCTCTCGACGACGACGACCGCTGGCCCTGGCTGGATCGGCTGGGCCTGGCCATCGGCGAGGCCGTCGCGTCGGGAGGACGGGCCGTGGCGGCCTGTTCGGCCCTGAAGCGCGGCTATCGCGAACGCCTGCGCCGCGCCATAGCGGCCCCCACCCGCTTCGTTCTGCTGAACGCGGGCCATGACGAGCTCCTGCGGCGGCTCACCCAACGTTCGGGCCACTATATGCCCGCCAGCCTGCTGGACAGCCAGCTGGCCACCCTCGAGCGCCCCGGCGCCGACGAAGCGGTGTTCACGCTCGGGTCCGTCGCGCCGCCCGAGCGCCTGTGCGACCTCGCCCAGGCCTGGCTGGAAGGCGCCGCGCATCGGGCCGACGGCGCGGCGCGCGCTTCAGGGCATTAGCCGCTTTCGCCCGCGCGAGAGACGCCAGCGCATGGCCTCGACCACGCTAGGGCATCAACCGCTTTCGCCCGCGCGAGAGATGCCAGCGCATGGCCAGGGCGGCGCCGTCGCCGTCCTGGGCGCGGATCGCTTCGACGATCAGCTCGTGCTCGCGCATCATCTCGGCGATCGCTTCCGGCGGTCGCGACCGCGAGATGTCGACCCCCGCGCGCATGATCCGGTCGACGTCGGGCTGCAGCGCCTCGAACGTGACTAGGAAGGCGGGATTGGCGGTGGCCTGCACGATGCGACGGTGCAGCTCCATGTCCTCGGCGTGGGCCGGCGCGTTCGACAGCAGAGCCTCGCGCAGGTTCGAGAGCGCGTCCTCGATGCCGGCCATCTCCTCGGCCGAGCGCCGCGCCGCCGCCAGCCGCGCCGCCTCGGCCTCGAGCACGAAGCGCACCTCGTAGCTGCCCAGGGTCGAGGGCAATTCGGACAGCGGCATGTAGGCGCCCAGTTTGTCCGACGGGCGGTTCTTGACGAAGGACCCGGCCCCCCGCCGGGCCTCGGTGATGCTGTCGGCGGCCAGCCGCACCAGGGCTTCGCGCACGATGGTGCGCGACATGCCCAGCGTCTCGGCCAGACGCGACTCGGACGGCAGGCGATCGCCAACCGCCAAGCCATCGGTGTTGATCATCTCGACGATGGCGGTATAGGCCCGGTCGGCTAGGCGGCCTTGGCTCATCCAACGGATCTCCAATGCGACCGCCACGGCGCGGTCACGCTTTCAGGTTTCACAAAAAGCGCTCGCCGACCAGCACCCCCGCCATGGGCGAACCCTACCGCCGCCGAGACGTCACGACATCTGGTCGGCCGCGCCCCCCTGCACGCAAGAAGCCCCACCTCACCCCTTTTCGTCGGCGCGCCTATCCACAGCGCAAGCCGTCAAGCTGTATGACAGATTTTCATCATGGGCCGATGAATCTCATTTGTGCACGTTACCATTGACCAACACACTTGAATCTGTCCAACTAATATCTCCAAATTCGCTGAACATGAACCGCCCGCCGGCGAATGACCGGCACACCGACCAAGGCGGGAGGCCCGGCCGTTGCAAGACGTCCGGTGATGGAGAGGAAAAGACAGGGGTGAACATGACCGGGATGAAACAACGCGACGCCGACGGAAACCCGAACCTCGGCTTTTGCGAACTCACGCCGACCCAGATGAAGGTCCTCGAGGGGGTCAACTCCGGACGGCTCAACAAACAGATCGCCTTCGACCTCGGGATCGCCGAGGCGACGGTCAAGGCGCACATGACGGCGGTGATGCGGAAACTCAACGTGCATAACCGCACGCAGGCCGCGATCGCGGCCCGGATGATGAGTTTCGGGTCGCAGGCGGAAGCCCAATAGGCCCGTCGGGCGCATTCGCGTTCGCCGAGAAGCGATCAGGCGACCGTGACGACCTCGTTTTTCAGCGCGAACCGGACCTTCGCCCTGGATCGCCTGGAGCTTGTGTTGATGGCCGCGCCACGCCCCTATGGCCCCCTACCGGAGACTCGCGCGCCGCGATCGGACCAGATCGCCGCCCCGTCGCCGGCGGACGTCGGGAAGGTTATTCGTTGAACAGGCCAGACCGCCCCCGGGGCGCCACCATCGTCGATGTCGCGCTGCGGGCGGGCGTGTCCCGCATGACGGTGTCGCGCGTCATCAACGACGGGGCCAGCGTCCGGGAGACGACGCGCGAGGCCGTGCAAGCCGCGATCCGCGAGCTGAACTACGCGCCCAACCTAGCGGCCCGCAGCCTGGTCACGGCCGGCGAGCTGCGGATCGGGGTGATCTATTCCAATCCCAGCGCCGCCTTCATGAGCGACTTCCTGATCGGCGTGTTCGAGGAAGCCACCAGCGCCGGAGCGCGGCTGATCCTGGCGCGCGGCGAAAGCGGTCATCCCCCGGCGCCGCGGGACCTGGAGAAGCTGCTGGCCGCCGGCGTCCAGGGCGTGGTCCTGGCGCCGCCCTTGGGTGAATCCGCCGTCGTCCGCGACATGCTCCGCGCCGCCAACCTGCCCGTCGCGGTGGTCGCTTCCGGACGTCCGCCGGTCGATGCGATCAGCGTCCGCATCGACGACCGCCGGGCCAGCCAGACCATGGCCCAACACCTGCTGGACCTTGGACATCGACGGATCGGCTTCATCGTCGGAAACCCCGATCAGACCGCCAGCGCGGAGCGCCTGGAAGGCGCTCGCGCGGCGGTCGCCGCGGTCGAGGGCGCCGAACTGGTCCTGGCCCAGGGCGCCTTCACCTACGGCTCGGGCCTGCTCGCCGCCGAGCGGCTGCTGGACGTCGAACCGGCGCTCACCGCGATCTTCGCCAGCAACGACGACATGGCCGCCGCGGCCGTGTCGGTGGCCCATCGCCGGCATCTCGACGTGCCGCGCGACCTGACCGTGGTCGGCTTCGACGACGCGACGGTGGCCACCACGCTCTGGCCGCCGCTGACCACCGTGCGCCAGCCGGTGCGGCAGATGGCGGCGGTGGCGCTGGACCGGCTGATGCGCGCCCTGCGTTCACCCGAACCCGACAACGGGGCGACGGCTGACTACGTGCTGGACCATGCTCTGATCGAGCGTGACTCCACCGCGCCGCCACGCCGCGTCGACACGGCGCCGAGCGCCATGACCAGTGGAGCGCGCTCTGATGTCTGAACCCACCGAAGCGGGAATGGAGAAGGCCACCGTCGGCCGGATCACCGCGCGGCTGATGCCGCTGTTCTGCCTGATGTATCTGATCGCCTATATCGACCGGCAGAACGTCTCCTACGCCAAGCTGGAGATGGTGAAGGCCCTAGGCCTCAGCGAGGCCGCCTACGGCCTGGGCGCGTCGTTGTTCTTCATCGGCTACTTCCTGTTCGAAGCGCCGTCGAACCTGATCCTGGCCCGGGTAGGCGCGCGGGTCTGGTTCGCGCGGATCATGTTCACCTGGGGCCTGGTGACCCTGGCCCTGGGCTTCACGCAGAACGCGGCGATGTTCTATGGGCTGCGATTCCTGCTGGGCGTCACCGAGGCGGGGTTCTTCCCCGGCGTGCTCTACGTGCTGACCCTCTGGTACCCCCAGGCCCATCGCGCGCGGATGGTCGGCCTGTTCATGGTCGCCAGCGCCGTAGCCAACGCGGTGGGCTCGGCCGTGGGCGGACTGCTGCTGGACCTGGACCAGGTGCTGGGCCTGGCCGGCTGGCAATGGGTGTTCCTGGCCACCGGCGCCCCCGCCGTCCTGCTGGCGCCCTACGTCCTGTGGAAGCTGCCCGACGGCCCGGCCCAGGCCAGATGGCTGCCCGAGGCGGGCAAGGCGTGGCTGGCCGGGGTGCTGGACCACGAGCGCGGCGGCGCGTCCGAGGACCATCGCGGCGCCTGGAAGGCGATGTTCGATCCCCGCGTCCTGCTCCTGGCGGGTCTCTATATCGGCATGCCGCTGGGGGCCTACGGCCTCAGCTACTGGTTGCCGACCATCGTCAAATCATTCGGCGTGTCCAACACCGTCAACGGCCTGGTCAATGTGATCCCGTGGCTGCTGGTCGCCGTCGCCCTATGGCTGGTGCCGCGCCATGCCGCCCGCCACGGCGCCAGCGCCTGGCACATCGCCGGTCCCACCCTGGTGGCCGCGGCCGCCTTGACCCTGAGCGTGATCGTGCCCGGCTCGGCGCTGAAGTTCGCCATGCTGTGCGTCGCGGCTCCGGCCATCTTCTCGGCCCAGCCGGTGTTCTGGAGCCTGCCGCCAAGCTTCCTCAGCGGGCCGCGGGCGGCGGCCGGCATCGCGGCGATCAACGCGATCGGCAATCTGGGCGGCTTCATCGCCCAGAACCTGGTGCCGCTGGTGCGCGATGCGACGGGCAGCAATCTGGCGCCCATGCTGGCCCTGGCCGCGGTGCTGGTGGTGACCAGCGTCATGATCTTCCACGCCATGGCCCGACTGGACCGGACGCGGCAATCCTAGAACAAGTCCTTGGACCGTGGGCCCGTCAACCGATCTGCGGCAAGGCCGAGGCTGGTCCAAGACGCCCCTGGTCTAGCGGGGCGTCAATCGTGCAGACGACGCCGGCCTCATCGAAGTCCAGCGTGACGACGCCGCGCAGCTCGGCCGCGAGGCTGCGGGTGAGCAGGCGCGATCCGAACCCGGTTGCGGTCGGCGGCGAAACCTTCGGTCCACCGCTCTCGGTCCAGGTCAGATGCAGCCTCTCCGGGGACGCCATGGTCCACCTCAGCGCCACGCGCCCCTCGGGCGTCGAGAGCGCGCCGTACTTCAGGGCGTTCGTGCAAAGCTCATGGAAGGCCATCGACAGCGTCAGGGCCGCATTGGGCCCCAGCGAAACCGGCGGCCCCTCAAGGGTCACCGCCTCGGCGCTCGGCAGGTTCGGAGCCAGCACGTCCGTGGCGATCTTGGCCAGTTGCGCGCCTTCCCATTGCTGGCGCGTGAGGATGTCGTGCGCCCGGCTCAAGGCCATCAGGCGGGCGGTGAACGCTTCCCGGGCCTCCGGCAGCGACGGGCTTCCGCGGAAGGTCTGGGCGGCCAGAGCCTGGACGGCGGCGAGGTTGTTCTTCACGCGATGGTTCAGCTCGTTGACCATCAGCTCCAGGCGTTCCTGCGCCCGGCGCCGGTCGTCGATGTCGATGCTGGCGCCGATCCACCCGGCCACGCCGCCCTCGCGATCCAGCACGGGCTCGGTGCGCGACAGGAACCAGCGGAACTGGCCGTCGCCGCGGCGTATGCGCAGCTCGGCCTCGAAGCGCTCGCCCTTCTCCAGGGCGGCGTTCCAGATCGGGGCGGCGCGGGCCGCGTCCTCAGGGTGCAGCAGGGACGCCGGATCGGCGACGGCCAGCGGTGAAGTCCCCGTGAACGCGAACCACCGGTCATTGAGAAACTCGATCTCGCCGCTGTCGGAGGACATCCACACCATCGCGGGAACGACATTGGCCAGGGTCCGCAGCCGCGCCTCGCTGTCCCGCAGCACAGCCTCGGCGATCTTGCGCTTGGTGACGTCGCGATAGAACACCGCGACGCCTTCGGGCGTCGGCTGCGCCCGGATCTCCAGCCACATGGTTCCGCGCGCATCGCTCCATTGTTCCTCGAAAGCCAGGGCGGTCTGGGAGCGCAAGACCTCGCGGTATCGTCGCCGCAGCCCCTCGGCTTCCGGTCCCGGCCAGATCTCCTGGTGGCTCTTGCCCAGCATGGACTGGACCGATCGCCCCTCCATGCGCAGCGCCGCCTGGTTGATCTGCAGCACCCGCAGGTCGCGGTCCATCAGCACCATGGCGTCGAGCATGTTGTCGAGCACGCTCTGGCTGCGGTCGCGTTCGATCTTCAGCGCGTGCTGGGCGCTCAGGCGATCGCTGATATCGCGGATGAAGCCGATGAAACCGATCTCGCCGTCGTCGTCGTCGATCCGGGAGATCGAAAGTTCGACGGGAAAAACACGCCCATCGCGATCGGTCGCCATCACCTCGATGCGTCGGTCCAGGACGCTCTGGACGCCCGTCTCGAGGCGTCGGCGCAAGCCCTCGGCGTGGCCCCGCCGATCCGGCTCCGGGATGATCAGGTCGGCCATCAGGCGGCCCAACGCCTCCTGGCGCGACCAGCCGAAGGTCGCCTCGGCCTGACGATTCCAGTCCCGCACCCGACCGTCGGCGCCCATGACGACCGTGGCGTCGAGGGCGGTCTCGAGAACCAGACGGATCGGCGAGACTTTTCTGGCGTCAGCGGTCAACGGCAACCTCGCCCTTGTTCCCTTGCGTGAAGCTTTAACGCGCACCCCGGCGCGCGGTGACGGCGGCGCCCCGATCACCATAGCAGATGTGCGCCGGCTTCGCGGTCAAGCCTCGGCCGCGTCGATCCGGACCCGGAACGTCCATCGCGCCGCGTCACAGTCTTTTACAGTCGGCCCGCCAGGTCCCGTACTAAGACCGCTCGACGTCGGAATTCGAGCGCCGGTTCTTCGCCTGGCCCGAGCGAACGTCCTTTCGCGGCGGGCTGGGGGACAGATTGCGGACAGTGGCGGTGGTCAATCTGAAGGGCGGCTCGGGCAAGTCGACCCTGGCCGTGCAACTGGCGCTGAGCTGGGCCAAGGCGCGGACACTGGTTCTGGCCGACATCGATCCCCAGGCTTCGTCGGCCCTTGTCCTGGATCGGCGCGATCCGACCGTCGAGGTCGTGCGCTCCACCGGCTCGAAGCTTCCGATGCTCAAGACCGGCCTGGCGCGGCGCGGACTGCAATGCCTGGTCGTCGATACGCCCGGCTCGATGAAGGAGGATGTCGCCGCGGCGATCTCGGCCGCCGACCTGGCGCTGCTGGTCGTCCGTCCGACCTATCTCGATATCGCCGCCGCAGCCGTCACGGCCCAGATGGTCCGTCAGCTGCGCAGGCCCGCGCTCGTGGTCCTCAACCAGGCGCCGCCGGCCCGAAGCGGCGTCGAAAGCGGCGTCGTCCTGAAGGCCCTGGAGGCGCTGGCCCTGCTGCGCCTGCCGATCGCCGAGGCCATCGTCCGGTCCCGCGCGGTGTTCGGCCGCGCGACCGAGCTCGGCCGTGCTGTGTCGGACGTAGAGCCCGCCTCCCCCGCCGCCGCGGAAATCGACGCGCTGGCCCGCGAGATCGGCCAGGCGCTGCAATTCGCTCAGACACCGGAAGCGGGCTATCTGATCCACACCTGAACCGCGGACCTCCGACGACCGTCGCTCAAATGAGCGAGTGAGACAACACGCCGCAACCTGAGCGCTAAACCCGATTAACGATCCGCGCCTAGCGTTTGGGTCATGAGATCGCTCATCGATTCCAGCCCAGACGGCGCCGACCGTCGCGGGCATCCCCGCTACAGCGACCAGAGCCCGGTCTATGTCGGCGACGGCGCTGTCGCGCGAAGGTGCCGCCTCGTCGACGTCTCCGACGGCGGGGCGCGGATCTTCATTGGCAGGGGCGCTGAACTTCCGGCCCATGTCGTCCTGGTCGATCCGGGGACAGGCCTCAGCCACCGCGCGGCCCTGGTCTGGAGAAGCGAAAGCGAGGCTGGGTTTCGCTTCGTGGAAGAAGGCGTCCGCTATCGTGTCATGAGGTCCGCCGAGGACCTGGGCTGGAACACCGGCCTGCGCTCATATCGCCGAGCCTCCTAGGGCCGCCGCCAGGCGTATCGGACAGCAATCCGCGCCCTGAAGCGCCCAGGAGATCCTGCGTCAGATCGCCACAGGCGTGCAGACGCGTTCCGTGCCGGACGGGCGCTCCACGGCCTATGAGCCCGAAAATCGCGCTCCTTGGCATCCATCGCCACAGGCTCCCGCCTGGAGCCCCTCAAGAAACTTTACTATAGCGTGTATCCATGGAGCGGCCCGCCGCATTAGACTTCCACGCGAGCCAAACGCGGCCATGCCAGACGGGGCAAATCTCGATGTTCAAGGAGGTCGCCATGAGGTTGTGTTCGATGTCCGCGACGACCTTCACCGGCAAGCCAGGGCGTCCTTGCGGATGACTTTCCCCGCTGACCTTGATTGCGATGCGCCGCTGCGTACGGCTGGCGTCGGCAAGGCGGCCTGATGCGGGCCGCGGCGCCGCGTCCTGGACATCGTCGCGTCCCATGGCGGCGGGAGTTGGTCGCTCTCACCGTGCTCGGCCTGACGCTGTCGTGGTCCGCGGCCAACGCGGCGCCCCTCGAATATCAGGTGAAGGCGGCCTACCTCTACAAGCTTGTCTCGTTCGTGGACTGGCCCGCGGGGTCGCTGCCGGCTCCGGGCGCGCCGGTCAATCTCTGCGTGGTCGGCGACGACCCCTTCGGCGCGGCCTTGGATCAGGCAGCGCAGAACCAGCAGGTCGATGGGCGTCCGCTGGCCGTGCGCCGCATCGCGACGGTGTCGAAGTCGTCGGGCTGCCAGGTTCTCTACATCGCCGGCTCGAAACGCCAGTCGGTCGCCAGCGCCCTGCAGTTGGTGAAGGGCTCGCCGAGCCTGACGATCACCGAGGCCTCGGAGGCGCGCGGGAGCATCGTCCAGTTCGTCGTCAAGGAGGGTCGCGTCCGTTTCACCATCGACCTCGCGGCCGCCGCCCAGAACGGTTTGACCATCAGCGCCAAGCTCCTGAGCTTGGCGCTGTCAGTAAGAGATGGACCCAACCCATGACCCGGCCCGATGGGTTCCAGCCGCGCCATGGGCGCTCCGGCTTCGCGTTCGGCGGCCTGGCCATCGCCGCCGCCCTGGCGCTGGTGGCCATGGGCCTGGTGATGGGGTTCTACAACGAGCGAACCTTCCGGGCGCAGAAGACCCAGGAAGTCGCCGTCCAGGCCCAGATCCTCGCGGCCAGCGTGACCGCGGCTCTGGCTTTCGATGATCGCAAGGTCGCCCAGGAATATGTCGAGGCGCTGAGCGCCAATCCCGAGGTGGAGGCCGCGGGCGTCTATGACATCCAGGGCCGCCTGCTGGCCGGTCACGCGCGACCGAACGCGCCCCCGCCCCCGGCCGTCGCGGCAAGCTCTCCCGCCTCCGACAGCCGATACATCGTCGTGACCGCGCCGGTTCGGCAGGGCCAGAGCGTCATGGGCTCGGTCTATATGCGCACCGTAGTGGAGCCCCTGCCCCGGCGCCTGGCGCGATACGCCGGCGTCGGCCTGCTGCTGGTCATGGCCGCCCTGCTGGTCGGCGTGCTCGGCGCGGGACAGACTCTGCTTCGGCGGGCGAACGCTCGGCTGGAAGAGCGGGCCCAGGCCCTGGGCGAGGCCAACAACGCCCTGCAGATCCATATTCAGGAACGCGAGCGGGCCGAGGAAGCGCTGCGCCAGGGACAGAAGATGGAGGCGATCGGCAAGCTGACCGGCGGCCTGGCCCACGATTTCAACAACCTGCTGATGGTCGCCTCGGGCGGTCTGGACATCCTGGAAAAGTCCGATGACCCGGTGAAGCGCCAGCGGTTCGCCGGCGCGGTCCGCCAGGCCCTGGATCGGGGCGCCGAATTGACCGGCAAGCTGCTGGCCTTCTCCCGCCGCTCGCCGTTGAAGCCCGAGATCGTCGACCTGTCCAAGCGCATCCCCGATCTGTCGATCCTGCTCGAACGGTCGCTGCGCGAGGACATCGCCGTGGAACTGCGACTGGCCAAGGACCTGTGGCCCATCGAAGTGGATTCGACGCAGTTGGAGGTCTCGCTGCTGAACATCGCGGTCAACGCGCGCGACGCCATGGCCAAGGGCGGTACGCTGACGATCGTCGCCGAGAACCAGCCCGATCTGGCGCAGGGCGAACTGGTTGGCGACTTCGTTCGCCTGTCGATCATCGACGACGGCGTGGGCATGCCCGCCGAACACATCGCCCGGGCCTTCGAACCGTTCTTCACCACCAAGGAGGTGGGCCGCGGGACAGGCCTGGGGCTCAGCCAGGTCTACGGCTTCACGCGGGCGTCCGGCGGCGACGTCCGGATCGAAAGCGCGCCAGGACTGGGAACGGTCATCTCCCTGTTCCTGCCCCGCTCGGACAAGGCCGCGCCGGTCGCGACGCCCTCGAGCGCGCGACCGACCGCGTCCGAGAACCAGGGCCGGGTGCTGCTGGTCGAAGACGACGACAATGTCGCCATGGTCGTGCTGGAGATGCTCCAGTCCCTGGCCTATCAGCCCACCCGCGTCGACAGCGGCGCGGCGGCGCTACGGATGCTCAAGCAGCGCAGCGACTTCGACATCGTGTTCTCGGACATGGTCATGCCCGGCGGAATGGGGGGCATGGACCTGGCGCGGGCGGTCAGCCAGAAATATCCCAGCCTGCCCGTCGTCCTGACGACCGGCTTCAGCGAGGCCGCCACGGCCGCCGCCCAGGCCGGCTTCCGCGTCCTGCCCAAGCCCTATGCGATCGAAGCCCTGGCCAGCGAGTTGGGCGCGGCTCGGCAAGGTGTTTAGAACCGCCACCGCAGGTCCGCATAGACGCTCCTGGGGATCGCCGCGCCGTTTGGGAACTCCTGGACCCGCTCGTGCAGCAGGTTGGCCCCGGACAGGGACAACTGCACCCGGTCGGAGATGTTCCAGGCGACGCTGGCGCCGAGCTCCACATAGGACGGCAGGCGCGGATCCGGCAGGGCGCCGACATAGCGGACGGCCGCGTCCAACGTCACCGCCCGCCCCAGATCCATCGACGATTTCAGCGACGCTTGGTGCTCGGGATCGTCGCCGGCTTGCTTGACGCCCAGCAGCAGCGGACCGCTGGAGTCCGGCTTGAACTTCAGGCGCTTCTCGAGCCAGCTGTATCCGCCCACCAGTCGCCACCACGGGGCGACGCGATATTCGCCCCAGGCCTCCAGGCCATAGGTATGGCCCTCCATGCCGTTGCCCCAGTGGAGCGGCAGGAAGGTGACCGGGTCGGCCTCGATGCTGCGCAGGTCGTCATAGACGTTGTAGTAGGTCGAGACCGAGAACGAGGCCCTGTCGGAGGGCTGGATCCGCGCGCCGACCTCGTAGGCCGTCAGCTTTTCGGACTGGAAGGTTCCACCGCCGGTCAGGAACCGGATGTTGCCCAGATATTCGACGACGTCCCGATCGAACGGCGTGGCCGATCGCACCGCCTTCGACGCCGCCGCCCAGACCATCGCCTTGTCGGTGGGCGTCCAGGACAGCCGCAGGCTCGGCAACGGCTCGGCGTCGAGATAGGGGTCGTTCTCGATCTTCAGCCCCACGGTCAAGGTGGTGGACGTCGTCAGGGTGACGCTGTCCTGGACGAACAGGTTGGAAAGGTTGAGGGTCCCTTTGGTGGGGACGAAGAAAAAGGTCGGCGAACCGCCCAGCTTGTAGGGGCTGTGACGGAATCCTCCGCCCCAGACCACCGCCTGCCGGGCGCCGAGGCTGAAGCTGTGGCGCACGTCGATATCGTAGGTGTCGACCGTCAGGACGCCATGGCGTTCGGCGCGGTCGTAATAGGCCTGGACCTGCAGTTCCGCGCCGCCCTGCCCGACACGGATCCAGCGCGCGAGCAGGTTGCGGCCGGCCAGGTCGTCGTTGGATTTTCCGTCGTAGAGATCGCCCTGCAGCGTCAGGACGTCGCTGGAACCGGGGGTCCAGTCGAGGCGGAAACCGCCCTGCGCCCGCGACCAGCTGTCCCCCGCCGAAGCTCCGGCCAGGGTCTCGGTGCTCCCGATCTTCTGGGCGCGGGCATAGACGCGATAGGTCACGGCCTCGCCCAGCCGGCCGCCGTAGCGCAGGCTGGCCGAACGCTCGCGACTACCGCCGCCCACCACCAGCAAGCCGCCCTGGGTCTCGCTCGACTTGCGCGTGGCGATGTTGATCACCCCATTGACGGCGTTGGCGCCCCAAAGGGTCGCGCCCGGCCCGCTGACCACCTCGATGCGATCGACATCTTCCGGCAGGACGTCCTGCATGTCCCAATAGACGCCGGAAAACATCGGCGTGTAGACGCTGCGCCCGTCGATCAGCACCAGCAGCTTGTTGGAGAAGTTCTGCGCATCCTCGTTGCCGCTGAAGCCGCGGGCGGTGATCACATATCGGCTGGCGGTGTCCTGCTGCACCTGGAGGTTGGGCGCCAGGCGCAGCATTTCCGGGATGGTGCGCGCGCCCGACCGGGCGATGTCGTCGTGGGTGATGACATAGATCGCCGACGGGGCCTCCCGGACAGCTTCGGGGCGCTTGGAGACGGACGTCACCTGGATCTGGCCCAGTTCCTCGATCGAGAGAGAGGCCAGGTCGATGGGCGCCTGGGCCAAGTCGATCGGCGTCTGGGCCTGGACGGCGGTGGCGATCGTCGCCATCCCAGCCGCGCCCAGGATGCGGATCGTCGCCAATCGTCTCCAAGACGTCGTTCGCATCGCCGCCTCCCCTTTCAGCCCTGGCGACTCAGCGACGGCCGGAACGATGGCCCACCGGGCCTCGCCCCACCGCTTTCGCGCCGGCTTCGCCCCAAACACGTCCGGATTCTGGGACGACCGCCAGCCAAATCCGTGTTTCCCCAAGTCCGCGCTCCTCACGCCATCACAAAGCCTAACGCGCGACACACGGATAGGTTGGAAAGTTTCGAACGGCGGACCGAAGCGGTCAAGGACGGGCATTCGTTCCGCCCCGGGGGGACGCTGCGGAACATCATTCCGCGCCTGGGAACAATCCGCGGGCAAACGAGGACAAACGTGCCGCCGGGAACCGCCTAGGGTCGCTTCATGACGCAAGACATGACTTACGCGCGCTACCTCGCGCTGGATCAGTTGCTCGCGGCCCAGCAGCCGCTGAGCGACCGTCACGACGAACTGCTGTTCATCGTCATCCACCAGACCAAGGAGCTGTGGCTCAAGGAGATCATCCACGAGGTGCTCCTGGCCAAGCAGTTGATCGCGGAAGGCGACGTCGAGCCGGCCTACAAGGCCCTGGCGCGGGTGTCACGGATCCAGACGGTGATGACCTTGTCGTGGGACGTGCTGGCGACCATGACCCCGGCCGACTACCTCAGCTTCCGCGGCGAGCTGGGCTCCAGCTCGGGCTTCCAGTCGCACCAGTTCCGCACCCTGGAATACCTGCTGGGCATGAAGGACCAGAGCTTCCTGAAGTTCCACGCCGAGGGCTCGGACGCCCTGGCGCAGCTGCGGGCGGCCCTGGCGGCGCCCAGCCTCTACGACGTCGCCATCGCCCAGCTGCCCAAGGCGGGGCTGGCCGTGCCGAACACGGTGCTGAACCGCGACTTCGCCCAGACCTACGCCCCCTCGCCCGAGGTGGAGGCCGCCTGGCTGGAGGTCTATCGCGACACCCAGCGCTATTGGGAGCTGTACCAGCTGGCCGAGAAGCTGGTCGACCTGGACGACGCCCTGGTCACCTGGCGCCACAAGCACGTACTGACCGTCGAGCGGATCATCGGCGGCCGGCCGGGCACCGGCGGCACCGACGGCGTCGGCTACCTGGCCTCGACCCTGCGCCGGCGAGCCTTTCCCGAGCTGTGGTCGCTGAGAACCAAGCTGTGAGCGCCGCCCGCAAGGACCTGTTCTCGCGGGCCCTGGCGGCCGCGCCGGGGCGGCTGCACATGGCCGCCCACAGCCATCATCTCTGGCCCGACGCCACCCTGGCCGCCCAGGTCGAAGCCTGGAAGGACGCCGCTCTCCTGGCCGACCACAAGTGGGACAAGGCGCTGGGCCAGGTCTATCCGGCCGCCCAGGCCCTGGTCGCCGGCGAGCTCTCCCTGCCCTCGCCCGACAGCCTGGTCTTCGCGCCCAACACCCACACCCTGCTGGCGGCGCTGAAATCGGCGATCGACCGCCGGCCCGTCCGGGTGCTGTCGACCGACGGCGAGTTCCATTCGTTTCGCCGCCAGGCCCGGCGCTGGGTCGAGGCCGGCGAGATCGCGCTGACCCTGGTCGAGAGCGACGCGCCAAACAGCCAACATGGGGATTTCGCCGAGCGGTTCCTGACGACCGCGCGCGACGGCGATTTCGACCTAATCTTCGTCAGCCACGTCTTCTTCAAGAGCGGCCTGGTCTTCGACCGCGTCTGGGAGCTGGCCGACCTGGCCCGGCCCGAGGCCCCCTGGGTGGTGATCGACGGCTATCACGGCTTCCGGGCCGTCCCGACCAACCTCGCGGCCGTGGCCGACCGGGTCTTCTACCTGGCCGGCGGCTACAAGTACGCCATGGCGGGCGAAGGGGCCGCGTTCCTGCATGCGCCGCCGGGCTTCGGCCCGCGCCCGGTCCTGACCGGCTGGTACGCCGAGTTCGGCGACCTGGAAGGTCCGCCCGGCGGGGTGGGCTATGCGCGCGACGCCGGCCGCTTCCTTGGCGCCACCTTCGATCCGTCGGGCCTCTACCGCTTCGTGGCGGCGGGACGGATGCTGGAAGCCGAAGGCCTGACCACGGCGGCGATCGCCGGCCACGTGGCCGGCCTGCAGCGAAGCCTGCTCGCCCGGATCGCCGCCGGCGAGGCGGGGCCGCTGAAGGACACGGTGGTGCTGAACCCGCCGGGCGAAGGTCCGCAAGCCCGCTTTCTGGCCCTGCGCCATCCCTCCGCCCAGGCATGGAAACAGGCGCTGGGGGAAAAGGGCGTGGTCGTGGACGTGCGCGACGACGTGCTGCGGATTGGCCTCTCGATCTATCACGATGAGGCTGATTTGGAGGCGTTCTGCGCGGCATGCGGGGCGCTGGCCTAGAGCGAACCGCGCGGTACGGGAACCGCCCCAGATTCTGATTTTTCACGGAACGCCGAGGCGGCTTGCCAAGCGACAAGGGATCGCCGACAAATCCCTATCATTGTTATAGAGTTTACGCATGCCGCAAGCGCCAGCGCCTGTCATCGCCGTGGTCGGCGCGGGGTTCAGCGGCGTCATGACCGCCCTCAACATCCTGCGACGATCGGCCGAAGCCAGGATCGTCCTGTTCGAGCGCCACACGCCCATCGGCCTGGGCGCGGCCTATGCGAGCCACAATCCCGGCCATCGGCTGAACGTCCGGGCGGGCAACATGAGCGCCTGGCCGGACGATCCGAACCATTTCGTGGAATGGCTGCGCCGCGAAAGGCTCGGCCTCGGTCCCGCCGACTTCGCCACCCGCGCCGACTACGGTCGCTACCTGCAGAGCTTGGTGACCGACATCGCCGAAGGTCCCGCCGGCGCCGGCCGTCTCGTCGTGACGCCGGACGCCGTCACGGGGATCGAGCCGGACGGCGAGGGTTGGCGGCTGCAATGCGCCATGGGCCGCAGTGTCACGGCTCGCGCCGTCGTCCTGGCCCTCGGCAATCCGCCGCCCGCGCGGCCGCCGGGGATTGACGAGACCTTCGCGGCCTCGAACGCCTATGTCGCCGATCCCTGGCGCTGGGACGCGACCGAGCTGCCGTCCGGGCCGGTGTTGCTGATCGGCACGGGCCTGACCATGGTCGACATGGCCCTCTCCCTGAACGACGCCCAGCCCGGCCGCCCCATGCTGGCGCTGTCCCGCCGGGGCCTGACCCCGCTGGAGCACGACGGCGCCCCGCCGCTGATCCTGCCCGCCCCGCCGGCGAACGACCTCTCGCCGCTGGAGGTTTTCGGCTGGCTGCGAACCGCCGCGGCCGAGCACGGCTGGCGCACGGCCATCGACGCCACGCGGCCGGCGGCCCAGGCCCTCTGGCGCAGCTGGTCGCCACCCCAGAGGCAGGCCTTCCTGCGCCACGCCCGCCCGTTCTGGGACATCCACCGCCACCGCCTGGCCCCGCTCGTCGCGCGCCGGATCGCGGCCATGCGCGCGACGGGCCAACTGGCGCTGGCGGCCGGCAAGATCCGCAGCCTCAGGCTCGAGGCCGACGGCTTCGCCCTGTGCCGCTGGCGCGGGCGCGGCCGCGGCGAGAACGGCGGCTATGTCTTCCGCGCGGCCACGGTGATCAACTGCACCGGCCCGGCCGGCGACGTGCTGACCTCGACCGATCCTCTGATCCAGAACCTGGTCCGGCGTGGCCTGGCCCACCCCGATCCGCTGCGCCTGGGCTTCGACGTGGACCACGACGGCCGGCTGCGCGACGTCTCCGGCCGGGCCTCGCCGACCCTGCTGAGCGTCGGTCCCGCCACGCGCGGCGCCTCATGGGAAATCACCGCCGTTCCCGACATCCGCGGCCAGGCGGCGGCCGTGGCCGAGACGGTCCTGGCCGCGCTGGGCTAGAGCTTCACCACGATCCCGCGACGGTCCATGACATAGCCCAGCAGCCAGCAGACCAGCATGTAGGCGATCGCGCACAGCAGCGAGCCCAGCGCGCCCGGCGTCAGCGCCTGGAACACATGGATCCCGACCCACTCGTACAGCCCCACGCCCGGCGCGACCTCGACCATGCCCAGCACGGTCACGAACAGCTCCGAGAACAGGTAGATCACCAGCGGATTGAGGCCGAACACCTGGAAGAAACGCGTCGCCGCATTGGGCGCCCGTCCCTCCAGCACGGCGGTCAGGGCCGCCAGCAGCACCAGGTCGATGCCGACGGTCAGCAGGACGAAGCTGCTGGTCCACAGCTTCTTGGCGATCGGGAAGGCCAGTCCCCAGGCGAGGCCGCCAGCGATCAGGACCGCGCCGGCCACGGCCATGCGGAGCGTGGCCCGGCGCGCATCGGGCGTGTTCTTCAGGAACCGGGCGGCCAGATAGCCGGCCAGCACGTTGACCGTCGACGGCAGGGTTCCCAGCAGGCCTTCGGGATCGAAGCCGCCGTCCTTGCGATAGAGGTGGTTCTGGCCGATCAGCATCAGGTCCAGATGGGTGCCGGCGTTGCCCAGTTTCGACAGCGGCGCCGCCGGATCGCCGAAGGCCAGCAGGATCGCCCAGTAGCCCAGCAGCAGCGCGATCGACAGCACGACGATCAGGCGCGGCGACAGCCAGCGCACGGCGAAGGCCGCCAGCATGTAGCAGAGGGCGATGCGCTGCAGGACGCCCATCACCCGGGTGTTGGCAAACGGACTCAGCGCCCAGTGTCCGTCGACCTTATGGACGAACGGGAACCAATACATCAGGAAGCCCAGCAGGAAGATCAGGGCCGTGCGCCGCAGCACCTTGGCCATGAAGTCACCGACCGGGATCGGCCGCGAGAAGGCGAAGGCCATCGAGCAGCCGACCGCGAACAGGAACGAGGGAAACACCGCGTCGGCCGCCGTGAACCCGAACCACGGCGCGTGGACCAGCTGGGTGTAGGCCTTGGCCCCGGGGCCGGCCGTATTGACGACGATCATCAGACAGATCGTCAGGCCCCGGAAGACGTCGAGGGACAGAAAGCGCGCGGCGGGCTTGGTCATCCGTTCTTTCCTTGGGTTTGGTCCAGGCGAGCGAGCAGGGCCTTGACGCCCCCGATCGGATCGGCCGGCCGCTGGCGGCGATAGACGGTGTCGGCGGCGACCCAGGCGCGCTCCCAGGCGACGCCGTCGCGGGTGACGGCGGCCTCGTCGAAGGGGCCGGTCCCGGCCGCCTTCAGCGCGTCCAGGAACCGCGACCAGCGCGGCAGGTAGAAGTCGCGATAGAGCCCCTGCCAGGCCTTGGACGCATAGTCGTTGAGATTGCCCTCCCCGCCCCAGACGGTGACCTGGGCCTTGGCGTTGGCGACATAGGCCGCGGCGTCCGCCGGGGTGTCGCCATAGGCGCGGGCGTCGTCGATCCAGGTGGCCAGGGTCTCGGGCTGGACGCCCAGCAAAGCGTCGATCAAGAGGGCCAGGGCCTCGACCTCGCCGCGCGCCTTGTCGCCGGCGGCGACGTCGCCCGCGCGGTAGGCGGCCACGGCGGCCTGCAGCTGGCCGTCGATCCGCAGGCTGGCCAGGTGCCGGGCCGCGTCGACCAGGTCCAGCACGAACAGGGGCTGGTCGGCGAAGGCGCTCGCCTGGGCGACCAGGGCGCGGACCGCCGCGTCCAGCTGGGCGCGGTCGCCGGGATGGCCCGGGAACTCGCCGATCGTCGCCGTCGGCCGCTTGAAGAACAGATAGGCGCCGGCCTTGCTCTTCCACCAGCGCGGCGACCAGTAGCGGGTCGAATAGGCGGCCTGGACCAGCTGGCCCATGGCGGCGTCCAACTGCTGCGTGGTGGCGCCGTAGCGCGAGCGGGCGTAGGTCGACAGCCAGGCCGACAAGGACCCCTGCCCCGCGCCCCAGGCCAGGTCGTAGACGGCCTCGTAGACGATCGAATTGTTGTGCAGCCCCTCGGGGAACATCCCGAAGCCCGCCAGCTTGCCCGTCTCGGGATTGGCCGCGATGGCCGTCAAGTCGCGGCGGTAGTAGTCGAGGTCGCCGTAGACTGGGTTGCTGCCCCCGTAGTTGTGCACATAGCCGTAGATCCAGGGCTTGCCGCCAAAGGCCTTGGCGTTCTTCCAGACGTCCGGATAGCGGTCGTTGCCGATGTCCAGGACCATCAGCCTGTCGTCGGGGACCAGGCTCAGATAGGCCGAGATCGCCGGCGGGTCCCAGAAATGGGAGTCCGCGCCGAACAGCCAGCCCTGCATCACCCACACCGCGTCGGGACGCGCCTGACGGATCGAGTCGTAGATCGCCTTGCCGTAGGCGGCCAGGCGCTGGGCCTTCAGGGCCGGATCGATCTCGGCCTTGGCCTTGGTCGCGGCCGTGTTGGCTGTCCCGTCGCCATAGGCCGCGTCGCGGGCGTCGGCGCCGTCGGCGTTGATCGGCGGCAGCATCTCGTTGAACGAGTCGGCCAAATAGTAGGTCCCGGCCCCGTAGGTCTGGGTGTACAGCGCCAGGAAGCGGCTGGCGATCTTGGCGAACAGCGGGTCGGCCGGGTCCAGCCAGTAGGTCTCGTGGAAGCCCTCCCACGGCCGCATGCGGTAGATGCGGGCCTTCGGGTGCTTCTGGGCGAAGGCCTTGGGCACGTAGCCGCCGAAGGCCGGCAGGATCGGGGTCATGCCCAGCGACCGCATCCGCCCCAGGATCTTGACCTGCAGGTCCTTCTTCTTGTCGATCCAGGCCGTCGGCAACGGCGCGCGGTAGCCCTCGATGTTGCCCATGCGCTGCCAGGGCGTGAAGGCGGGGCCGGAGAAATAGTCGGCCAGCTCGGCCTCGGTCAGACCGAACTCGCGCCACAGCGCCCGCCAGACATATTCCTGGCCCTCCATGGCCACCGGCATGTCGACGCCGTGGACCGCCATCCAGTCGATCTCGCGGCTCCAGCGCGCCCAGCCCCACCAGGGCGTGGTGTAGCCGTAGGTGCAGGTGTTGAGGTAGGCGCGGTGCGCGAACGGGGTGGCGAGCCTTCCCGTGTCGGCGTCGGGAAAACGGTCCGGCAGCGCCACCCGGTCCCCCTCCCAGCTGACCGACGCCGCGCCGACGGACTTCAGGTAGCTGTAGGCGCCGCGCGTCAGGGCGATCGGCGTGTCGCCGCTGATGCGAACCCGCCCTCCCTGGCCCTTCACCGCGTACCAGGGCGGCGCGGTCTCCGTCGCGCGCGGCGCGAGCGCCAGGTCGATCCGTCCGGCGCGCGGACCGAAACGGCGAACGAGCACCGCCCGCGCCGCCTTGAGCGCGCCGGCGTCGTCGTCGGTCGCCGCGGCGATAGACGGCGTCGACAGTGCGGCGACGGCGGCCAGGGCTTGCTGCAGCGCCTGGCGGCGGGAGGGGCTGGACGCCATGGACATCAGGTCTCGGGACATCTGGAACACCGAAAAGTTTGGTCGCCGCCCAGGAATCCGGCGGCGACCAGTCGTTTCGCCGAGGATTCGGCGTCTAGGGGAGAGCTTCGAAACGCTACATCTTGTACTGGAAGGACAGGTAGTAGCTGGGACCGGTGGACGAGCTCATCTGCCAGCGGCTCTTGTCGATCAGGTAGGCCTTCTCCTCGGCGTTGTTGAGATTCATCGCCGCGAACGAGAAGCTCAGATGATCGTTGAGGTTATAGCCGAGGTTCAGGTCGAACTGGGTGCGCGAGGCGACCGTGTGACCCAGCGGGCCGGCGAAGAAGCTCTCCACCGATGTCTGGTCGTAGGCGCTGCGGTAGTTGGCCGACAGGCGGGCGCTGAAGATCTGGTTCTCCCAATAGACCGTGCCGTTGGCCGTATGCTCCGACAGGTTGGCCAGCTTGAAGCCGGTCGTCGAGGTCGCCGGGCTGACATGGGTGTAGTTGGCGATGAAGCCGAAGCCCTCGATCGGCAGCCAGGCGTCCAGCGATTGTTGCCAGTTCAGTTCGTAGCCCTTGATCGTGACTTCGCGGGCGTCGTTCAGGGGCTGGGTGATCGAGTAGGTGTCGCCGGCGCCGGAGACGCAGACGCCGCTGGAGTCCTTGGACAGGCTGACGCCTTCGTAGGCGGCCGGGCAGACCAGCGAGGTATAGGTGCCGTTCTTGACCTTCTTGCTGAAGAAGCCCGCGCTCAGTCCGTTGCCCTCGCCGTAGTACCACTCCAGCCCGACATCGATCTGGTTGGCGGTCAGCGGGTTGAGCGAGCCCTGGCCCAGGGCCACGGTGGTGACCTTGTGGCCGGTGCTGTCGGTCGTGGTGCTGACCGTCGTGGCCAGTTGGTTGCTGGAGTCGATGATCGGACGGACCAGCACCTTGGCGGCGGCGAAGCGCAGCAGCAGATTGTCGGTGAGGTCGACGCTGAAATTGGCCGAAGGCAGGATGTTGTCGTAGGACTTGGGCGTCGAATAGGTTCCGGCGACCAGCTTGACCTCGGTGTTCTTGGGGTTGGCGGCGCCGGCGACATAGCCATGGACCGTCTGGTCGGTGCTTTCTCGGCGGACGCCGACATTGCCGCGGAACGGCAGCGAGAAGAGCTCGCCCTTCAGGTTGGCCATCGCGTAGAATGAAGTCAGGTCGCGCTTGACGTTGTAGCTGCCCTGCGGGTCGAAGGCCTCGTAGACCGTGTAGCCCTCTTTGGCCAAGGCGTCGCGATAGGCCTGGATGTTCGGCGAGATCCAGGCGCCCGGAATGGTCATGTCGCCATCCAGGAAGTTCGACACGGCGACGCCGGTGGTCGCCAGGCTGGGCGCGAACGCCGTCGGCACGTTGGTGTCCTGACGGTCGAAGCGGTTGACGTGCCGTTTGAGCACTTCCTTGCGGTACTTGCCGCCGACGGCGATCGATTCCAGGACGCCGTAGTCGATATAGCGTTTCACATCCAGTTGGGCGGCGTCCTCGTAGGAGTCGATCGTGCGGTAGGCGCCTGTCGGATAGTTGTTCCGGAACAGATTGGCCGGCGCGTACTGCGTTGCATCGGTCAGGGCGTTCGACGTCGCGAAGACGATGTTCTTGGGATCGCTGATGTCCAGCGTCGCCGACGGAACGACCACGCCGAGGATCGCCGCCTCCTCGTTGAAGATCGCGTGGCCGCGCGAATAGTGCGCGACGCCCTTGAAGTCCCAGTTCTCCAGGCCGGTCCAATGGAAGTCGGTGGTGAAGGCGCCGGTCGACTGCGGCCGGGTCTCGAACTGGTGGTTGTTCTCCAAGCGGAAGTTGTTGATCTGCACCTTGGTGGAGGTGTTGTTCGCCGACGCCAGCGTCACCACGTTCGAGGCCGAAGGACTGGTGAACAGGAACACCTGCTGATGCAGGTCCTGGGTGGTCTTGTCCTTGGCGTAGGTGGCGATCATGTCGATCTGCAGGGTGTCGATCGGCTTGAACTGGATGGCGCCGTTGACCATGCTGCGCTTGGTGTCGCGGTCGATGCGACGGAAACGCAGGCGGCCGGGCGTATAGACGCCGCTGTTGACGATCCAGCGGTCCATCCACATGTAGTCGCCGCGGTCCTTCAGCGCCTGGTAGCCCGCGCCCAGGAACACCCCCAGCTTGCCGTCGAGGAAGTGGTCGACATAGGTCGCGCCGACCTTGCCGGTCGGGTCACCATCGGCCAGGTTCTGCTTCTGCAGCTTGCCGGCCAGGATCAGTTGACGGCCCTTGACGTCGAACGGATGCACGGTGTCGATGTTGACCGTGCCGGCTAGGCCGCCGGCGTCCATGTCGGCGGTCGGCGACTTGATCACCTGGATGGCCGAGGCCAGTTCGGTCTGGATCACGTCGTAGCGGAAGCCGTCGGTGAAGTTGGCGCTCTTGAACGACTGACCGTTGATCGTCGTCATCGCGTACTGCGGGCCCAGGCCGCGGATGCTGATCGTCGAGCCGCGGCCGTTGATGTTGGAGATCTGCACGCCTGGAATGCGCTGGATCGCTTCGGCGATGTTTTCCGACGGAAACTTGCCGATGTCCTCGGACGAGATGCCGTCCGAGACCCGGATGTCCTTGCGCTTGGTGTCCAGGGCGGTCGCCAGGCTCTTGCGGAAGGCGGTGACCACCACTTCGTCAATGGCGTCGGCGGGAGCCGCTGGAGCCGTCTGAGCCGAAGCGACGCCGGCCAGGCAAGCGCCTGCCAGCAAGGTGAGCACGAACGCTTTGCGCCTGTTGGCGGATGCGAAGGGCGCGAACTTGGAACGCATTATCAATTATCCCCCTCAAGTCGGTGGCGCGATGAATCGCGCCGCCTTGACGCCGCGTTTCGCGGCCATTTCGAGCAGACCATTTAGAGACCTATATGGACTGCTCCCAAGGCATCGTAGGGTGGGGTCCTGGGAGGATCAAAGCGCGCAACCCCTTATGCCGCTTGGAATTTGGCGGTGATGGAAACATGGGCGCTGGTTCGATTGGTCATATGTTTCGCCAGAAAGCACCTTAAAAGAAATTGCGAAACAATTCAGCCACATAAAATCAAATGACCATGCTTCATCCCAAAGATCAATAATACCAATTTAATGCCTCTTTTACGACCTTTCCGCGCCGCCCGGGGCAGCTCCACAAACAGGCGATAGCGCCGCCTCCGGCCAAGGCCTTCCGCTCGCTCCAAACCGGCGCGCCAGCCCCCGGATGGCCTCGACTCGATCCGCCCCTCGGCGTGACCAACGCCGGCTTGGGATCAAGGGACCGAAAATCCGACGGTCGGTCCGTCACCGCATGGTCGGGATCACGAAGCTCTGGTCCAACACCGCCCCGCCCTTGGGCCAGCGTTGGGTCACGGTCTTGGTCCGCGTGTAGAAGCGCACGCCATCCAGGCCGTACTGGTTCAGGTCGCCGAAGCCCGAGCGCTTCCAGCCGCCGAAGCTGTGATAGGCGACCGGCACCGGAATCGGGACGTTGATTCCGACCATGCCGACCTCGACCTGGTCGGCGAACTCGCGAGCGGCGTCGCCGTTGCGGGTGAAGATCGCCACGCCGTTGCCGTACTGGTGGCGCGAGGCCAGGCCGATCCCGTCCTCCAGGCTCTGGGCGCGGACCATCTGCAGCACTGGTCCGAAGATCTCGTCGTGGTAGGAGCGACTGGTCGGCTTGACGTGGTCGAACAGGGTCGGACCGACGAAGAAGCCGTCCTCGTGGCCTTGCAGGGAGAAGCCGCGGCCGTCGACGACCAGTTCGGCGCCTTCATCGACGCCCATCTGGATGTAGCTCTCGATCCGCGCCTTGTGGGCGGCGCTGACCACCGGGCCGTAGTGGGCGTCGTGGTCGGTGCTGACGCCGACGCGAAGCCCGCTGATCGCCGCGACCAGCTTCTCGCGCAAGGCGATGGCGGTCTTCTCGCCGACCGGCACCACCACCGGCAGGGCCATACAGCGCTCGCCGGCCGAGCCGTAGGCCGCGCCGATGATGTCGGCGGCCGTCTGGTCTAGATCGGCGTCGGGCAGGACGATCCCGTGGTTCTTGGCGCCGCCCATGGCCTGGACGCGCTTACCGGCCGCTCCCGCGCGCTGGAACACCGACTGGGCGATGTCCGAGCTGCCGACGAAGCTGACGGCCCTGATGTCCGGATGGTCGAGGATGGCCTCGACGCAGTCCTTGTCGCCGTGGACGACATTGAGGATCCCCGGCGGCAAGCCGGCCTCCATCATCAGCTCAGCCAAGCGCACCGGCACGGACGGATCGCGCTCGGATGGCTTGAGGATGAAGGCGTTGCCGCAGGCGATGGCCGGGCCGAACATCCACATCGGGATCATGGCCGGGAAGTTGAACGGGGTGATCCCCGCCACGACGCCCAGGGCCTGGCGCATCGAATAGACGTCAATGCCGGGGCCCGCGCCTTGCGTGTATTCGCCCTTCAACAGGTGCGGAATTCCGCAGGCGAACTCGATGACTTCCAGACCGCGCTGAATGTCGCCCTTGGAATCGGCGATGACCTTGCCGTGTTCGGACGACAGCAACTGCGCCAGTTCGTCCATGTGGATTTCCAGCAGGCGCTTGAACTCGAACATCACCCGCGCGCGGCGCTGGGGATTGGTCGCCGCCCAGGCCGGCTGAGCGGCCTTGGCGCTGGCGATGGCGGCATCCAGTTCCGAGGCCGAGGCCAGGGCCACCTTGGCCTGCACCTTGCCGGTGTTGGGATCGAAGACGTCCCCGAAACGGCCGGACGCCCCCTCGACGGCGCGGCCGCCAACGAAGTGGGGGATGCTGCGCATGACGCGCTCCTTCTGGCTAATCGATGGACCGGATCAGGCCTACCGCATGATCCAGTCGTGGGCCGGGTCGTTGCGGAAGATCCACTTCCGGTGCGGCCCGGCCATGACGTTGAGATAGTAGAGGTCGTAGCCGTGCGGCGCGCCGACCGGATGGTAGCCGCGCGGCACCATCACCACGTCGCCGTCCTGCACGCAGATCGTCTCGTCCAGGCTGCGGTCGTCGGTGTAGACGCGCTGGAAGGCGAAGCCCTGCGACGGGTTCAGGCGGTGATAGTAGGTCTCCTCCAGCGCCGTCTCCTCGCCCTCCGCCGCGGTGTCGTGCTTGTGCGGCGGATAGCTGGACCAATGGCCGCCCGGGGTGATCACCTCGACCACCAGCAGGCCGTCGGCCGGCGCCGTTTCGGGCAGGATGTTGCGGACGAGCCGCGTGTTCGTCCCCTTGCCCCGCGTCTCGCGCGGCATGTCGCCCTCCGCGATCAGACGGGCCTGGCCTCCCGGCTTGCCGGGGGCCGTGCAGAGCGCCAGCTCGACGTCGGTGACGGCGGTCACCACGAACGGTGTGGCGGCCGGGACATAGACCGCGCCCGGAGCCTTGTCCTCGAACACGCTGGCGCGGCCGCCGATCCGGCCGAACGAGACGCTCCCGGCGCCGACTTCGGCGGCCCCGCTCAGAATGACGACGCAGGTCTCGCGGGCCGGATCGACGCCATTGAAGGTTTCGCCGGCCGCCAGCTTGACGACCTTGAACCCGACATGGGTCCACCCAGCGCTCTCGGGCGTGACCTCCAGGATCGAACCGTCGGCGTCGGGGGCATGGGGGCGGACGAGCAGCTTGCTCATCACGCCGCCCTCAGGCCCGCGGCGGCGGCTTCCTTCTTCAGCGTCGCCAGGCCGACCTCGCCGTACTGGCGCGGGTTGGCGATGGCCGGGTCCTGCTCGGCCTCGACGATGATCCAGCCGGAATAGCCGATCTCGGCCAGGGCCCGCATGACGGCGGCGTAGTCCAAAGAGCCGTCGCCCGGCACGGTGAACATGCCGGCCAGCACGCCCTGCAGAAAGCTGCCGCCATCCTGCGTGATCACCTTCCGGAAGACCTCGCCGCGGATGTCCTTGCAATGCACGTGGGCGACGCGCTCGGGATGGCTGCGGATCACCGAGACCGGGTCCAGGCCGCCCAGGGCCGCGTGGCCGGTGTCGATGGTCAGGCCGACCGACGGGCCGGTATTGGCCAGGAAAGCCTCCAGGTCCTCGGGTCGCTCGACCACGGTGCCGAGGTGGTGGTGGTAGGCGAACTTCAGGCCCTGGGCGGCGGTGTAGTCGGCCACCTTCGTCAGGCGCGCACCGAATTCCTTCCAGCCCTCGGCGTCGAGACGAGGGGTGGCCGACAGCGCCTTGGACTTGTCGCCGTGGATGGCGTTGCTGGTCTCGGCGTGGACGAAGACGGAGCAGCCCATGGCCTTCAGCAGGTTGAGGTGGGGTTGTAGGGCCGCGATCTCGTCGTCGGCCGACTGGACCAGCAGGTTGCCGCTGTACCAGCCGCCCACCAGGTCGAGGCCGTAGCGGTCCAGCAGCGGCTTCAGCACCGCCGGGTCGCGCGGGAACACCCCGCCCAACTCGACGCCCTCGAAACCGATCGCCTGGCAGTCGGCCAGCACGCTCTCCAGCGGGGTGTCGCCGCCCAGTTCGGGCATGTCGTCATTGATCCAGGCGATGGGGCTCACGCCGAAACGGATGGTCATGGGCGTCTAGTCTCCCGTACGCTGCTGCTTGATCTTGTCTTCGTAGTCGGCGCGAGCGGCGTTCACCCCCGGACGCGTCGAGACCTCCGGCACCGCCACGTCCCACCAGGCGCCGCCCTCGGTGGTCGGCATCGGGTCGGTGTCGATGACCACGACATAGGTCCGGTCGCTAGCCTTGGCCCGCTGCAGGGCGGCCTCGAGCTCGACGATCCCGCCCACCTTCTCCGACCGCGCGCCCAGGCTTCTGGCGTGGGCGGCGAAGTCGATGTCCGGCAGGGTCTGATGGACCGTGTCGGCCAGAAGATTGTTGAACGCCGCCCCGCCGGTCGCCGCTTGCAGGCGGTTGATGCAGCCGAAGCCCCTGTTGTCGAGAACGGTGACGATCAGCTTGGTCCCCAGCATCACCGAGGTGGCCAGTTCGGAATTGAGCATCAAGTAGCTGCCGTCGCCGACCATCACGTGGACCTCGCGGTCCGGCGCGGCCATCTTCACGCCCACGGCGCCGGCGATCTCGTAGCCCATGCACGAGAAGCCGTATTCGACGTGGTAGCCGCCGGGTCGACGGGTGCGCCACAGCTTGTGCAGCTCGCCCGGCAGGCCGCCGGCGGCGCAGACCACCACGCTGTCGTCGGACGCGGCCCGCCACACCGCGCCCAGCACCTGGGCGTCGGTCGGCAGCGGGCGCGCATCGGCCTTAGTCGCATCGTCGAAGATGGCGTTCCAGCCGGCGACGCCGCCTGTGGCCCTGGCCGTCCAAGCGGCGGGCGCGCGCCAGCCGTCCAGCGCCCCGGCCAAGGCCTCGACCACAGCCAGGGCGTCGCCGATCACGCTGGTCGCGCCGTGCTTGTGGGCGTCGTACGGAGCGACATTGACCTGGACCAACTTGCGTTCCGGCGCGCCGAACAGGGCGCGCGAGCCGGTGGTGAAATCTTGCAGGCGCGTACCGACACCGATCACCAGATCGGCTTCCTCGGCCGCCGCCACGGCCGCCGTCGTGCCGGTGACGCCGATCGCGCCCAGGTTCATCGGGTGATCCCAGACGAGGCTCCCCTTCCCGCCCTGTGTCTCGACCACCGGCAGGCCGGCGTCGGCGGCCAGCGCGGCCAGCGCGGGCTCGGCGCCGGCATAGAGCACCCCGCCGCCGGCCACGACCAGCGGACGCCTGGCGGCCTTGATCAGCGAGACCAGGTCGGCCAGCTCGCGCGGATCGGGGCGTGGCGCGCGGATGCGCCAGACCTTCCGAGCGAAGAAGCCTTCCGGATAGTCGAACGCCTCGGCCTGGACGTCCTGGCAGAAGGCCAGGGTCGCGGGACCGCAGGTCGCGGGGTCCAGCATGGTCGCCAGGGCGCGCGGCAGGGCGTCGAGGATCTGTTCGGGCCGCGTGATGCGGTCGAAATAACGCGAGACGGGCTTGAAGCAGTCGTTGGCGCTGATCGTCCCGTCGCCGAAATCCTCGATCTGCTGCAGCACCGGATCGGGCCGGCGGCTGGCGTAGACGTCGCCCGGCAAGAACAGCACCGGCAGGCGGTTGACGTGGGCCAGGGCGGCGGCGGTGACCATGTTGGTCGCGCCGGGGCCGATCGAAGTGGTGCAGACCATGGCCCGCCGGCGCCGCGACTGCTTGGCGAAGGCGATGGCGGCGTGGGCCATGCCCTGTTCGTTGTGAGCCCGCCAGGTCGGCATCACGTCACGAACGCCGTGCAGCGCCTCGCCCAGGCCGGCGACATTGCCATGGCCGAAGATCGCCCAGACCCCGGCGAAATAGGGGACCTCCCCCTCCCCGGTCTCGACATATTGCGCCGAGAGCCAGCGGACGGTCGCCTGGGCGGCGGTGAGACGAACGACAGCCATGCTACGCGGCCTTCTCCGCGGCGCCGCGTAGGCGCCTCCAGGCGTCGACCAGCACCTTGAACTTGCCGACCAGGGCGGCGACCGCCGCCTCGTCGTCAATCCGGTTCGCCAGCCACTCGCGGGCGACATCGTAGAAGATGGTCCGTCCGACGGCGAAGCCCTTGACGATCGGGAACGGCGCGACGACCTCGAACGACTCCAGAAGCTCGGCCTCCGGCGCCGACAGGCCCAGCAGCACCACGCCGCGGCATAAAGGATCGTTCTCGGTTATGGCGATCTCGATCTCGCGCCAGGCGGCGGCGTCGGTCAGCGGCTCCAGCTTCCACCAGTCCGGGCGGACGCCCAGGGCGTAGAGCCGGCGAATGGCGCGGGCCACGGTTCCGCTGTCGCTCTCCAAGCCGGCAGGCAAGATCAGCTCCAGCAGCAGTTCGTGGCGCGTCTTCCGGCAGGCGTCGAACAGGCGCAGCAGCTGGCGCTCCTGGCGCTCGCGCAGCTCGATCTCGTCGTCGGGATGATAGAAGACCAGACACTTGACCACCTGGCCCGTCGGCCACTCGGTCAGCTCGGTGGCGACGTCGGCCGAACTCTCGAACTCCAGCGGACGCGACTTGGGCAGCTCGATCGGGCGGGCGATCCAGTAGTCGTGGTCGGCGGCCTGCGCCAGGGCGTCGAAGCCGAAGCGGCCGTCCAGCAGCAGGCCGAAGCGCGCCTCGTCGCGACCGGCCGCCTGCTGCACCGCGCGCAGGGCCAGGGTCTTGAAGTGCGGAATCCGCCCAGGATCGCCGCCGGTCTCGGCGATGAGGTCCAGGAATTGGCTGCGATGGTCGACGGCCAGGACGGTCAGGTCGTCGTAGACGCGCTCCCGGGTCGTGGCCCAGTGGATGTGCTCCAGCTCGGCGTCCTCGCGCAGTCGGAACGGACGTTCCCGTTCGCCGAGGAAGGCCTCCAGCTCCACCCACGTCGGCATGGCCGGCGTGCAGCCGTGGCGCGAGACGACGATCGCCCCGCAGGCGTTGCCCCATTCGCAGCAGGTCTCGACGCGCTCGTGACGCAGCCAGCCGCGCAGGAAGCCGGCCATGAAGGCGTCGCCCGCCCCCAGTACGTTGAAGACCTCGACCTTGAAGCCCCGGGCGCTGACGCCCTGGTCCAAGCTGTCGGGGATCGCGTCCGGGAAGGCCACGCAGCCGTCGGGACCGCGCTTGCAGACCAGCAGGGCGCCGCTGCGCTGACGGATCGCCCGCAAGGCCGCGAGGGTGTCGGTCGAGCCGCCCAGGATGTGGATCTCCTCCTCGGTGCCGACGATCAGGTCGCAGAGAGTCAGGACCTCCTGCAGCTTCGCGGTGACCTGTTGGTTGGCGACGAAACGGTTCTCGCCGGCGTCCTTGCCGGTCAGGCCCCACAGCACCGGACGATAGTCGATGTCGAAGGCCACGCGGCCGCCGGCCTTCTTCACCGCGCGGGCGGCCTTCAGGCTGGTCTCGTAGACGTTCGGCTGCGACAGGTGGGTGCCGTTGATCAGCACCGCCCCCGCCTGGGCGAACCAGGCCTCGTCGACGTCCGACGGCTGCAGCGCCATGTCGGCGCAGTTCTCGCGATAGAAGATCAGCGGGAAGTTCACCCGGTCGCGGATGCCCAGGATCACCAGGGCCGTCAGGCGGTCGGGGTCGGACAGCACGCCGGCCACGTCGACGCCCTCGCGGGCCAGCTGTTCGCGGATGAAGCGGCCCATGTGGTCGGCCCCGACGCGGGTCAGCAGGCCTGTCTTCAGGCCCAGGCGCGCGCCGCCAGCGGCGGTGTTGGTCGGACTGCCGCCCAGATATTTGGCGAAGGAGGCCATGTCCTCCAGGCGGCCGCCCACCTGCTGGCCATAGAGGTCGACGCTGGAGCGGCCCACGGCGATCAGATCAAGGGTCTTGGAGTCCTGCGCCATACGGGTTCCACGTCACTCTATGGCCGGCTGCCAACCGACGATGTGAAACGCATATTCCAACATCAGAGCGCTCGCAATATCCATTTCATTCCTGCCCGAAGCGGAACAGATGGTTCAGCCGTCGTGGTCCTTGGCCTTCTTTCGGCTGGCCGTGAAGGCGAAGCCGATCACCAGGGCCTGGGCCAGACAGATCGAGGCGGCCAGCGAGCGGAAGGTCCTCACCTCCGACTCGCGCACGTGCAAAACCAGGCTGGCCGACTTGGCGATCGGGCTGACCAGGCTGTCGCTGATCGACAGGATCTTGGCCCCGCGCTGCCCGGCCATCTCGACAGCCTGGACGGTCTCTTCCGCATAGGGATGATAGCTGACCGCGACCAGCAGGTCCCTGGGACCGATGGTCTGGACCTGCTGCTTGGTCAGGCCGGCCACGCCGTCGATGAACAGCGTGCGCTTGTTCAGTTGCTGCAGCGAGTAGGCCAGGTACGAGGCGACCGGGAACGAGCGGCGGAAACCGACCACATAGACCGTCTCGGCCTTGTCGATCAGCGCTACCGCCTTGGCCATGTCGGCCTCGCTGACCGTCTGGTTGAGGTTCTGCAGAGCCAGGGTGTTACCTTCGACGAACTCGGACAGCACGTCGGCCCCGCCCTCGGGCTTCCTGGCGACCGCCTCGTTGAAGTGGCGCACGCGCTCGCCGTAACCCAGGCCGGCGTGACCCGACAGCAGGCCGTCACGGAACAGCCGCTGCATCTGGCTGGCGCCCGGATAGCCGAAGGTCTTGGCGAACCGGACGATGGCCGAGGGCTGCACCCCGCAACGCTCGGAAATCACCGCCAGGGTCTCCAGCGCCATTTCGTTGGGCTCGTCCAGCACGTAGCGCGCGATCTGCTGCAGCCGCTTGCTGAGCGAGTCGTAGCGATCGAGGATCGCCGTCCTCAACTCATCGGCGCTGGCCGGCGCGTTCGCCGCCATGGTCTCTTCGGTCATCTGAGCCCCGGTACAGTTGGTCCAATTTTAGAATATCCGTTCCGCACGCAAACACCAAGCCTGGCTCGCGACCCAAAATTCTACTTTATTTGTAGAGGGAATTTCCGTTCCAAGATACAGGAGGTCGAAATCCCGGCCGCATCATGAGCCGGACGAGGGAGCGGAGATGATCGAGGCGGCGCGACGAACGGTGATCGAGCGGGATCGTCCCGCCCTTGCCGTCGTGGGCCGCGAAGGCCGCGCTTCGCCCCCCTCCCCGCGCCCGCTTCCATGAGACTATGAAGGTTCCCATGCACGACATCGCCATTCTGGGCGCGGGCCGCATCGGCCGCATCCACGCCAGGAACGTCGCCGGCCAGCCGGGCCTGCGGCTGAAATACGTGGTCGATCCGATCGCCGCGGCCGCCGACGGCCTGGCCGCCGAGACCGGCGCGACCGTCGCCGACCTCGAGACTGTCCTGAACGATCCGTCGGTGGCCGGCGTCATCGTCGCCAGCTCGACCGACACCCATCTCGACTACAGCCTGAAGGCCGTCGCGGCCGGCAAGGCGGTCTTCTGCGAAAAGCCGATCGACCAGGACCTGACCCGCGCCCGCTCGGCCGCCAGCGAACTGGGCGGCCACGGCGTGAAGCTGTTCCTGGGCTTCAACCGCCGCTTCGACCCCAACTTCCAGGGCCTGAAGGCGCGCCTGTCCGCCGGCGTGGTCGGCGCCCTGGAGACTGTGCACATCACCAGCCACGACCCGGCCCCGCCGCCGGTCGCTTACGTCAAGGTGTCGGGCGGCCTGTTCAAGGACATGGCCATCCACGACTTCGACATGGCCCGCTGGCTGCTGGACGAGCCGGTCACCGAGGTCTTTGCCGCCGCCAGCTGCCTGGTCGATCCGGCGATCGGCGAGGCCGGCGACGTCGACACGGCCAAGATCCTGCTGCGCACCGCCTCGGGCAAGCTCTGCGTCATCAGCAACAGCCGCCGCAGCGGCTATGGCTATGACCAGCGCATCGAGGCGTTCGGATCCAAGGGCCTGGTTCGCGCCGAGAACGTCATGGAAAGCACCGTCTCGGTCTGGGGCGAGGCCGGCGCGGCCAGCGACGCGTTTCAGAACTTCTTCCTCGACCGCTACGCCGAAGCCTATCGCCGCGAGATGGCCCATTTCGCGCAGATCATTCGCGGCGAGGCCCTTCCCTCGGTCGGCTATGTCGACGGAGTCGAGGCCCTGGCCCTGGCCGAGGCGGCCGGACACTCGGCCAGGATGGGCCAGGTCGTGAAGCTGTAGCGGCGCGAAGAGAACGGCGCCTCTGGGAGAAGAGACGCCGTGGCTCCGCCGCTACGGCAAAAATGAAACACGACTTCTCCGATGTTATTGACATGGAATTTACATTCCATTCTTGTGTCAAAGAAAAACCGGGCGATGCTTCTCGCCCCATAATCGTGTCATTAGAGCGAGAAACGCCATGAACCGCACCCCGACATCGCGCCGGCGCGTCCTGGGCCTGGCGGCCGGACTGGGGTTGGCGACGGCGGCGGGCGGCCTGCTCGGCGGCTGCGCGCGCGGCGGCCGGAACGCTTCCGAGGTCGTGGTCAGCTTCAACGACCTCTCCCAGCCCTTCTTCGTGGCCATGCGCCGCGAACTCGAGGACGAAGCCGCCAAGCTGGGCGTCAAGGTCCAGGTGATGGACGCCCAGAACAACTCCGCCAAGCAGATCGCCGACCTCGAGGCCGCCGCGGTGCAGGGCGCCAAGGTGGTGATCGTCGCCCCGACCGACTCCAAGGCCCTGGCCACCGCGGCCGACGAGTTGGCCGAACAGGGCGTGGCGGTGATTTCGGTCGACCGCAACATCGCCGGCGCCAAGACGCCCGTGCCGCATGTGGGCGCCGACAACGTCGCCGGCGGCCGCGCCATGGCCGACTGGGTGGTCAAGGCCTATCCGAACGGCGCGCGCGTCGTGGTGATCACCAACGACCCGGGCAGCTCCAGCTCGATCGAGCGGGTCAAGGGCGTGCACGAAGGCCTCGCGGCCGGCGGCCCGGCGTTCAGGATCGTCGCCGAGCAGACCGCCAACTCCAAGCGCGACCAGGCCCTGACCGTCACCCAGAACGTGTTGACCTCGATGCACGACACCCCGCCCGACGCAATCCTGTGCCTGAACGACGACATGGCCATGGGCGCCCTGGAGGCGGTGCGCGCCGCCGGCTTTACGCCCGACAAGATCAAGGTGCTGGGCTTCGACGCCATCCCCGAGGCCCTGGCCCGGATCAAGGCCGGCGAGATGGTCGCCTCGGTCGAACAGAACCCCGGCAAGCAGATCCGCACCGCGCTGCGCCAGGCCGTGGACAAGATCAAGACCGGCGCGGCGCCCAAGAGCGTCAGCCTGACTCCGGTGCTGATCACCCGCGCCAACCTGGCCGAGGCCTCGCGCATCTCGGAAATGAAGTAGCCCGGCGGCGGATGGTGTGATGACGCTTCTGGACGTCAGCCAGGTCAGCAAGAGCTTTCCCGGCGTACGCGCCCTCGACCGGGTCCGGCTCGAGGTCGGGCGCGGCGAGGTCCACGCCCTGCTGGGCGAGAACGGCGCGGGCAAGTCGACCCTGATCAAGATCCTGTCGGCGGCCCACGCGGCCGACGAAGGCGCCGTGACCTTCGACGGCCGGCCGCTGGATCCGCGGGACTCGCCCCTGCGCCGACAGCAGTTGGGCATCGCGACGATCTACCAGGAATTCAACCTCTTCCCCGAACTCAGCGTCGCCGAAAACATCTTTCTCGGCCGCGAGCCGAAACGCCTGGGCCTGATCGACTGGCGCCGCCTGCGCGCCGACGCGGCGAGCTTGCTGGGCGACCTGGGCCTGCCGCTGGATTCCGACGCGCCGGTCAGCCGCCTGACCGTGGCCGAACAGCAGATGGTCGAGATCGCCAAGGCGATGACGCTGAACGCCCGGCTGATCATCATGGACGAGCCGACCGCCGCCCTCAGCAGCCGCGAGGTCGACCGCCTGCACGCCATCATCGCCGACCTCAAGGCGCGCGGCGTCAGCGTCATCTATGTCTCGCACCGCCTGGCCGAGGTGAAGGCCATGTGCGACCGCTACACGGTGATGCGCGACGGCCGCTGGGTGGCCAGCGGCGACGTCGCCGACGTCGAGGTCGACGACATGGTCCGGCTGATGGTCGGCCGTTCCGTCGAGTTCGTCCGCCGGACGCGTTCGGGCCCGCCCGGTCCCGTCGTCCTGAAGGTCGAGACGGTGACGCCGAAACGCCCGCGCCTGGCGGCGCCGGGCTATCTGAAGAACGTTTCGCTGGAGGTGCGCTCCGGCGAGATCGTCGGACTTGCCGGCCTGGTCGGCGCCGGCCGCACGGACTTGGCCCGGCTGATCTTCGGCGCCGACGCGATCGCCGCCGGCTCGATCCGGCTGGACGACAAGCCCTTGAAACTGAAATCGCCGCGCGACGCGATCCGGGCCGGCGTCATGATGGTGCCCGAGGACCGCAAGCAGCAGGGCTGCTTTCTGGACCATTCCATTCGCCGCAATCTGAGCCTGCCCAGCCTGAAGCCGCTGAGCCGCCTGGGCCAGTGGATCGACGAACGCGCCGAGCGCGACCTGGTCGAGACCTATCGCAAAAAGCTGCGCGTCAAGATGGCCAGCCAGGAGACCCCGATCGGCAAGCTGTCCGGCGGCAACCAGCAGAAGGTGCTGCTGGGCCGCTCCATGGCCCTGGCCCCGCGCGTGCTGATCGTCGATGAGCCCACGCGCGGCATCGACATCGGCGCCAAGGCCGAGGTCCACCAGGTATTGTCCGACCTGGCCGCCCAGGGCGTGGCGATTCTGGTCATCTCCTCGGAACTGGCCGAGGTCATGGCCGTCAGCGACCGCATCGTCGTCTTCCGCGAGGGGGCGGTCGTCGCCGACCTCGACGGCGAGACGGCCACCGAAGAGGGCCTGATGGCCTATATGGCGACCGGCGTCGGCCGGACTTCGCCGCCAGGAATGGAACACCGTCCCCAATGACCTCCTCCCCGACGTTTTCCCCCGATCCGGCGGCCGAGCAGGCCGCGCCCCCGCCGCGCCGCTTCGCCCCGCTGGCCTTCGCGCGCAAGCACCGCACGATCCTGTTCCTGCTGCTGCTGATCGCCGTGTTCGGCGCGGTCAACGAGCGCTTCCTGACGGTCCGCAACGCGCTGAACATCCTCAGCGAGGTGTCGATCTACGGGATCATCGCGGTCGGCATGACCTATGTGATCCTGATCGGCGGCATCGACGTGGCGGTCGGCTCGCTGCTGGCCTGCGCTTCGCTCGCGGCGGCCTATGTGGTGACGGCGGTCATCGGCCCCTCGCCGGCCAGCTGGCTGATCGCCCTGGCCCTCTCCACTTTTATCGGTCTGGCCGGGGGCTACATCCACGGCAAGGCCGTCACCTGGCTGCACGTGCCGGCCTTCATCGTCACCCTGGGCGGCATGACGGTCTGGCGCGGCGCGACGCTGATCCTGAACGACGGTGGCCCGATCTCGGGCTTCGACGCCGCCTACCGCTGGTGGGGCACGGGCGACATCCTGTTCGTGCCGGTCCCGATCGCCGTCTTCGCCCTGGTGGCCGCCTTGGGCCACGTCGTGCTGCGCTACACGCGCTATGGCCGCCAGGTCTATGCGGTCGGCGGCAACGCCGAGGCCGCCCGCCTGTCGGGCGTCAATGTCGACTTCATCGTCACCAGCGTCTACGCGGTGATCGGCGCCCTGGCCGGCCTGTCGGGCTTTTTGCTGTCGGCCCGTCTGGGCTCGGCCGAGGCCGTAGCCGGCGCCGGCTACGAACTGCGGGTCATCGCTTCGGTGGTGATCGGCGGGGCCAGCCTGACCGGCGGCTCCGGCGGCGTGGGCGGCACCATCCTGGGCGCGCTGCTGATCGGCGTGCTGTCGAACGGCTTGGTGATCATGCACGTCAGCTCCTACTTCCAGCAGGTGGTGATCGGCCTGATCATCGTCGCCGCGGTCGCCTTCGACCACTACGCCCGCACTCACAAGGCCTGATCGTCAATGCGCGCCCTGAGCGGTCTTTTCCTTAGCGCCGCCCTGGTCGCGCTGCCGTTCGCGGCGCTGGCCCAGAGCACCGCGCCCGACCTCGCGACCAAGGCCGATCCGTTCGTCGGGGTCGACGGCGGCGGGGTCACCGGCGGCAACACAGTGCCCGGCGCCGGCGTCCCGTTCGGCTTCGTGTCGCTGAGCCCCGACACCACCAACGCCGACACCAACGGCTACGACTCCAAGAGCCCGATCATCGGCTTCAGCTACACCCACGTCAGCGGCACGGGCGGCTCGGGCAAGTACGGCAACTTCCGGGTCACGCCGGCCGTCGGCCCCTTGCGGGTCAACCACCTGCACTTCGGCAAGTCCGACGAGCAAGCCTCCCCGGGCTATTACAGCGTGGGTCTGGGCAACAGCGACGCCGAGCGGATCAAGGTCGAGCTGACGGCCTCGCGCCGGGTCGGCTTCCAGCGCCTGACCTATCCCGCCGCCACCGAGAGCCAGCTGATCTTCGATGTCAGTTCGGTGGTCGCCATGCGCGGGCGCGGGCAAAGGGTGAGGCTGGCCAAGGTCGAACTGATCGACGACCACACCCTGGCCGGCGAGGTGACGGTCGAGGGCGGCTGGAACCCGGCGCCCTACACCCTCTACTTCCACGCGGTCGTCGATCGCCCGGCCAAGGCCTTCGGGGCCTGGAAGGCCGGTCAGGGCTGGTTTGAGACCACGCCGGGCGTCGGCCGCAGCGAAGGCGGCGTGCAAGTGAAGAGCCCGGCCAACCGCCAAGGCCTGATGATCGAATACGACACCGAGCGCGAGTTCTCCAATCGCCTCGGCGCCTATCTGACCTTCGACACCACCGCCGACCGCCAGGTGCGGATGAAGCTGGCCGTGTCGTTCGTCAGCGCCGACAAGGCCCGGGCCAACCTGGCCGAGGAGATGCCCAGCTGGGACTTCGACGCCTGTCGCCAGGCCGCACGGGCGCAATGGAACAGCGCCCTGGCCAAGATCCGGGTCGAGGGCGGCTCGGACGAGCAGCAACGGATCTTCTACTCCGCCCTCTACCGCGCCCACACCATGCCGCACGACCTCAGCGGCGAGAACGTCTGGTGGAATTCCGCCGAGCCCCATTACGAGGACTTCTATACGCTTTGGGACACGTTCCGGACGCTGCATCCCCTGCTGACCGTGATCCAGCCGCAGCGGCAGCGCGACATGCTCCGCTCGCTGATCGACACCTACAGGCACACCGGCTGGATGCCGGATTCGCGCATCGCCGGCGCCAACGGCATGACCCAGGGCGGCTCCAACGGCGACATCCTGGTCGCCGACGCCGTGGTCAAGCGCCTGGGGGGCTTTGACCAGGCCCTGGCCTATGAGGCGATCCGCAAGAACGGCGAGGTCGACAGCGACCAGCCGTTCCTGCAGGGCCGCGTGCTGAAGGATTATCTGAAGCTGGGCTATGTGCCGTTCACCCAGACCCGCTCGGCCTCGCGCACGCTGGAATACGCCTATGACGACTACGCCATCGGCGTGGTGGCCAAGGCCCTGGGCAAATCCGAGGACGCCAAGCGCTATCTGGCGCGGTCAGGCAGCTGGAAGAACCTCTGGGACGACAAGCTCGGCTGCATCCGCCCCCGCTATCCCAACGGCGACTGGGTCGAGAACTACAGCTGCACCTACGAATATCCGGACCGTTCCGGCCCGTGGTGGGACGCGCCGTTCTACGAGGGCAATTCGCTGCAGTACTCGACCTACGTTCCCCAGGACGTCGCCGGGCTGATGGCCAAGACGGGCGGGCGCGAGGGTTTCGTGGCGTGGCTGGACCACCTGTTCGACGGCCACTATTCGCAGGGCAACGAACCCGACATCCTGGCGCCGTATCTCTATATCCACGCCAGCCGCCCCGACCGTACGGCCGAGATCGCACGCCAGCTGATGGCCAAGCACTATCGCCCCACCCGTACGGGCCTGCCGGGCAACGACGACGCCGGCGCGATGTCCAGCTGGTATGTCTGGAACGCCATCGGGCTCTATCCCAACGCCGGCCAGCCCTACTACTACATCGCCTCGCCGGTGTTCACGCGCAGCGCCATCGCCCTGGAGAGCGGCAAGACCTTCACGATCCAGGCTCCGGCGACTTCGGAGGCCAACCGCTACGTCACCGCCGCGCGCCTGAACGGCAAGCCGCTGGACCGCGCCTGGATCACCCACGCCGAACTCGCCCAGGGCGGTGTGCTGGACCTGACGATGGGTCCTGCCCCATCGGGCTGGGCGACGACCTTTACGCCGCCGCCCGACGGGCTTTGAACCCCTCCCCTAGTGGTTCTCGTGCACCGCCACCTGCTCAGGCAGGACCAGCCGTACGCGGTCGAGGCCGACGCGGCCGGTGCGCGCCGTCACCGTGATCGTATGGCGTCCTGGCGACAGCGCAGGACCGACCGTGGCCTTCAGCAGGTTGTCCAGCACGCCCTCGGCCCAGGCCGGTGAACCGACCTTGCGTGGCAGGAGCACGTGCTCGACCGCGCCACCGTCGATGCTGACGTCCAGCTCGATGTCCTGGGCCTGGCCGTCGGGAAAGATGGGCAGCACGCCCAGTTGCACGCGACGGCCGTCAGCCCCCGCGACGTCGACGGCGAGGCTTAGGGTCGCGCCGGGCGCGTCGGCCAGCATCACCCCCCGGCCGCGGCCGACGCCCTCGACCAAGCGCCAGCCAGTGTTGGCGGTGAAGGTCTCGGCTTCGAACACTGGCGAGGCGGCGGGCGGATTGCCGTCGACCACCGCCAGGAATCTGGCCGGATTGGCGGTCAGGCCCGCGCCCGGCAACGGGATCGAGCGGGCGCGATAGATCCGCCACTGGCTGTCGGCCGGCTCTTCCGGCATCAGCCAGCGCCACTTGCCGCCGGCGACCTGGTTGTTGAAGCGGTCGGTCAGGGTGGTGATCTCGGCCTGGGCGTCGACCGCCGCGCCGCCGGCCGAGCGGGCCATCGCCTGGTCGTTGTCGATCAGCTCATTATACCGCTCGGCCGCGAAGAACCGCATATTGGCGGCAGCGGAAATGCGGATCGGGAACTCGACGAGTTCGAACCAGGCGTCGGCCAACTCGGGCGGCACGGACGCTCCTGTCGCCTGGGTCTCGGCCACCAGCTTGCGGAAGGCCCGCAGACGGTCGTTGACCTCGTCGGGCGTGTAGCTGGACAGGTGGCGGCTTTCGGCCTTGGGTTGCCACTCCAGGTGCTCGGGCCGGCGCTCGAAGTTCAGGCGGTAATAGGCGTCCATCAGGTCGGCGGCCTTGCCGGCCAGGGCCGGCCCGAAGGCGCGGCGGCTCCAGTCCTCAAGGTACTGGCGCTGGGTCTTGCCGCGCCAGCGGTCGATGTCCCAGGCCATCTCCAGGAAGTGGCTGGCGCCGATCTCGGCCGGCTTGATGTCGCCGACATTGGCGATCCAGACGTTGCGCGCGCCCTTGTCCCAGGCGTGGATCATCTCCTCCTGCACCAGGGCCGGCGGCGTCGCGCCCAGCCAGAGATAGGCCAGCGGGAAGCCCAGATACGACAGGTGGTAATAGACGCCAGCCCCGCCCTTGCGGCCCGCCTCCTCGGCGCTGGGGAACTGGCGGATGTAGCCGAAATTGTCGTCCGGCCAGACGATGGTGACGTCGTCCGGGACCTTCACCCCCGCCCGGTAGATCTCCAGCACCTCCTTGTAGGGCACGAAGATCTGCGGAACCTTGGTGACGTCCGGCGAGACGTTCCGCTTCAGGATCTCGCGCTGGTCGGTGATGATCCTGTCCAGCAGCGCGACCTTGTCCTGCATCGTCTTGGGACCGACCATGCCGGTGTCGTGGATGCCGCGCATACCGACGGTCCACAGGCTTTCGTAGGGGCCGTTGATCTTGGCGCGCTCTTCCCAATAGGCCTTCACGCCCTCGGGATTGGTCGCGTAGTTGAACCTGTCGGGCGCATCCTTCCACTCGCCAACATTGTTGCGCAGCATGGCTTCGGCGTGGGACGAGCCCATGACGATGCCGTACTCCTCGGCCAGCTTGGCGTTGGCCGGATCGGAGTTGAACGGCGCGGTCGTGTGGTGCATGGCCGGCCACAGGGTGTTGGCCTTCAGGCGCAGCAGCAGGGTGAAGATCCGGCGGTAGGTCTTGGGCCCGATGTCGCCGCGTTCTGGATCGAAGGTCTTGGCCGCCCAGGGATAGAGGCCCCAGTCCTCGTCGTTGACGAACACGCCGCGGTAGCGGACCGACGGCGGGCCGAAGCGATGGACGCCGGGGGCGACGAACAGCTTGTCGCGATGGCCGGGCGTAACGTCGGCCCACCAGGCCCAGGGCGACACACCCATGGCCTGCGCCACCTCGTAGACGCCGAAGGCCGTCCCGCGCCGATCGCTGCCGATCACCACCAGGGCCTTTTCGACGCCGGGCAGCGGACGGTCGACCGAGGCGACGACGAAGCTTTCCCAGGCGCCGGACAAGCGCGAGACATCGACCTTCCTGGTCGCGACCAGCTTATCGATCAGCTCGCTGTGACCCAGCGTTCCCACCAGGATCGCCGTCCTGCCGGCGGGCGCGGCCGCCACGCTCGCTTGTTGAGCGGTGACGGTCCTGATGTCCTCCACCAGGTCGTCAACGGCATGGCGCACGACGGCAGCGTCGGCGGGATCGACCACGATGGTCGGGACCCTGCCCGCCTCGACCAACACGAAGCCGCCCCGCGCCAGGCTGTCGGTGAAGAGGCGCCCGGTCTCGCGGCGCCCCTCGGCCTGCGCAACCTGTACTGCGCCGAGACCAAGCATGAGCGCCAGGGCGCCTCGCCAGATCAACTTCAGTCTGTTCATCGGCCCGGGCCTCCCTAAGCGTGGCGGGTCTTGTATTTTGGATGATGCGCGTTCACGACGCCAAGGCTTGCGACACGACGGCTTCGAACCGGTCCAGAGGGCAGTCGAACGCCGGCGTGGCCGTGCTACACCCCGGGATGAACACCGGCGTTGCCAACGGCGGCACCGCCCGGCTCAGGGGCGTCGCCTCGCGCAGCTGGCGCAGGCTCTGGCCGGTGAAGCGGGCGCGGATCACCCGCACGCCGTCGGCGCGCCGCCAGCGCTCGAACACCAGGGCGCCGCCTGGCTCGATCTGGTTGGGCTGATAGCCCGGCAAGGTCCATTCCATGCGCAGCAGGCCGCCCAGCACCGCCAGGGTGCCGTCATGGCCGGCCACGAAGACGATCCGGGCGTCAGGCGGGCCAATCGCATCGCCCTGCCCTGCGCGCACCGGCTCGACGCCCGCTTCCAGCGTGGCCAGGATCCGTCGCGCCAGATGGCCGCCCAGGGTCCTGGCGACATAGGGCGTGCGAAGCCGCAGATCGAACTCGGCCTGATGCAGGGCGAAGACGCGGGTCAGGGCGTCCTCGTCGAGACCCCGCCATCCTTGTCCGGCGAAGTCCTGGCCGTCCGCCCACGCCATCAGCAGGCTTTCGGTGACACCGGACGCGAAGGCCTCCGGGCCCGACAGCGAGGCCAGATCCTCGCCGTCGACGAAGCCCGGCTTGGCGTCGAGGATTCGCCGCTTGCCGGGTGACGGCGGGCAAGGGCCGACCGGACATTGCATCAGGAGCGCGTCCAGCCGTTCGATCGCATCGCGATGGCTGGCGCTCCAGGCGACTAGGTCGCCGCCGGCCCGACCAGCGACGGCGGCGCGCGCCAGGTCGGCGTCGGCGACCACGACGCCCGCCTTGACCGGCTCGAACATCGGGTCGACCCGCCCCTCGCCTGCCGTGCCAACGGCGACCGCGCAGCCGGGGGACAGGGTCCGCGAGACCGCCCTGGCCGTGGCGATCGTCCGTTGGGTGACGTTGGCCCAGTAGTAGGCCGCGCCGCAGTCGTCCTGGCCCAGCAAGCCTTCGGCCACATAGCGTTCGCGGAAATAGCCGCCCATCAGCGACGCCAAGACTTCGCCCCGGGCGGTCAGATGGCCAGGCGGGACCGAGAACCGCGGCCAGGCACGGGCCGAAGCCTCCTCCAGCCGCTCGGGGCTCGACATCGCCGCGCGCACTCCGTGCCGGCTAAGGATCACCACCTTCTCGAGCCGCTCGCCCGGCGCGCCGGCCCAGGCGGAGCCGGCCGATAGCAGAAGGAAAGCGGCCAGGACGGCTCGAAGGGACGAAATCATCACGTGGCTCCGAAGGTCAGTGGCAGCCGGTTCCGGCGATCAGCTCGACCTCGGCCACCTGGACGGCCTTGCCGGCAGTCAGCTCCAGGCGATAGCGGGCATAGGCCCCGGCCTTCAAGGCGAAAGTCCTGGTGGCGTGCCGATGGTCGAAGCGCTCGCCGCGTCGTTCGTCCAGCTTCACCCAGCGCCGGCCATCGAAGCCGCTGAACCGCCAGGCGGTCGGATCGGCCTCGTTCGCGCCGACGCTGACCGTATAGGCCTTCAGGCAGGTCGCCGCCGGAGGGGTGAACACCGCCGACTGGCCGGCCGAGGCGGTCCAGACCGTCGAGGTCTTGCCGTCGGTCAGGGCCGGAACACCGGCTTCGGCGGTCAGCACCGCGCCGTCATAGGTCCACAGGCCGGGCTTGTCGCTCATGCTAAAATGCAGCACGCCACCAGCCAGCAGTTGAGCCTGAGAGATGAAGGGGCCCGACAACGGCCTTCCATTCAGGCTGGCGGCGGCGATGTACGGATGATCCGTTCCGGCGTTGTCGGCGAGGATCTCCAGAGCCTTGCCGCCTTCCAGATGGATCACGCTGCGCGCGTGACGCGGCCCGTGCAGGTAGAACAGGTCGCTTCCCAGCTTCGGAAACAGGCCCAGGCGGTTGAACACGTAGTTGGAGCTCATCGCCCCGGCGTCCTCGTCGCCGGGATAGGCCGTGTCGGTGAAGTGCTCGAACACCTGGCCCGCCCAGTAGGACGACCGGTCGGCGCGGCCCAGGGCGTGGAACAACCAGGGCGTGGCGAAGGACGGCTCGTTGGTGATGTCGATCAGGCCGGCGTCCAGGGCATGGTTCAGGCGCTCGTTGAAGCGCACCCGGCCGCCCATGGCCTCGATCAGGCCCGGCAGGTCGTGCAGCACGCCGTAGGAGTAGATCCAGGCCGTGCCCTCGTAGTAACCGACATTGTTGTGGACCTTGCCGTCCCAGCCGAGCTTGGGGTCGATGTCCTGGAACTTGCCGTCCGGATAGCGCGGCATCAGGAAACCCTTGAAACCGTCGCTCTGGGTCTCCGGATTCCAGATTTTGCGCCAGTTCTGGGAACGCCTGGTCAGGGCCTCGGCCTCCTCGGCATGGCCGGCCTTGGCGGCGACCTGGGCGGCAAAGTAGTCGTTGAGGGCGAAACCCAGGGTCGAGGATCCCGACTTGGCGCGCTGGTTGTTCGGTTCCGGGCTAAGGTCCCCGACGCCGAACCAGCCGCTTTCCAGATAACGCGGGCGGCGGCGTTCGAAGGCGTTGAAGTGGGTCACGCGCCAGGCGTCGTTCCAGTTCACGCCCCCGGCGCCGCGCAGGGCCGCCTCGCCCAACACGTTGTCGACCTCGTCCCCGCCCTGGCCGACGTGATAGTTCTGGCCGCCGATGATGGCGGTGTCGGCGGCGCCGAACTTGTCGAAGGTGTGGATCAGCGAATTGAGGTTCGCCGCGTAGTCGCTGGGCCGCAGCACCGACATCAGCGGAAACAGGGTCCGATAGGTGTCCCACAGAGTGTAGTGGTCGTCCCAATTGGGACGAGAAAGATCCTTGGCGGGCTGGTCCAGCGACCGATCCCGCGGATGGGTCGAGGCGTGGTAGAGCGCCGTGTAGAACCGCTGGGTCTGGGCCTCCGAAAGTCCCGATATCTCGATCTCGCCCAACCGGTCGTTCCAGGCGGCCTGGCTCTCTCGGCGCACGCGGTCGAAATCCCAGTCTGGGATCTCGTGATCCAGCAGCGCCTCGGCCATCTCGGCGCTGGTGAAGGACACCGCGATCTTGACCAGCAGCGGCTTGTCGGGGGTCGTCTTGAAGGTTTGCCAGGCCCCCAGCCGCTCGTCCGGGCCTGTCCGGCCCTCGGTGGCGCCGGCCTTGCGGTCCTGTTTGTCGAAGACGCCCCAGGCGGTGGGCTTCTGGTCGAACCTGGCGACGAACCAGATGTCGATCAGGGCCGGGTTCCAATAGCCCTTGGCCCTGACGCGGCCGACGATCTTGCCTTCGGCGGGGAACAGCTTCACGTCGGCCTGGTCCGAGGCGACCAGCCCGCCGACCTTGCGCGTCACGTCGAAGACCAGCTGGGCTTGGTCCGTGTTCGGATAGGTCAGGCGGTAGATCGCCGCATAGTGCGCCGGGGTGACCTCGATGCGGGTATCGTAGCGCACCAGGCGGACGGAATAGGCGTCGGCGGCCAGGACCTCGTCGGCCTTGGGCGACAGGTGGGCGGCCTCGTCGAACTGGGCCGGCCCGACCTGGGGCGACAGCAGGAACGTGCCATAGGTGGTGACGCCGCCCGAGCCCTGCGAATGCAGCTGGGCGAAGCCGCTGATCGGTTCGGCGGCGTTATAGCCGGCGTTGCTGGGGTTCGGAGTCTCGGGCGAGGGATGGATCGAGCCGTTGGGCCGCGTCGGCCCGGGAATGGTGTCGCCTTCGTTGTCGTTGCCGAGGCCCACATTCAGCGCGGGAAGCGTGTAGAGCGACCGGGCGGGCTGGGCCCAGGCCGTCGAGAACGCCGTCAGGACGGCCAGGACGAGCAGGGGCTGCAGGCTCGCGCGAAGTCCCGGCATGAAAATCCTCCGGCTACGGAACGATGAAGGCCGCCGAGAAGGATGTCCGGCCGGCGGCCTTCTGAAATCGAAAATATAGCCGGTCCACGAGTGGACCGGCTATCAAGTGCCCTCACACGGGGAGCGTGAAGGTTAGAAGGTGGCGCGCGCCGTCAGGGTGTAGGTGCGGCCGTCGTAATCGACCCAACGCGAGACCCGGGTGTCGTTCTCGTATTCAAAACGCTTGGAGTCCGTCAGGTTGTAGGCGTCCAGCGACAGGGTCAGCTGGTCGGTCACGTTGTAGGACGCCGACAGGTCCAGCTGGCCGCGCGGCTTCACCGAACGCGCCCCGCCCGTATAGGTGCCGTTGGCGTTCAGCGGGTAGTCGGAGCGGTAGTTGTAGACCATCCGCACGCCGTATTTCGGCGTCTCGTAATAGCCGATCACGTTGACATTGTGCTTGGAGATGCCCGGGAACGGCGCGATCGCCGGGCTCTTGGACGTCGTATAGGCGTAGTTGAAGCTGCCGCCGAAGTTCTTCCAGAAGCCCGGCAGGAAATCGAGGTTCTGCTGGATGTTGAACTCGACCCCCTCGACGGTGGTCGGCTTGTCGAGGTTGTAGGCGCCGCTGGCGTTGACGTGGACCTGCTTGTTCGCGCTGCCCAGGCTGGTGGCGTTGCAGTAGGTGCCGTCCCACGACAGGGCGCCGAAGCCCCAGGTCGAGCCGTCGGCCGGGCAGAGGAGCGACGGATCGGTGGTCGAAGCGATGCGACCGGTGATGTTCTTGCGGAAATAGGCCAGCGAGATCAGGCCGTTGGGTCGGTTATACCACTCCAGCGACAGGTCGAAGGACTCGGCCAGGTAGGGCCTGAGGTGGTTGTTCCCGATGGCGACCGAGACGTCATAGACGTTGACCGTGCCCGAGCTCAGGTTGGTGTTGAGGATCTGGGTCGGGCTGATCTTGGTCGACGGCGAGTATTGGCGCGGGTGCGGACGCACGTAGGTCTTGTAGTAGGCGCCGCGCAGGATCAGGTCGTCGGTGATGTCGGCCACGAAGATCGCCGACGGCAGGAAGTAGTGGTACTTGTTGACGTATTCGTCGGTCTTGAACGCCGTGGGCGAGCCGATCGAGTCGGTTGGCGGGGTGGTGCGGTCCAGGGTCGTGATGGTGTTCTTGGTGTCTTCGTAGCGGCCGCCGAAGTTGCCGCGCACGCCGTGACCCAGGATCTGGGTGTCGTATTTCGCCTGGATGTAGAACTGATTGATCGCGTTCTCGTTGGTGAAGTTCTTATCGTAATAGCTGCTGTCCGCGTACTGGACGTTGAAGCCCTGGGTCGACAGGCCGCCGCCCGGATAGACCGTCACCGGACGGATCGCATTGAGGAACTCACGGATGTTGAGGACCTGCCAGTTGCGATCGTAATTGCCGGCCGTGCCGCCCATGAAGTCGCCGATGAAGGGCGAGGTGACCATCATGTTCGACGTGATGTTCTGCATCTGCGCGCCATAGGCATGGACGCGGTAGCCGGTCGACACGTACTTTTCGCGCTCGAGGCGGACACCGGCCTGGATGCTCTTGATCGGGCCCAGGTTGGCGAAGCGCTCGACGTCCAGGGCCGCGCTGTTCAGGTTGTTCTTGGCAAAGCTCTCGGTGCCCTGGATCCAGATGGCGTTCGTCGAGTTGGCCTTGGAGCCGTTGTTGTAGAACGACGTCGGATCGCTGCCGCCGCCCCAGGTCCAGGTCTGGCCAGTCGTGATCGAGTTCTGCGGCGTCGGCGTGGTCGTGTACTGGAAGTTGGCGATGTCATCGAGGCCGGTGGTCAGCGAGCCGGAGATGCCGTTGCCGCCCGCGCGGGTGTAGTTGACGACGTCGACCTCGGTCTCGACCGAGGCGTTGTAGCCCGACGACAGGGTCAGGGCGCCGGCGACGCGCCAATCCTCGTTGCTCCAGTCGACGGTGCCCAGCACGCCGTCCGACTTCTGGTGCTGCGAGTAGAGACGCGTCGACGATAGCGCGTTCATGTTGTTGAACGAATAGCTTTGGTAGAGATAGCGGCCATCATTGGTCTGGATCGGCGTGCCCGTCGGCGAGATCACCGTGCCCGCGCCCGGCGTGCTTGACGGCGAAACCGAGTTGATCAGGAAGTACTGGACCGTATCGGGCAGATTGCGGTCGGTCGAGAAGCCGATCAGGCCGATCTTGGTGTTGTCGTTCGGCTTCCATTCGACGCCGGCCGAGCCCGACCACACCTTGCCGACATTCATGCGGGTATATTGCCGAATGGCGGAGTTGGCCCAGACGCCGTTCTTGCTCGTGGAGCCGGTATTGCTGGTGACGTAGGCCTGGGCGGCGGCGTCGGTGACGCCCAGAGCCTGGCTCAGCGAACGGCAGTAGGAGGTCGCGCTGGTCGGGCAGGCGCTGGCCGAGAAGTACTGGCCGTAAGTGGCGTTGAACTGGGTGGGCGTCAGGCCCGTTATCGCCGACGTCAGATAGTCGTAGTTGTTCAGGCGGACGGTGTCGCGGCGGAAGTTTTCCTTCTTGTAGGCCAGGGTCCCGAAGACGGCGAGGTCGTCCGACAGGTGCTTGTTGTAGCCGAGGGTCGCGGCGGGCGCGCCCAGGTTGCCCAGGTCGTTGTACTCGTACGCCGCCTTCACGAAGCCGCCGTCCTTGCGCGACAGGGCTGGGGCGATCTGCAGATCGACGTTGCCGCTCAGGCCGCCCGAGGTGGTGTTGGCCATCGGCGACTTGGCGATCACGAAGGCCGAAAAGATGTCCGAATTGAACGCGCCCAGCGGCGAGCCCTGGTTGTCGCGCAGCAGCGCGGGGCCGGCGAACGACTGGCCGTTCAGCGTGGTGCGGGCGTACTCGCCCGGCATGCCGCGCAGGTTGATGGTGGCGTCGCGGCCTTCGGCCTCGCGATTGATCTGGACGCCCGGAATGCGCTGCAGCGCCTCACCGACGTTCAGGTCCGGAAAGCGGCCCAGGCCGTCCGACGAGATGCCGTCGGTGATTTCGATGGCGTTCTTCTTGGCCCTGACCGCGTTGGCGTAGCTCTGCTTGAAGCCCGTGACGACAACCGCGTCGAGCACGTCGGAGGTCGGCGCCGCGGCTTCCTGCGCCTCGGCGAGCGCCGGCAGCCCGCCGATGATGGTGGCCGACAGGAGCGCGATCTTCAGGACGCGCCTTGGGCAGATTTTCGATTGCAATTCGTTTCCCTCCTCGTTGTGGCCTTCGCCTTGGCGGCTTGTTGGCCCGACCCCCGTCGCGATATCGCTTGAAACCGGAATCACTGACTGGCCAGGACAATATTTCCGGAACGCCGCCTTTGCGCCGCCCCTTCGGCCGACGAAAATAGCGTTGATATCGCTGACATATTTCATTCAGTGATTTTGATTTGTATATTATTTCATTGCCGTGATCTAGAATTTTTTTTTCATATTTTCATATTGGTCAGGCCAAAATGAAGATCCACAACCAACGGTGAACCACTCTTCAGCCAGGCGTTGTGAGTGTCCAAGAACCAGGATCTGAGAGACCACTAGGTCGAGCCGAGGTCTGCGTGGCATATGCGCCCTTCCGGACGCGGGCGTTGGATAGCAGGCGCGGGTTCGGCCAGACCTGGGTCAGGGAGAGATTGGAATGAAACCAAGCACGGCTGGGATTGGCGATCAGCTTGCCCCCAGTGGGACGTGACGGAGACCCCGCCTGGAGCGGCGTCGACCGCCCTATATGAAATCCTTCGCCAGGCTGGAGTCAGCGCGGGTCAACGTCCGCCCCGAACCCTTGCGGGCGACGGAACCTCGACCGACAAGTTCCGGTCGGTCGATGCAACGCCGCCGTAATAGCCGTCAATCCCCTCGCCACCCGCTAGGATCCGGCCGTCGCCGGAGTCGCCGAATTCAAGGAGTCCCCATGAAGCGTTTCGCCCTCGTCCTCGCCGCCCTCCTCGCCGGGCCGGCCCTGGCCGGCGAGCCGATCAGTCCGCGTTTCAACGCCGATCCTTCGCCGCACGCCTTCAACGGCGGCTACTATCTCTACGCCACCGACGACGCGTCCAATTCGGGGACCTATTGGGACTCCACCACCTGGCGGCTCTACACCTCCAAGGACCTTAAGACCTGGAAGGACGCCGGCGCGTTCCTGGGGGTGTCGGTGTTCAAGTGGGCCAAGCCCGACGCCAAGGCCTGGGCGCCCGAGGCGGCCCACCGCAACGGCAAGTACTACTTCTACGCCCCGGTCGGCGGCGACAAGATCGGCGTAGCCGTGGCCGACCGCCCCGAGGGTCCGTTCCGCGACGCCATCGGCGCGCCGCTGGTCGACAAGGCGCGCGACGCCAACGCCGGCGCCGAGCCGATCGACCCGCAGGTTCTGATCGACGACGACGGCCAAGCCTACATGGTGTTCGGCACCCGCGTGCCCAAGATCGTCAAGCTGGGCGCGGACATGAAGAGCCTGGCCGGCCCGATCCAGGATATCGCCGTCACCGGTTTTCCCAGCAACGATCCGAAGAAAAAGTACGGGGAAGCTCCCTTCCTGCACAAACGCAAGGGTCTCTACTACTTCAGCTTCTCCACCGGCTGGCCAGGCCAGATCGTCTACGCCACCGCCAAGACCCCGACGGGCCCCTACGCCTATCGCGGCGTGATCCTTGACTACCTGAAGATCTCGACCAACCACCAGGCCATCCTGCAGGACAAGGGCAGGACTTGGTTCTTCTACCACGACGCCCTGTTGCCTGGCGGCGGCGACCATCGCCGCTCGATCGCCATCGAGCCGCTGGCCTATGCGCCGGACGGCTCAATCGTCGAGGTGCGGCCCAAATCCCAGGGCAGATAGACCCCGCCCCTTCCGATCCACAAAGCGCCCCTTGCCGACCTACCGAGGGGCGCTCGAGCTTCATCGACGCCACGCCGAAGGACCGGCGTCAGGCCGGCAGGCCGCTTGCCCACGCCCCGTCAGGACGACGATGGACGCTTCCAGGGGCTCGATAAAGCCCGCGAAGAGACCAACCGATGGCGACGCAGTTCTTCGTCCATTGCGTCAGGCGATAACCCGGCTCGAAATTCAGGACGCAGGCGCAGCCTTGCAGTGACGATCGATGAAGTCCTGGTGCGACGTGACCGCCTGCGCCGAACTCACGATCTCTTCGCGGCGCAATTCCATGCCCTTGCGGATCTGCTCCAAGGGATGCTGATCCGCCAACACGTTGTAGCGCGCGGGAACGACACCGTTGCCCAGCAGGATGGCGAGCCAGCTGGGCTCCATGTAGGATTCGGCATCGCCCAGGGCGATCTGTCCGCTGGCGTTCCAGACCTCGAGCTTGTGGCGAAGGCTGTCGGGGATCTCGATGTCGCGGCACGCCGCCCACAAGGGCTCGGGCCGGCGCGAGAGATGATAGTGGGCGATGATGAAGTCGCGGATGCGCTCGATCTCGCAGGTGGAGACCCGGTTGTATTCGTCGCGCAGAACCGGGTCGATGATCCGCTCGGGGAAGTATTTAAGGAGCTTCAGAACCCCCATGACGATCAGCTGCAGCCCGGTCGATTCCAGCGGTTCGAGGAAGTTGGAGGCGAAACCGATCCCCACGCAATTGCGGTTCCAGAACTGCTTGCGATGGCCGGAGGTGAAGCGAAACAGCCGCGGCTCGGCCAGCGGCTCGCCGTCGATAGCGCCCAGCAAGGCCTCACGCGCCGCCTCGTCGCTCCAGAAGTCCGAACTATAGACCATGCCGTTGCCGCTGCGATGCTGCAGCGGAATGGTCCAGCGCCAGCCGCCGGCGTGGGCGGTGGAGCGCGTGAACGGCATGGTCGGGCCGGCGCGCTTGGACGGGACCGCGATGGCGCTGTTGCACAGCAGCCAGCGCGACCAGTCGACGAAAGGCGTGCCCAGCGCCTTGCCCAGCAGTTCGGACGCGAAACCGGTGCAATCCAGGAACAGATCGCCGGCGACCGTCACGCCGTTGGCCAGATGGATGGCGGCGATATCGCCGGAGGCGCCATCCAGATCGACGTGGGTCATCTTGCCTTCGATGCGCCGCACGCCCAGCTCGGTGGCCACGTCCCGCAGGTAGCGGGCGTACAGGGCCGCGTCGAAATGATAGGCGTGGTGATAGCGCGCGTTCTGCGGATCGCTCGGCTCGAACCGGTTGTCCTTGGCGACGGCGTAGGCGAACGAATAGTCGTCGATCGGGCGCTCGTCGCCGGCTTGCCGCAGCCTCAGCCAGTAATGGTGGGTCGACACCCCCTGAACCGCGTGGCCATAGTCGCTGAAGGCGTGGAAATGCCGGTTTCCGACGACGCCCCAGTCGCAGAATTCAATGCCCAGCTTGAACGTGCCCTGGGTGCGGCGAACAAAGTCGAATTCATCAATGCCGAGCAAGGCGTTGCATTGCGCCAGCACCGGGACTGTCGCCTCCCCCACGCCGATGATGCCGATTTCCTCGGATTCGACCAGGGTGATGCGGGTTCGGCGGCGATCGGTCTGCTTGGCCAGCAGCGCGGCCGCGATCCACCCCGCCGCGCCGCCGCCCAGAATGACGATGTCCTGTTGAGGGCCGTTGTCCATAAACTTGTCTCACCATGAACGCACCCGGCGCGGCGCCTGCCGACTGGATTTCAGGCGTATGCGGCGGTGGGAGGTCGGTCAAGGCACGCGCCAGTCGGCATGTACCTAACGACATGCGGCCGGGCATGACCCGGCCGCGATACCGTACTCGAAAAAGGGGAAGGGCGCTTCTCGATGAGACGCCCCTCCCCGGTCGGGCCGTTAGAAGCGGGCCCGCATGGTGACCTCGTAACGTCGATCGCTGACGTTGTAGTCGTAGGGCTCGAACACGCCCGGCACGGGCTCCTGCAGGGTTTTCGACTTGGTGTTGAGAAGGTTGTTCGCATTGAACGAGACGGAAACCTTCTCGCTCAGCTTGTAGTCGAAGCCCAGATCCAGGTAACCGGCCGCCGCCATATAGGCCGGAACCATGTTGTACACCGGGAAGGAATGATCCGCGTCGAAGTTGGTCGGGCTGGTGTTGAGCGTGTAGGGATTGCCGCCGCTGGTCGCATAGGACAGCGGATTGACGTTGGTCGACAGCAACGCCCTGCTGCGCCAGTTGTAGGCCAGGCGGAAATTGACCCTGTCGCGGCTGTACAGCAGCTGGATGTTGTAGGCCCACTTCGACAATCCGGCATAGGGAAGGTCCGGGTAGGTCTGCGGGATCGTGCCGTCCGGATTGAGGCCCTTGCTCAACACGTTGTTGGCCTGCTGGGCGGGGTTGGTGCTGTCGATATAGGTCACGTTGCCTTCGAGGCCGAACCCTTTGAACACGCCCGGCAGCTGGTCGAAGAACTTGCGGCCGCCGATCTCGAAGCCCTTGATATCGGCCTTCTCCGTCGCGGTTCTATTTTGCAGATAGAGCCACGGAAGATCCAGGCTCGTCGGCGTCCCCACCGTGCTCTGCCCATTGGCGTACGCCAGGGCCGGAATGGGAAGATTGTTCTGGATGAACGAATAGAACTGCGGGTGGTCCTCGATCTGCTTGGCGAACACATCCACGTAGAAGAAGCTGGAGGACGACGGATAGAGCTCGAACGCCAGATCTTCGCTGTTGATCATGGTCGGCTTCAGATTCGCGCCGCCGCCGTTGACGGAAACACCCGTGAGAATCGAAGGCGCCCTCGGATCGGTGGGGTTGGCAAGCGTCCTGGCGCCGATCGAACCGCCCGCGCGAATGTCGTTGAGGTTCGGCGGAGCGGACGACCGCGACGCCGCGGCGCGGATCTTGAACTTGTCGGACACGTCGAACTTGACGTTGAACGAGGGCAGAACGCGCGTGTACTCGTAGCTGCGGTTCTGCATGGAATAGGCTTGAGTGAACCCATAGAGCGTCGGGAACGTCGGCGTCGCGGTCGGATCAGCGGCCACGATCTGCTGCGCGACGAAATACGCCGTGCTGTCCGTCTGGTTCAGAGCAAGGTTCGCGGCGGCCGGCGTCGACAGCAGACCGCTCGCCCGCAGGGATTCGTGGAATACACGAACGCCGATATTGCCCGAGAACGCCGGAACAAATCCGATGCCGTCGCTGGCGAACTTGGCCTGGACATAGGCCGCCTTGTTGACGATGCGACTATCGGTCCTGTTCAGACCCTGATCGATATTATCCCGCCAAAACTCTTCCTTGGTCCGAGGCCGCATCTGCCCGGATCCTGGAGGATCTTCGATCAGCTGGCCGTTATACGTCTTGAGCAGATGGTACCAGTCATAGCTCTGCAAGAGCGATTGGCTGCCGACATACAGTTGCGCCGGAACAGCCGCCTTGCCGCCGAAGAAATTCTCGAAGGTGGCGACTTCATAATCCGACGGCAGGACATTCGGGTTCGTGAGATATTGGATATTCCCCGTCCCATACGTCGGATCGCCGGGATGCGGTCCCCACGGGTTCGCCAGCCACGACTGACCCAGCGGCGCCCAGTAGGTCCCCGCGTTGTCGTCGTTTTCGATACGGTTGGCCGTACGAGCGCCAACACTGACGCTGCGCAGGAAGCCATCGTCGCTGACCCGATATTCAAGGTCGATGTGGGCGGCGACCATCTCGCCCCGGTTGTTGGGCTTATGATAGGCCATCGAGGATAGATAGGCCGTGCTCTTGTCGAGCAAGCCGGCGGTGGACAGGCCGGACACGGCCGGCAGCGACCCCGTCAGGTCGACTTCCATCGAATTGACCAGCGGGCTGGACTGATTGATGTTGATGAACATGTTCTGCCCGGTCGCCTTGGAACGGACAAATTGCGCGCCGCCACGCACCGCCACCCGGTCCCCCGGGGTCCAGACGAAGCTCTGCGAGATATCCAGCGTGGAATTCTTGCTATGCGACGCCGACGCCCCGCCGCTGGGGTTGAAGGTGCCGGCGGGGCCGCACTGCGCCAGACGCTTACCGTCCCAATCCGGACTCGACGGATCAACGCCTCCATTGGCCGACCAGTCCCATTGAAGCGACGAGGCGGGAGCGCCGTAGGTGGCGCCGCAATTGAGCTGGTACCAGCTAGGCACCCAGCCGGGGGTGATGTTCTGGAACTCCACCGCATTGCCGGTGGACCCGACGGTCAGGCTTCCCTTCCGGAAGCCGCCATTGGCGTCATATTCGACCGGGCTGCCAACCTTGGGCATGACCGCGGACGCCGCGGACGGGCTGGACCCCACGCCACCGCTGTTCGAACGGCCGTCCTCGACATATTGCGTGTAGAACACGGTGTTGGTCAGGGTCAGGTTCGACGTCGGCTTCCATTGGATGGCCTGATAGGCGCCGTACCGGTCGCGCTTGCTCTGGCTATTGCTCCAGTTAAACGAGCTGGGAACAAAGGCCAGATGATCGTCGCGCTTGGACGTCGGCGTATATTCGGCGAACATCGCGCCGACCTGCAGGTCGCTGCTCTGCTGGTGCAGGCGGCTGTAGGCCAGGTCCCACAACACGCCGAATTCGCCGATGTTGGTGTCGAACCGCTTGGAGTACATGGCCGAAACGCGGGGCGAGGCCTTCTTCGCCAGGGTGCCGTAGCTGCCGCCCGCGGTGAGGTTGATCTGGGTGTCGCGGAAATCGAACGGCAGGTGGGTGCGAAGATTGATCGAGGACGCCCCCCCTTCGATCAGGTCGGCGCGCGTGGCCTTGTAGACATCGACCCCGGCCATCAGCTCGGGCGTGACCTCGTTCCAGCTGATGGCGCTCGCGCCGTTGGCGCTGAACAGCTGCTGGCCGTTGAGCATGCTGGAATTGAACGGCAGACCGCGCACGGTGACGCCCGTGCCTTCGATCTGGAACGCGGAGCTGCCGCCATTGGTCGAGGTGAAACGCGAGATCGACACGCCCGACACGCGCTGAAGGACCTCGGTGATCGAATTGTCGGGCAGCTTGCCCGCCTCGTCGGCGACGATCGAGTCCACGATCGTGTCGGCGTTCTTCTTGATCTCGATGGCGCTTTGCAGCGCCTTGCGCCGCGCGGTGACGACCACTTCCGTCACGGTCTCGACCGTCTTGCCGTCCTTGGCCGACGAGGCGTCCTGCCCCGACGACTTGTCCTGCGCGGCGACCGGCGCGGCCAGCGCGCACAGAACACCAACCGAAGCGCCAGCAACAAGCAGACGGCGCGCGCGGATCGAACTTTTCACGTTGTCTCCCCTCCCCAGGGTCCCTTTCGACGCCGGTCGACCGACGCCACTTTCATATATGCTATCCGTTTTCATTTTTATAAGTCAACGATGTTTCATATGTGCGAACGCCGGAATGTGGGCCGGCCGCCCCCCTTTCGAACAACCAGAGCGACCCGTGCGAACTCGGTTCGCGGCAAGGACGTAGGCGCCCGTTAGGAGCGGGCGCTCGCACGACTCTCAGGGGGGCGTTTGGCGCGTCGGCCGAGGGCGTCCGCCCCGATCGCCGAATCGTAGATCCGCGGCGGACTGGTCTACGGCGAGACTAGATTGCGGACCAAGGCGACCGCCTAAGCTGGAGAATTATCTTTCAGCCGCAAGTTCCGAGACTTGGCTTTCGCCGCCCCTCCCCTTGCCCGGCTCTCGACCGACAAGGGGACGATGGGCTCATCCCGCTCGAACCAGCCCAGTTCCCTGGAAATACGTTTGCTGGTCGACGCCAGCTCGGCCTGAGCCGCGTACTCATCGAAGGTCTGCGAGCCGTCGATGCAAACCATGAAGGGTATGGTCAAGGCGGCCACGACACGGCCGCCAAACCCGAATATCGGATAGCTGATGTCGGTCACGCCGTGGATGCGCGAACTTGGCCGCATTTCAAAGCCGCGGCTGCGGACGAGCTTGAGGCGGTTGATCAGGGCCGCGCGATCCTTGGGCGGCAGGACCGTGTCCGCGTTGAGAACATCATCCACCCATGCTTCGTCACCGAAGGCCAGCAGCACCTGCCCCGAGCAACTCCTCACAAGATCCAAGTCGGCGCCGAGCCTGACGATGAAAGCGGTGTCACCGGGATTTTGCTGCCTCAGGACGACGAGGCCCCGCCGGCCATTTGGCATGACCAGATGACAAGACTGGTCAATCCTATCGGCGATTTCGCGCATATGCGGACCGGCCATAACAGTCAGCTCTTCAGCCGGCGTCGCGCGAAATACAATTTCCAAAATTCTTGGATTTACACTGTATTGATCCGTTTCCGGATCCTTACTCAGCCATCGCCGACGTTCCATGACGACGATGATCCGGAAAATCTCGCCGATCGAAAGGCTGAGGCCGGCGGCGATTTCACTGGCCGTCAGGCCGCGGGGCGCCTGGGCCAGCAGTTCGATGACATTGAAACCTCTCTCAAGCGCCGGCGCAGAATAGGTTTTCGGCGCCGAACGCAGTCCTTGGTCGCGTGTCGAGGAGGGGCTCATGCCGAGATGGGTATCCCATGGGTTTTACATTTGCAAGACGCTCGCACATAGACACATCGGCGTGCATCGATTGGCTTGTCGCCGAATCAAGCGTGCTTCTTTGAATTCACTTCGAGGTTAAATACAGCGCTTGTCGCGCCTGGTCTGGCCAATTCCGTCGCCACCCGGTCGGCGGCGTCGACCGGGTGGCGAGCGAATCCGCCCGCATTCAAAGGATCACCCCACCCGACCTGGGCGGCGACGGCGGGATAGATGCGCCGCGGGCGCGAGCGGCCCCGGCCAGCCACAAAACCGGTCTGGGGCTCGCCCTTCTTCCACCGAGGCCGCGAGCGCGCTGAACGTGTCGAACTGATCGGCGGTCGCCAACCCTAGTGAACGGGCTTGATCGTGATCGCGCCGCCGCCGCCGCCACTCATGCGAATCTGCAGAACATCGCGACTCGAGATCGACTTGACGACATGCTCGACGTCGTTGGCCGTAGCGCCGTCCTGCCAGATATCGGCCTTGAACGTCCCTCCTCCCAGGAAGGCGAGCGGTATGGCGACGGTGCGTGAGTGCTCGTTCGTCATGGCGCCAACGTACCAGACGCCACCCTTGCGCCGCGCCAACACGACGTGGCTTTCCGGGTCGCCGTCGATGAACCGCGTCTCGTCCCAGGCGGTCGGAACGTCTTTGAGGAACTCGAAGCCCGACGCGTTCGCATAGGCGGCGGGATCATCGGAGACCATCTGGAGGGGGCTGTCGAACACCACATACTGCGCCAGGGCTTGACCGCGCGTCGTGCGGGTCATCGGCATCACCTCGTGAGCGACATAGGTCTCGGGCGTGCTGTTGCGGAAGCCGCCCGGTGTGTAGTCCATGGGCCCCAGCAGCATGCGGGTATAGGCGAGCTTGACGTTGTGCCCGGGCGTGACCTGTCCCCAAGCGAACTTGTTGTATTCCAGCCCCATCACGCCTTCCTGGGTGATGTAGTTGGGATAGGTGCGCGCCAGGCCGTCCGGCGGAAAGGCGCCGTGCATGTCCAGGAGCAGATGTCGCTTGGCGGTCTCCTGGGCCAGGCGGACGTAGAATTGGACCATCTCCTGGTCGTCCCGTTCCATGAAATCGACCTTCACGCCCTTGATCCCCCAGCGCTGGTAGGTGTCGAGGACCTCCTGCATCCTGGGTTCGACATGCTTCCAATGCGCCCACAGAATGAGGCCCACGCCCTTGGCCTGCGCATAGTTCACGAGAGCCGGCATATCGATCGCCGGATTGCTCTGGGTGATGTCCGTCTTCGGGTCCGCGTCGCAGCACGGCGTGGCGTTGAGGGGCCATCCCGCATCGATGAGAAAATAGGGAAAGCCGGACTTGGCCGCGAAATCGATGAAGCGGCGGAATCGCTCCATGGTCGGCTTCTCGCCCGCCGTCGGTCCGGACCACCAGTCCCAGGCCGCCTTTCCGGGCTTCACCCACGAAAAATCGCCGCTCGCCTGCGTCGCGAGGTTTCCGATCAAGGGCGACTCGATCAGGTCGCCGGCGCGATCTCCCATCATGATCACCCGCCAGGCGCTGGTCAGGCCAGCGGCGGAGTCAATGGCGATCTCCTTGCGGTCAGGATGCGGCGTCACCCTGACCTTCAGCCCGCCATCGACCGGGACCAGGCCTGAACTCGCATAGGCTTCAATGCCTGACTGCGCGATCGCGTAGTGGGTGCGGCCGGAAGCGGACGAACAGACCACCGGAACGTCATAGAGCTTGGCCCGGTCCAGTTCGGAGATCTTCTTCAGGGCCCATGTGTTCTCATGGGACCCTCCATATTCGCTGACTTCGCAAGCGGGGTCGTTCGGAAGGCGGTACGCCGTCCTTTCCCCCTTGAGCACGACCGGCGCGTCTTTCGGCAGCCGGTAACGGAACGCGACCCCTTCATTGGCGGCTCGCGCTTCCACCGACAGCGTGCGATGGGCGCCGGTCTTTTCGCGGAAGGTGACGACGACGCCGTTATACCAGTCGCGCGCCGCCTTGGACTTCGTCGCCGTCAGCGGAATGTCGCGCCTCTGGCTCTGCTTTTTGACATCAACCATCTCCAGATCCGAGAAGTCGGCCGCGTTCGAAAGCTCCAGGCCCATCGGCGAGGCCGATACGATCGGCTCGCCCTTGCGGTAGACCGAGTAACTCGCCCCGTCGGCGGCAATTCTGATCTCGGCCTCCTTGTCCGGCGAGGCCACGATGATTTGGGACGCGGCGAGCGCCATCACGATATTGAACAATGGAAGGCTCCTTGAAGGACGAATTCAAAACAGACGACAGGTGATGACCACCACGCTCTTGGGCGGCCCGCTCTACTGCAGCAGTTCGACGCCGTAGGGTTTGAGGTCGATCTTTCCGGCATAGGTCTGATGCGTGAGCACGCCCGATTTGGAGCCTGAGAAAGTCACGGTCGCGGGGGCGTTGTTGGTGTTCACATAC